>ERZ772957.60-NODE-60-length-85862-cov-9.034613_pt1 | contig 85862 bp, 62 predicted proteins | sample MGYA00580682_ERZ772957 | MGnify/ENA primary metagenome ERZ772957 (study PRJEB29015, sample SAMEA2737921) | human oral metagenome | biome: human oral; feature: human-associated habitat; material: dental | place: China | collected 2025 ... | reverse complement strand
GACAAGTTTGTAGGCGCAGCCATCTTTTCACCCTTTCACCTTTTCACCTTTTCACTTTTATGAGTTAGGGAGTTAAGCCAGATGCCTAGGTGGCGTTAGCCATTTTTTCAACTTTTCACCTTTTCACCTTTTCCCCTTTTCCCCCTTTCCCTTTTCCCCTTTATCTGCTTTCGCAAATAAAGTATTGATATTTATCAATATAGTATACGCTTGTTAAGCAATTAAGTTCTATCTTTGCATCGTCAGTAGAACCTACACTTAAACGTTTATTAATTGCAGAAATGAAAAGAATAAAGCTTTGGCTAGTGGCTTTTGTGCTGCTCCCCACAATGTGTTTCGCCCAGAAATGGGAAAACTTGGCACAAACTCCGCAGATGGGATGGAGTTCGTGGAACAAGTTCCAAGGCAACATTAACGAAGACATTATCAAGGGAATTGCCGATGCCATGGTGTCTAGTGGACTGCGCGATGCCGGCTATACCTATATTAATATAGACGATTGTTGGCATGGACAGCGCGATGCCGACGGCTTTATACAACCCGATTCCAAGCATTTTCCTAGTGGGATGAAGGCTTTGGCCGATTATGTACACGCTCGCGGACTGAAACTTGGCATTTATAGTGATGCCGGAACGGAAACTTGTGCAGGGCGTCCAGGGTCGTTAGGGCACGAATATCAAGATGCTTTGCAATATGCCCGTTGGGAGGTAGACTATTTGAAATACGATTGGTGCAACACAACTAACGTCAATCCTCGCGGTGCTTACCAGCTAATAAGCGATGCCCTTTGTGCTGCAGGCCGTCCCATTTTCCTCTCGATGTGCGAGTGGGGCGACAACCAGCCTTGGCGTTGGGCAAGAGATATAGGCCATTCGTGGCGCATTGGACCCGACATTTGGTGCTCGTTCGACTCCACACGCGTGTTTCCCACCTACGTGCAATATAGTGTTTTAGACTGTATCAACAAGAACGACAGCCTTCGCCGCTATGCTGGCCCTGGTCATTGGAACGACCCCGACATGCTGGAAGTGGGCAATGGGCTTTCCGTCAACCAAGACCGCGCCCACTTCACGATGTGGTGCATGATGGCTAGTCCGCTTATCCTAGGCAACGATGTGCGCAACATGAGTGCCGAAACAAAGTTGATACTCACCAATCGCAACCTTATCGCCATTAATCAAGACAGGCTTGGCGTGCAAGGTTTGCGCTTTCTTAGTCGCGATGGACTGGATTATTGGTTTAAACCGCTGGCAAACGGCGATTGGGCGATGACCATTTTCAACCCTACCCGCAAGCCCATTGCCTGCAATCTTAATTGGCAAGACTTTAACTTTACCGACGATGAGGTGAGTAAACGCAGCACCGAGTTCGACAAGTATATATATAAGGTGAAGAATTTGTGGACTGGACGTATGGAAGGAAAAACTTCTACCAAGCAGAAAGTAGAACGCAAACTTGTTGTTCCTGCACAAGATGTGATTGTTTATCGGCTTGTAAGGTAGCGAGGAGTCGGGAGTAAGTAGTAAAGTAGTAAAGGTAGTAAGGGGTAAAGTATAAAGGTAGTAAGGGGGTAATTCCCTTCAAAATAACATATAATAATGAAAAGAATAACGCTTATTTTCGGCCTTCTCTTATTGGCGAGCCTTGCTGTTGTGGCGCAAATACGCGGCAACGAGATTGTTGTGCAGGTGCAACCCAACCACGCCGATTGGAACTATCGGCTGGGCGAAGAGGCCATTTTCAACGTGGCAGTATTAAAGAACGGCTGTCCGTTGCCGCAAGCGAAGGTGGACATCGAGGCGGGTCCCGTGATGTATGCCGATGTTAAACGCAGCGGCGTGGTGCTAAAAGACGGCACAACCACGTGGAAAGGTACGATGAAAACGGCTGGTTTCTATCGCCTTAAAGTGTGGGCGCACGTGGGCGAGAAAACTTACGAGGGCCTTTGCACCGTGGGTTACGCCCCCGAAACGCTGCAACCCACCGACAATTGCCCAGCCGATTTCGACAAGTTTTGGGCCGATGCCTATGAGAAAGCAAGTTATTACCCGCTCGAAGCCCATCGCCGACTGCTGCCCGAACGCTGCACCGAGCGCGTGCAGGTTTACGAAGTGAGCTTTAACGGACTTAATCCCGGCAACCGAATTTACGGCATTCTCTGCATACCCACCGCCTACGAGGACAAACGCCCTGCGCTACTTCGCGTTCCGGGAGCGGGTGTCAGACCCTACCAAGGCGACGTAGAAGAGGCCAATATCGGGGCGATTACCCTCGAAATAGGTGTGCATGGCATACCCGTAACGATGCCCCAGCAGGTGTACGACGACCTGCTGCACGGCGCATTGAACGGATATTGGGAGGCAAATCTCGACAATCGCGACCAAATGGCTTATAAACACATCTTCATCGGCGCACTAAGGGCGGTGGATTATCTTACCCAACTGCCCGAATGGAATGGTAGAGAACTTGGCGTAACTGGTGCTAGCCAAGGCGGAATGCTATCGTTGGTGTGCGGCGCACTGCACCCTGCCGTTACGTTTGTGGGCGTGGTGCATCCCGCTATGTGCGACCTCACCGCCTCTCTTCACGGCAAAGCTTGTGGTTGGCCACATTATTTCTATGGTCAAAAGCAGCCCGATGCTAAGAAAGTGGCCACAAGCGGCTATTATGATGGCGTGAATTTCGCCCGCCGACTGACCATTCCCTGCTGGTTTTCGTTTGGATATAACGACGAGGTAGTGCCACCTAACAGCGCATACGCTGCCTATAACGTTACTCAGGGACTACGAACTCTGAAACTATATCCCGCCACGGGCCACTTTTGGTTTCAAGAACAATGGGAAGAATGGCGAGAGTGGCTGCGTTATAAATTAGGAATTTGAAGGTAGCCTCACCCCTAACCCCTGTGAGTTTTGTGAGAAATGTCATGATGGACAAGTGAAAGTCGAGCCGAAGCATACGTATATTCGCCACAATATGTCCTTATGTTCTTCTGTCAAAACAATCAATGTTTCTGTCAAAACAGCCTGTGTTTCTGTCAAAAGAAGTCAAGCAAATATTTCAGTCTAAACAAATAAACGCAACACAATGAATATAATACGATACTACACGCTGGCACTACTCCTTGTTTGTGCCACAGCCGTTAAGGCACAATCGTTTGTTACGGTAAAGGACGGAAAACTTTATCGCGACGGCAAACCCTATACTTTTATCGGGGCAAACTATTGGTATGGCACCATTCTTGGCTCGAAAGGAAAGGGCGGAGACCGAAAAAGACTGAACCGCGAACTGGACGAAATGAAACGTTTGGGCATTACCAACCTGCGCATTCTCGTGGGCAGCGATGGCGAAGAAGGCATTAAATGGAAGGTGTCGCCCGTGCTACAACCATCACCCAGCGTATATAACGATGCCATATTAGATGGGCTCGACTATCTGATGCTGCAACTTCAACGCCGCAGAATGGTGGCCGTGCTCTATCTAAATAACTCTTGGGAGTGGAGTGGAGGTTATGGTTTCTACCTCGAACACGCAGGAGCAGGCAAGGCATTGCAGCCTAACGAGGTGGGCTATTCGGCCTACATCAAGTACGCCTCGCAGTTCTCCACCAACAAACTGGCGCAACAGCTCTTCTTCAATCACCTCTGTTTTATCCTCAAACGCACCAACCGCTACACCAAGAAACGCTATGCAGACGACCCCGCCATCATGTCGTGGCAGATTGGTAACGAGCCGCGCGCCTTCGACAAGGCCGTGTTGCCGCAGTTCGAGGCATGGCTGGCCAAGGCCGCGGCCATGATGAAGAGCATCGACAAGCGGCATTTGGTAAGCGTAGGTTCGGAAGGTGCGTTCGGTTGCGAGGCCGATTACGACTCGTGGCAACGCATCTGCGCCGACCCAAACGTTGACTATTGCAACATACATATTTGGCCTTACAATTGGAGTTGGGCCAAAAAAGACTCGCTATCGCAAAACCTGCAACGCGCCAAAGACAACACCAAGGAGTATATAGACCGCCATTTGGCCATCTGCGCCAAGATAAACAAGCCCCTAGTGATGGAAGAGTTTGGCTATCCGCGCGATGGTTTCGCCTTCTCAAAGCAGTCGTCCACCACAGCCCGCGATGCTTATTACGCCTATGTTTTCTCGCTTTTGGCGGCCGATGCAGCCAAGGGCGGCTACTTTGCAGGCTGTAACTTCTGGGGTTGGGGCGGACAAGCACAACCCAAACACGAGCAATGGGAACCTGGCGACGACTATACAGGCGACCCAGCACAAGAGGCACAGGGGCTAAACTCGGTGTTCTCGTCAGACACATCAACCATAAACGTGATTAAGGCAGGCATCGCCAAGCTGCCCAAACATTGATAAGCAATGAAACGAATATTATCCTTAGCCCTCGCGGCACTAACACTTCAAACGATGTCGGCAAAAAAAGAACAGCCACTTTATAAAAATCCTAAGGCCAGTGTGGCGCAACGCGTAGACGATCTTTTACGCCGTATGACACTGGAAGAGAAGGTTGGGCAGATGAACCAGCTTGTGGGCATTGAGCATTTTAAGCAATATTCGACCTCGATGACCGCCGAAGAACTGGCCACCAACACCGCCAACGCCTTCTATCCAGGCGTTACGGTGCACGACATGGAAACGTGGACACGCCGCGGACTGGTGTCGTCGTTCCTCCATGTGCTCACGCTCGAAGAGGCCAATCACCTGCAAAAGCTCAACATGCAGAGCCGTTTGCAGATACCTTTACTCATTGGTATCGATGCCATTCACGGCAACGCCAAGTGCAAGGGCAACACCGTTTACCCCACAAACATAGGCTTGGCCTCATCGTTTGATGTGGATTTGGCCTACAAAATAGCCCGACAAACGGCCGAAGAAATGCGTGCCATGAACATGCACTGGAACTTTAACCCCAATGTTGAGGTGGCTCGCGATGGGCGTTGGGGCCGTTGTGGCGAGACCTTTGGCGAAGATCCCTATCTGGTTACACTCATGGGCGTGGCCACCAACAAGAGTTATCAGCGCAATTTGGATAATGCGCAAGACGTGTTGGGCTGCGTAAAGCACTTTGTGGGCGGTTCTTATGCCATCAATGGAACAAACGGCGCACCCTGCGACGTATCCGAACGCACCCTGCGCGAAGTGTTTTTCCCACCCTTCAAGGCCGCCATTCAGCAAGGCGGAGATTGGAACGTGATGATGTCGCACAACGAATTGAACGGCATTCCTTGTCACACCAACAGCTGGTTGATGACTGACGTGTTGCGAAAGGAATGGGGATTCAAGGGATTTGTTGTGAGCGACTGGATGGATATTGAGCATTGCGTTGATCAACATCGCACTGCCGCCAACAACAAAGAGGCCTTTTACCAAAGCATTATGGCCGGAATGGACATGCACATGCACGGTCCGGAGTGGCAAACGGCCGTGGTTGAGCTGGTGCGCGAGGGCAGAATACCCGAAAGCCGGATAGACGAGAGCGTGCGCCGAATACTGACCGTGAAGTTCAGAATGGGGCTTTTCGAGCATCCTTACAGCGATATGAAGACGCGCGACCGCGTTATCAACGACCCCGAACACAAGCGCACGGCCCTTGAAGCAGCGCGCAACAGCATCGTTTTGCTGAAAAACGCCAACAGCTTGTTGCCCCTCGATGCGCAAAAATATAAAAAGGTGTTGGTGACGGGCATCAATGCCAACGACCAAAACATTATGGGCGATTGGAGCGAGCCACAACCCGAAGAGCAAGTGTGGACCGTTTTGCGCGGATTGAAAAGCGTTGCGCCCACTACCGATTTTCGTTTCGTAGACCAAGGATGGGACCCGCGCAACATGTCGCAAGCCCAAGTGGATGCCGCTGTTGAGGCTGCCAAGGAGTGCGACCTTAACATCGTGTGTTGCGGAGAGTATATGATGCGGTTCCGTTGGAACGAACGCACGTCGGGCGAAGACACCGACCGCGATAACCTCGACCTCGTTGGGCTGCAAGAGCAGCTGATACGCCGACTGAACGAAACGGGCAAACCCACGGTCGTTATCATCATCAGTGGCCGTCCGCTCAGCGTTCGTTATGCGGCCGAACACGTGCCTGCCATCGTCAATGCGTGGGAACCAGGGCAGTATGGCGGACAAGCCATTGCCGAAATACTATACGGCAAGGTGAACCCATCGGCCAAATTGTCCATGACCATGCCGCGACATGCGGGTCAAATATCCACATGGTACAACCACAAACGCTCGGCTTTCTTCCATCCTGCCGTGTGTACCGACAACACGCCGCTCTATCCCTTCGGCCACGGCCTGAGCTACACCACCTTCCGTTACTCCAACTTGCAACTTAATAAGGCTAGCATTCCCAACGATGGCAAGACGCCCGTAACGGCTAGCGTAACGATTGAAAACACGGGCAACCGCGATGGCGTGGAGATTTGTCAGCTATATATTAATGATGTGGTGGCATCTGTGGCCCGACCCGTGAAAGAGCTGAAAGACTTCCGTCGGGTGGCGTTGAAAGCGGGAGAGAAGAGAACCATCGAGTTCACCATCACGCCCGACAAACTGGCTTTCTACGACATCAACCTCAAACCCATTGTAGAACCAGGCGCGTTTGAAGTGCTGGTGGGTGGAAGTAGCCGCGACGAAGACCTGCAAAAAGCAACTTTCAATGTTCAATGATATGAAAAAAATAATCTTAACAATGGCCATAGCAATGCTCGCCTTGGGCGCAAACGCAAAGCAAAAGGTGCAGAACACGCCTGCACAACAACTCATCGAACGTCTGAAAACGCTGCAAAAGCGTGGCGTGATGTTCGGTCATCAAGATGCCCTTTTCTACGGAACGACGTGGAAATGGGAGTTTGGGCGCAGCGATGTTAATGATGTTTGCGGCGATTATCCCGCCGTTCTTGGTTGCGAATTGGGCGGACTTGAATTGGGAAACGACAAAAATCTGGATGGCGTTCCCTTTGATAAGATGCGCCAACAGATTATAGCCCACCATCAAAAAGGCGGTATCGTAACCATCAGTTGGCATCCTTACAATCCCGTTACGGGTAAAGATGCTTGGAATACGGAGGGAGATGCCGTTACAGCCGTGCTCCCTGGCGGCAAAGAAGTGGCCAAAATGCAACTTTGGCACACGCGTTTGGCCCAATTCTTGGGCTCGCTTAAAGACGATAAAGGCCGTGCCGTGCCTGTTATTTTCCGTCCGTGGCACGAGATGAGCGGTGCTTGGTTTTGGTGGGGAAGTAAGCAATGCACGCCCGAACAGTACAAGGCACTGTTCCGTCTTACGTTCGATGCCATGATGCAAGCAGGCTTGCGCAACCTGGTTTGGAGCTATTCGCCCAACGCTCAGGCCAGCGACACGCCCGAACACTACTTTCTCTTTTACCCCGGAGATAGCTATGTGGATGTGCTTGGCGTGGATTTGTATCAATATAACGGCAGTGCGGTCTTCATTGATCAATGCCAAAACGAGATGCGCATCATGTCCGAGTACGCCAAAAGCCACAACAAGCTGTATGCTTTAACCGAGGCAGGCTACCGAAACACGCCCGATGCCCAATGGTATAGCTCTACCTTGCTGCCTGCCATCAAGGGATTTGCCCCCAGTTACGTGCTGCTTTGGCGCAACGCATGGGATAAAGCCGAAGAAAACTTCGGTCCGGCACCCGAGAAAACTTGCGCCAACGATTTCAGGAAGATACACAAGGAGGGCGTGTTCCTTTTCCGTAGTCAGTTGCAATGTGCACCAACAAAAGGCTGTTGGATGGTATCAAAGAAACGTAAGAAATAAGTTTATAAGTTTCTGCGTTTTTAAGTTGATAAGTTTGAAGGCTTATTCTGCTTTTAAAGGAGATAAAGAGGAGGAAAAATTCGCAAGCCTGCTAACTCACCAACTCATAAACTTAAAAACTTAGAAACTTAAAAACGTAACACCTCATAACCCCATAACCTCACCCACTCATAACCTCATCAACTCACAAATATGTCAACATTCAATTCAAAACTCAATGCACTTCGCCTACGCCACGAGGCATTGCTCACCACCCCTAACCACATGTTAGAACATGGCAACGGCATTTACGAACGCTATGCGAACCCTATACTCACTGCCGAACACACGCCTTTGGAGTGGCGTTACGACATGGACGAACGCACCAACCCCCACTTGATGCAACGCATCATGATGAATGCCACGCTCAATGCAGGCGCAATGAAGTGGGGCGACAAATATCTGTTGGTGGTTCGTGTTGAAGGGGCCGACCGAAAAAGCTTCTTCGCCGTGGCCGAAAGCCCTAATGGCGTAGACAATTTCCGCTTTTGGGACGAGCCGATAACCATGCCCGAAACCGATAATCCCGCAACAAACATCTACGACATGCGCCTTACCCAGCACGAGGATGGCTACATCTACGGCATTTTTTGTGCCGAACGCCACGACGACAGCAAGCCTGCCGACCTATCGGCAGCCACGGCCACGGCCGGAATAGCACGCACACGCGACCTGAAAACGTGGGAACGGCTGCCCGATCTCAAAACGCGGAGTCAGCAACGCAACGTTGTTCTGCACCCCGAATTCGTTGATGGCAAGTACGCTTTCTACACCCGTCCGCAAGATGGCTTTATCGACACGGGGTCGGGAGGTGGCATTGGCTGGGCGTTGGTAGACGATATAACCCACGCCGAGGTGCACGAAGAAACCATTATCAACCCTCGCCACTACCATACCATCATGGAAATGAAGAACGGCGAAGGTCCGCATCCCATCAAAACGCCACAAGGCTGGTTGCATTTGGCACACGGCGTGAGGGGCTGCGCTAGCGGATTGCGCTACGTTCTCTATATGTACATGACCGCACTTGACGACCCCACGCGGATGATTGCTCAGCCCGGCGGCTACCTTTTGGTGCCCCAAGGCGGCGAATATGTGGGCGATGTGATGAACGTTGTTTTCTCTAACGGATGGATTGCCGATGAAGATGGGCGCGTGTTTATCTATTACGCCTCGTCAGATACACGCATGCACGTGGCCACGTCGACCATTGAGCGGCTGGTAGACTATTGCCTACATACGCCGCAAGACGGACTAACCACCGCTGCCAGCGTTGAAACCATCAAAAAACTCATTGCCAAAAACCGCGCATTATGAAGATTGCACTTAGCGAAAAGATAGGTTACGGACTGGGCGACATGTCGTCGTCGATGTTTTGGAAACTCTTCGGAGCCTATCTCATGATATTCTACACCGACGTATTTGGCATCTCGGCCGCCATTGTCGGCACCATGTTCGCCATCACTCGCGTATGGGACTCGTTCTTCGACCCCATCGTTGGAGCCGTAGCCGACCGCACTTCGTCGCGCTGGGGGCGCTTTCGTCCGTACTTGCTCTATCTGGCCGTGCCCTTCGGAGCTATCGGCGTGCTAACATTCCTCACCCCACCGATGCACGAGACGGGGAAAATCGTCTACGCCTTTATCACTTACGCACTGATGATGATGGTTTATTCGGCCATCAATGTGCCCTACGCCTCGCTGTTGGGCGTGATGAGTCCCGACCCAGCACACCGCAACACGCTGGCCACTTACCGCATGACCTTCGCCTATCTTGGCTCGTTCGTAGCCTTGTTGCTCTTTATGCCGCTGGTAAACGCTTTCGGCGGCAGCGATGCCAACGGCCCCATGCGCGGTTGGCTCACTGCTCCGCAGTTTGGTTGGCTCATGGCTGTGGTAGTTATTGCCGTAGTGTGCATCGTGCTTTTCCTTGGTTGTTTCGCCCTCACAAAAGAGCGTGTAAAACCCGTGAAACAAGAGAAGAACTCGCTCAAAACCGACCTTCGCGACCTGTTGCACAATCGTCCGTGGTGGATTTTGCTGGGTGCAGGTGTGGCATCGCTTGTGTTCAACTCCATTCGCGATGGCGCAACGGTCTACTACTTTAAATATTACGTAGACGAAACCGCCGTGGGCAACATCTCTTTCCTAGGTCTGCCCTTCGTGCTTAGCGGTCTGTACCTCGCCGTTGGGCAAGCCGCCAACATCGTAGGCGTAATACTTGCCGCCCCAATAAGCAACCGCATTGGCAAGCGGCGCACCTTTATGGCGGCTATGGCCGTGGCAACAGTGCTTAGCGTTGGTTTCTTTTGGCTCGACAAAGGTCAGCTTGCGCTCATCTTTATCTTGCAAGCACTCATCAGTGTTTGCTCAGGCAGCATCTTCCCCTTGCTGTGGAGCATGTACGCCGACTGCGCCGATTACAGCGAATTGCAAACAGGCAACCGCGCAACAGGCCTTATCTTCTCGTCGTCTTCAATGAGTCAGAAGTTCGGTTGGGCCTTCGGCACGGCTGTAACAGGTTGGATGCTCGCCCAATTTGGTTTCCAAGCCAACGCCGTTCAGTCGGCCGAAACCATCCAAGGCATCAAGATGTTCCTCTCGTTCTTACCCGCCGCAGGAGCCTTCCTCTCGCTAGCATTCATCTATTTCTATCCGCTTTCGGAAACGAAGATGAAACAAATAACCGCCGAACTACAAGAAAAAAGGAAATGATTATGGAGAAGTTGAAGAACGAATTGCAGGCCGAACTCACCCAAAACATCTTGCCATTTTGGCTTAATAAGATGGTAGACCATCGCCGTGGCGGTTTTCTGGGGCGCATTGATGGGCACGGCAACCCCGTACCCGATGCAGAAAAGGGGGCGGTGCTCAATGCGCGCATACTGTGGACCTTTGCTGCGGCCTATCGCGTTTTGGGTAAACCCGAATATTTGGAGGCTGCAACTAGGGCCAAAAATTATTTCGTGGCCCACTTTATCGACCCGCAAGAGGGTGGCGTTTTTTGGAGTTTGGATGCCCAAGGGCGTCCGCTCGACACCAAAAAACAAACCTACGCCCTCGGTTTTGCCATCTACGGATTGAGCGAATATGCACGAGCCACGGGCGACGAGGTGGCCTTGCAGCAAGCAAAAGACCTTTGCTACTACATCGAACGCTACGCCTTCGACAGCCTGAACAATGGCTATGTTGAGGCATTAACGCGCAACTGGCAGCCCATTGCCGACATGCGACTGAGCGATAAGGACGAGAATGGGTCGCGAACGATGAACACGCACCTGCACATTCTCGAACCATACACCAATCTTTACCGCGTGTGGCGCACGCCCCAGTTGGCCGAACGCATCGCCAACCTTATCGACATCTTCCTCACGCGCTTGCTTAATCCGCAGACAAACCACCTCGACCTCTTCTTCGACGACCGTTGGCAGGGCCGTCGCAACATACAAAGCTTTGGTCACGACATCGAGGCGGTGTGGCTGTTACACGAGGCTGCATTGGAATTGAACGACCCCAACGTGCTACAAAGGGTTGAGCATGCCATCAAAGCCATTGCCAAAGCGGCCGACGAGGGTTTGCAAGCGGATGGCTCGATGGTGTACGAACGATGGACGGACACGGGTAAAGTGGACACCCAACGCCAATGGTGGGTGATGTGCGAGTGTGTTATTGGTCACATAGACCTGTATCAACACTTCGGCGACACCGCTGCTCTCGACATCGCACGCCGCTGTTGGCAATACACGCGCGAACATATCGTAGACCGCGAACAAGGCGAATGGTTCTGGGGATGCGACGAAAACGCACGCCCTAACCTTCTAGACGATAAGGCCGGCTTTTGGAAATGCCCCTATCATAATGCGAGGATGTGTTTGGAAGTGATGGAAAGGGGGAGTAAAGGAGTAAGTAGTAAAGGAGTAAGTAGTAGGTAGTATGTAGTAGGTAGTATGTAGTAAGTAGTATGTAGTAACTCTTTTGCCACCCACTCCTTACTCCTTACTACCTACTACTCCTTTACTCCTTACTCCTTACTCCTTACTCCTTTACTCCTTACTACCTCCTACCTACTCCTTTACTACTTACTACCTCCTACTTACTCCTTTACTACTTACTCCTTTACTCCTTACTCCTTTACTACTAAAAAAGAATTATGGACACTTACGTACTACACGAAATAACCCCATTGATGGAGACCGATGCCCTGTACATCGCAGACAGGCATAAGAAAGAGTTCTCCTATCCCGTGCACAACCACGACGTTTTTGAACTGAACTTCGTTGAAAACGCCGCGGGGGTGAGGCGAACGGTGGGCGACAACAGCGAAGTGATTGGCGATTTCGACCTCGTGCTCATCACCAGTCCCACGCTAGAACACGTTTGGGAACAGCACGAATGCAAGAGCGAAGACATCCGCGAGATTACCATTCAGTTTAATTTCGGGGCGGGAATGACCGAAACCGACCAGTTTTTCGGCAAGACACCCTTTGAAAGCATACGCCGAATGATGAAAGAGGCGCAAAAGGGATTGGCCTTTCCCATGACCACCATCATGAAGGTGTACGACAAACTAGACGAGATGAGCCGCATAACCGACCGCTTTCGGGCCTTAATGCAGTTTCTCGACATACTGCACACGCTGTCGCTTAGCACAGGTGCGCGCACATTAGCCACCACCAGTTACGCCAAAGTGAACATCGAAGACGATAGTAGGCGGGTACTTCGCGTAAAGAAATACATCTCGGATAACTACATGTACGAACTGCGACTTAAAACCCTGGCCGACCTTGCCAACATGAGCGAGAGCGCATTCTGCCGCTTTTTCAAGCTTCACACAGGCCGCAGGCTTAGCGATTACATCATCGACATACGCATGGGACATGCTGCGCGCATGCTGATAGACACCACCGAGACCATCGTCGAGATAAGCTTTAAGTGCGGATATAACAACATGAGCAACTTCAACCGTATCTTCAAGCGAAAGAAAGGATGCTCGCCAACGGAGTTTAGAAACAATTATCATAAGATTAAGGTGATTGTGTGAGGGGGTAACAACGCCTTGTGAAGTTGGTTTTCTCATGCAAGAAAACCTGGAATAACAGACAACTTCCATAGCAAACAGGGGGCTTTGGAGGTAAAGAAGAGCAAGACTTATATAGCCTAGGGAAACGCTATAAGTACTTGTGTTGCATGAATAATCTCTTGTTGTTGTCCGCTAAACTCCAAATCGGCTAGGTTTCTCTATCTCATATCAGAATGTTTCGTCATTGCCCTTAGTCCGCTAAACTCTAAATTGGCTCGGTCTATCTATCTCATATTGGAATGTTTCGTCATTGCCGTTAGTCCGCAAAACTTCAACTCGGCTCGGCTTTTCTATCCGCAATGCCCATCAATAGGCGTTGCGGATTTCGTTTTCGAAAGGTAAGCCCCCCTTTCAAACAATCCTTCATCCCAAAAGTTATTCCGTGTAAGTGCACTTTTACTGGCACAAGCATTAAACTCAACACAGGCATGCAAAGGCACACAACAACAACCATAAGATTGTAAAACATTTATACCAAAATTTAACATTATGAGTGCCTTCGCCGTAAAATTTCCAGGCATCGGTCGGATTTTCGCGCGTATTTTAAAAGTTTGCAATCACCTGACTTATTGATAATTACGAGAAATTAGGCGTAAAAACATGCTTTTTGGCACGTATTAGGATTGCAAAACAACATGAAGTGAACGACCAAACACCACCACGCAGTTTTTCATTCCACATAATCAAAATGCCTATAAATAACGCATAAAATGGTGCTTTTTATGGGTTTTGGCTACATTTTGCTACATTTTAGCTTGTATTTTGGTACATATAGCATTGCGTTTTGGTGCAAAATACACTGCGTTTTGGTGCATATTGCATTGCGTTTTGGTGCAAAATGCACTGCGTTTTGGTGCATATTGCGATGCGTTTTGCTGCAAAATGCGTTGCAACAACCAGCAATTAGGCACCATTTTCTTGTCGTCTCGGATGCAAATTTGGGGGAATTTTTCTTCAAAGAGAAATGCAAAAACATAGTAAATGCCCAAAAACGGAGGGGATAAGCGCACAAAAAATGCTGAAATTTCATCGTTTGGGTGCATTTTATATGGCTTTTGGCAGTTATTTTCTTCTAGAATGGTTCGGCCGAAGAACGCGGTTTGTAAAATACGTTTACCGTTTTAACAAATCGTTAACAGACGATTTTGGAGATAAGGACAACGGCTATGCGGCGGCATAAGCGATAAGACTAAACGTGATGGGCGCAATGTTGCGGACATTTTTAAGTCCTCTTTCCGAGATGAGAACAACGGCTCTGCGGCGGCATAAGCGATAAGACTAAACATGATGGGCGCAATGATGCGAACATTTTTAAGTCCCTTTTGAGGTAAGAGCATAGGGCAATGAGGCGCGCAGGGCGTTTGCGTTTCACCCAGTTGCGCCTTTAACCCTATCGGCTTTCCGCCATATCGCGCTAGTGAAGAACAGAGAGGGGCTTACTTTGGGTGAGAGGTGAAACCAATTTTTCTATTTGTCGGCCACCTGAACTCCCCATTTGCTGTTTCAAATCTTTTAGCGAACAGCAATAATAATCTTTATTAATTTTCCTTACTGGCACGTACACCCTACCCCGTTTTTTGCTACTTTTGTATTGTTGGCCGATGCCATTACGCGGCAAAGGTCCTGATAATGCAAAACCAATAGGATATGGAAACGAACATGGAAGAGATGTTGGCACAACTTGCCACCATCACACAAAAGACTGAAATAGAAAGCGTGCTGCAACAAACCACAGCCCAACTGCTACAACATTATAAGATACGCGCACGCGAGGTGGAACTCTATCCCATCGAACTAGAAAGCTATTTCTACCGCGCAGGCGTGTTCGAAGACCCCTACGTGCACACCAACGAGCTGCAAGCCAACCATTTTGGCCAGCTATATGTGCACCGCCGAGGCAAAGAAGCCACCTCGCCGTATAAGATGGACAATCGCGTTTGCATGGGTATTTCGCTCTCTGTAAGCACTGGCTATTATTATTCGGCCCTTATTCGCAGCGCGGTTTTTGCCGACGGCAGCATGGTTTTCGGACCAAACAATGTGCTGATGCACTTCATGCGCAGTGTAAACGCATCGGCCAACATCCTTGATGCCCACTTCTTCGACACGCATCACGCAGGCACATTCATGCTTGCACCCCTCTTTCACCTTGTTGAAGGCCAACAAGTGCTGTTTGAAGTAGATGCCTCTGCCGACCCGCGCGACAAGTCGTACCTGATGCACGGCGCGAGAATAGGGCTGGGCGACACCGCGCCCTACTTCCAACAACTGCCCCTTAGGGCCGCCATTGGCAAGTTGTCTAAACCCTTCGAGTTTAAGGAGAAAACCCAACTGATGGACAACTACCTGGCAGAACACAAACTTACTGGCGACAAGGCCAAAGAAATGGCCAAAGAAATGCGCCAATAGTGTGCATCAGCAGTCTGACGGACAATCGGGATTTAACATGGCAGTTAGCATGCAAAAGCAGCCATGTTACTTCGTTGCGCTCACACAAATCGCTTTTGCAGCCATCGCCTTACGGGCATATCGTAGAATTTAAGGCATAGCCACGCCAGGGCGATGCAGCCAAACACAAGGGCTAGGGCTTGCGGAATGGTTTGCGAGAAGGCTAGGTTGTTGTTCTTTACCCACGCATAATAGGTGTAGATAAAGGGGTAATGAACGATGTAAAGGGGATAAGAAATGTCGCCAAGGAAGTTGCATACACGTGTGGAAAGGGCATCGGTGGTTTGTCCCGATGCACCCAACCATACCACGAGTGGGAAAACCAACAGCACACAAAGCGCATCGTAGATGCCGTTTGCCCAGATGTGGGCAGCCCCGCCTATGCGCGGAATGGCGGCAACGGCAACAATAGCTAGGGCACACCACCAGAAAGTGCCGCGCACCCGCCACTTGCGAAACACGCGCGAAAGCAGCAAACCCGCAGGGAAGGCGAACATCACGCGGAGCAATCCGCCCCAAAAACCATAGCTGGCGAAGGTCCATCCTGCCCCTAAATAGCCGTTCTCGTTGGTTATGGCGTAGCCCAACAGTGCGCCACCTGCGGCAAACACCAACATGGCAAGCCAACGCGTAGACAACTTGCGAATGGCCAACACATAGAGCAGGTTGGCTATATACTCGAAAAACAACGACCATGTGGGGCCGTTAAGTGGAAAAATCTCGCCAAAACCACGTACTTCCACGCCGTCCCATGCCGGCACAAGCAACATGTTTAGCAGCATGGCACAGAGCAAAAGGCCGATTGAAACCTCCGACACTTTCCAAAATTCGCAACCTTGGGCATAAAACATCAGTGCGCCAAGAAGTGCGCCCATCACCACCATCGGGTGCAACCGGATGAGCCTTCGCTTGGCAAATGCCCAAATGCCCATTGTTTCGCGGCGGTCGTCGTAGGCATAACCGATGACGAAACCCGAGAGCATGAAGAAGAAATCGACGGCCAAATAGCCGTGATTAACAACTTGGTCGAGAAAGCTTGTGGCAAAAGCCTCGCCGATATGATAACAAATAACCACGAGGGCGGCAACGCCGCGCAATCCGTCTAGCAAGTGATAGTGTGGCTTGGTATCGGCAAAAGCTGCCGCAGAGGTGTTGTTTGAGGTCATGTAAGCGGTATGCGTTTGGTTTTTATAAGGCACAAAGGTAAGCAAAAAAGCGGGAATGGCAAAACGTCGTTGAAACTATGGGGGCGTATGCAGGACTACTAGATTACTTAGGAGATAGCTAGATAGCGAGAATAATTAGAAAACAAGGGTTGCAAGAAGGACTAGGTTTATTAGAATTTCCAGGAAATCTAGGATAACAAGAAAACCAAGAAGAACTAGAAGGCCTAGGATAACCAGGTTTCTTGCTATGCTAGCTCAACTCGTTTCTCAGTAGCGTAGCCATCTTTTCACCCTTTCACTTTTAGGAGTTAAGGAGTTAGGGAGTTAAGGAGTTAAGCCAAATGAACAGTTGGTACTAGCCATCTTTTACCTTTTTACCCTTTCAACTTTTCACCTTTTCACCTTTCACGCCTTACACTCGCCAATCCTAAGCTGATTGCGAAATGTAAGGCGTGAAGATGGTGAGCGAGCTGTCGCGGCTTGGGGCGGTTATCGCTTCTGGTCGAAGGCTACGAACTCTTCGTAAGTGGGCGTGCGACCCGTTGTTACTTGCATCACCTTGTTGTAGATGGCGCGGCGCGAAGGGGCGTTAAACTCAATATGGTCGACATCCGTGGTGCGCATAATGCTGTTTTCGCTAGGACGCCAGACGCCAGTGGCATAACGTGCGCCACCTCCTAGGAAAAGCCCTAGGCCTTGATTGGCATAGCGCGTGTCAGCCAAGAACTCGGCCCAAGGTGCCTTGGTGGCATCATTGGTTGTTGAAACGTTCATCAACCAACCCAAAGTGTGACCGTAAGCAAAACGTTCCCTACCGGCATCGTCGAGGTCGAGGTTCTGCAAGTCGTATTCGTCGTCGAGCTTGCCGATAGCATGCCCAGCCGTTTCGTGTACGAGGGTGTGTCGGAAGTAGGGGCCATCAACACCGCCATAGAGCGTGGTATAGGCGCAAGCCAATGTAGAGTCCCAATTGCCCCAAAATGTAATGCCGCCTGGTTTGGTGGTGTTCATCACCACACTGATAACAGAGTTCTCTTCTTTATAGCCAGGAACAGCCGAGGCGTAAAGCATGGTCTTGTAGTCTAGGTTGTCATCGTTGATAAATCCGCAAACCTTACCGTTCTTAATGGTGCTTGCCAAGGCCGTAGAGCCACTTAGGTCGCTGCTGAGTGAAACCTTTTGAACGACGTAGACATTAAAATAAGGCCTAAGCGACTTCATTGGTTCGAGCGCGAACAGATGTTCGGCCGACTTCTTCATCACCTCTTCGTAGGTTCCGTTCTTTATCAAGTCTACCGTAAATCCGTCGCCCATAAGGATGATGTTATAGCCATTGCCCTTTGTTGCCGTTTGCAGCGTGGTTACTTTCCCGTCTAAGGCCACAATTTCGTCGTTCTGTTTAACGAGCGAAGTTTCCTCAACGTCATCGCCGCTTTCGTTACATGCCGTGAACGCTAGCGCAAGAAGGGCAAGGGCGATGTAAGTTATCTGTTTGAATTTATAAAGCATAAGTGTTGTTTTAGCGGTTGAAAAGCGGAGAGGCCATCGCATCTTGGCCTCTCCATTGTAGCTTATTTTAGTTGGAAATAAAGGTAAACCCAACTCTCCTCTTCGCCTGTGCTGTACTTGGCATGCTCGATATAGATTTTACCCCAAGTGCCGTTTGAGCTGTAAGAAGAGTAATCGGGTCCTCCGTATAGTGTCAATTCGCTAATCCACGGCTTACCGCTAGCGTTGCCAAGCGGATAAAGGGGATAGGGTTTCAGCAGCTTGTCTACAACTTTTTTGAAGTGATACGAGTAGCTGCCTGGTGCAGAAGTGTCTGCCACGATACAGTTCGTTGTCCACAAATCGCTCTTAACTCCGAGCACACCTGTTGAACTGGTTATGAGCCAGAGGTTCTCTCCAGAGTGCATAAAGTCTTTGATGTAGAAGTTGTTGTTGCCTAAATCCATCACCGTTTCTGTCCAGGCGTTGAATAGCGCATAGTTTTTCGAAGCAGGGTCGGCATAAAATTCGGCCTTCTTCGACATGGGGAAGTTAAGCTGTCCAGAGAATACCACGCCGCCATCCAGTTTGGAATAGGGGTCTACATCGTTGCCTTCTAGTTTAAGTTCGTAGCTGTACACATCTTTCAGGGCCACCTTTTCTGGGGCTTTGATGGCGAGTTTGGCAAGCGAGTCGCCAGCGGCGAAGGTCACTTCGGCGGGAATATTCAGCCCCGTCGACTGCGAAACGACTTTTATGGGGATGGTTAGTGCTGCGCCAGTGTTGTTGCGTTTAAGTGTGAGCGTGGCCGTTCGGTCGTCGGTATTGGCCGAGTCTAACACGCAGATGGGATTATTGGTGTCGGCAAAACGCACTTGCTGACAACCGCTGGGCACTTCGGGGCCGGGCGTGTAGTCGTCTTTATCGGAGCAGGCCGTAAGCAACGCACCGGCTGCTAGCACCCCTATCATACCTATATGCTTAAATGTTTTCATTCTAAAAGCTGTTATGTGTTATCAAAACAAAGTCTTACTTCTTCTCTTCGTGAACGCCCGAGGGGTCGGGATTGTTAACGATGTTCGCGTTATACTGTCTTTCGTAGTGGCTGATGCAGATGTTCATGCGCGGTGCAACGAAACCAACCTTGGTGTTCAACTGATATTCGGCAGGGTGATTAGAACCTTCGTAGAGTCGGATGACTGCCTTTTCGAGCCGCTTGTAGTCGAAGAATACGATACCTTCGCCCCAGAACTCGATACGTTTTTGGCGCAATATCTCATCGTTAAAGGCATCTAGGGTGGTGGCGGTGCATTGATAAGAGTTGTCGTCGTAACGGTAGGTGTTGAGGTAATTGGTTAATGCCTGCTTACCAGCAGCCAATCCCTCGTAGTGGGCTTTGGCCTCGGCCTCTATGAGGTACATCTCTTCGGCGCGCATCAACGGAATATCGACGGCCGCACCCACCTTGTAGTTCTTTATTTCGCCACTGCGTGGGTGGAACTTCAAGCTGGTATAGGCTGGAAGTTTGGCCCAATCTTCGGCCTTGTACAGCGTGGTATACTTCGAGTAAGCCGCAGTTTGGCCAGCATCTGCGGGGGCAATCCATGTGTTTTTGCGCCAGTCGCCGTTTTCAATGCCTTTATACAAGCCCGCATCTATCATGCGGAAAGCCTTGAGTTCGAGGTTGTTCGAGCCGAAAGTATTTTCAGGCGATATGTTGCCAACATAGTTTTTCCAGTTCCAATTAGACCCATTCGTCATGTCGTTCGAGTTGATTTGCACGGCCAGCAGCCACGCGGCGTTGGCCGTATTAAAGCCCGTTGTGCTATTAAACCACTCGGCCTTGGTAAGTGGACGATGGCCTTCGCTGATGGCCAAGCGCGCATATTGGGCCGCTTTTTTAAAGCAATCGTTGGCCGATGTGATACCCAGTTTGTCGTATTTGGCTAGTGCCTCATCGTTTTCGTGAGCCAATTGCTCCTGCAAGTCGGCGTTGTACTTCTCGAACCGCGTTCCAAGTTGCAACCACAGGCGTGCCTTAATACCAAAGATAACGCCTTGGTCCATCATGTTGGCACCGCTCCTTTTATAGCCTTGCAGGTATTTCTCAGCCCGGTCTAGGTCGGTCATGATAAAGCGATACATCACGTAGAAGGGTGCGCGCCTATCTGTTGTAGCCTCTTGTTGCGTAGTGCTTTCTGTTCGGATAGGCACAGTAAGGCCGTAAATTTTATCGACAGCAGCCTTTTCATCCAGTTTGGCATACCCCGTTTTCTTATACTCGTAGGCGAAAGCCATATCGTAATAGGCAAAAGCACGATAACCAAGTGCGTTGCCAACGTGGGCAAGCTCTTCGGTTGATGTGTTTTCGTTGATGGCTACCGCGCCCACAGTGAGGTTGGCTTTCTTGATAAGCTCGTAGTAGAAGGGCCACCAATCTGTTGCCACATAAAACTCGGGACTGTAATTGCGGTCGAATCCCTCGTCTTGATAGTAGTCGTATAGCATATCGTATACGGGTATTTCGGCGCACATTGTTTCTCTATCCATAAATAAGCCTGCATATCCGTAATGTCCGTTTCCATTGCCCATGCGCAGCATCGCACCGGGGATGGCCTTGCTTAGAGCGGCTGCCGTATTGTCGGTTTCAAACAATTGTTCTTGCGTAAAACCCCGTCCAGGGTACGCTTCTTCTAGGCAGGCGGTTAAGGCAGGTGCTGTTAGGCTGAGCAATATGATGTTTTTTATGAATCGTTTCATAAATGTTGTTCCTTTCTTTATTGTTAGAATTTAACAGATATGCCAGCAGATGCTGTGCGCATGGGCGAGTATGCACTGTCGCTTACGTCTCCGTTAAGACTTGTTCGGGGGTCGAATCCCTTACGTTTGCTCCAATAAGCCACGTTGTCGCACGAGAGGAAGACACGCAAACTGCTTAGTTGTAGCTTCTTGATAAGCTGTGCAGGGAAGGTGTAGCCTAGGCTTATCGACTTGAATGTAAGCGTGCTAGCATCGATTAAGAACCTATCAGAGAAGGCAGTTGTTTTCAAATCGCCGTATTGGAAACGAGGTATGTTGCTGTTGGGGTTCTCTCGTGTCCAAGCTTTAAGCAGGTCTTTGTGGTAAGCCTGCGGTGCAATCGCGGGTTCGGGGTTGCGCATCATGCCTTCGTATCCGTTGTCGTAGGCCTTGCCACCGAGCGAGTAGATGAAACTAACGTTTAGGTCGAAGCCGTAGGCGCGTACCGATGTGCCGAAACCGCCGTACACGTCGGGATGCGGACTGCCGCCCAAATAGTAGTCGGCCGAGCTGTAATCGGTTGTGGGTTTCATCTCGCCTGTTGTCTGGTCGGTGTAATACCATGTGCTCAATCCCTCATCGTTTACGCCTGCAAACTTCTTGATGTACCACGTGTTGATGGGCAATCCTTCGCCGATATAGCGCGAACGGTCGGAATAACCTGCGTGTCCCTCTTTCTCTAACGTTTTATTTTCTTTGGGAAGATAGCTTATCTTATTGCGGTTATGGGTGATGTTGAAGTTCATCGACCATGTAATGTCCTTCGTGCGGATGATGTCGCCGTCGAGGTTTACTTCGATACCGCGGTTCATCATGTCGCCGACATTGTCGTAGTAGCCATCATATCCCAGCGAGGGAGGAACCGAAAACCACAGCAACATGTCGGTGGTTTTGCGCTGATAGAGCTCCACGCTACCCGTAAGTCGGCGCTTAAACAATTCAAATTCAAAGCCAGCGTTTATGTTGGTGTTGGTTTCCCACGTGATGTTTCGCTTACCTTTGTTGCTGAAAGCCAACGAGCCCTCGCCGTTTACGGCCAACAAGTCGTAGAAGTCTGAGTAGTAGAAGTCGCCAATGGCGTCGTTTCCTTGCTGTCCGAAACTGGCTTTAAGCTTAAGCATGTCTACCCACTTAGGTGCGAACCACTTTTCTTTGGTCATTATCCAAGCACCGCCAAACGACCAGAAGTTGCCCCAACGATGTTTTGGGTGAAAGCGCGAAGAGCCGTCGCGACGGAACGATGCCGATGCAAAGTATTTGCTATCGTAGTCGTATTGTCCGCGGAAGAAGAAGCCTTCGATGTTATAGAGGTCCTTATAACTATTGGCCGACACCAGCGTAAGCGCGCCCGACAGCTCGGTGTTCATCTTATAAGCAAAGATGTTGTTCTTTCTTCCCGTGAGCGTTGTGCTGCTGTTGCGCGTGTACTCGTGACCTAACAAAGCCGAAACGGTGTGTTTTCCGAACTCCTTATTATAGTTAAGCAGCTGTTGCGTGTTGAAAGCGAACGTGCGATAGTGCGAAACGCCCACCTGTCCGCCACGCGTTTTGTCGAATCCGTAGTAGGGGTTGGCGGCATCGTTGTCGCGGTTTTCGGTGTTATAGATGCTTACATTGGCCGTAAACTTAAAGTCTTCGAGGAACGAAAAGTCGGCATATCCCTGCATTCCGTATGCGTTGCTGCTGTTGGCAGATATGTTCAGCAGGTCGTTTTGCAGCGGTGCATCGTTCAAGAAAATCTCTCTCGTTACGCCGTTAACGACTCCGTTGCCGTAGTCGTACATCTTTCCGTTGCGGTCGTACAGGATGTTGCCTTTGCCATCGCGCAGGTATAGCGGGTAAATGGGCGGCACTTGGTGGGCTGCACCGAACGCGTTGCCCGACGCGTTAGACTCAGAATGTGTGTAACTGATGTTTCCACCGAAGGTTAACCACTTGCGCGCTTGGTACTCGGACTTCAATCTGGCCGAGTAACGCGTGTAGTCTGAACCATAGCAGATGCCGTTGTTCTTCATGTAACCGATGCTGGCGTAGGTCTTAAAGATGTCTGTTCCGCCATTGATGCCGATGTTATACTCTTGGCGGAAGCCCTTTCTCAGCCCCTCTTTCTTCCAATCGTCGGGATAAAGCATGTACTCTTTGCCGTTGTGCTGAACCACATTGCCCAGCGTTGCATGTGGATTGAGCTTGCCGTTCTGCCCGATAAGGTACTCGCCTTTGGGCACACTGTACACGATACTGCCCAGTCCGCCTTGGCTACCAGGCTTGTAAATGGTTTCGTTGGCTTTGAGGTAGGCTGCATAAGCATCCATTCCGTCGCCATAATGAAACTTGTTGTAGATGGCTTTATAAAACATTTCGTAGTACTCACCGGGCGATTTTACGTTGTCGTAATCAACTTTGGCATCTTCGTTAAAGCCCCATTTGGCGTCTACCGAGATAACGGCATTGCCGCGTTTGGCCGTTTTGGTGGTAATGAGAATTACACCATTGGCACCGCGTGCACCGTAAAGCGAGTTAGATGCGGCATCTTTCAACACGCTGATGCTCTCTACATCGGCGGGATTGATGTCGCTGTAATAGCCCGAATAGGGAAGTCCGTCGACAACGATGAGCGGACCGTTGCCTGCATTGAGCGAACTGATACCGCGGATTTGGATGGTTGGCGATGATGACGGACCGTTTCCTTCAATCATCTGTACGCCCGACACCTTGCCGTTAAGAGCCGACAAAGGGTTGTTTACCTGTCGCTCGGCAATCTTGTCGGCATTAAGAACGCCGGCCGAACCAGTGAACGCTTCGCGCTTTTGCTTACCGAAAGCCACCACGATAACGTCATCGATTTGTTTAGCATCCGACTTCATGACGATGCGCATCTCGGGCTTAATGGTTGCCGTTACCGTGTTCATACCGATGTACGAAACGATTAACTCGCGTGCCGTTCGTGGTACGTTGTCGAGCGTAAACTTTCCATCGAGGTTGGTGGCCGCGCCCAGCGTTGTGTCTTTAACCTTTACCGAGGCTCCGATAATGGGTTCGCCAGACTCGTCTACCACCGTTCCACTGACCTTCATTGTCTGTGCTGCGGCGAAGAAAGCCACAAGGCACAGAATCATTAATGTTGCAGTTCTTCTCATCATAGAGTAAAGTCAATTGTTAATAGTATGTTTTTTGTTAGGTTTGAAAGGCTCGTTCTAAAAAATTCCCTATGGTAAGGACGCATTGCAACCATAGTCCTCCAATGTTTTCTCTGCCGTGTCACGTTTCTTTCGCGGCTCTTTCAACAGCGTGGCCTTACCGTCAATTTCAACCAAGTCCGCAAAATAATGCCGTGATAAAACTCAAAATACATTGTTAGGTTATTTCCAAAACTTGCCAAGAGCTTTTATATTCATTTCACTCTCTGGATGGCAAATGTAATTAAATTCTGCAAATGCAGCAAAGATTTGGCGAGAAAAAAAGCTTGTTCGTTGAATTTTGTTGGCGTGGCACAATGTGAGTGTCTTTCTTGAAGTTACTTATGTTCAATAGTTTGTGCAGTTGTTAAGGCACACAGAAAGAACGGCCGCCTTGTAAGATTAATGAAAATATATGCAGATGTCGTCTTGACTTTTAATATTTCTAGAGATTGAGAGGAGTTTATGTCTTTGTGCTGTGAAACCAAGATAAACGCCCCGCTCATATATGAAGAACAGGACAAAGATATGATGAAATCTGAAATTCTGCCCCATTCGCCTGTGGCAAGACATGGCTCTGCCTCAAAAAGGTAACCTGGCGAGAGTTCTTTCAATACCTTCTTTACAAGTTGAAAGCATCTTTCCCATGGCACATAATGAGGAAAAAAATAAAGCGCAATTCTTTATGTTTCATCTGTTCTCATATCAAAATGGACGTATTTATGTCAAAACACGAAAGATGAACGTTTTCGTTAAGTCAAATGAACAATGCCGAGCTTGCTTGAACATTGTCATGGCGAGAAAACACACTTTTATAGAAACGAGAAAAGAACGATTAACTTATTCACTTATCCACTTGTCTTCTTCTTAACCTGTTCACCTGTTAACTCATCAATCTCTGTAAGCTTTTCAGTAATAAATTTAACATTAAAAGTGCCCTTTTTGCTCACCAATCGCCCACCTTGACCTAAAAAATCGATTCTCGCGAAGGTTTGTTTTGATGCAGAGCGGGGGTAATATGTGAATGCAGGAAAATGAATTTTTATTTAACGGGAGTACCAGTTGCACCAGTTTTAGCGCTGTTTTCGGCAAATTGCACTGCGTTTTGGTGCAAATTGCACTGCGTTTTGCCGCTAAATGCACTGCGTTTTGGTGCTAATTGCACTGCGTTTTGGTGCTAATTGCAAGGCGTTTTGGTGCTAAATGCAGTGCATTTTGGTGCTAAATGCAGGGCGAAAAGCATAAAAATGTACTGCAAAGGTATAAATATAACCCTTGCGAGCCATGAAAAACAGGGCTCAAAAGGGCAAAACAGCTGCTAAAAAGCAGGATTTTAGGGGCTAAAAGCGGGTAATTGGGTCTGTAGAATTTCGATCTAGCAACCAATCTAGAAAGGCAAAATGGTGCAAAATGCAGGTGTTTTTCTTAGAACTGTACACTTTGGAAGACGTGAAAAGCAAAAAACAGTGGCAGTTTACCTACTTTTGAGCCCTTATTTTCGCTAGAACGGAGTAAGAATGAGAACGACTTTGTAAAAATAAAGACAACGATTTAAGTTTTCGAGTTGGTGAGTTTGTTAGTTAACGGGTTGACAAGTTAACGAGTTGACAAGCTGGCGAGATGTTTTTAGTTGACGAGATAACAAGATGACAAGTTGGTAGGCGCAGCCATCTTTTCACTTTTTCACCTTTTCACCCTTTCACTTTTAGGAGTTAGGGAGTTGAGGAGTCGGCAAATCATAGTCAAACAGAATTGCATTTGGAAAATGGTTGTTAGCAGCCTGCAAGACGTGCGTTGCATAGAATGAATAAACCCTTACGCGGAAGAAAAGGAGATTATTTGTTTGTTTACGATGCAGCTGTGTCTTTTCAAATCCAATTCTGTTTGACTATAACAAGGTGACAAGTTGGCAAGTTAACAAGGTAGTAAGTTGGCAAGCTGACAAGATGGTGAGTTAACAAGATGGCGAGCTAAAGAGCATTAGGTATAGGAGCAAGTGAGGATTGCTAGTATCTAGTCTTGCCGGTTAAGCTATACCGCCTAGTTTACCAGGGTTACCAGTTATACGCCACTTACTTGTTATACGTGATTTATTCGCTATGCGTGGTTTACGTGTTACGTTTGGCCTTCTTGTAATATTCGGACTAACAGCCTTTGCTGCCCTAACCTAAAAGGGGCGCACCACAAATGTGGTACGCCCCGGAAAGCATCGGTGTAAGTAACACGATGTTGCGCCTAGCACATCCGGCCAGGACGAACACACCATGCAAGCACGGTTGTGTATGTTAAGCCATTGCCAAGGACTTACGAAATACGTAATAGCGGCGGCCTTATTCGGTAAACCCACTCCGGCGCGTGCCCGTTACACGGTAGGTTTTGCCTGGGTAAGTGCTCAGTTGCACATTAAACACAATGCTGTCTGTGGGCAGGTTGTGCAGGTTATGCCCCTGCCCTTCTAGCACCTTTCCATCGGTAATGTTCACTGTTGCCCCGGCATCGTCGCTGTTATACACGGCTTTCACGTTTTGACAAGCAAAGGTGCGCGCGCCATAATTAATGGGCGTAACAAGCAACAGGCTCCATTTCTTGCCTATGCTCACGTTCACCCACATCTTGTCGGCCGTGTTTTCTACCGTGTTATAGGTTTGCAGGTTATAAGTGCTGCCGCCAAACGCGTTTTGCGTAAGCGTTCCGTCGGCGTTCACCTCGTGCACACGCACATCCCAAAAGCCGGCCATCTGCTCCACTTCCGTTCCGCCTGGTTTCTCGTTGGTTTCTACGTCGCAAGCCGAAAAGCCCATCAGGGCAAACGCTGCTGCGGCCATCTGTATGATGTATTTCTTCATAATCATTGCTTTTTATCTGTTCAACACAATGTTGTAAGTGTCGCCTTTGTAGGTTACGGTCCATGTAAACACACCCTTCTTGGCGTTAAAAGTGGCATTGGAGAAAGCGTCTAGTTGGACGGGGGTGCCGTTTGCCTTTACCGAATAGGGCTGAAAAGTGCCGTCTTCGTCCATAAGCAGCAGTGCCTGTATGGTTACGGCATCGGCCGTTGGCTGTCCTGTGGTTTTCATTGCCTGGTAATATCCGCCCAACAGGTCGTCTACCTTAACCAATCCACTGGCCATTTGCGTAACGTTTACAACACTCTTGGCGTACGTTTGTTCCACGCCATTGGCATCCACACGCTTTGTTCCGGCAGCCGTGAAGAAGGTTCCGGCAGCCTTATACTTCACCTTGGGGTTGCAAACGGCCACCACTCGCTGTGCTTCGTAGGTGTAGCCGTCGGGCGTGGTGCAAGAGTAGTTAATGGGGTATAAGCCAGGCACGTTGGTGTTTACGGCATCCAGCCCGTCCACTTCCATCTTGGCGGTATAGTCTTTTCCCATGTAGGTGGCGGTGCAACCCGGGTCTTGGTACGTAGCACCCAATGCCACTTCAATCGTGGCATCGCCTGCCATGTCCATCAAGACGATGGGCGTAACCTTCGAGTCGGTGAAACTTTCATCGCCACATGCGCTCAATCCCACTACGAGTGCCAGCGCAGGCAACAGGTTGATGATATATTTGTTCATTGTTTTTGCAGTTTATACGTTATATAATAAGGTGTTTTGCGTCATCCACGGCCCTCTCTCCGCGCGGAGAGAGAGACGTGTTGGGATAAAGGCCTCATATCATTTAACATCCCAGAAAACAGGGTCGCTCAGTTTCTTTTCGGGCGGCGTTTGCGCCGGGTTCAGCCTTCGGGCGTGGTTGGGATAAGGCACGCGCTTGGCCAAACCGCCCACTTGTATGTGGTTAACGGCCGGCACGATGAGGTCGCCAGGGGTATAGCCTTCGCCGTCGAACACCTGTTTGGCGGTAAACTTGCTGGTTTGCGGCACGTTGGTACGCCTTATTTCGGACCATGCCTCCATGTGGTTGCGCATGAAGAAGGCGGCCCACTTCTGCATATATATAAGGTGCAGCTGCTCTTCAACGCTCTTTCCGTCGAACTTCACTTTGTCGTTTGCCAAGAAAGCAGTTGCTTCTCCCACTTTCAAGTTTCGCCAAGCGAAGTCTGCCTTCACGCCTTGCTCATAGCATGCTTTGGCTTTGGCAGCATCGTTGTTGAACCTTAGCTGCACTTCGGCCAACAAGAATTGCAATTCGCTTTCGGTAAAGGCAAAGATGGGTTGCGCCTTCATGACGGAAAACTTGATGGCACTGACGTTTTTGTTTTTCCAATCCTGGTTGTTTCTCCATTCTTTCATCGTAGTTTTTGCGCCAGGCAACTGGCCCACGTAGTTACCGCCCGAAGAGGTTACGCTTATGGCATAGCCTATGCGCGGGTCGTCGGTGTCGCTGTAGTATTCCACCAAAGGATAAGCCGCCACATAGTTGTTGGCATTCAACGCAAAGATGGACCCATACCAAGGATTGTACTGATTTTGCACAGGCGAAAACACATCAAACATGATGTCGCCCTTGAAGAAAGCGTTGTCCGCCACCAAGTCTTTCGCCTTTTGCGTATAGTTGGCCACGTCTACGCCGCCGTCTATGAATCGCATGTAGATGCGCAGGCGCAAAGCATTGGCAAATCCTTTCCATTGGCTTAACTTCTTATTCATCATGGGGTCGTCTACGGTCATGCTTTCACCGCCGATATTAGCCTCAGCCTTGTCCAGTTCGTCTAGCACGCCCACGAGAACAGTCTTACCGTCTTCCCACTTAGGCGTTGGGTTGGCCTTGCCTTTCAGGGCTTCAGAGTAAGGCGCATCGCTCATATTGTCTACAAGCAGCTGATATGCCCACGCCCTCAGCACGGTGCAGGCGTAGTGGTTGGCCTTGTTTGGGCTCTTCGCCATCACCTCTTGCAAGTCTTTCAGTGCACCGGCATATAGCGTTTGGTAGCACCTGTCGAAGAGATTGCTACCTTCATCAAGGTGCAATTCGGCCAAGTTGTTGTATTGGTTCTGTTCGGGGCGCTGCTCGAAGTACTGCGAGAAGAAACCCGCGTAGGTGAACATCTGGTCGCCCAAGGCATCGGCGATAGCGTTCTCGGCGGACGGGAACAACTTCTCAGGCGTTACCTGTGCCTCCGACGGGTAGTTGGGATCGTCGTTTATGTCGAGGTTGCAGCCGCTTAACACCATCGTTGCGAGGGCTGCCAGTATTATTATCTTTTTCATCATGCTGCGGGTTTAGAATTTAACGGAAACGTTGAAGCCGAACTTTCGCGAGCTAGGATTGGCCGACCACTCGCCGAAGTTGCCTCGCAAGTCGTTGCCGAATGATGTTAGCTCAGGATCTACAAAGGTATTCTCTGCCGGTGTCCAAAGGAAGAGGTTGTTTCCAAATGCCGACAGGCGCACATCGGTGAGGAAGGTGTTGGCCAGCCACTTCTTGGGCAAAGCCCAACTAAGGGTTATTGCGCGCAGCTTAATATACGACTTGTCGATGAGGTCGCCCGCCCCCAATTCCAATCCGCCATCGTCCCAGAACTTATAAATGCTCGTGGCATTGAGCGGCGTGTTGTTGTCAACATACACGGGTTTGCCTTGCGCATCGGTTCCGTTCTGCACCACGGTGTTGGGTATAATCCACGGGTTGCGGCTGTTGTAAGCCGTCTGCATGGCGTTTCCTGTAAAGTAAGTTACGTTCTTGGTGCGCGAGAACATCTTTCCACCTTGGCGTATGTCCACATCTACCGAAAGGCTAACGCCCTTATAAGTAAAGGTGTTGTTGATGCCCATGGTGTATTTGTAGTTCATGCTGCCCACTATTTGCTGCTTGGGATCGCGGACGGGCAGACCTTGGTTGTCTACCACGACCTTCCCCGTAGCGGGATCGCGCAGCGGCACGTAAGCCTTAAACACGCCAAGTTCTTCTCCCACTTTGGCATAAAGGCCCGTTCCGCCAGTCAATCCGTAGATAGACGACTCGCCGCCTAGCTCTTCGGGCAGGCTGATTACCTTGCTCCAGTTCTTGGTAAAGTTCCAAGTAACGTCCCAAGCAAAGTCTTTCAGTTTCACGGGTGTGCCGCTAACAACGAGTTCAACGCCGCGGTTACGTATCTCACCCAGGTTCATATTCTGGTAAAGATAGCCCGAAGCGGCATCCATATCGAGGCTAAATATCTGGCGGTCGCTGGTTCGGTTGTAGAACGAGGCATCAAAACTGAGCCTATTTCCAAAGAAAGCCATGTTCAGTCCCACTTCAAACTCGGTGGTCATCTCAGGACTTAGCTTGCTGCCACCGAGCGTATTGCCCACGGTATAGGCGTTCCAACCGCCATTGGTGAAGGGGAACTTACTTGTTGCCCACCCGCTACTGCTGGCCGAACCTTGCGGATAGATGGTGTTTACCATGTAAGGCAAGGCGTCGTTGCCCGTCTTTCCCCATGCTGCACGCAGTTTGGCGTAGTTAACTGTCTTCTTTACGTTCTCCGGAAGCACCTCCGAAAATATCCAACTGGCCGTTGCGCCTGGGTAAAAATACGAGCGGCTGCCGCGCGGAAGCGTTGACGACCAGTCGTTTCGGGCCGTAAGCGTGAGGTAAACCATGTTTTTAAACGCCACCTCGGCTTGTCCCAACGCGCCCATCAGCCGCTGAGTGCGCTGGTAACTCTTTATCGTAGGCTTGTCGGCAGTGTTGGCAAGGTTGAGCCAAGTGGGTATGGTGAGGTTCGTTATCTCCGAACTCTGGTAGCTGTACTTGCGTTCGTTGCCGTTAAATCCCACTAATACGTTGACGTGCCAACTGTCGGTAAGGTCTTTGTCGAACGTAACCAGCAGGTCTTGGTTTATCTCTCGGCGGCGTGTTGTTTGCTCGCTCACTCGCCCCGTGAGGCTACGCAAGGCGTCTTCCCAGTTGGGTGTGCCCTTAAACAAGGTCGACATGTTGGGTTCGCCCATATCGTGATGCTCGGTACTTGTGTCAAGTCCGAAACGATAGGTGAGCTTAAAGTATTTCAAGAAGTCGTAATCCAGTTGCAGCTTGCCATAGAAACGCTCGCTTTCAAACTCGTTCTTAAAGTTGTTGAGCACGTAATAGGGGTTGGTTACGCCGTAGGGCGTGTAGTAATAACCAGGTGTGTTGAAGGGGTTGCTAAGGTCTTTCAGCTCAACGATGCTGATGTCGCGCGGCGTTTGCATCACATTGTTGTACATCGAGCTCGACTTCTGCCCCGTAGACACGAAGTTGTTGCGTTGATAAGCATAGTTAAGCGACGTGCTGAACGTGAGGTTGTTCACCTTGTGGCTTGCCCTTGCCGAGAACGTGTACTTGTTATAGCTGTCGGCATTGGTGGGTATGATGCCGTCTTGGCTTATCTGCGACAGGCTGAGGAAGAAGTTGCTCACGTCTGTTGCGCCGTTAAGCGACACGCTATTGCTATACCGATAGCCCGTGTCGAAGAAATCGCGCACGTTGTTTTTTATCGGCACGTAACTCTTAAAGTTCTGTGTGCCTTCGTAAACCGCTCCGTAACGCAACCACGAACCATCGAAACGCGGCCCCCAAGAGCCGTTCTCGTTGTCGGTTTTGTTGCCATACCAACCCATACCAAAGTCGTTTTGCATCTGCGGCAGGCGCAACAGCGTTTCCCACTGCATGCCGCCGTTATATTCTATACCCAGTCCCCTTTGGGCCTTCTTACCCGTCTTGGTGGTGATAAGGATAACACCGTTGGCGGCTCGGCTACCATACAGGGCCGTTGCAGCCGCTCCTTTAAGGATGGTCATGCTCTCCACATCGTCGGGATTTACGGCACTTGCGCCGTTACCAAAGTCGTAACCGCGGTTCAAGTCCCTGTCGGTAGATACCGTGCTGTTGTTAAGCGGCACGCCATCGATAACGTATAGCGGCTGATTGGTGCTGCCCAACGAACTGATACCACGCACGATAACCGACTTAGACGAGCCTGGATCCGACGAAGAACTGGATATTTGCACGCCCGCCACCTTACCTGCAAGGCTCGACATGATGTCGTTGGTGCGCGCCGCGGCAATCTCGTCGCCCTTAACAGCGGTGGCCGAAAAGCCCAATGCCTTGGCCGAACGCTTAATGCCCATCGCCGTAACCACCACTTCGCCCAGCGTAGTGTTCAGTGGTTCGAGCACAACACGCATGTTATCCTTGGCTGTTACGTCCACAGCCTTCATGCCTGCCGAAGATATATGCAGCTTAGCACGTTCGGGTACGGTAAGCGTAAACTGTCCGTCGAGATTGGTAACGGTGCCCTGACCCGTACTCGTTACGACGACAGAGGCCCCAATCACGGGTTGTCCGTCTTCCGAACTGATTACTGTTCCTGAGATTTTCATTTGGGCCAAGGCCGCTCCCATACACAAGAAGAGGCTGCCCAATAGCATAGTAAACCTTTTTCCCATAAAAAATTCTCTCATTAGTTATTATAAAAAACAACACCTTATGGTTGCCTATTGATTATTCAGCGTAGAAGGATGGCCAAAGCCTTATGTTCGAATCACAAACGTTTAATGAATATTGCAAAGCTATGAAAAATTTAAACACCTACCAAATATTTTGCAACTAAAATCGTTATTTTGATTAATATTCGGCAACAAATGAATAAAAACACAACCAAAATACAATGTTTTCGCACACATTCGCTATCTTTTTGATAGCAAACATTTTTGCAATTCTTTCATTTTGTGCGCTTTATTTACCACCAATCCTTTTGCATTTGCACAATAAATTCAGAACCATGCGCAACTTCTTCCTAAATGTTTTGGGCGTTCGGTCGCATTACCTTAATTTTGCATCACCGCTAACGGCAAGGCAAACGCCGCCCATTGGGCCTTCGGGCCACACACGCCAAACATAAAGACAGAACGACATGGACAACAAAATACCGCAAGAGTGGAACGACATTCTACTGAAAGACGTCAACTTCATCGACCTGATGAAGCACCGTATATATAATGTGCTCATCGTGGCCAACCCCTACGATGCCTTTATGTTGGAAGACGATGGCCGCATCGACGAGAAGATGTATAACGAATACGTTGAACTAGGACTGCGCTATCCGCCCACATTCAAGCAGGTTAGCACCGTTGAAGAGGCCGAAGAGGTGATGCAGGGCGTTAGCGTAGACCTCATCATCTGTATGCCCGGCAATGCCGACAACGACGCTTTCGCCGTGGCGCATGCCGTAAAAGAGCGGTTCCCACTGGTGCCTTGCGTGGTGCTTACGCCGTTTTCGCACGGCATAACGCGCCGAATGCAAGACGAAGACCTCAGCATCTTCGACTATGTGTTCTGCTGGTTGGGCAACACCAACCTCATCCTCTCCATCATCAAGCTTATTGAAGACAAGATGAACGTGGAACACGACACCAAGGAAGGCGGCGTGCAGATGATTTTGCTGGTAGAAGACAGCATACGCTTCTACTCCTCCATCCTCCCCAACCTGTACAGCTACATCCTCGTTCACAGCAAGCGCATATCCACCGAGGCCCTTAACAGCCAGGCTGCCGCCTTGCGAATGCGGGGCCGGCCCAAAGTGGTTCTCGCACGAACATACGAAGAGGCGATGGAATACTACGACAAATACGCCGACAACATCTTGGGCGTCATCAGCGACGTACGCTTTCCCAAAGACGGCGTAAAGGACCCCGAGGCGGGCATCAAGCTGTTGCGCGAGATACGCCGCCGCGACGAGTTTGTGCCGCTCATCCTGGAAAGCTCCGAAACAAACAACCGCGAAAAGGCCGAGAAAGAGGGATTTCGCTTTGTAGACAAGAACTCGAAGAAGATGAACATCGACCTGCGCCACCTCATGGAAGAGCACATGGGCTTTGGCGATTTCATCTTCCGCGACCCCAAAACGCGCAAGGAGGTGGCGCGCATCGCCTCGCTTAAACAGCTGCAAGACAACATTTTCAACATCCCCTACGACTCGATGCTCTTCCACATCAGCCGCAACCACGTTAGCCGTTGGCTTTCGGCCCGGGCCATTTTCCCCGTTTCGGCCTTCCTCAAAGGCGTTACGTGGCACAAATTAAAGGATGTGGATGCGCACCGACAAATTATCTTCGAGGCCATTGTGCGTTACCGCAACATGAAAAACATCGGCGTTGTGGCCGTGTTCGACCGCATGAAGTTCGACCGCTATGCCCACTTCGCACGCATCGGCGACGGCTCGCTGGGTGGAAAAGGCCGCGGACTGGCCTTTCTCGACAACATCATCAAGCGGCATCCAGAGTTTAACAGCTTTCCCGGCGTAAAGGTGCACATACCTAAAACGGTTGTGCTTTGCACCGATTTCTTCGACCAATTCATGGAGCAGAACAACCTTTACCAAATTGCCCTAAGCGATGCAACCGACGACGAGATACTTCGCCACTTCCTCGCCGCAAAGCTTCCCGACAGCCTTAAAGCCGACTTCACCACCTTTTTCGAGGCCACGCGTTGCCCCATTGCGGTGCGTTCTAGCTCGCTACTCGAAGATGCGCACTATCAACCCTTTGCTGGAATATACAGCACATACATGATTCCTTACGTGGAAGATGCCGAAATGATGCTCCACATGCTTGCTGCGGCCATCAAGGGCGTGTACGCATCGGTGTTCTATAAAGACTCCAAGGCCTACATGTCGGCCACAAGCAACGTTATCGACCAAGAGAAAATGGCCGTCATCTTGCAGGCCGTGGTGGGTAAAGACTATGGCGGACGATTTTATCCCAACATCAGCGGCGTGCTGCGCTCCATCAATTACTATCCCGTTGGCGACGAACAAGCCGAAGACGGCATTGCCAACTTGGCCCTGGGGCTGGGCAAATACATCGTGGATGGCGGTCAGACCCTGCGCGTTAGCCCCTATCACCCCAACCAAGTGCTGCAAACAAGCGAGATGAAAATTGCTCTGCGCGACACGCAAGCGCAATTCTACGCCCTCGACACCACGCACCTCAACACCGATTTTGCCGTAGACGACGGCTTTAACATCCTGAGACTGGGCGTAAAGGAGGCCGAGACCGACCATTCGCTGCACTTCATCGCCTCTACATACGACCCTAACGACAACATCATTCGCGATGGTCTTTACGATGGTGGGCGCAAGCTCATCACCTTTGGCGGCGTGCTTAGGCACGATGCTTTCCCCCTACCGCAAATTATGCAAATGGCCATGCGCTATGGCGAGGATGCCATGAAACGTCCTGTGGAGATTGAGTTTGCTTGCAACATCAACGCCGACCGTACGGGCGAGTTCAACCTTTTGCAAATACGCCCCATCGTAGATGCCAAACAAATGCTAGACGAGGACCTGTCGGCCATACCCGACGGGCAGTGCCTGCTGCGTTCGCACAACACGTTGGGGCATGGCGTTACCGACGACGTTACCGACGTGGTGTACGTTAAATACGGCGACAATTTCTCGGCTGCCGACAACTATCGCGTGGCCGAAGACGTGGAACGCATCAACAACAGCTTTCTGGGCACCGACAGAAACTACATTCTTGTGGGGCCTGGCCGTTGGGGTTCGAGCGACTTTTGGCTAGGCGTTCCCGTTAAATGGCCGCATATCAGTGCGGCGCGCGTCATCGTTGAGGTGGCATTGAAGAACTATCGGATAGACCCAAGCCAAGGAACGCACTTCTTTCAAAACCTCACTAGCTTTGGTGTTGGCTACTTTACGATAGACACGAACATTCCCGATGGCCTCTTCCGGAAGGATATTCTCGATGCTATGCCCGCCATCGAAGAGACACAATACGTGCGACATGTGCGCTTTAACCAGCCCTTGCGCATACTGATGGATGGAATGAAGGGAGAAGGAGTGGTTGCTTTTTCTAAGTAGAAAGGAGAAAGTAGTAAGGAGAAAGTGGAAGGTAGCAAGGAGGAAGGAGGAAGGTAGTAAGGAGGAAGTAGAAAGGTAGTAAAGAGAAAGTAGAAAGGTAGTAAGGAGAAAGTAATAAGTAGGAAGGAGAAAGGAGAAGACAGTAAGGAGTAAGGAGAAAGTAGAAAGTTATAAGTAGGAAGTAACAAGGGGGAAGTAACAAGGAGAAAAAAGGAAACAGGGAAGTTTATAAGCGCACAAGACCATTGAGCCAAATTTACTAGCTTAGTTAGGCTGGCTAGATTAACCAGAAATACTAGATTTGCTAGGATTGCTAGATTTACCATGACCACTAGATTAACTAGATAACTTGGATTACTAGTTACTAGATTAGCTAGGATAACCAGTTACTAGATTAACTAGGACTACTGGATTAACTAGAATTACTAGATTCACTAGAATTGCTAGATTTACTAGGATTACCAGCCCATCTAGATTTACCAGCCCATCTAGAATTTCTAACCCATCTACTTTTACCAGGCTTACCAACCCCGAAATCTTACCATATCCTTTACAAATCACACCTTCTCTCCCACCCCATTCTAGCGAAAAACAAGGCTAAAAAGCATGCAATTAGCCACGATTTTCTGCTTAACGCGCTCCCGTTTCACCCCAAATTTAAGGGAATTATTTGCATTTTGCACCATTTTGCCTTTCTAGATTGGGTGCCGGCTCGTCATTTTCCAAGCCCAAATACCCACTTTTTACCCCCAAAAAACCATTTCTTAATGGCCATTTTGCCCCTTTTAGCCATATTTTTAACCATTCGAGAGGGTTGTATTTATACCATTCAAGCGCATATTTATGCTTTTCGGCTCGCATTTAGCACCATTTTGCTTTGCGTTTTGCACCATTTTACCTTGCGTTTTGCACCAAAACGCAAGGCATTTAGCACCAAAACACACTGCATTTAGCACCAAAACGCACTGCATTTAGCGGCATTTTGCACTATTTTTAGCAGAAAACAGCCCAAAAGCTGGTGCAAATGGCGTTCCATTGGAATAGATATTCATTTTGCATCATTCGCAGACTAACCCCATTTTGTACCAAAACAAACTCGTCTAAGAATCGATTTTTTGCGGCAAGTTGGGCGTTTGGTTGAAAAAAACGCAGTAATAACGTTAAAGTTTTTACTGAAAAACGGACAAAGATTGGCCGGTTGAGGAGTTAAGGAGTTAAGGAGTTAAGGAGTTAAGCCAAATGTTTAGGCAGCGTTAGGCTAATAGGATAGGTCAGACCAGTCGGACCAGTCTGACTTGTCTGACTTGTCCGACTTGTCCGACTTGTCCGAAAGCTAGAATGAACTAGAAATCCAGAAACCGCTAGACAACCTTAAAGGGCGTTAGCCATCTTTTCATCTTTAACGCGCAAAAGCCATATCTACGCCGTTATCGCGGCAAGATATGGCTTTCGCTTATGATGTAACTAATGCTACATTAATAGGAGCCTAAGAAAGTGCGGCAAGGCACTTTGCCGTGCCACACTTTAAGGCAGCCTGCGCTGCAAAGCAAAGCTAGAAGGCGTAACCTATGCCAACCATCAGTGCATCTACGCCGTAATCGGCGAAGGCATGGTGGTAGGCCACGTTGAGTTTGAAACCCGACAACTCGCCACCAGCACCAAAAGTAAGGGCATTAGAACCCTTGTCGGCGTACTGATAGCCCACCCTTGCAGATAGCATGCGGTTGTAAGTGTACTCCAAACCACCGGAAAGCAGGGTTTCGCTAGCATCTTTCGGGGTGAAATAACGACACGTAAGGGCGTAGGTAAGGGCGTGTTGCGGCGCGAAGTTTACGGCCCAGTCGCCGCCTACTGCCACCGAAGTGGGCAGACTCTGGGGTATGCCCGTATCGTTAAACTTCACCGACTTGCCGAAATCCAACAGTCGTGCGCCAACGGTTAGCGTGGTAGGGATGGAAGGACAGATGTTGAAACCCTTTTGATAGGCCGCTCCAACCGAGAAAGCATAAGCATTGGCACTGGTTGCGGCATGACTTCGGGCGTAGGTTGCAGTGGCATACACGGCCACTTCGGGCGTTACGGCGAACGAATAACCCAAGTCTATGGCCATATCGTAGGGCGAAACCTTATCCGGTTCGCCCGTAGCACCCACCGATGGAACCGTTAGGCCGCCAAGGTAACGCACGCCTGCCATCAACGCCGAGCGATTGGCAAAGCGATAGCCCGTGGCAAAGTTGTATTGCATCAGTCGACCCTCGTCGGTTTTGGGCTGTGCCTCGGCAGACAAGTCTGCTACAAAACGTTTTTCGCCAAAGGTAAGGGCGGCGGGGTTAGTGTAAATGTGCATTTGGTTGGCATTGCCAAGCAAAGTGCCACCCAGGGCTGCGGTGCGCGCATCGGGTGTGGCTTCTAGCACAGGTAGTATGCGGCTTTGCGCCGTGGCCTCCATTGCAAGGCTTGCGCCAAGCGCGAGGAATGCCATTGATATCTTATTCATAGTGTGCTGTTTATTTCTTGATGAAGGTGTGTTTGCTTGTTATGCGCTCGGTTTTGAGCAGCAGATAATAGGTGCCAGGAGCTAGTCGGTCGATGCCCAAGGTTACTTCGTGCGTGCGACTGTCGGGCGTTAAGGTTTCGTCGATAAGCTTTTGGCCACGCAAAGAGGTAACGATAACCTGCACCTTACTTACCCCACTGCGCATAAGTGCCTTGATGTAGCTGTGCGCCGGTATGGGATAGATGGTGTGCACGTCGGGTGCGTTCTTGTCGGTAACACGCACCTGGATGGTTGTTGTGGTGCGTTTGCCGCCGTCGATGGCCGTGAGGGTTATCGTGGCCGTACCTTTTTGTCCAGGGGTTAGCGTTAGTTGCGTGCCCGTTACCGAGGCTTTTACCACCGCATCGTTACTAGATGTGGCCGAGAATTGCATCTCGCCACCGCTCATGGCCGTGAAAGCGTTGGCCAAATTGACTTGTGCGGCCTCGCCCTGCTCGAACAGCGACACGTCGCCGAGCGTGTTGTTGGGCGTGGGAGCCGTGTGCGAAACCACCTTATAGGCGAATTTCTGCACCGTCTTACCGCCAAGCTGGTCGGTAAGGGTCACTTCAAAGCCATACGAACCTACCGAACCTACCTTTATAAAGAGGTCTAAGGCGTTGCCTACACGTTTAATTTCAACGCCACTGGGCAGCGCGGTGGTGGTATAGTTCCATGTGTGGCCGTCTTCATCGGTTACGGGCATCACCTTATGGAAGTAAGGTTGCGTGTCGAGTAGTCGCAACGTGTCGGTCATTGCGCCGCCAAGTACGGGCGCATGGTTAAGGCGCGTTTTGAAACCAGCCGTTACATCGGCCGAAGTATTGTTGAAACGGTCGCGCGCCGACATCTTTACCACGTAGTCAACATCAGTATCCAGCCCCGTAAACTCTTGCTCCAACTCGGTACCAACAGGCTTATCGTACGAATAACGAGTTAGGCTTTGCACGGGTTTGCTCGTGTCGGCCTTCTTATATAGGTGTATGTCATAGGCAAAGGCCGTGTGTTGTTCGTTCAGCGCATCGGCATCTGCGGTTACTTTCCACGTTATGCGGGCATCATAATAGCCGCGAGTGGCATCCGTTGAATAGTCGGTAACGGTTACTTCTGGTGCGTCGGGTTTCTGCGTTTCGGGGTCGGCCAGGGCAAAATCTGCATCAATAAAGCCCACACCCATCTTGCCTGCGAGGTTGGCATCGGTCTTTACGGCGTAGGGACTGGTGGCTTTTACGGCTCCAAGTATGCGGCGGCGAAGGTCCTCGTTGGTGAAGTTGGGGTTGGTTTTACCAAACTTCGACACAATCAACGCGGCAATGCCCGTTACGTGGGGTGCCGCCATAGAGGTGCCTTGGGCGTATGCGTAGTTGTTGTCGTTGGGCAAAGTAAAGTCGGTATTGGGCGTGCCGCCAGTGCTCATTTGGGCAAAAGCCTTGGGCACGGTGCTTAGTACGCCCCTCATTACCTCGCCCGTTTCGGTGGTTCCGCCCGGTGCAAGGATGTCTACCCACGGCCCTTTGTTCATATAGTCGGTGGGAATACCCATGCTGTTGGTTGCGCCCACGGCCACCACGCGCGGATAAGAGGCGGGTATCATGTCGATGTCGTATTGCGAATCGTTACCCGATGCGAAGATAACAAGACCACCTTTCATGTAAGAACCGGGCTTTTTGTTACCCTGCGGGTCGCATCCGGCATAGTCGGTAAAGTAGTTGATGCCGTCTTTCAGCAAGTCGAACTGCGCTTTGAAGATGCTTTGGAAGTTCTCGTTGTTGAGGTATTTGCTTCGGTCGAAGGCGTAACCCCACGAGCAGTTGCATACGGATGCCCCGTTTTCGGCAGCAAATTCGAAGGCCTTAACGATGTAAGCAGTAGATGCAGTCTCTTTGGTTCCGTCGCGGCCGTATATTTCGCAGCTCATCAGTCGCACGCCCGAGTCGTCGCTGCCGTTGCCACCGGCCACGCCACAAACGCCCAGGCCGTTGTTGTTTCGTGCGGCAATGGTTCCTGCCACGTGCGTTCCATGTCCGCCGGCCACGATAACGTTGGGGGCGCCCTTACCGCTTTCGGCTGCATAGAAGTTACGTCCGTGTATCTTCTGGCCCGTATTCTTGTCGACACCTTGCCAGGCAGAGGCGGCCAAGTCTTCGTGTTCGAAGTCGACACCCGAGTCCATCACGGCCACCACCACGTTGGGGCTGCCCGTTTCTTTCTGCCAAGCAGGGAACAGGTTTACGTCTGCCCCAGGCTTAAACATGCCATATTCGTTTACGGTTGTGGTGTAATGCCACTGGTATTGTAAGTAAGGGTCGCTAAAATTAAGAGGACCTGTGCCATTGTTTGCAGGTCTTAATTTGTTAGAGGGGATGGGCGCACGCGATGCTGCGGTGTACTTCACCTTGCTGGGCGCAATCTGCACGTTGCCGTGAACCTTCTCGATGGCAGGGTCGCGGCGTAGTTCGTTGATAACTTCTTCAACGTTCTTTGTGCTGTCGAATTTCACAACAAACCATCGGTCGAGCCCTCTTGCTCGCTTCAATGCGGCATATTCGTTGTTCATGTCGAACACCTGTTCCACCTTTACGTCGGTGTTGTCGAACACCTTTGCACGCGTTACGCTCTGCGTTGCAGCACGCGTGCTGGGATTTACGCCAGGTTTCAGCTTGATGAAAGCCATGCCGGGTTGCCAAGGAAAGGCCTCGTCGGTGGCGGTTTGGGCAGCGTTAGGGTTGTTTTGCGAGGAGAGCAAGTCGTCGCTACAAGCCGAAAACATGCCTAAGGTCAACGTGATACAAGCCGCCAATGTATATATTTTTCTGAACTTTTTCATTGGATGAGAGTCTATAAGTTGAGGGTTTTCTTGATTAGGTCTACATAATGCTTACTCTTATAGTAAGTAATGACCGTACGCGTTTGCTGCGGACGCATGTCGATGAGGTCGGCCTCGCCGCGGAAGTAGGTAACAAAGCCGCTATTGTCGCCGCGGAAATAAGTGTAGCCCTTCTCTTCCATGGCGTTCCTTGTGCTGGTTGGCAAGGTATAGGTGTACCATTCGTACACTCCGGGAGTGCCTTCCACCTCGCGGTTATACAGCACTTCGCCGCCCATGTAGAACACTTGGCACGAGCCAACGGTGCCACTGAGCTCAGCATCGGCCACCAAACCTGCATCAATGTCTTCGGGCGTAACGCCTCGCCAGTTGAAGAAGTAGATGACATTGGCCAACGAACCTGCATCGTGACTGGCATTTTCGGGTACGAAGAGCAGGCGCGAGTACTTACAGCTGGGGTCTTCTGTGGTGGTAGTTATCTTCTCGCTGTTGAATTGGTTGTCGAAATCGGGTTTCATTCCGCGTTTCTTTTCAAACTCAATCACCTCTTGCAGCTTGAACGACTTGTTGTGCATGCGCTCGGAAATGAATACGGGGAAGCAGGTGGCCTTGCCGTTGCTGCCCACTTTCAGTTCGTTGGAACTCACCACATACTTCATGCAAGGACTCTTATATATGCCGCCAAACATCTTAAAGTTGTTGGGGTCGTTGTAGACGTGTACCAATCGTGTTTGGTTTTCTTCTTCGCAGTAGTATTGCGCTTCGGTTGCATTACGCTGTTTGTTACCGTCTTTAAAGTTCTGTTGTTTCAACCAAGAGTCGTACGATTCCTTTTGGAACTCCTTCCCTTTGGGTGCTTTCAACCACGCGGTAGTAATGAGTTTGCTGTAATAGTTGGGCGTGTAGAAGATGCGAGGTGATTGTTCGCCGGGCGAACGGAACGCATAATAAATCTTATCTACGTCTTCTTTGAAGGGCAAGAGCGAGTCTATCTCGAAAGCTCTGTCGCGACTGTTGTTCCTTTCGCCTTCAAGTTCGGTGACACGAGCCAAGTTAAAGTTGTCCAAATCCCACACGGGCAGCTGAAATTGCACGTATCCGTTTTGCGTTACGCTGAGCAAGAAGTGCTTGTTTCCGTTAGATAGGAACAGCTTTTCAGTTCTACTGCTCTGCGCCCAAGGACTGTTGCGGTCGATGGCGGTGAGGGTTAGCCTCAACTTGCGTTGCTTTTGGTCGACATCGTACGTGAGCCAGTTGTTGTTTTCCTTGTCAACTTGTTCCACACGCCAATTGTCCGAGTTGGAAATAACGTTCAGTTCTACGGCCGTATGCGCCTCATGGTTAAAGATAGCCGTACCATTGCTGCCGTCTACGGCAATGAAAGGCGCCGTGCCAAACTGCGTAACCGTTACCGTTTGCTTACCGCCGGGCGTGGCCAGAACCACTTCGGCCTGGCGTTCGTCGGCTCCCTCGTTGGCCGTAGCCGTTAGTTCGAGTGCTTGTCCCACTTTTTTCGCGGTAAGCCAAGCATCGTAAGCCCCTTTTTCCACTTGCCATTCGTCGCCAAGTGTTGCAAAGCTTACCGTCTTAGTTTCGCCCTCTTGTTTAAGAGTGAGCGTCTGCGCCTCGCCTTGAACGACGTCTTCCGTTCCGCCCAAGGTAAGATCCTTCTGGCATGCGCTAGCCAGCGATACCACGATGAGCAAAGCCCATATCTTTATATTCTTATACATAGCGTATTTGTTTTTTGTTAGCGTATGTGTCATTGTTTATCCCAACCAGGGTTTTGCTTAACGTTCGGGTTTATCTGCACTTCGTTGTCGGGGAACGGCCACACAAACATCTTATTGCCTGTTTGTATGTCTACTTGATAGCCACCTGCGTAGAACGATGCAGGAACTTGATAATATCCCTTGGCACCTTGTATTGTTCGTTTGCGGACACCCAGTTTCCAACGGCGCAAATCCCAAAGGCGGAACCCTTCGTAAGCCAGTTCGCGTGCGCGCTCGTTCTTTATTTCTTGGAACAAATCGTCGCCCGTTGCTGTTGTGGCAGGCAGTCCACGCGATTGGCGAAGGGTGTTAAGATAGCTTTGGGCATCGGCCGTGTTACCCAGTTTGTAGGCTGCCTCGGCCACAATGAGGTATTGTTCGGCGATGCGGAAAGGCTTAGGTGCCTGATTTCCGTTGGGCACATAGCCGCCCCAATGGGTGCTTGTGAGCGTTGCGTAGTTGGGGTTGCCCTTAAACTTAGACACAACGTAAAGTTGTGTAGACACATTCACGTCGTTTACCGTGGTATTTACAAACTCGAAGTGGATATGTGCGCGGTGGTCGTTTCCGTTGGAAAAGAGGTCGTTAATCACTTCGCGCGTTGGCACGTAGGGCGGTTTGTTATAGTCGCCCACTTTGCTTGGCTGCTTGGCCTCGTCCCAATGAGTAGTCGTGGAAAGGTCGGCGCCATAGAGCGAAGTAGCCGTAGGCACTTCGTTTTCTTTGGCCACGTAGGGTTGCCAAATCTGTTCGGTACCCTTATCGTAGAACCACATCTGCGCAAAAGCGTCTTCCGTGGGCGTTACTTTTCCTTCACTGTTAAGCTTTGCTGTGTAGGGAGCGATAAGCGGATAGGTGTTTTTGTCTACCAATTGTTTGGCCTCTTGGTACGCTTTGTCCATGTCGCCCATGTATAGGTACACGCGTGCACGAAGTGCTCGCACGGCATCGGCGTTTATTTCGGTGTTTCCTGGCGTGGTAGGAACGTCTGCCAACAGCGTTTCGGCCTCGTTCAAGTCGTCCAACACCTGCTTATAGGTCTGCGCGTTGGTGGCTCGTGCGGGTTTGTTTAACGAACCTGGCTCTAATGCCAACACCACACCGAGGTCTTTATCGGCCGTGGCCGCATCGTAGGTCATACCCCATCGCAAGGCCAAGTTAAAGTGATAGAAGGCCCTAGCGAAGTATGCGTTGCCCAAATAATGGCGTTGCGTGGGCTTTTCGGCCTCGCTAACGGGCAGCTGGGGCAACTTGGTTATCACCACATTGGCATCTACGAGCGCCGAATAATACGAATGGTAGATTTCTTGTATCACGCTACTTTCGGGCAAGATGGTCCATCCGTGAAACTCTCCATAAAGGTTTCCGAAGGCTGCATGCGCGTTAAGCATGTCGGCTTGCGCCTCTTGGGGCAACACATAGCCGCCCCCGAACTTGCCGCGAAGGGTGGAATAGATGCCGTTGTCCCATTTGGCGGCATCTTGCATATTGTTAAACGAGGCGTTATAGTCTATATAGTCGGCTGGTTCGCGGTCTAGATTGCACCCTTGGAGCATGGCCGCAAGCGTAAACGCCCATAATAATATCTTCGTTGTTTTCATATACGTGTTCATTATTTATGTGTTGTTGTTAGAGTCCTATCTCCACACCTACGCTCAATTGCTTGGTGTTGGGATTGACGCCATACGAAACATTGCGGTTCACTTCGGGGTCGATACCGCGGAACTTAGTAAAGGTAAGCAGGTTTCTGCCTGTAAAGAACACTTTTGCCGTGCGTACGATGTTCTGTCGTCCAAGGCTCTTACGGGGGATGTCGTAGCCCAATGTAAAGTTCTTCAGGCGCATGAACGAGGCGTTTTCAAGCATTTTCGAGTCCACGTAGTTGCTTTGGTGGTTGGCTTGGCGCACCCATGCCAACGAGGGATATTCGGTGTTGTCGCCCGGTTTCTTCCAATAGTCGAACAATCTGCGCGACCCATTGAAGTTTCCTTCGCGGTTACGAACGTGATAATCGTTCTCGTAAAACTGTTTATCCATTGATATCATGTGCTTACCGAGAGCCACGAAGAAGTCGGCGTTGAGGTAGAAACCTTTCCAATAAGCCGAAATGCCCCAACCGCCCGTAAAAGGCGTGTAAGCGTTTACGCCTGTGTTTTGACTGAGCGAAGAAGAATATTCGGACACCACGTCGTTGTCGTCGCGCCGCGTTTGGTTCTTGTCTGTGCCCGGTTTATACCATTCGGGCACACCCGTTTGGGGGTTCACGCCCTTATAAAGCGGAAGTACAAAGGTTACGGGCTTACCTACCATGTAGGCGAGTTGGCCGCCTGGTTCGTGCCACGACTGACGTCCTTCGAACAGTTCGAGCACTTTATCGCGGTTGTAGTTGAAGTTAATGTTGGCCGAAACGCCCCAATCGCGACCGCGAAGGATGTCGGCACCCAGTTGGAAGTCGATACCGTGGTTCAGGTAACGCCCAACATTCTCGTAACGAGTGGCATAACCTTCGTTGCCGGCAGGCATACCCGATGTGTAGGGAAGCGGAACTTCAAAGAGCATGTTGCTCGTTATACGGTTGTAGTACTCCACGTTTAGGTCGAACCTACTTAGCAAACGAGCCTTCACGCCCACAGTAAATTTGCTTTGGTGTTCCCATCCCAAGTCGGGATTTCCAAGACTAACAAAGCCAAGGCTCATGCCGCCTTTCTTCTGTCCCACTTTTCCTACATACGATGATGTGCTGTAAGGAGGTATCGAAGAGTTGCCCTGCGTTCCGTAACTCGTTTTGAAGTCTAACTCGTTAAGCCACGATACGTCTTTGAGAAAGCCTTCACCCTTAGCCTTCCACAACAAGCCCACCGACCAGAACAAGCCGTTTCGCTTGTTGCGTCCAAAGCGCGAAGAGGCATCATTACGCAAAACCAGGTCGACGAAATAACGTTCGGAGAAATCGTAAGACAGCTGGGTAAAGAACGATAGGAATGCGTAGCTGTTGGTTGCCTCGCCCACATTCTTCTTTTGCGTGGCGTTATTAAGCAGGTTAAGGCGGTCGTCTAAGATGCCCGAACCCGATGCAGAGAAACCATCGTCGTTATAATTGGTGTATTCATGTCCCAACAACGCGGTAACGTGATGGTCGCCAAAGCCCATGTTATAGGCTGCCGTGTTGGTGATAGTGAAGTTGGATACCATCGAGAAACCACGTTCGGCACTGCCATTTCCGTATGCGCGATAGTAGCTAGGCAAGGTACGCGAACGGCTATCGCCGTAATTTAGCTCCAATCCAACAAGCGAACGCAAGGTTAGGTTCTTTATCGGCGTGAGCGTTAGGTTTCCATTAGCCGACAGGATAAAGGCATTGGTCTTGGCTGGGTTGGTAGAAATAACGTGCTTAGGCGTAGTGATGTCGAGCAGTGGCACGCGTTCCAGTTCCTCTCCCGTCCTTGGGTCGTAGGGCGATGCAAAGGGTGCGTTCATGGCTGCAACGCCTCCGCCCACGGCATTGTTGCTGCCGAAAGGCGAAATGCGCGTGTCGTCGTATGCCACTTGCGTGTTTATGCCGGCGCGAACCCATTCGGCCAACTTCGCATCGAGGTTAATACGGCCGAAAGCTTTCTTGTAACCCGACCCCATACGCAATCCGTCTTGGCTCAATGCGCCGCCCGATAGGTAGTACCTGACGGCAGATGTGCCGCCCGACACCGACACGTCGGCCGTGTACATGGGCGCAGGTTGGTACACATATTTATACCATTGGAAGTCGGTTTCCTTGAAATACTTGCTCTTTAAGGCCGCTATTTGGTCGGCGGTGTAAATACCTGTTTCCTGATAATAGCGTAATAGTTCGGGACCTGTCATCAGTTGGTCAAAGTAATCGGTGTTGGCCAACGACGAAACGGCGTATTGTGCCCTGAGATTAATGGTGGGGCGCGTCTCTGTTCGGCCGCGTTTGGTGGTAACATACATCACACCGTTGGCTGCACGCGCACCATAAATAGACGTGGCCGCCGCGTCTTTAAGGAACTGAACACTCTCGATGTCGTTGGCATTCATGGATTGCAGCACGGCCATACTAACTTGCATGCCGTCGAGGATGACAAGCAAGCCCGTGCCTGCGCCCAACGAGCCTTGTCCGTGCAAGGCCATCGACAGGCGCGAAGAGGGTTCGCCCGACGAGGAGAACACCTGTAAGCCGCTCACTTTGCCCTGAACGGCATCCAATGGGTTGGCTACGGGTTTCATCGCAAGGTCTTTGGCTGTTACCTTTACCACAGAGGCCGAGGTGTTGGCTACCTTACGTTCCATGTAACCCACCACAACCACGTCGTTCAACGTTAGGTCGGAGGGTTCCATCCGCACGTTCATCTGGGGTGCGGCGGCCAATTCTTGGCTATTATACCCCATGAAACTAAACGTAAGTTTCTCTCCGTTGCGCACACTGATAGTAAACTTTCCGTCTATATTAGACACGGTGCCCGTCTTCGGGGCCGACTTTGGGACGATACTTACGCCAGGCAAGGCCTCCCCGTTTTCATCTACGACATTTCCCTTCACTGTTATGGTTTGTGCTAAGGCCGAACTCAATGCGGTTAGCAAGCAAAGGGTTAACATCCAAATTCTTACTTTCATAAATTTATCTAGGTTGATTATAGTTTTTCCTATGCCCCACGCAACCGTATGTTTAGTAAGCTTGGCCGCATGGTGCCTCCGTTGTAAACCCATTTTGTTTTAGTACAGCTGTCAGTACATTCACAGAGTTAAACCATTCTGCAAATATATGCAATAAATTTATAAAACCAAGCAAAAGTGGCGCATTATTTTTTAATTAGTATGCATATTGTTGAAATTATGCGGTTTACTTACAATATTTGTAAAAAGTGTAACGTTACCATCACAATCCTTTTGCCAGGCAAACGGCATGTTCTATTTTTGCCTTTAAAACAAGGATAAGCAAACATTTTAAGGCAACTTTCTTCGTTCTACGCAGCTAGAAGATTCTGCCATATTAGAACGTAATAAGCATGTTGCTTAACCCATATACCAAAGCTCGCAAAGGTTTACCAGCAAAAAAAACTTTTTTATATTTTGTTCCACTGAGAATAATTGCCTATTTTTGCAACACCTAAACGTTTATTGTATCACACTTAATAAAAAAATAATTTCGTATGAAATCATATATAGCAGGCATAATCATCATGTCATTTACCTTGATATCTTGTCAAATCTCGGGCTTGACGTCAGGTTTTTCTCATCTATCAAAGAGAGCGCAAGAACGGGTTGTACATTATAAAGGTGCAATAGATGACATTCGCGATTTCTCAAACATATATGCGATTGGCGTAGAACAAACAAAAGACTACCTTACAAAGCACGAAAAGGTTATCATATATGATTTCACTCCATTTTGCAAATCGGGTCGTTGCGTGTCGCCTTTGGCACTTTCAGAAATCTGCAAAAGGCAAAACATCGACTTGTTGGTTATCTCAAACATCTATGACGACGTCTTTAGTGCGGTGAATAAGAATTTCCCCATACTGATGATAGACACAGATGCCCTCCAAACCAAGTGGCGGGGAAAGTATATAGAGGCATTTTACTACCCGTTAATCGGTCGCTCGCAAAAAGAAATAAACTATGCAGGCTACCATTATTTCCATAATGGCACCTACGTAAGGAGCTTTAAAGATTATAGGGAAATAGAGAAAGCCGGCTTATGATTTAAGCTTATGGGCTTGTTGGTTTGTAAGTTTGCAAGTTTTTTTCACAACCAGTGCAAGCTGAACGCCACTAACCCATAAGCGCAAGCATAAACCAAAGGCCGACAAACCATAAAGCAAAAGGCCAAATGCCCGTAAGGCGAGGTAGGCCAATGGCTTTGCACATCCCTTATCGACCTACCATTTAGCTAACGCCCACCTATCGCACAAGTTGACAGGTGGGCGTTTGGATTGTCTATCATACGCTTGTTAGAAATAAAAAACATGGTGTTTGGCCAGCCCTCGCCAGCCCATGTAAAACCGTAAGTTTATGCCTTCTTAGAGCCCCTGTTAGCTCAATGGCAGAACAAAACGACTATTCATATCCCACTGCTTAGCTGCACACAATCCGTATTTTTTCATTATCTTTGCCTCATGGACAAGTTTACGCCCCGACAACGCCGTCGTATCATGGCCTCGATTAAGTCGAAAGACACGAAGCCAGAGCTGCTCGTACGCAAGTATTTGTGGGCGCAGGGGTTCAGGTACCGACTAAACTACGGCCGCTTGCCAGGCCACCCCGACTTGGTTTTGCGCAAATACCGCACCTGCATCTTTGTTAACGGCTGCTTTTGGCATGGCCACGAGGGCTGCAAACGATGGACCTTGCCCAAAACCAACACCCCATTTTGGGAGAATAAGGTGAAACGCAACCAACAGCGCGATGCCGAAACACAACGCCAACTGGCACGCATGGGCTGGCATTGCCTAGTGGTTTGGGAGTGCCAACTGCGCCCATCACTCCGCCAAAACACATTGCAAGCCCTTGCCCACACACTTAACCACATCTTGCTAACCGACTACCAGCAACGCTATGCACTGCCCCACCCCGACGAAGACGAACCAATGATGGCGGCCGAAGAACGAAGAGGTTATTTATAATGAAACCCCGTTGACGTAATTAATTTAGGGCATTCAGAATTCCGCCAATGGGTTAAGTCACTAAAAATAAACGACATGTGCAACTTTTTATCTGTATTTGTTGATTTGATTTGATTCCACCAACGGGTTTATATCGTATAATTATAGTCGGCAAGGAAATGGTTCTGGAATGAACCAATCGGAAATTGGGAGCTATAAGCTACTTCAACTCCCGATTACGAACATTCACTTCGCTGATAAAGCTCCTAAACGTTTGTACCCTGCTTTACTCATCGTTGTTTTTGTTTATCAGGTTAACCACAACTTTTACCATGACGTCCTTTTCTTCTGTTCGGCTCTCAGCAATCATCAGCGTGAGCGCAACAAGGGTGCTATCTGCTATGCGCTTGCTCCCGTCAGGATGATAGAGGATGTGGTTGCCGTTGAGAAACCAAAGAAACAACGTGGCGGCAATGCGCTTGTTGCCATCGCTGAACGAGTGGTTCTTGGTAACAAGGTAGAGTAGCATGGCTGCTTTCTCTTCCACACTGGGGTAGAGTTCTTCTCCGTCAAAGGTTTGGTATATCTGCCCGATAGAACTTTTAAAGGACTTGTCCTTCTCATGGCCAAAGAGAACAGAGCCGCCAAATTTGTCGCGCAGCCCTTTGATTGCCTCCATTGCATTGTCGTAAGTAGCATGGAACGGCTCTTCTTCTGTGGTTTTATTGATGGTAAGCCGCCCATAATCGTAGTTGTCTAACGTGTCGAGCGCGTAAGTATAATCTGTCACTACCTTAAACAGTGCATCGGTCTCGTCGTTAGACAGCAATGGCTGGTTCTGAATGGTGCGCCCAAGCATACCAACGAGTTGGCGCAACTCGCCAATCTGCTCCTTGCGCATACGCTCGTTCACGGCATAGCCCTTAATGAGATATTGCTTTAACACCGTGTTCGCCCACTGACGGAAACGCGTTGCGTTTTTGCTGTTTACCCGATAGCCAACGGAAATTATGGCATCCAGATTATAATACTTTGTGCTATAAGTTTGCTTGCCTTCATTACCCATATGTTCCAAAATGGAACATGTGCTATTTTCGTCAAGCTCTTTAGACGTATAGATGTTCTTTAAGTGCTTGGTTATTGCCGGGCGTTTTGTATTAAACAACTCCGCAATTTGTTGCTGTGTAAGCCACACCGTCTCGTTTTCCAGGCGTACGTCCACCTGCGTTTGCCCATCCTCAGACTGGTATATCACGATTTGATTATTCGAGTGCATAGTTTAATGAATTAAATGGTTCTTTTAACTGCAATTTCTTCTCTTCCTCCTGTTGCAACAGCTTGCTTAGAGAGGTGAGACTCAACACTACATGTTTATATTCAGGAAAGCTCGACAGGCCCACGTACCTTGTTCGCCGATTCCCAGAGCGTTTCTTCGATTATCTTGGTTGTTATCTGTTTCTTCGCCATTGTTTCTTTGTTTATTTTTATCATCTTTCATTTTAGGAACTTGGTATTAGCATCATAATCTTCTTCCAACAACTCTTTGAAATCAAAGAGAAGTAGGCGAGCCATTTCCACTAAGAATGCCATAGGTGGTTATGTCTTGTTGGTTATACAGTTGTCGCTCTAATTCCGTTTCCGAAAGTTCTCCTTGGCCATCTATAACGTTCTTAACGTTAGTTGTTGATGGTATGCAAATATAATCATAATTTGGTAAATAACATCAGGTTTTGTTGCTATATTTTTTTTATTCAGACAACCTATTTATCGCATCCCACTTCACCTTATCCGCAAGCACGGGTATATTATCCTAAACTTCCCCTCGTAGTAATAACAACTCATGTCGATAATGGACTTCCTTAGCATCTTGCATTGCCATTCGGTGAAGCTGGGGTTGACTGAATGGGGAGGGCGACACACCGCAAATCGTTTTATCTACTTTTACCAACAGCGAGTTAGTGGGCTAAACGGCTTTCTTTTGTTGTTATGTAAAATATTCAGCGCAAAATTTAACGCGATGAGTGCCGTTTTTGCGCACCACCTGCCCGCCTTGCCGCAAAAAAACGATTCTCGCGAAGGTTTGTTTTGATGCAAAAAGGGGAGTGTTGTACATGCAGACAAAATGAATATTTATTTTATGATACCGCTATTTTCACCCTATTTTGGGTCATTTGCTGCAAAATACACTGCGTTTTGGTGCTAAATGCAGTGCGTTTTGCTGCTAAATGCACTGTGTTTTGGTGCAAAATGGAGGGCGTTTTGATGCTAAATGCAGTGCGTTTTGGTGCAAAACGCAAGGTAAAATGGTGCTAAATGCAGTGCAATTTGCCGCTAAACGCAAGGCGTTGCGCATAAATATCCGCTGAAATGGTATAAATAATACCCCCTCGAATCATTAAAAATAGGACTAAAAGGGGCGAAATAGTCGTCAAAAAGTGGGATTTTAGGGGCTAAAAGGGGGTAATTGGGGTTGAAAAATTACGAGTTGGCAACCAAAATAGAAAGGTAAAATGGTGCAAAATGCAGCTTACTTTCTCAAAAATGGACTGAAAAAGAAATCCATAAGACTGAAAATAACAACTATTTGCTGCTTTTGAAGCTTTGTTTTCGCTGGAAAGGGGTGGTGGATAGAGTGTGTTTTGTAAAATCTTAATAATTGATTTAACTAAAAATCGACCATCAGATAAAGGTGAAAAAATGGTCTCTGATGGCCGATTTGGGATAACTATGAACTTAAAAAAACTATGAACTCAGAAACTCACAGACCCATGAACTCACAAACTCATGAACTCATGAACTCACAAACTCATGAACTCATGGACTCATGGACTCACAACCTCACAAACCCATGAACTCACAACCTCACAAACTCATGAACTTATAAACTAACTCAAAACCTCATAAGTTTATGATAGTCGTTTCGCAGCTTTTGTGCCTTACGCCCGAAGGGACCAGTGGGGCACATGTTGGAGTAATAGTCGAACGACACGGCACGCGTTATGCGTGGTATGGCCAATTCGATGTTTAGTTGTTGCGATACACGCGAAATGTTTGCAGGACTATTGTCGCTGTTAAACGTTTCGAGGTCTGTCCAAAACTCGCCCTTAAAGGCAGAACCATCACCAAACAAGCCCGTTTCGGCGTGCTTGTAGTAAGTTTCTAAGCGGTCGAGCGACACATGGCCGACGCCAACGCCATCTTGCAGCATAATTACTTGAAGGTTGCACTTGGCCAATTGCGACATGAAGGTTTGCAATTGTTCGGGCGTGCTTAGTGTGCTGTTCCAAAAGGCTGCGATGGCCACGGGCTTTCCGTTGAGTTGGTGCAAGTGGTTTGAGATGCGGTCTACAAAGTGCGTTCTGAAGAGGTTCATCTTCTCTTCGGTGTTGTAGGCGTAGGGTTCGGGCTCGTGCGGAATATACCAACCCTTGAATGCGGGCTGTGTGCCGTAGAGCGCATTTATCTCTGTTGCCATGCGGTTGCATCGGTTGGCATGCTCGTCGAGCCATGTTTCGGAAGTTTGATTTTTCCAATAAGTCTCGTCAAAGTAAAGGCCAACATACACTTCCATGCCCTTTTCGGCAGCTGCTGCAAGCAATCTGCCCAAGGCATACTTGCTTTTTTGTGTGACGAAAGTTTCGTTTGTGTCGAACCACACTTGTTGGTCGTGTGCAGAGAATTGGGCGATAACAGTACGCATACCTATCTTCTTCATGCCTTCTAGCAGACTGCTCCATTGGTATGGTGCCCAATTGTCTTTGTCGTAGAAGGTAACGAACGAACCCGTAAGGGCTTTCTTGGCATCGGGATTGGGATATTGTGTTTCGTCTAGCGGTGCCATTCCGCTGTCTTTGGCGCATGCGGCGAATAGGAAAGACAGCAATAGAACTAAAATTGATTTATGCATATTATTTTAATTAAGGAGTTATTTTTAAGGAGTTAGGGAGTTAGGGAGTTAAGGAGTTAAGCCAATAGCATTGGTGATGTTAGGCTAATAGGACAGGTCTGACTTGTCCGACTTGTCCGACTTGTCCGAAAGCTAGACTGAACTAGAAATCTAGGAACCGATGGACAGCGTTAAAGGGCGTTAGCCATTTTTTCACCTTTTCACCTTTTCACTCTTTCACCTTTCCACACCCTTTCACTTCACTCCCCTCTCCCCTTGGAGAGGGGAAGGGGGTGAGGCTTTTTTATTGCATCTCATCCAACACCAAAACGGGCTGTTTGCCATCAAGGTCTTGTTGTGCAAAGGTGGCAGTAAGTTCGCGTTCTTCGCCAGGGAAAAGGGTGATGAAGTTGTCGCTCCATATTGTGGGTAGCACCTCTGCACCGCCTTCGCCCTTGGCAATGTATAGGCGATGCATAAAGGCTAGCTGTGTGGAAGGGTTCTTCACCTTAATGGTCATCACCACATCGCCGTCGCGTTGTGTTGTTTGCGTATCGAACTTCAAGGGCACCTTGGGCAAGCGCGTTAGTTCACGGAAATCGTTTTTGCCGTCGGCCGTTTGCCAATAGAAGTTGTCCGACATGATGCGACCTTGCTTGTCTACCAGTTGTAGGCGAACGAAATGCACGTTGCTTACGCCCTGCGGAATGGGCACGGCAAACAGTTCGGTAAAGCAGTCGGCATCAAACGCACGCTGTGGCACCGTTTGTTGCCAAGCCACATTCAGGTTGTTGTCGTACACTTTCACGTTCACGGTGATGTCGGTTTGTGGCTTGTGCATCGTGTTGATAACGCTCACCATGCGGTTATGCTCGTTCATCTGTATGTGTAAGGGCTCTAATGCCTTCTTTGCATAGTAGTACCCTGCGTTGGGATTGAGGAACCAATCGTATATTTGCCATAACACCTGCGGCCACGTAGCATTAAGTTTCCAGAGCATTACGCCCGTGGTTATGTCCCACATGCGGTGGTTGGCTGCCTCGAACATGGCCCGATAGCTGCCCGCGTTGATGTATTGCGCCCAACGAATGTAGTCTTCGGCCGACGAGGGCTGACCAAACTGCTGACGGATGGCGTTGTCGTAGGGTTTGAAGGCATAACTTGACGGCGGACAACAAATGGAGTCCCAAGCATCGTGGTAGGCCCAGACCTTGTCGAGCGGATAGTGCGCGTTGCGCGAACCCTTGCCTAAATCGAACACATACTTCTTCATACTCTCGAGCGTAGATACGGCAGGAACACCCATTTCGTTGCGAAACATCTGGTCTTTCACCTCCAACACCTTATTATAATAATAGGGATGAGGGTACCAAGTGTAGTCGGGTTCGTTCTCGTCGGTCATGCCTGTGGGCAGGTCGGGCTTGATGTAGGGTGTAAGTTTGTCTACATCCCAACCATGACTAGACGTTGCAATGAAGGGGCGAGTGGGGTCGTGCTGCTTAATGTAGGCACGTAGAGGTACGTATAGCTCTTCGCGCACCATCGTTTCAATCTGCATACACCACAGTGCCAACGAGGGATGGTTGCGGTAGCGTTTCACCACATCGTACATGTTGCGCAGTGCAAGGCGTGTATCGGTGGGATTGTTGAAGGAAGGTTCGCCGGGATAACTGGTCCAGCATTGGAAAAACACCTCCCACATTAGCAGTCCGTACTTGTCGTAAGTTTCCATAACAGCCTCTGGGGGCGAGGGCATGTCTTCGTTGGCAATCATGTTTACGCCTGCATTAGCTAACAGTCGGGCCTCGTCGTACATGCGTTTGGGGTTCATATCGAGCAGCATGTCGGGCTGAATAAAGCCGCCCCGACAGAAAATGCGTTGACCATTCACCCAGAAAATGCGGCCGTGTTCGCCGTCGCGTTCCTTTAAAGTAGAGGTGATTTGGCGTATGCCGAAAGTGGTAGACTGCGTGTCGGACACCTTACCGTCCACTTCAAACGTGAGGTCTAGGCGGTGAAGATGTTGCAAGCCATAGCCATTGGGCCACCATAAGTGGGGATTTTGCACGTTGAGTTGGGCAAACTCTTCGGGCGAACAGTTTACGGTGAGGGTCTTTCCGGCAGGTATGGTGACGCGCTTTTCAAAGGCGATGGTGGGCATTTGACCCGGCATCTGCTTTTTATAGGTATGGAAGTCTATCTCTTTTAGCAGGTTGATACGTCCGCGCAACACGCCCGTTTGGGGCTTGTTGCTTGCGTTTCGCAATTCTGCTTGCACAGATATGCTGGCCTTTGTGGTGTCGGGCAGGTTTAGGTTGGTAACGATGTAGGGGTTTTCAATCTTCACGTTGTCGGTGTAAGTTAGGTACACGTCTTGATAAAGCCCCATGTTGCGGTCGCGTACCACGGGCGAACAGTCCCAACCGGCCATGAATTTGAGGGTTACATCCCTGAAAATCTCTTCTCCTTGACCTCTACCTTGCCCGAAAGGGGTGAAGAGATAGCCCGGACGAGGCGTGCCTACGTTGTCTACTTGGTATATCTTTACGGCCACCACGTTGGGTTTGTCTGCCGAAACAAGGGCTGTTATGTCGTATTTAAAGCGCAAGAACATGCCGGCCATTTGCGTTTTGTTGGCCACTTGCTTGCCGTTTACCCAAAGGTCGGCGCGATAATTGATGCCGTCGAAGTTGAGCCATACGCGCCTTCCGCGTTCGCCGGCAGGTATGGAGAACTGCGTGCGGAACCAATAGGGGTGCTTAAAGGGGTTAGGCACGCCCTTAATGTGCGAGTACTTGCTAAGTCCCAATCGGCGGTTTAGGTCGTCGGAGGCATCGGGTATGCGTAGGTCGTTGAGGTCGAAGTGCGGGTCGGGGTACACATTCTCTTTCACCAAAGCCCCTAATACGCTTGTGGGTACGGTGGCATTGTGCCAGCGTTGGGGCTTATAGGTGCGTAACGACAACACGTTGCCCGCTTGTGGCACGCGCGTTGTGGACTGCATTTGCCATTGCGTTAGCAGCTGCCGACCGTCTTTTAGGCTGTTGTTAGCGGCGTGTGCCATCGTGAAACAGCACAGGCATACGAGCAAAAACTTTATTCTCATTATCAAAAATGGGTTTGGGTTAAGGGTTAGACGAGGGGCGCATAAGGCAGGCTGCGCCCACAAAACCGGCGTTGTCGGCCAACGATGCCATAACGATGGGGGTGCGTTGGGCGGGCAACGGACAGATGTGCGCCTGCAAACTGCGCATCATGGCAGGCATAAAGAAGGGATGGGCGGTGGCAATGGAGCCACCAAGCAAAACCACATCGGGGTCGATGAGGTTTATGCACCAGGCTAAGGGCACGGCTAGATGTTGCCCAAAGGTTTCCCATGCGTCGAGCGCATGGCGTTCGCCTTGCTGTGCACGTAGGTAAACTTCTAGCGAAGAGGCGTCGGTATGGGCTATTTGTTTGTAGATGTTGGCCACGCCCTGCCCCGAAATGACGTCTTCGATGATGCCTTTTCCGTGGGGCGAACACCATATTTCGCCTGCTGTACCGGTGGCACCGTTCCATATTTTTCCGCCTACCACCAGCGCACAGCCAATGCCCGTGCCAAGCGTGAAACCAAGAACGGTGCGTTTGTTGCGCGCCGCACCGAACACGGCCTCGCCCAATACCAGACAATTGGCATCGTTGTTGAGGGCCACGGGTAAGTCTACGGCCTGTTGCAGTGCCTCGCGCAAGGCGAAATGTTGCATGGTGGGTAGCTGCGGACAATCTAAAACCAAGCCCAGGTCGAGGTCGAGTGGTCCGGTAGAACCCACGCCCACGCCCACAACGTCTTGCTTTTGAAGTCCGTTGGCACTCATCACTTGTCTAATAGACTGTGCGATGTTCTCCACAATCTGTTCTTTCGGCAGATGACTTTGCGTGGCAATCTTAATCGGCGTGCCGATAACGCGGCCGTCGGCAGCATCTATGGCACCTGTCATTATCTTTGTTCCGCCTAGGTCTACACCTATAATGATGTTGTTCATTGTTGTTTTAAGTTTATGAGAATCTTTGAGGAGTAAAGGAGTAATGGAGTAAAGGAGTAAAGCCAAATGCCTTGTTGCCCTGTAGCTATTTATCTTGTCAACGCTCCTTCATCCCTTTTCCCCACACGGCCACAGCCATGACGTATGCAAAGGCAACGACGTTTACTGCCATGCCCCAAACCATGCCATGAGCGTTGCCAACAGCACCGACAAGCCAGCCAATGAAAGCTCCGCCCACAATAGCTGTGCCTAAAATGCCCGAGAGCATGCCGTGATCGTGGTTGAAACTGTTGATGACGGCACTGAATAAGGCCGTGAACGACACACAAGTGAAGTAACCCACAAGGGCAAACGACACCAAGGCCACGCCTTCGCTGCCCAGCATGGCCACCACCAAGGCCACCACGGTGAGGGTGCTATGCACGATGAAGACCGCACGTTCGCTTATCTTACGCATCAAGGCCGATGCCACCAGCCTGCCCACGGCTTGCAAAAGCCAGAACAAAGCCACGATGAGGGCGGTTTTTGATGGGAAGAGTTGGTGCATAAATGTTGGCTCGGGCCAAAACGACTGGTCGTTGCTGAGGTGGTGAACGTTGTTCATAAAGGTGATGATGTACGACGAAACGCCCACTTCGCCGCCTACATAGAGAAAGATGCCCAAGGCATAAACCAGCACCAAAGGGTTGCGACAGAGATGGAAAAACCTACCCAGGTTCAGCCGTTCGTCGGCATTGGTGGTGGTCTTTGGGAAGTGCGCGAATGCTACTACAACGAATATCACGGCATTAACCACTGCCAGGAGCAGGTAAATGGTGGTCCAACTGAGGTTGTTGGCTTGCAAAACGGGTACGATGAGCGGACTAAGGGCGTAACCCAAAGCACCAATACCAATGATGAGGGTTAGGTTAGAAGTGTAGCGCGATGGCTGGTCGAGCTCCCGAACAAAGGGATTGCCCGCTATCTGCACAGCCGTTACACCCGTGCCGATGAGAAATACAGACACGATAACCGCCCAAGCCGCGGCACTGAGGTAGCAAAGGGCAGAACCTGTGCCCATCAATGCCGTGCCCAAAAGCAACACAGACTTTGCCCCGAAGCGGTCGGTAAGCAGTCCAAAAGGTATCGACGTTAGTCCATAGGCCAAGAAAAAGGCCAAGGGCAACAGGGCGGCCACACCTAGCGACACGCCATATTGCGCCTGAAAACGGTCGATGGCCACGCCTATAACCGACGTTAGAAGGCCAAACACCACGTATATCAAGGCCGTGATGCCCAGCAATAAGGTTTTTCTTTCGCCACTGTTGCTCATCGTTCGCCCTCCTTTCATTATTCGGTTACGGTTACTTTTGCACCGCGCGAAAAGCTGCCTGCCTCGAAACCATGACGTTTGGCATACTCGTCGATGAAGAGCTGCAAGGGCACGATGCTTAAGATGGAGAACAGGAATTCGTCTTGTTCGTCTACGTAAACGGGCAGAATGTTGTCTGTTACATGCTGTGCAGCATCGTGCGAATTGGTGATAAGCCATACGCGTCCGCCAAAGCCTGCAATGTCTTCGGCCATTTTCAGACTTTGTTCGAGCGTGCGTCCCTCGGATGCAAACAGCACCGACTTAAAGCCAGGAGCAACCATTTCCATTGGTCCGTGCCTGAACTCGCCGCCCAAGATGCCCGTTGCGGCAATGTGAGTGGCCTCTTTAAACATCAAGGCGCTTTGACTGGCGGTGGAGAACGACGGGCCACGGGCGATGATTTGCAGCGTGGTGAGGTCGCCAAGGAAGTCGAGTCCCTTGCCCAACCATTCGTTATGGCTTGCCAACATGTCTTCGAACTTGGCTTGTAAGCCTGCCAATTTGCGTTGCGTGTGGGCGTTCCAGCGGTCGCTAAGATACAATCCCAAGATGCAAGCGGCCAAGGAAGTGAGCACATAGGTCTTTGTTGAGGTCATCTCTTCGCGGCCGCCCTTGCACAATAGGGCCACATCTGCCTTTCTTGCAAGTGCGCTATCCTCCTCGTTGACGATGCCTACACAGTACACCGACTGCGGCAGACGCTCTAAAACCTCTTTAATCTCATAGCTTTCGCCCGACTGCGAGGCGCAAACCAACAGCGTGGGGCGGTTGAGCAGCGAGAGATTGTAGTGCAACAGTTCGCTCGTGTTGATGTAATGGGCATGAATGCCTTGTTGGTTGAACAGGCTTGCGGCTGCAAACGAGATGAAGAACGAGCTGCCCATGCCCGTAAACACCACGTCGTGGATGTTACGTTGGGCGATGGCCTCCCTCGTTTTACGCAAGAGTTCCATGCCTTCGGGGGCGGAATAGAAGTGGATGATGTTGCCAATGGCAGCAGGTTGTTCCAGTATTTCGGTAAGAAACTTATTGGTTGACATATTCTTTAACTGTTGTGCAAGCATGTGCGTGCAAGGCGAACAGGCCTGCAATGAAACATTACAAATGGCGTTTCGCCTTATTTTGTTTTCATCATGCGCATAACCCACTGGCCTTTCGATAGGTCGGTGCAGTGCGAATAAGTTACGTAGAGCTGCCCGTCGAGCACATATTGGAAGGCGCAGGCATCGTTTTTATAAAGCACGGGGTTGTTGGTTACGCGCTGGTAGCCGCGGTCTACCTCCTTAGACGAGAACGCATTGGTAACCCATTTGGTGTGGGTGTCGTCGCTAAACTCTTCTACGAGCAGGTAATATGTGCCGCCATGATAGGCAACGGAGGGCGCGGCAAGGGTTTTGTTGGATGTAACCACCTCGTAACTCTTTTGCTGTGGCAGGTCGGCCACGCGCTTGCTTTTCTTTACCAGCACGTTCCAACGTGGGTTGTTTTTCGCTCTTTCGGTACCGTTATAATAGAAAAGATAAAAAAAGCCGTCGTTCTTATTAAAGTAAATAAAGGGGTTTTGGTTTTGTTGACCATCGGCGTATGGCACAACAACGCGCTTGTTGTCGAAGTCGATGCCGTTTTCGCTCTCGGCCATAACGATGCGACTGTCTTTATTTGGACCCTTATATTCGGCGTAAAACATGTAGAACTTGCCGTCGCTCATCACCACAGTGGGCCATCGGCAGTTGGCTGCGATGATGGGGTTGGCCTCGTACTTCACCCAATCGGTGAGGTTATTGCTACGCACCAGTCCTGCTTTACGAAAGTGTATGTCGTTTTCGTAATGGTCGAGGCCATAGTAGCCCCAGTATTTATAGCCGTCTTTGTTGGCCTCTACTACCGAGAAAGTGTGCACGGTGCCGGCATCCCAGCCGCATTTGTCGCCTTGAATAACCAGTTGGTCGTCTACTACTTGGGGATAAACCTTGCTTTGAGCGTTCGCTCCAACCGTGGCCACGGCAAGCGACGCCACGGCCAGAAACATTTTCATTGTTCTCATTTCTTATCGTTGTTTTTTGTGTTAAATGCAATTCTTTTGTTCCTTGCATCTCGCACACAACCACCCCTGAGAACAGTTTGAGGGACTCACACCATGAATATGTCGATTTCGTTTTTGCTCAGTTGTTGGAACTCTTCTTCGCTTAGATGCTTCGTTGTGATAAGCTTATCTATGGCGTTGAGGGGCGAAATAACGCCCAAACTGCGCCTGCCGAACTTGGATGCATCCACTAAGAGGAACACTTCGCCGGCCGATTCCATCATCACCCTACTTGTTTTGGCCTCGTTGATGTCGGGCGTAGTTAGTCCGATGTTCATGTCTACGCCGTCTACACCCATGAAAAGCTTGTCGGCCGACACCTTTCTGAGGGTGTCGTCGGCCAATGGACCCACCATAGTGGCGGCCATTTTGAGCAGATTTCCGCCCACAACGATAACCTCTACGTTGGTATCGCTTAGGTCGCTGGCAATGTTTAGGGCGTTGGTGATAACCACCAGCCGCTTAAAGTTGCGCAGTTCTTTGGCCAAAAGACTGGTTGTAGAGCCCGAATCGAGGATGATGGTATCGCCTTCGGCCACAAAAGTGGCGGCCTTGCGCACAATTCTAATCTTCTCTTCGAGGTTAATCTTCTCTTTTTCGTTAAGCGCTTGGCCTGGATAAAGCCGATTTACCTTCACCGCTCCACCGTGGGTTCGTTTCAACAAGCCACGCTTTTCTAGCAACAAGAGGTCTTTTCGCAGGGTTACAGGCGTGGTATTGAGTTCGTCTACCAAGTCTTTCGTAACAATTCTTCCTTCTCGTTCCAGCCTTTCGGCAATCGTTTGCAGTCGTTCTTCCTGAAAAACGATGTTGTCTGCCTGTGTGTTATGCTGCTCCATAATTCGATGATGTGATGTTGTTCTACCTCGCAAAGATACACAATTTGCTTTGTTTTTGTTTCGCATTTGTTGTTTTTTATATCGTTTTCGGTAGCTCAACGGATATGTGCGAGCCCACTTCAACGGTTTTTCGGCAACGTTTGCGAGGTGTGGTTGTTGTGCAAGATGTCAAAGAGCGCATGTCGTTTGCCAGTCCGCCTGTACGCATTTGGCACAACGGCTTTCAACGACTGCAACGTTATTTGTTGTGTTTTGGATATTATTTCTTTCGTTTAAAGCTCCATCCCCAGCCTTCTCCCGAGCCGGGTGCAGCGCTTGGTGCCTTTTGCATTTGCCAAAGAACAAGCTCGTCTTCGGTGAGTTTCATTATCTGATACACGCCCGTAGCCGTTGCGGCAGGCTGCGTACAGCCCACGGCATGGTCTAGGATGTAGGGGTTTTTCACCGTTAGCGTGCGCTTTTCGGCATCTAGTACGAACGTACCTTTAACGCCAGCGTCGCCTGCCACATGGTGATAGGTGTAGTTAACGCCTCCATTGAGGTCGAAAACCATTTCTCCATTGATGTCGGGCGTTATCCTTTCGCACTGTCCCCAGCTCGACGAGGGCATCCAATTATTGGGATAATTCACCAAGTCGCCTGTGGTTTGGTAGCAATAATCGGGCTTACCCGTCTGCGTATCGGTGTTATACACCCATGTTGCGCCCTTTCCGCCGCCCGTTAGTTCTTTCCAAAGCGGTTTCTCCGCCATCGTGGGGTCGGCCGAAGTAACGGTGTATGTCGTGTCGGCACTAACCTCTTGCGCCCCTTCTCCATAGATGGTTACGCTCACGTTGTAGTTTCCGGGCAGCGGATAGTAAGCCGTTGCAGTGTCTCTACCAGGTGCAATAACCTGTCCGTTACCCAAATCCCAGCTATAAATAAAGCCATTGTCGGCCCAAGCCCTGAAAATGGGATTGTAGGGATCGGCATTGTTTATCGTTATATGTGGGTTCGAAGGGGCTGGCCCCATCTTCCCCGTTTTGCTTTCTTGTGGTTCGCAGGCGGCGAAACATATCACTGCCACCGCAAGAGCGAACATACTATGTTTGGCATTCATTGTCGTACGTGTTATTTGGTTGTGTTAATAACTTCAGTTGACGAGATCAGTAGCCGCAGGGCAACAAGGCATTTGGCTTAACTCCTTAACTCCTAGAAGTGAAAAAGTGAAAAGGTGAAAAGATGGCTAACGCCCTTTAAAGTTGTTTAGCGGTTTCTAGATTTCTAGTTCATTCTAGCTTTCGGACAAGTCGGACTGGTCCTATTAGCCTAACGCCACCAATGCTATTGGCTTAACTCCTTACTCCATAACTCCTTAACTCCTCATTAATACGGATTTTGTGTAAGGTTTGGATTCAGTCCTATCTCCGATTGCGGTATGGGCAGATAGCGTTTGTTATCGGTATAACCCTCAATCAAGTTGCCGCGCCCTGTGCGAACAAGGTCCCAATAGCGATGGCTTTCCATAGCCAACTCAACGCGCCGTTCGTGATAAACTGCTTTCAAGGGGTCGCTCTTGTAAGGACTTTCGCCCAACCCCACACGTTTCCTCACAGCATTAAGTGGCGTTTGCCAATCGCTGCCATTGTGTGCGGCGGCCTCGGCCTGCCAAAGCAGCACGTCGGCATAGCGTATCACGCGCACGTTAAGACTTGCCGCGTCTTCCATAGACGGCCGTTGGCTCTTGGGCAACGTACCTTTGCGGCGACAATAACCCACGGCAGGCGCATCGGGATTGTGCACGGGGTCGTAGTTGGTGTAAATGGTTTCTTCGTCTTTGGTTCCCTGCCACAACACGTCGCCATGCTTAATGATGGTCCATTCGCGACGTGGGTCGCCCGGTTCAAACTCGTCGTAAAGGTTCTGCGTGGGCTGGTCGAAACCCCATCCGCCGTTGCGGTCGTCGCGCGAGCGTTGGTATATTTCAATCATACTTCCCTCGTTCTCGTCGCCCCATTGCGTCATGTTGAAGTCTTTAAGCTGAACATCAAACACCGACTCTACGCCGTTGTCGGTGGCAATGGTAAAGAGGTCGCCGTAATTGGGTTGCAAACTATAATCGCCAGAGGCCACAATCTCCTTGGCCAAGGCCTCGGCCTCCTTCCATTTCTCCTGCCAAATGTAGCATTTGGTAAGGAAGGCGGCAGCTGAACCCCACGTGGCGCGCCCCAAATCCTCTGCGGGTTGGTTCTTCTTATGGGGCAATTCTTGCATGGCGGCCTTGAAATCGGCCTCCACAAAGGCCCAACAGTCCTCCATCGATGCCCTTCCGCCCTTGTATTCGGAGGGTTTCAACAGATGGTCTACCAACGGAACAGCTCCGAAAACCTTCATCAAACAGAAGTGGTAGTACCCTCTCATAAAGCGCGCCTCGGCTATGAAACGGCGTTGGGCGGCCTCGCTGATGTTGGCATTGCCCTTAACGCCTGCGATAACTCGGTTGGCGCGGTTTATTCCTTCGTATTGTTGTTGCCACGCCGTTGAGAGTTGTTCCTGTTCGGGCGAGGCGCGAAAGTGTTCTATGTCGTACATCTCGGGCTGGTCGCTGTCTCCGCCGCCGCCTTTTATTGCGTCGTCCGAGGCCACATCGCCGATGGCCCAATCAAGATATTGTATGTAACTCATCCAGCCGGCCGGGTCGTATGCGCCCACGAGCGTGCTTTTAGCCGCATTCTCATTGGCAAAGAACGTATTCTGGTCGATGCTGGGCACAGGTGTGTCGAGAAAACCTTCGGGGTCGCAAGCTGCAAAGCCCATTGCCATCGGCATGATGATATATATAAGGTGTCGCTTCATTTTCGTTGCGGTTTAGGTTGTTGTGTAATATAATGGATGTTAAAGGGAGGCTGAACCGCGGTTTAGAACGATAGTTCTACCCCCACCGAGTAAAGTCGGGGTGTGGGATAATAACCGCGGTCCACGCCAATGTCGAGGGGATCCGACCCGCCTCGCATGCCTATTTCGGGGTCCAGACCCGTATATTTGGTAAACGTATATAGGTTTTGGGCATTGAGATACACGCGTGCTTTGGTAAGTTTGGCCTTGCTAACCCATGCGGCTGGCAGTTCGTAGCCCACTTGCAGCATCTTTATGCGCAGGTACGAGCCGTCTTCCAGGTAGCGGTCGCTTTGCAATATCGAGTTGTTGCTGTCTGTTCCGCCCATGCGTGGGTAGCGCGCATTGGTTTGTGTGCCTTCGCCGTGCCAACGGTTAACCATGTCGCGCGAGAAGTTGTAGCTCAAGTTGCCTGTGGAAAGGCTGTAAGTAGACGGGCCATTGTACAGCTTGTTGCCGTAAACGCCTTGCAGAAGTAGGCTTAGGTCGAAACCTTTATACGATAGGCTGCCGTTGAGCGAGTAAGAGAACTTGGGCAGCGGACTTCCCAAATAGGTGTAGTTCTCTGGTGCCATCAAGTCGTCTTTGTTCACCGTTTTGTAGCGAACATCGCCCGGGGCCACGTTCTTTTGCGCCTTTTGTGCATTCACCTCGTCCCAGTTTTGGAACAGTCCATCAGTTTTCAGACCATAGAACTGTGCCATCGGTCTGCCCACGACGGTGCGTGTAAGGTACACCGAGTTCATGAAACGCGCCCCTTCGATGTAGGCATCGGCGCCCAGGTCCAGCACGCGGTTAGAGATGGTGGTGAAGTTTGCTCCCACCGAGTAGCCCAAGGGGTGGTCGAAATTGCGATATTGCAACGACAGCTCCAATCCGCGGTTGCGCATTTTGCCTGCATTTTGGAATGGCGGTTCGGCAATTCCCACCTGTCCAGGCACGGGAACGCGCAGCAACATGTCGCTCGTAGTCTTGTCGAACACCTCGATTGTGCCCGAGAGCTTACCTCCTAGCACGGCGAAGTCGAGCCCAAGGTTAGTGGTTGTCGATGTTTCCCACTTCAATTCGCTGTTGCCTGTGCTGTTAAAACTAAACCCTGGCATCAGCTTTCCGCCAAACACATAGTTGGAACCTGCCGAGGCAAACGTGGCATACGAGTAGGAATCGACACTGCCTTCGTTGCCTATCTGTCCCCAACCGGCGCGCAACTTCAAGTTGCTAAATACCTTTTGGTCTTTCATAAAGGGCTCTTCGGTTACGCGCCATCCTGCCGAAACCGATGGGAACACGCCCCACCGGTGCCCGCGTAAGAACTTAGACGAGCCGTCGAGCCTCATGTTCAGCGTTAAGAGGTAGCGTTCCAAATAATTATAGTTAATGCGTGCCATGCCCGACAGCAGCTTGTGCTGTGTGGTAATGCCCTTGGCGGCAGCCGCTGCATCTTTGTTGCGCGCGTTGTTGATGAACATCACCGAGGGGTCGTTGCTGGGCACGTTCTTTACCGATGCTTGCAGGCTTTTATACGTTACGGCGTAACTCTCGCAACCCAACATGGCTTGCAGGGCATGGTTGCCCAGGTGGGTGTCGTACGTAAGCGTATTGGTAAACTGGCGCATGTAAGTGCTGTATGTAGAGTTGGTTATGCTGTTTTCCTTGGAATTTTGCTGTGCCGCGAATACGTAGTACACGGGCGTATAGTTGGCATATTCGTTGTTGGCGTACTCGGTAGAATAGGTCGTCCGCCATTTCAGTCCCTTCAAAGGCGACACTTCTGCGTAGACATTGGCCAATACGCGATAGACGATGTTTTCGGGATTGTTGTACTCGATGGTTGCAACGGGGTTGTGAATGTCGCTGAAAGTAGACTTGGTAAAGCTGCCGTCTTCGTTGCGCACGGGTGTTATCGGGTCGCGGGTGTAGGTGGTCATCATCGGACTCGTCCACTCGTCGTTCTCCAAAGTGCCGTTTTGGCGTGTGCGCACCAGCGTAATGTTTTCGCCGATGGTCAGCCAATTGTTGGCCTTAAACTCGCCATTGGCACGCAGCGTAACACGGTCGAAGGCCGTTTTCTTCATCAATCCGTCTTGCGAAAAGCCGTTCAGGCTGAGGTAATAGTTGGCCTTGTCCGTTCCGCCCTGTACGGATAGGTCGGCGTTCTTCACGGGTGCGTTCTTATGTAGTATGGCATCGAAATAATCAACGGTGGGCAACGAGCGCACGTCTCCAAAAAGCGGCACCTGCCCTAAGGCCGCTTGCATTTCGTTTCGCAGCATTCCCCACGTCGGACCGTCGCAAACGTTGTTCTTACGCCATACGTTTTGTATGCCGTAATAGGCCGAAAGGTTGATGGTGGCCTTGCCTTGCGAGCCGCGTTTGGTGGTTATAATCACCACGCCGTTGGCACCGCGTGCGCCATAGATGGCCGTTGCCGAGGCATCTTTAAGCACTTGCACGCTCTCAATGTCGTTTGTGTTCAGGAAGTTGATGTCGCCCACCATCATTCCGTCTACCACGAAGAGCGGGTCCGAATCGTTCAGCGTGCCAATGCCGCGCACCCTAACGGTAATTCCCGAACCAGGCGCACCCGAAAAGCTGGTTACGTCTACGCCGGCCACTTGCCCTTGCAAGGCGTGTGCCAAGGTAGAAGCCGACAGCTTGTTCACCTCTTTCATGTCTACCACCGAGATGGCACCCGTAACGTCTTTCTTCTTTTGCGTTCCGTAGCCCACCACAACCACTTCGCCAACGGCGTTAGCTGTTTCGCTCATCGTAACGGTGATGTTTTGTTTGCCTGCCACGTTAACGCTTTGTGGGGCATATCCCACGTACGAAAACAGCAGCACGTTGTCTGTTCGGGCCAATCGCAACGAGAAATTGCCGTTGGCATCGGTGGTGGTTCCGGCTCCGCTGCCTTTTGCCAGCACCGTAACGCCCTGCAAGGCCTCATTGGTGGCAGCATCGACAACCGAACCCACGATTGTTCTTTCGCCCGTTTGTTGTGCCATCAAGCACAGGGGCGGGAGTAGCAGTGCAAGCAGCACCGCGAGATAAAACCCTTTTCCTCTCATAACGGTCATGTTATTAAGTTAAGTTTCCCCGTATCTGGGGGTGAAGTTTGATTACAGGTTGGTTCTAAAAGTCCATTACGGCCGGTTTTAAAACTCGCCTTTGTCATTGCCCTCTGGCCGTTGGTAGGTAACGTTGTTCAATGCGCGCGGCATTTAATTGTTTATGGGTATGCATGTATTGCGGGCTGTTCATGGTTCCCTACAATTGGCCTTATGGCAGGTTAAGCGGTTGTGCCGGTGGCAACCAACAACGCTTTTACTGATTGTTTACGATGCAAAGATAAGCAAAAAGAAACCAAACGAAAGTATAGATAATGAATTTTGTTTGTTGTTTTAATATTAATTAATAATTAAGGAGCGAAAAGAGGCCTCACCCCCAGCCCCTCTCCAAGGGGAGAGGAGGGTGATGGGCTTTGCGCATTACCCGCTTGTTAACGGGTTGTCTGGCTAACTTGTTCGCTCATCAACATGTTATAGCCAAACAGAATTGTTTTTGGAAAATTGTTGTTAGGAGATTACAAGAACGGGATATACCTCAACGCTTGCCGCTTGATTGTTTTTGGGAAACTGTTGTTAGGAGATTGTAAGATGCGCATAGCATGGCATCAACACACCCTTACGCAGGGGGAAAGGAATACTTTGCTTTGCTTACGGTGTACCTATGGCTTTCCAAATCCAATCCGGGTTTACTATAACTGGCTGATTGGTCAATTCGTACGCTTGTCAACTCGTTAGCTTGTCTACTTGTTCCACTCGCCAACTTGCCTACTTGTAAACCTGTAAACTCGTCAACTAGTCTACTTGTATGTTCGTCAACTCGTCTACTTGTATGTTCGTTAACCCGTTAATCTATTAACTCGTCAACTTGTGTTTTGTCAATTTTTCAGTATATTTTTTAACATTGTGAGTGCCATTTTTGCTCGCCAGTCGTTGCCGGGCCGCAAAAAATCGATTCTCGCGGAGGTTTGTTTTGATGCAAAATGGGGGCAGTTGCACATGCAGGTAAAATGAATATTTATTTTAAGCAGCCGCCATTTTCACCCAGTTTTGGGCTGTTTGATGCTAAATACACTGCGTTTTGGTGCTAAATACACTGCGTTTTGGTGCAAAATACACTGCGTTTTGGTGCAAAATACACTGCGTTTTGGTGCTAAATGGAGTGCGTTTTGGTGCTAAATGGAGTGCGTTTTGGTGCTAAACGCAAGGTAAAATGGTGCAAAATGCAGTGTGTTTTGCTGCTAAATGCAGGTCGCCGTGCATAAATATCCGCTGAAATGGTATAAACAACCCCCCCTCCGAACCATTAAAAACAGGGGTAAAAAGGGAGAAATGGGCATCAAAAAGGGGGATTTTAGGGGTAAAAAACGGGTATTTAGGCTTGAAAAATTACGGGCTGGCAACCAAAATAGAAAGGCCAAATGGTGCAAAATGCAGGTTGTGTTCTTAAAATTGGCGTAATGATGTAAGGTGTTGGGCTGAAAATAACGCCAAATTGCATGAAAAATGGCCTCTCACTTCGCTAGAAGGTGGTGGCGAAGAGGATGTGTTTTGTAAAACATATCGTAAACGTTTAACGTTGCGGGCTTATGGATTTATGAACCTTATCGTGTGGGTTCATGAGTTTACAAGTTAAGCTTAAACGTGAATAAGGGAAGATAACTTCCACAGAAAACAGATGGAACTATATCTCATTTATACTAATTCTTCTGAAGAAGATAAAAAGATAGAAAAGTCAAGATGGTTTCAAGTATATTTTATCCATTGTCGTTCTATTACATTTATACTGTATCTGCTAAACATTGCAAATCCTTCATCTTTACCAAAATAAAAGACATTTTCTTATTTCCCCAATATATAACAGGAACATCCTTCACATTGAAGATTTGTTTTTTTAACTCCCGCTCTGTATCATTTGGTTTCCTAATTCGAATCATGAAATAGGCAGGATGGCTCGGAGTATCAGGATATCCTGATTGTTTCAAATGTTCGCTTGTCCACACATCGTGCTTTGTACGAACTATCCTGCATAGATTACCAGCAGATCGTTCTCCTTTGACTTTTAATAGAAGATACTTTGCCAGGTTCCAAGGAGAATCTGCAATCTTGTCAAGCGGAATGTTAAACCATAGTTTTTCAAACGTCCATTGACGTTTTTCTTCACTACCAGCCACAGCAATCATAACCAAATCATCGGGCAGCATGCCTGCTTTCTCCTCTTCCGTTACATACGCCAATGTCCTTTGTGGTTTTGCTTTCGCCACATGTACTTCCGAACTAGTATATCTCAGAAGGATGTCTTCCAGATGTCTCCTAAGCAGTGAATAACTGTTGGGTAGAAGTGGAAATGCTCCAATGTTGACGCTTTCAACACTCTCGCTATAATAGCGTTTCTTAACATACTTGTCGTCCCCACGCCCTGGGAAGAGGATGTAACCGCCGATTACCTCCTTAGACCGATAAGGTTCATGCTCCTTGCTGTAATAGATAGCATCACGGTAACGATGCATCTGATTAACAGCATCGGTGGGAGGATAGTCGCCACCTGGCATTTCCATATTCTCGCTCATGTCTTGTTCCTCAAAATCAGCATCCAACTTCTTATCATTAATAACGCGATACTTTGCATCATATAGATATGTCAACACCACCTCACCTGAGGCCTTACGAATATTGAGAACGATATCCGGACGTTGTTCTGTGGTTGCCGTATTAATCCCCATGCCATACCCATCCTTTCCACTAGAGCGGCTGAACGTATGCTGATAATGCAAGGTTACAACGTCGCCTTCATGAGCAGTTAATTCAGCTTTACGTTCATCAGTGTCTGTTTCTTCTGCTTTCGGATAATGGTATTCAACAACGTGCTCCGACGAAGACTTTTCAAACGGGTTGAGCAACGTTCCCTTGGGTTCTGTGACAAGCTGTTCGTGAGAGGGCTTGTCCTTGTCGATGCCCAAAACCTCAATCACCAGTTTCTTCATCTTAATGAAACACCACAACTCATATATTTCCCATATTTGCAAGGTGCCAATGTTTGCGGCTCCATGATAAAGCGCTATCCCACGTTTGAGTTTTAACCAAGCCTTGTATATCTGCTGATAACCAGAACGGCTTTGCAGTACCAAACTTTCATGATTCATACCATCGAAACGCCCGATAGACTTGAAGAAAGGATGCTTGGCGAGTTTGTAGAGCGAAGTCTGATAGTCCTTCCACATCTGGCGATGTCTTTCAGAAAGTTCTTCCTGCGTAGCGTTGAGTATTGTCGTAATCACCGTCGAGACTCTTTTGCCAATAGTTTGCAGTGTATGCTTGACAAAACGGTTTTCCATCGTGTTTTGAGTCGAACGCACTTCATTATAATCAAAGTAACACTCTTCCAGTTTTCCTTCTTTCTTAACTTCGCCATAACGTTCTTCCATCGTCGGCGTCCAAAACTTTATCTGTTCGGCTTTCCTTGACGTCCGATAGATGGCAATCTGCGAATGTGGATTCTGTATCACTCTCTTTACATTTTTAATGTAATCATCCACCACGCTTTGAAAAGCAGCCATCCAAGTGGCATCCGAATTCAATGGTCCACGTGCGAATTGCTGGAGCGTAATGCTCAGATAGCGATAAATCACATCTTCATATTCCTTGTTTACCTCTCTAAGCAAAGACTTATAGTCGTTCTTGGTATCCAACTTAGGCGAAACGACATCAAAGGTAACATAGGCCTCTTTGCGAATTCCGTTCTTCTGATATGAGAAATCTAACTTGAACACTCCCGGCTCATTTATAAAGTCAAGTTCTCCTGTCAGAGATTTCTCATCTCTTCCATTCAGTTCCTCATCATAGAAGAAACTGTCTTCAACATCCTTCCGCACGTGGCGAATTTCTGGCATAGACTCTTTGTCTAAACCATGAAAGAGCAAACGCACTTGATATTTGCACGTTTCAAAGATAACCGGCCAAAGATTGTCCCACTCTTTGCTTTCAGGGAACTTAACAACAACCTTGTCATCAGTCTTACATTCTGCGATAGGGTTGTATAGGCAAAGTTTGCAGCTATCCTTCGATGTATAGCGGCAGTACTTGTCGGGCTCAACGAGTTCAGGGTTAGTCTTCCGCGTATAATTGATACGTCCTTCAAACTGTTTCCATGAATAGCTGATATCCTGTGTGCGGACAATCACTTCATAGTCTGGATGAACAAATCTTAAAACCTCTTTCTGCATATGTACGAAATGTCTTTAAGGCCAGAAACGTGTGAAATCTTGATTATTCAGCCGGTCTATCATTTCTTGTATTTTATCTTTGGAGGTGTTCTGTTGACCTTTAAGTTCTTTTTCACCACCTTCCACTGTTTCCTCGTCTCCCGAAACCCCATCTTTGGTTACCTTCCTAAGGTCTGGAGCAATGTTTTTCAGCCACTCCAAGCGGTCAACATAATTAACCCCCATCTTTGCCTTATATTCTTTCGACAAAGCAAACATTTCCGTATCGCCCTCAATACGAGGAAGAACCTTCATCAGCAAAATATAATTTACAGCCTGATTGATGATGTCATCAAGTTCCTTATCATCCTTATTGTCATCAAGCATTACACCCACCATGACCGCAAGTTCGTTCAATACGCGATAACTTACCTCAAAGGGTGTTCCTTTCAAGGCATTGTTGATTTCTTCTAATCTTGCGGGTAAGATTTCAACAAGCTTTTTTGCCTCATCTGGATGTGCATCCAACACCTCATCCGCTGTTACATATCGGCGAACGAAAGCATCCTGCCACGCTTTCTGTTCTTTCTCCGGAAGATATTCTAAGTTTTTGCTACCCCCAAACATGTTTCGCAAATTGCCGCCATTCATTTCGATTGTCATAGCTCGGTCAATAACCTTACGAGAGAATTGGTGTGTAGTGTCATCCATGTTCACAGTGCCTATGACAACAACATTGTCTGGCAAGGCAAGTCCTTCTGTTGTCAAATCTTGGCGGACACCAACCTCATCGTCAATCTCCTCTTTTTCAATAGCGTCTTTGGTATTGATACCAAACAACTTCAGATAAATAGCTTTATCTGTCAATCCCGTAGTAGCAGTTTCTCCTGTTTCAATGTTTCTGCAATGGCTCATTTCAGACAGTTCACGGAAATAACGTGCATCCACAATTACCTCTGTCTTAACGGTGCTCATATCCACCTTGCCCGTCTCGGTATCTTTTGGATGCTTGCGAGTTTCCAAAATACTTAGTATCTCCGCAAAGTATTGCTCTACTGGTGCCAAATTCATCTCGTCAAGGCAAACAAAGAACGGCACTTTGGGGTACATCTTTGCTTTCACCAAGAACTTCACAAACTTTTTGAACTGATAGCCTTTACTAAGATTGCTGTAATAACCCAACAGTTCTGTTGAGTCGTGCCAATTGGGCTTCACTTCAATCATGCAATAGTTTCCTGGCGTTGTCCCGTCCTTATCTTGCAAACATTTAGGACACGACTTAAAAGCAAACTCCCTAACAATGCGGCTTTTCCCTGTACCCGAGATGCCTGCAAGAAGTATAAATGGTTTAGTGCGTATTGCCGTTAGGAAACTTAATGAAGAACTATTCTTTATCTTTGTAAGCGGCAAAATTGACAAAGAAGGCGAACCGTCAGGTTTTATTTCTGGTGCATCAATAAAATTTAAAGATATACCTATGTTCCTTGTAAGAATGTCTTGATACTTCGCAACGTCATCGACAATGCTATAAAGCAATGCAACAATACCTTTGTAAGGGCCATTAAAGAAGTACGAATAATAATTAACGAAGTTATCGTCAATTCTCACATATTTGCTATCAATGTTGAATAAGCGCATATTGCCTTTGATAATAGTCTCAACTCTACTATCACTCATGAACTTCTTTACCTTATCTTCATCAATAGCTATATCCTTTTCTTCTTGACTTAGTATCTTAACGCAACTTTCCAAGTTCTCATGTGCTTTTGAAGTCATAACATACTGAAAGAAGGCTTTTCTTGGTATTTTTCTAATTCCTTTGAGACTTAGACGCCATAGAACTTCTGCAATAAAGAGGAATGGGTAAATTCCATAATTGTCTGTAGCACGAGTGTCTGTAATTGCCTTCATGCGAATTTTTAACAACTGCTCCGTCTTGATAGCGTTGTATTCTCTTGAGCCCACAGGGTGTTTTTCCAATTCCCGAAATGCAGGAGTAGGCCTTTCCACATCGTAATGCGCTCTGCTGAAAGGTGAGGACTTTGTGAGTAGCCCCATAAGTTGGGCAACCGACAGGATTCGAACATTAGAATCGAGCCCGTTATTGGATGCTACACTTTGATAATAACTTGATGGACTTTCACCCTTAGGGGCATTATCGAAAAGTCTTACAGCTTGGTAAACATTGTCAAAACTTGCATCTTGCTTGGCAAAGTACCAAACATCATCATCTTTGAGTGTAGATAAATCTTCTTCAGTGATGTTCATATATTATATTCTTTATTAGATTTGCGATAAAAAAAGAAAGCTTGGGAGGAACAGCATTGCCAATCTGTTTGCAAATAGAAGTTTTTGAACCATAAAAGACAAAATCGTCTGGAAAAGATTGTATTCTTGCTGCCTCTCTCGGTGTTATTGTTCTATTCTCTTCGGGATGAATAAACCTTCCTCCAGAAGGAGTGTCAAACCTTGTGGTTATTGTTGCAGATGGCTCATCCCACGACATCCTACCATAAGACCCACTATGAACAGAATGTATTTCCTCTTCGAGCGAAGTCCAGTTTTGCCCTTTTTGTATCTGGCGCATTCTTCCCACTGCGGTTTCGGTATGTATTGTTGCCTTATGGTTGGTAAGAGTGTCGTTTCTTGAACATAGGTACTCTTGATAGCGGTTACATGGACGTGGATTCTCTATCATTCCATCTTCCGATGGCATTGGCAGCCCCGCTATGGCATCGCCAACAGTTACATCGTCAAAGAAAGAGGGATTTTCTGCTAAGATTTGCGTCCTTGTCAACTGCTCTAACTTTTCAAGTTCAATACTTTTATTTAATGTACCAATAACAAAAAGTCTCTCTCTCTTCTCAGGAACTCCAAATTCTATGGCTTTGACAGTTTTATAATTAATGAAGTAATGGTTGCCATCAAAGTTCGCCGGGTTTGAAAATGCACTTACAATCTCTCGAAAAATCTCTCCTTTTTTCATCGAAAGAATACCTTTGACATTTTCGAACACAAACACTTTGGGGCGTACTATCTTTACCACATTGAGATAGTGTTTAAAAAGATAATTACGAGGGTCGTCAATAAAGCCGTTTTTCCTTATACGTGCTCCAGCCATTGAAAACCCTTGGCACGGAGGTCCGCCCACAATTACCTCGGCTTCTCCTCTGGTAAAGTTGTATTCGTTGTCTACACTGCCAATGTCATCGTTCAGCATAAGCACATTTGCGTGATTCATAGAATACGTATGAGCAATTTGCTTATCTATTTCAACTGCTTTTGTTACGTGGAATCCGGCTTTCTCAAATCCAATTGAGAAACCGCCGCACCCTGCAAACAAATCTATTACGCTATTCTTCCCCATCGCTCATCCTATACTTTAGTTGGTATGCTTTGATATAATCAAGCTCGCATTGTGTTAAGCCATAAACTTCTGCTAACGTATCGTCAATCGCATTAATCTCTTCTTTACAATATTTGTGTTTATATTCATAATCACATTGTACAGTTCCTATGTATTTCTTTGTCTTTTCAAGCTTATCGAGAAGTTTTCTTGCAAGTTCCTTGAATGGTGTTAAATCAATATCTGTTCGCACCTTGATGTTGCCAAGCTCCTTACCAGTGATATGCCAACAATCAGAAACGACGATCCAAAAGAAAAAAAACAGACTTGAATTCAATATGCAAATGACGTACGGCTGAAATTCTTTTGAGAAACAATATGCCTTGTACTCATTTGAGCCTGGATTCTTGTCAAAGGCCTTCATCCAAAATGTGCCACGCATATTGAGATAGACATTCTTGCCATTATTTTTAGAAACTTGAAGTTTCAAAAGTTCTGCCTCTTCTTTACTTTTTATGATTTTATCAAAGATAGATTCTTCTATCTTATTGCCTATTTTAGGTATATAGCTGTCAATCTCATATTTTGAAGGATGTACTTTACATTCATCAAACAGGTTTATCCGCTCAGATTTATACCAATAATAATAGTTTGAAGAGTATGTTTTGCACTTCTTCCTGCCCTTTACTGCTAAGAGTATTGACAACTTTTGATGAACTTGTACGAATAGGCAGTCGGGTCTGTCTGCAAAGTTAATAACCATCATCTTTTTAGATAGGTCTTTAACTTCTTTACGCAACCTCTTCATTCGTGGAGTTGAGACAAAAGATAAAGGAATGATATATGCCATCACTCCATTGCTGGTAAGTTGCCCTAGAGAATTAAAGACAACATTTGCATATGTGTTGCTGAGAAGTATAGGTGGGCGTTCATCTAATTTCCCATATTCAATATATGGGGGATTACCTATAATGATATTGTATGATTTTTCGGACATGGCAGACCGCACGTAGTCAACTGTGGTAAAGTTGCTTACCAACGTTGTTGCAGCCTTATTAAATGACTTTAAATCAGAAAGCAATGGCACAACAAAAAGGAACAATCGTACCATAGCAATTTCTGTTGAAAGCTTATCTATGTCATTACCATGAATAGTAGCCAACAGTTTCAATATCAACGCATCGTTTAATTCTCCTTTTTCCTCAAGGATAGAAACCTTAATCATGAGAGCCGCTAAAAGGAATTGCCCTGTTCCACAAGTCGGGTCAAATACAGACGCTTTCAACAAGGCGTTAGTAGAATTTCCATTCGCCGCCAAAATAAGTTTTACACAATCGTCCAAGGGGAATACATTTGACATGTCATTTTGAATAAAGTTGAGAAATGCATTACCAATTATATATTGAACGACATCATCATCTGTATAGAAAACGCCCTTGACCTTACGCTTGTTGGTTTTTTCATTTAATGATGCAGCCTGTAATTGAAACTCAGTAATGTCAAGGCTATCAGTACATAAAACGTCTATGGGCTCGTCTATAATGGTGGCTAAGGCATTTAATACGGCATGCTCTTTCTCCGTATTATAAGAAAATGAATTTAATACACCCCTTATCAACCGCTTTAAATTGCTAAGTAAATATGAATTTAACATGCCAAGATGTTTACTTTGTTTCCTGCGACAGCAAATGTCGTTTATATTCTCTCACAAATAGTTCCCTTATATCAACATCTAAGAGATCTGCAATTCTCAGCAAGTTACTAAGATCGGGTTGAGAAGAGTTTGTACACCACTTTGACACTGTGGTTGGATTCACGCCTAGCTGTTCTGCCAACCATTTACTAGTTCGTTTCTTCTCTACGAGGAGAACCTTAAGGCGATTTATATCTTCCATCTCTTTGAGTTTAATGGCGCAAAAATAATGAAAAAGATTCACTTACTATGTAACACTCCGAAGAAAGTTGCACTTTATCACTCTTTTTTGTATTGCTTATGAGCTGATGAACTTATGAACTCACAAACTTGTTAACTCACAGATTCATCAATTGGCAGTCTTGAAAATTTACAAAACATGCCTTGCTCATCGCTCTTTTCTAGCGGAAATAATGGCTAGAAAGCTGTCAGTTTGCTGCAATTTTCAGCCTTGCGGATTTCTTCTTTAGTCCAATTCCAACCCGTTGCCAGAATAAAATCGAATCAATAAATACAGATAAAAGTTGCACATGCCGTTGTTTTTCAACAATTTAGTGACAGTAAACCCATTAAGTTTAAATCATCGCATGTATGCAACTATTCAACAATAACGTCACTCCACTCCACGCCCTCCTTGGGTGGTCTATTTTCCTTAGCTTTCGTCCTATATTGTGGCACATCCTCCTTTTTATTCAACAACTATGATTTAGCTGCGCTTTTGTTTGCGTAATCCAAATGTTTTTTTGTACCTTTACACTTATGAAAGAGATAGTTACGGACATATCGGCAATGCTTAAAAGCTTGACATCTCAGGTGCAGTCAATGCAAGAAACCATTGACGCCCAGCACACGGAGGTAGCCAGCCTCAACCGTAACATAAACAGGTTGACCAACGAGAACCGCATCTTACGGAATCGCCTTTCCAAATATGAAAGCCCTGACAAGAACTCGAACAACAGCAGCACTCCCCCTTCTAAGGAAAGCATGGAAGACGAGGTGGTGCATCGCACCAAATCACTGCGTACCCCAAGCGGGCTTAAACCTGGCGGCCAGCCGGGGCACGAGGCACGCGGCAAGGAGATGGTCGAGCATCCCGATGCCATAGAGGAGCGCATGAATGAATACTGCCGCAACTGCGGGCGGGACCTGTCGTGCGTCGAAGGCGAGTTGGACTATGTGAGCCAAGTGGTGGATTTGCCTGCCGTCGCTCCCATAACAACGGAATACCGACATTACAAGAAAACATGCACGTGCGGATGCTGCAACAAGGGCTACGCCCCTCGCCGCCGCGGCAGCCAAATAACTTTTGGCAGGAACATCAAGGCGATCGTAACTTACCTCAACGTGGTGCAGTGTGTCCCCTTCGAAAGGTTGGCCTCCCTGATGGACGAGGTGTTCTCCGTCCACATGAGCCAGGGTACGATAGCGAACTTCGTGCAAGAGACGCTGAGGAAGTCGCGGCCGGCCATCCAGTTGCTTGAAAATCTGCTTAAGCAATCGCCAGTCGTCGTTTTTGACGAGTCGGGCTGCTACAACAACAAGCGGCTGGATTGGGCCTGGATAGCACAGACGGCGTACATAACGCTCTGTTTCCGCGCCACTGGCCGTTCCTCAAAGGTTCTTGAAGAGAGATTTGGAGACGCGTTGCAACGGATGGTTGCCGTAACAGACAGGCACAGCGCTTATTTCGTGCTCGACTTTCTCAACCACCAAGTGTGCCTTGCCCACCTTTTAAGGGAGCTTGAGTACCTGATGGAGCTGGATGAAAGTCAACGTTGGTCAAAGGATGTGACCAACCTGCTTCGTTTCGCCATCCACCAAAGGAACGTGCAACCGGAAGAGACCGTTAAAAAGGGATCTTGGACCGACAGGCTTGACGAATTGCTCAAGGCAAATTTGCTTCACTTGAATGACAAGTTTGAAAGGCTGAGGAAAGGACTTGTAAAATGTAGGGACTACATCTTCAACTTCTTAGAAAATCCCATGATACCTCCCGACAACAATGCAAGTGAAAGGGGAATCCGAAAACTCAAAATAAAACAGAAGATATCAGGGACATTCAGGGCAGACAAAGGAGCAGACGCCTTCTTTGCCATACACTCTATTGCCGATACTGCGTGGAAAAATAAACAATCGCAACTGCAAGCCATTAGTACCATCCTTTCATTATAAGGGACTAAAAAAGGAAAGTATGCGAGATTGCTGAATAGTTATTATGGAGAAATCTAAATCAAATGAACCCAGCGAATTGAAAGATGTGCGAGGGGCTCTTGATATCGTAATGGACAAGAAGGTAAGGGAATATCATGTTAACATAGAAACAAAATACGTCGCTGAAGACAGGCAGCTGATTGAATGCTCGTCGGATATGAACGTTACCATCGACTTTCTGCACATTTCCGAAGGTCGCAACATCATGGATGTGCACATAACCAGGCGAGAAAACAATTATGGTTTGACGAACATGTCGGAAGAATACTTGCAACTGATGGACCAAGTGAACGACATACAAGCGCACTTGACACTGGCCATAGACCGCTATGGGCGCATAAAAAGCGTGCTGAAATATGACGAGTTGTACAACAAATGGCAGGACATAAAGAGCCGCATTAACCCAAACTCGAACGGGATGGCGAAGATTATGCACGATGGCGACGAGGTATATGGCATGGGAGCGGCACACTTTGCAAAACAACTGAACAAAGCCACGCTGTATAAGGCCTTGGGGATGGGGCTGTTTTCGTTTGAGAAGGCAACAGGCAATAGAGAGTGCTGGGGATGGAGAACAACATCCATCCTGATTCCCACAATGGGCATCGACTTGAATATCATTCGCAATGAGATGGTACACGACCCTTACGCCCCGACGACCTTACAGGTTTTTAAGAACAAAACTGCCGAATCTAATGCCCACAAGATGGAGGCTAAGTTTCTTAGTTTGTTTCCTTTCTTGAAGAAACAAATGGGAAAATATCGGGTGCAGTTCATGTGTACCGTTACTAGAGATGCCTCGCATGGCTGGCCTGTCTCGATAGAGTGGGACATGTCCGAGTATGTTTCGCCTGTTTCGGCAGACGTGGTTTGTAAGATAGAACTAGTTTAGAAATAATAAAGGCATGGGTACCAGTAGATTTTTATGCGGCTTGCACCAATGGTAGTAGAAAGGAATGAGGTGCAGGAAGAAACAACAAAAGGGCCAGGACGCCCCCATCCAGAGAAACCACAAAAACAGACAGGCAAGGTTTATCTATTGTAAATTTAGCGTGCGCAACATAAACGCAACTGATGAAACGGCCTTCAAAATAAATAAGGCAGACTTATAATCATTAAAGCAGAACCACAAACAAAATGGAAATCTATGAAATTAAAGCATAAATTTAAAGTAGGCTCTTCATTCACGTGCTGCGGCATACCCTTCCGAATTATCGTACTCGTAATGCTTATTCCGAGTATGTTGGCATATTATCATACTGGCTTTACGTCGGTAAACCGAAATCTTCCCACTAAGTCTGGCGTGGTAAATTGGGTACACACCACTAACACAGAGTCTGGTTGGAAAACAACCTTTGTATTGGAGGACGACAGTTTGCACGCTTATTCGCAATACTACGAAACGCTTTCAAGGATTTTTCTTTTGTTTCCACCGACATTTAAGGTAGACAGGCGCCACATTCATTTCGGAGACACCATAACCTTTTATCTTTCTCAAAAGCAAGACCAAGACGAAGACGAAGACAATGCGTTTAATGACGATAGGATTGTTTACACGGAAGGACTGATTATTAATGGCGAAACAATAGCTAGTCCTGTTGTCGTTTCGTTCACGCGTCCTTGTCTTGATACCTTAGGGGCAGCAGTTGGAATCCTGTTTTACTTAACAATAGCACTGTTTATTGCAGACTATCGCCGGTGGCATCGGCAGAAAAAGAACGGTACGAAACTAACTGAGTTTTTCTCTAACAGAAACCGTTTCATCCAATAGAATGGTAGGCAACACGCAGACAAGTTGGGCGGTAGGGAGCTATATGGCATTTATACCGATGCAGCCGAAAAGATGAGAAAGAGAAAAGTTAAGATGCCGTCAAGCAAACGAAAGATGAGCAGGAAACGAAGGAAACGGCTTAAAATAGTTGACAAGCTGCGTAACGAACCGACTGGGGTTTAAAGAGCAGTGGCGCATATCAAGATGATGGCGATGTCTAAGGCCAAAAGGAAACCGTAAAGCACTCGGCCAGAAAAAGCCGAACTTTTCTTGTATTGATGATTCAACAACAACCAAGAAAGTGCAAATAAGACGGCACTGACCAGATAATACAATGTGTATTGAGTGGCCGTGGGATGATGAAGTTCTGCATCTTCCATCCCTACATATTTCTCTGCATCGAACCAGGCCCCTTGCATCACACCTAAGAGTGCCAGAATAAGCAGTGGGCTTATTACAGACAAAACCTTTAACAGTATCTTTTTCATACGCTCCATTCTCGTTTTTGAACATTCTTTTTCCAATCTACATCAGCGACTTCTGCTACACATAACGCACCTGCAAATGTACAACTATTTGGCTATAAGACACCGCTTGCGTATGATAAAAGATGTTTGGTGTTTATAATTTCTGTATTCAGGTTTTCCAACTACAAACGGCTTGCAAGCCATTGCGCTATCCATGCGAAGAAGAAGACGCCTTTGACGGGGCTATGACTACGGTGCTGTTGCCGCAAGCGGGGCACATCCTCGCCCGTGGTTAATGTGGGTTAAGCAAAAAGCAGTCGGGCATTTGCCCCGATAAAAGAGCGACTCGCCTTTGCAAAACCTCAGCTTACCGTGTTACAATCAAACTGATGAAGAAGTCTGTCGTGATGGCATAAACCTAAGTTTCGCACCCCAAAACAAATACATGCCGCATTTTTTTTGTACTTTTGCAGTGCCTTAACCCGATGCAACACAAATACGGAGGGAGGAAACGGGCAAGTACACATGATTATAAATAGTACAATGGAACAGAAACAATACAAACGAACCACCATCACAGCTGCCTTGCCTTACGCTAACGGCGGCGTGCATATCGGACACTTGGCCGGCGTTTACGTGCCTGCCGACATCTACGCACGATATATGCGACTGAAAAACGAGGACGTGGTGTTTATCGGAGGTAGCGACGAACACGGCGTGCCCATCACTATCAGGGCAAGAAAAGAGGGCGTTAGTCCGCAAGACGTGGTAGACAGGTTCCACGCTATGATAAAAAAGAGTTTCGAAGACTTCGGCATTTCGTTCGACATTTACAGCCGAACGACCTCGCCCACGCACCATCAGCTGGCTAGCGACTTCTTTAAGAAACTATACGAAGACGGAAAACTGCTGGAAAAAGAAACCGAACAATATTATGACGAGGAGGCGCACCAGTTTCTGGCCGACCGCTATATAACGGGCGAATGTCCCCACTGCCACAACGAAGGGGCGTATGGCGACCAGTGCGAGAAGTGCGGGCGCGACCTTTCGCCTACCGAACTGCTGCACCCACGCTCTACTATCAGCGGTTCGCAACCTGTGTTGAAGAAGACCAAGAACTGGTATCTGCCCCTAGACCAGTACCAAGACTGGCTGAAAGAATGGATTTTGGAAGGGCATAAGGAATGGCGACCCAACGTATATGGGCAGTGCAAAAGTTGGTTGGACTTAGACTTGCAACCACGAGCCATGACGCGCGACTTGGATTGGGGCATTCCCGTTCCCATCGAAGGGGCAGAGGGTAAAGTGCTATACGTGTGGTTTGATGCGCCCATCGGTTACATTTCGAACACCAAAGAGCTTTTGCCCGACACATGGGAGAAGTGGTGGAAAGACCCCGAAACGCGTTTGGTGCACTTCATTGGCAAAGACAACATCGTGTTCCACTGCATCGTGTTCCCCGTGATGCTTAAAGCACACGGCGGCTATATCCTGCCCGAAAACGTTCCTGCGAACGAGTTTCTTAATTTGGAAGACGAAAAGATATCCACTTCGAAGAACTGGGCCGTGTGGCTGCACGAGTACTTGGAGGACTTCCCTGGCAAGCAAGACGTGCTGAGATACGTGCTTACGGCCAACGCGCCCGAAACAAAAGACAACAACTTTACGTGGAAAGACTTCCAAGAACGCAACAACAACGAGCTTGTGGCCGTGTATGGCAACTTTGTTAACAGGGCTTTGCAGCTTACGAAGAAGTATTTCGGCGGTCGTGTTCCTGCCTGCGGCGAACTGAACGAGGTGGATAAACAGGCCTTAGACGAGTTTAAAGACGTGAAGGAGAAGGTGGAAAGCCTGCTCGACACGTATAAATTCCGCGATGCACAGAAAGAGGCAATGGTGCTGGCGCGCATCGGCAACAGGTATATCACCGAGTGCGAGCCGTGGAAAGTGTGGAAAACCGACCCCAAAAGGGTTGAAACCATCCTTTATATCTCGCTGCAATTGGTGGCCAACTTGGCCATCGCCTTCGAACCCTTCTTGCCTTTTAGCAGTGCAAAGTTGCGCAGTATGCTTAATATGGAGGGGGTAGACTGGAATGCACTTGGCAACACTGAGATATTAAAGCCTGGGCATCAGCTGGCCGAACCCGAACTGCTGTTCGAGAAAATAGAGGACGATGCTATCGAGGCCCAACTGAAAAAGCTGGCCGATACCAAAAAGGCTAACGAGGCCGAAACCTATAAGGCTAAGGAGATTAAGCCCACGGTGGACTTCGCCGACTTTGAGAAACTGGACCTTAGAGTGGGCCGCATACTTGCCTGCGAAAAGGTGAAGAAGGCTAATAAGCTGCTTAAATTCACACTCGACGACGGCAGTGGTACGCCGCGCACCATCGTTAGCGGTATCGCTAAATTCTACGAGCCCGAAGAATTAGTGGGTCGCGACGTGGTGTTTATCGCCAACTTGGCTCCCCGACAACTGATGGGTATCGAAAGTCAAGGCATGATTCTCTCTGCCGAGAACTACGACGGCGGGCTGAGTCTGCTGTCGCTGATGAAAGAAGTGAAGGCAGGAAGTCAGGTGGGATAACCAACCTCACCCCACAGCTGACCAACAACTACCGGCCTCACCCCCAACCCCTCTCCAAGGGGAGAGGGGAGTGATATGTATTGCGGCGGTAAAACTAACAATATAGATATGCTTGTTTACAGGGTATACACCCACAGCAATAGCAAGGCATACTACTCCCCTCTCCCCTTGGAGAGGGGTTGGGGGTGAGGCCAGTTGTTGGGGCAGTTGTGGGGTAGCTGTCGCTTTGCCTGTGTAGAACATAAACTACTTGTTAATTGAGAATAAATAACCTTTGATTGTTTGGCGGACTTGAAGTTTTTTCATACCTTTCGCCTGCAGAACCAACACATCTGATAGAATGAACACTAACAACAACTATTGCCTGATATTGGCAGGCGGTCGAGGACTTCGCCTGTGGCCATACAGCCGTTTGTCTTTTCCTAAACAATTCGTCGACTTCTTCGGAGTGGGCAGGAGTCAGTTGCAACAAACCTTCGATAGGTTCGCACAACTGATAGACCCGTCGCACATATTGGTGAGCACAAACGAGACTTACGCAGACATCGTGCGTAATCAGTTGCCCGAACTTCCTCCCGAGAACATTCTTGCAGAACCCATTTACCGAAGTACTGCCCCAAGCGTGGCATGGGCTTCGCACCGCATTCTGCGCCAATGTCCTGAGGCGTGCCTCGTGGTTACGCCCTCCGACCAAGCCATTCAGGGCGAAGAGGCCTTCCAACGCGACATCATTCGCGGGCTAGACTTCGTGTCGAAAAAAGACGGCATGCTTACGCTGGGCGTGAAACCAACGCGTCCCGAACCCGGATACGGCTACATACAAATGGGCAAAGAGGTGGAAAACGATGTGTTCGAAGTGCAGTCGTTCACCGAAAAGCCCGACCGCGAGTTTGCTCGCATGTTCATGCAAAGCGGCGAGTTTTATTGGAATACGGGACTTTTCCTACTGAATGTGCAGTTTGCCCGCAACCGTTTCTGCGAGCTGTTGCCCCCTGTCCTTAGGAAATTCGATGCAAATAATCCCAAGTTTAACCCCCACGAAGAGGCGCTTTTCATACGCGAGAACTTCCCACTATACCCCAATCTCTCTATCGAGCACGGCATTTTAGAGTCGTCTAACGATGTGTTTGTGATGCAATGCCACTTCGGTTGGGCCGACCTCGGCACGTGGCACGGCATGTACGAGACGATGCAAAAGGGCGAAAACGACAATGTGGTGATTGATAGCGACGTGATTTTGGAGGATAGCAGCAACAATATCATTAAGCTGCCCAAAGGCAAACTGGGCGTGATAAATGGGCTAGAAGGCTTTATCGTGGTGGAGAAAGACAATGTTTTGCTTATCTGCAAGAAAGAAGATTCGTCGGCCAAGGTGCGTAAATACGTTAACGAAGTGATGCTGAAAAAGGGCGAGGGGTTTGTGTAATGGCCTCTTGGGGATGCCTCGACCTCTTTACAATTGCACCGCTAACTACCGCATCACTTGCATAAATATTTCTTTGATATTGCATTTTCCGCAACATATCTGTGCTGCCAGCTACTACATCACTTGCATAAAGGCTTCTTTGATATTGCTTTTGCCGCAACATATCTGTGCTGCCAGCTGCTACATCACTTGCGTAAAGGTTTCTTTGATATTGCATTTTCCGCAACATATCTGTGCAGCCAGCTGCTATATCTCTTGCATATATACCTCTTAGAAACAGTGTCTGCCTCATCATATCACCGGCAATCACCCTATTCTCTCGCTTTCACGAACAAGCAAACAAAGGCAAACGCAACAAGTTTTTCGCCAAATTCTTTGCTCATTAAAAAAATATACGTACCTTTGCACTCGCTAAGCCCAGATGGCGGAATCGGTAGACGCGCTGGTCTCAAACACCAGTGGAGCAAT
>ERZ772957.57-NODE-57-length-89756-cov-4.262695_pt1 | contig 89756 bp, 82 predicted proteins | sample MGYA00580682_ERZ772957 | MGnify/ENA primary metagenome ERZ772957 (study PRJEB29015, sample SAMEA2737921) | human oral metagenome | biome: human oral; feature: human-associated habitat; material: dental | place: China | collected 2025 ... | reverse complement strand
TTCCTCTCCCTGCCTATAACATAAAACAGGATTCAAAGAGGGCAGAGCCCCTTTATATAAAAAACTATATGCGTTCCGTGCTTTCAGTCCGTTTTGCCGGTAAGATTTTTTCTTACTTGGAGTTTCTGTTTCAAATACTTTTCGTTTTTGCTATAATTGTTCCGTTATGAATAAAATCGATAAACTTGAAATTAAATTTGTTTCAAAGCCAGGTGTAAAAATCCCTGAATACAGGACATCGGGAAGTGCTGGATGTGATGTCTGCGCTTTTCTTGAAGAGGAAATCGTTCTGAAAGCCGGAAAAAGAGCCGCTATCCCGACGGGACTTTTTGTTTCCATTCCGGAAGGATACGAAATTCAGGTAAGACCTAGAAGCGGGCTTTCGCTTAAAAACGGCATAACGGTCCTGAACAGCCCCGGAACTATAGACAGCGACTATCGGGGGGAAATATGCATCATACTCATAAACCTTGGGGACGAGGATTTTGTTATCCGTAACGGAGACAGAATCGCTCAGCTTGTGATTTCCTCCGTAACGCAGGGCGTGTTTGTCCGCACGGACTCTTTGGATAGCACGGAAAGAGGTTCTGGCGGATTCGGTTCTACCGGGGTAAGCACTTGAGCCTATTCGACACATTCCTTGATTTCATCGAACGCATTTTTGGAAAAATAACCGGACCGTTTGTCTTTTTGAAAGATAAAATTTCCGGCATTTACGCGCGTTATATTTTTTCTTCCGTGAAAAAAATCTATCTTTATATAGACAGGTTTCAGGTGAAATTCCTTGGAAAAGGAAAACTCGGAAAAAGAGTTTTTGTCCGCTATGTGGTAAAGGAACTTTTCCTTTATTTTTGCGTCGCGTTCCTTTTTTTCTTCATGATTTTTTTCTGCAACCAGATTCTTCTTCTTGCAGAAAGCATTTTAAAAAAGCGTGTTCCTTTTTGGAACGTATGCCAGCTTATGGCTTATACGCTCCCTTTTGTGATTGCCCAGTCTGCGCCGTTCGCAACATTGGTGGGATTTCTTATGTGCCTCGGACGAATCATGAGCGACAACGAGATTCTGATTTTAAGGGCATCGGGGCAGGGCTATGCGGTGGTGATGATTCCCGTACTTGTAATGGGACTTTTGATTTCCGTGCTTTCGTTTTTTGTGAACGACTATCTTCTTCCGGTGGGAACGATAAATTACAACAGGCTCTACAGGCAGATTCTTTCCGCCAATCCCGGTGTCGAGATAGAGGCGAACACCATAAAACGGTTCAACGACTCGACAATCGTGATAGGGGACATCAAAGACGGCGTTGTTCAGGATCTTATTTTTTTTGATAAAGGCGCTGACGGAAAGCAGAGGATAATCGTCTCCGGGCTATCAAGGCTTTCAAGTTCAAGGAAAGAGGGCGTTCTTATGCAGATGAACATGAGCGATTCCGTGGTGGTGCTGTTCGACAGAAAAAACAGAAGGACCTACGATGTCCTTGACAGCGGCCTTGCCACGCTGAACATATTCGACTCAATGTTTTTCAGCCAGAACTATGTTACTTCTCCACGGGAAATGACAAGCTACGACCTTGGGCGGACTATAAAAAGCATAAAAAAACACGATTCTTTGAACAAACGGCAGCTGAATCTTTACCTTATGGAATTCAACAAGAAATTTTCCCTTCCTTTCGGTTCGATTTTTTTTGCGATTCTTGCGATTCCGCTTGCGTTCCTTTTCGGAAAGCACAACGGGCAGACTATAGGTCTTGTGGTAGGGCTTATAATATGTGTCCTTTACTGGGCGATGATGATTTTGGGGCAGATTTTTTCAAGCAGGAACGGAATGAACGGAGTTGTCGCAATGTGGCTTCCCGACTTGGTGATAGGCGTTTCGGGACTTTTTTTCTATGTCCTTTTGAAAAAAAGGTAGGCGGCGTCCGCATGAAACTTGTAAAGTATATTTTCAAGAGATTTTTTCCGATATTTATTGGAGCGATGGGATTTTTTGCCCTTGTGCTTGTGCTTGTAGACCTTCTTATGAATCTCTGGAAATTCATACAGAACGATGTGAGCGCAGCTCAGGTAACTCACCTTATGCTGCTTTATGTTCCTAAGACGCTTTGGTATTCTGTTCCGATTGGAATCCTCTTTGCGGTGGCGTATACGCTCAGCGCTCTGCATGCGTCCAACGAACTTACAGCGGTGTTCGCATCCGGGGTCTCGCTTACAAGATTTACTATGCCGCTTCTTATTTTTGCATTCGCAATGAGTTTTTTTCTTTTTATATTCGAGGATAAGATTGTAGTTCCTACATACGCAAAAAAAAAGGAGATGCAGAACACGCTCCTTTCCGAAACCGTCTCTCTGAATAACAACGGCGTGGTTGTGCTTTCGGACAACGGCTTTCTTGTGTACAAGGCTCAGCTTTACGAGGAAAGCCAGAAAAAACTTTATGACCTTACGCTTCTTTTCAGGAACGAAGATAAATCGTTGAACTCCATAATCAGGGCGGAATCCGCATACTGGAACGAGGAAAAGCAATTTTGGAGGCTTCAAGACCCTCTTGAATACAAATATTCCGACGGAAAAATTCAGACTATGTATCCCGAACCTGAACTTTTGGAAAAACTTTCAGAACCGTGCGAGACTTTCAGGAACAATTCCGTCTCAATCGAGGAGATAAACACAAAGGACGCAAAAATTTATATAGAGCATCTGAAGCGGGTGGGGCTTCCGTACAACGAGGAACTTTCCGTGTACTACAAAAAATTCGCCTTTCCATGTGTTGTGTTCATCGTGGTGTTTCTTTCGATTGCGCTTTCAGGAAAGTCAAGAAAGAACGTGCTTGTGATAAGCCTTTCGCTTTCTATTTCCGCCGCCGTTCTTTTTTATGTGATGCAGATGGTTACCATGCTGCTTGCGAAATTCGGTTACATATCGCCGTTCATGGGGGCGTGGTTTCCGGTCTTCTTCTTTGTGCTTGCAAATGCGGTTCTTCTTAGATACGCTAGAACATAGTTCAATAAAAGGATTTTTTATGAGTACAAAAATTTTTGACATCCGCCATATTAGCAAGGATTCAAGGGCAAGGACGGGAACGCTCGCTCTTCCTCACGGAAATGTAAGCACCCCCGTGTTCATGCCGGTCGGAACTAACGCCACGGTAAAGGCTCTTTCCAAGGACGACATAAACGAAATCGGTTTTGAGATAATACTTTCGAACACATACCACTGCTACCTTCGTCCGGGAGCGGATCTTATAAAGGAAGCCGGCGGACTGCACGGTTTTTCAGGATACAAAGGAAACTTCCTTACGGATTCAGGCGGTTTTCAGGTGTTCAGCCTTAGTCAGCTTAGAAAAATAAGCGACGAGGGCGTGCGGTTTCAAAGCCACATCGACGGAAGCTACCATCTTTTCACGCCGGAAAACGTAGTGGAAACTCAGGTGAAATTCAATTCGGACATACAGATGCAGCTTGATATATGCACGCCGTGGGGAACGGAAAAAAGCCGGGCGGAACATGACCTTAAAATCACATCGGATTGGCTTCTTAGGGCAAAAGCCGTTTGGGAAAAGGAAAAAGAGGCCGGCTACCAAGGAGAACTATTTCCGATTGTGCAGGGAAATTTCTACAAGGATTTGCGTCTAAAAAGTGCGGAATTTGTCTCGTCGCTTGATTTTTCGGGAATCGCAATCGGAGGGCTTAGCGTCGGAGAGCCAAAAGAGGCTTTCAATGAATTCCTTGCATATACGACGGAACTTCTTCCGCGCGAAAAACCTGTGTACGTCATGGGAATAGGAACTCCCGAATATATTTTTGAGGCGGTGGATAACGGAGTCGATATGTTCGATTGCGTGCTTCCCACAAGGAACGCAAGGAACGGCTCTTATTTTACGCACGACGGAATGCTTTCAATAAAGCAGGAAAGGTTCAGGCGCGACTTTTCTCCGGTGGACGGGGAGTGCGGCTGCAAGGTTTGTAGGACTTATTCAAGGGCGTATCTAAGGCATCTTTTCAAGGAGCAGGAGATATTGGGTTCTATGCTTGCAAGCTATCACAACTTGTATTTTTTGAACAATCTGATGAAGGAAATAAGGCTTTCCATCGATGAAGACAAGTTCTGCTCTTTTAAAAAAGATTATCTGTTCCGGTTCGGAAAAGGAGAAATAATATGAAAAAAATATTTTTTATTGCCTTTATTGCGCTTTTTGTGAGTTTTCCGTTTTTTTCAGTCGAAGAAAAATCTTCTGAAGAAAATCAAGGAATTTCTGATTTTGTGGTGGAAATTCCGGGCGCAAAACGTCCCGTTCCTGCGGATTCAGAAAAACTTCATGAGGCGGAAAAACGGGATCCTGACGGAGCGGACAAAAAATCCTACACGGAATCGATACGATTTGGGACTCCCGGCGAGATAAGCGGCACAATCGACAAGATTCTTGATTCGGACGACCCAAGGTTTATCGACGAACTTTATGATGTTTTTTTAGGTACTTCTAACGGCGACATAAAAATGAAAATTCTTGAATATTTTTCAAAACTGAAAGATCCTTGTCTTGAGGATTATGCCGTTGAAATTCTTGACGATCCGTACGACACAAAGGATTCCATGGTAGAAAAATGTTTTCTTTACGTGGCTGACGTTAAGTCTTCCGCCGCCGCCCCTGCATTGGTAAAACTTCTTGAAACCGGCGAGGAAAGATATTTTTCGGGCGCTCTTAGCGCTCTTGGAAAAACCGGCGGAAAAAAGGAAGCCGAATATCTTTCACGTTATCTTGAAAAAGACGAGCTTACCGTTCCGCAAAGGCAGGCTTTGATGCGGACTTTAGGCGAGATGAACGCCGTGGAAACCTTCGATTCCATCGTGAAAATAGTCCAGGACGAAGATGAAAACGGCTTTGTCCGGATGTATGCCTGCGAGGCAATCGGAAACATGAAGAAGGCGGAGGCAGTTCCCGTGCTTACAGACCTTTTCCAGAAGGGAGATCCGAACATGAGGCAGTACTGCATAAAAGGTCTTTCCAATTTTCCGAATGAAAAGAAGGCGACAAATCTTATTATCCAAGCCATAAGGGACGACCACTACAAGGTGAGGATTGAGGCGATAAAGGCTTCAAAGGAACTTTCGCTTACGGATGCGCTTGAATATCTTATATATCGCTCAAAAAACGATTCTGAAAATGCGGTGAAAAAGGAATGTTATCCTGCCATCGCAAAAATGAACACTTCCCAAGGAAACGAGTTTCTTGTCTCTCAACTGAAGGAAAAGAAAGTTCCCGACGCTACAAAAAAGATGATATGCGAGGCACTTTTTGAAAACGGAGAAGCGGGCGAGAGCGAGATAATAGAGCTTTCCAAAGAGTCGCTTAAAGACGACAGAAGAAAAGACCTTAGAGCTTCGCTTGGAAAACTTTTCATAAAATATGCCCGTCCTTCTTACGGCGAGATAGACATTCTCTATCTTCAGTCAAAAGATGCCGTAACTGTAAGCCAAGGTCTTGAACTTTACAGAAAAGGCCGCTACGAAGCCGCCCTTCCGTTCGTTCAGGCTATAGCAAAGGACGGAAAAGCCAAGGACTCCAACAGGAATACGGCAAAGAAAATCCTTGGCATAAAAGACGAGGCTGAAGAAAACAAGGATGGCGCAGAGAGCAAGGGGAACTAAAGAACGCTGTTCAGCAGTCTGTAGATTCTATTTATCTTTGACTGCTCCTCCTTTGTGAAAAAATCCTCTTTGTCTACAAGAGTCTCAAGCGAATATATGCTTTCCTTGACCGCCGTATGAAGACCTTTTGAAACCTTTGTCCAGTAATTTCCGTTTCCGTCGGTGTAGAGGGCGATAAGCCCATAGGATTTTGATTTCTTTTTTGCCTCCGCGACTTTAAGCACATTCTCTATTGCGCATGTAAGGTTTTCTGCGGCGTTCTTTTCGTCTATGCTGATGTTCAGATTCCTGTTCCATTTTTTTCCGCTTAGAGGGGTGAAATCTATGTGGGCGGAAAGGTTAAGTATTTGGCTCATCTTGACGTCCTCGAAAAGGCTGTAGCCGTCTGGATAGACAATTTTTCCGCATAGCCCTTTAGGAACATCATTTTTATCTGAACCTGCGTTTTTAAGCGCACGTTTTAGTTCTTCTACAGGAAGAATCACTGTATTCCTTCCTTTTATTTTTTCTACTGTGAAGGAAGTTCCTGAAAGATTGAATGTACGCTTTCCTTCAGAACCATAGGATTTTTCTAGAAAGTTTTTGTTTCTTTCTTTTTTCTGTGAGGCGTTTTTCCCGGAATGACTTGATGCGGCATCCAGTCTTGGAAGTATGTCATCTGAAAGTTTTCCGAGGATGCTCCTTGTAAGCGGCGAAACGCTCATCGCAAACATTCTTGATGTTCTTACTATCTCGCCTGCCACTATGTAAAGAGGTTCTTTCCTGAACATTACGCTTCCGGGATGTATGAAAATCTTGTCGGCTGTAAGGCTTCTGTAGGATTCCCTTCCGCTTCTTTCGCAGACGAACTGTATCATTCCCGACGCTATGCAGGTAAGATAATCCGACTTGTCGCCGCCTCCGACTATCGGAAGTCCCATGTGTCCTACGATTTCTTTTAACTGTTCGTCTATGTTCTGGATTTCTAGCATCATTCTGAGGTCAAGATAGTTTTTTTCGCAGAACATCGCCTTGTTTTGGGAATTTGTGAATTCGGAAAAAAGTTTCAGGTACGAGACAAAATCTCCTTCAATTTCCTGGAAGCGGTGGTGTGCCTTTCTTGCCTCCATTTCCTCTCCCGGCGGAAGAACATAAGGCGAATTCGCAGAAAGGAAGGACGATGCTACAAGAACTTCTTCCATAACGTCGGGATATTTCATTATTGATTCAACTATTATCCTTGATACTCTGGGTTCAAGCGGAAAATTCACCATCAGTTTTCCGATGGAGCTAAGGTTTCTTTCTTCGTCAAGCGCTCCGAGCATATCAAGGGTATCTATCGCTCCGATTATTCCTTCCTTTCCGGGGTGAGAGATGAAATCAAATCCCATGAAATCGGTGATTCCAAGATCCGCCATCTGAAGAACGACTTCGCTTAAATCAGTCCTGAAGATTTCTTCAGTCGTATAAAGCGGACGGCTTTCAAAATCCTTTCTTCCGTAAAGGCGATAGCACGTTCCTTCTCTTGTTCTTCCTGCGCGGCCGCGCCTTTGGTTGCAGCTTGCCTTTGAAACTTGAGTTTCGCTTAAAGTTGAAGTGAATGTCCTTGGATTGTAAAAATTCAGTTTTGCAAGTCCGGAATCTATCACCGTGGTTATGTCAGCTATTGTCACGGAAGTTTCCGCTATGTTTGTGGAGATTATTACCTTCTTTTTTCCTTTTGGCGGCTCAAGGAACACTCGTTCCTGGTCTTCCTTTGAAAGCCTTCCGTAAAGCGGCAGGGTATGGAGCTTGGAGGCATAGTGGCTGTGGTCAAGATACCTCATGCAGTCCTTTATGATTTTTTCGCCGGGAAGAAATATGAGTATTCCCCCGTCATCTCCGTTGTCAAGAACCCGCCTGACGGTTTCTCCTATTTTTTGAAGAAGCATGTCCGACGCCTCTTCGCTTATGGTGGAGGCGGGAATCTTTGGCGGATCGTATACCATGGCGACCGGAAAAGTTACCGTGTCTATAGTCACAATCGGGCAAAGTCCGAAATACTGAGAGAAAGCTTCTGCGTTCATGGTTGCGGAACTTACGATTATCTTGAATTCTTTTCTTACCTCAAGGACGCGTTTAAGAAGTCCGAGCGCAAAATCTATGTTCAAAGACCTTTCATGCGCCTCGTCAATCATGATGACAGAATATTTTGAAAGCCACGGATCAAGTTTCATCTCCTGAAGAAGCATTCCGTCTGTCATTATCTTGATTTTTGTGGTTTCGTTCGTCTTGTCCTCGAATCTCATCTTGTAGCCGACAAGTCCCGGATAGCTTGTGCCAAGTTGTTTTGATATGAACTCGCTTACGCTGAGCGCGGCTATCCTTCTGGGCTGCGTTACGGCAATCATTCCTGTCGAGTCGTATCCGGCTTCGTGAAGTATTACAGGGATTTGCGTTGTTTTTCCTGAGCCTGTGGGACTTTGGACGACAATAACCTGGTTTTCTTTGAGCGCCTCAAGGATTCTTTCTTTCTGTTCGTATACAGGAAGGGATTTGTAGTCTATCGCCATATAAGAGTTTCCTTTGTTCTTTCCGTTATTTCTTTCCGGCGGGCGATGTATGTGGCCCATTCGGTTCTGTTTTCTTTATTAAGGTCGTTTATGAAATCTTCATCAAGTTTTTTCACGAGAAAATTTCTTTCGGTATCTATGTATGTGGTTATGTAGTGAGCCTTTGTCTCGCTCACTGAAACCTGCGGAACGTCTTCATTATAGTGCTTTGTAAGTTTTACTTCAAACAACAGTCCGTCTCCCGTGTATTCGCATGGATTTTCAGGTTTTGAAAACATGGGATTCCGTCTCTGTCCGCTTATAGTGTTCCCGTTCCCGTAGAAAATAAGTTTTTTTACAAGGGAAGTTTTTGAGTCGCCATAAATCTCATATTCCCTTACGACATGCGGATGATTTGCCCATACGATATCCGCTCCGCTTTCAAGAAAGTCTCTGTATAAAGCCTTCCGACTTTCGTCCACCTTTGAAACATATTCTTCCTCGCTTGTATGAACGGAAAGGACAAGAAAATCTACCTCTTGTTCTGTCCTTGTTTTTTTTATGAAGCGGGTAAGTTTTTTCCTTTCGTTTTCTGTAGGCGGAACATAGTTCAAGGTTTTGTTGTAGTAGGGCGGAAGGTTCAGAAGTTCCGTGATTGCGACAAAAAGAATCCTGAAACCGTTTTTTTCTATGATTGTATAGTCAAAATCATCTTCAAGCGATTTATCCTTTATGCCCGAAAAATATATAGGTCTTTCAGAGCCTTTAAGTTCTTCCTTCAAATCACAGAATGTCTTTCTTGTTGAATAAAGCCCGATAAGCCCCTGATCGTTTGAGTGGTTGTTTGCTAGCGAAAAAACATTGAATCCTGCCTCGATTGCCTTTCTTACGTAGTCGGAGTGCATGTTGAACCTGGGGTATCCTTCCCATTTTTTGGAATCCATAACCGGAGATTCTATGTTTGCGAACGACAAATCCGCGCCTGACACAAGAGGTTTTACGTCAGCCCAAATAAGGGAAAAATCTTTCATGGAAAAATTTTCTTCATGCGCCATTATGTCTCCGCCAAAAAGTAGGGTTAAAGAGACTGGCTCATGCGCCGCATTTCCCGTAGGCTTTCCTGTGGAAGTGCAACCGTATAGAAAAAAGAGCGGCACGATAAGCGCGGCGAGTATTTTTCCAGTTATGTTAAATTTCATTAATCCGGAGGCGTTTTAGACTAGCTTCCCTGAACCAATGTTATCGCGACGGTAACAACAATGTCCTCTACGGAACAGCCTCGGCTAAGGTCGCTTATAGGTTTTGCGAATCCTTGAAGGATAGGTCCATAGGCGTCAGCGCCGGAAAGCCTTTGGACAAGTTTGTATCCTATGTTTCCTGCGTTCAGGTTCGGAAATATTATTGTGTTTACCTTTCCTTTTACGGGACTTTCGGGAGCTTTTATGGCTGTAACCTCAGGAATCAAAGCCGCGTCAAGCTGAAGTTCTCCGTCAATAAGCATATCCGGCGCTTTTTCTTTTGCGATTTTCAAAGCTTCCTGCACTTTGAGAACCGACGGATCTTTTCCGCCGGAACCTTTTGTGCTGAACGAAAGCATAGCCACCACAGGTTCAACTCCAAGAAGAGCCTTGCATGTTTTTCCTGCCGCCACGGCGATGTCGGAAAGCTGTTCTGCATCCGGGTCGGGAACTACTGCGCAATCTGAAAAAACAAGAAGTCCTTCATGTCCCCATTTTTTGTCGTGTGTGTCCATTATGAAGCATGAGGAAGCCGTCTTTGAACCTTGGGCAGTTTTTACGATTGTAAGACCTGCCCTGAGCATATCCGCCGTAGAAGAAATCGCTCCCGACACCATGGAATCGGCTTTTCCCATGTGAACCATCATCGCTCCGAATTTCATAGGATCGGCTATTTCTTTTAGAGCCTTATTTCTGTCCATTAGCGGATTTCCGTTTGCGTCGACCTTCTTTTTCCTGAGTTCAAAATATTCGTTTCCAAAATCGTTAAGCCACTGTGAACTTATAGGTTCGATTGTAGTTATGCCGCTTATATCTACACCTTTTTTTGATGCCACATTTTCGATTTCAGCTCTGTTTCCAAGAAGGATGACTTCCTTTGCAATTCCTTCAGCCTTTATTTTTGCGGCAGCCTGCACAGTTCGCTCTTCCGTTCCTTCAGGAAGGACTATAGACTTCTGCAAATCTTTAGCCTTTCTTTTCATTTCCGCGACAAAATCCATAATATCTCCTAAAAATATAAAATAAAATCCTTACACGGATTTTTAGTTCGTTCTGAACTAAGGGTGCTTATTATAGCACAGATTCAGTGCATTGGACAGTTTTATGAAGAATCTTGTTGATTCTTAGTGTCAATTGCAATTAAGTAAGCGCAGATTGTATAAAAAAACGAAGACTGCTGAACAGGAGAGGCTAAAAAGCCCCCGTAAAGAACATAGAAAATACCGCCGTTTTTCATAGGCGCTATCCTATGGGGTAAGAGTGACTTACCTCATAAGGTAACGCCTGCTTACTGCACAGGGTAAGTGTGACTTACCGCATAGGGTAACTCCGACTTACTGCATAGGGTAACTCCGACTTACTGCATAGGGTAACTCTGACTTACTGCATAGGGTAACTCTGACTTACTGCATAGGGTAACTGTGCGTTACCGTATAAGGTAACCCCTGCTTACTGCACAGGGTAAGTGCGCGCTCCCTTATAAGGGAGGGGTGCGCTACCCGATAAGGGAGGATAGTCCTACTTTATAATCTACGTCGGTCGTAGAGCATAATCTACGTCGGTCGTAGTATATAGTCTACGCTTCTCGAAATACATAGTCTGCGTTCGCCTAAGACTGTAATATGTTTTATAAGAACTGACGGATAAGCTGTGCGCGAGGTCGACTTTTATCATTTTAGCGGAACGTGCATATGTTAGCGACTGAGGTTTTGGCTAAAAAAACTTGAAGGTTTGTATGGCAGTCGTATTGAGGCTGCCGAAGTTATGCCTTACCTAAAATGCAACAGCTGAACAAAATATCAACTTTGGAAACTGCTGTATCGGTGCGTCAAATACTCACAAAATAAAACTTAATTTCCAAGCAACTTTGGAAGCGTAAATTATGCTTCATTCATGCTGATTTTCCGTAAAAATTTTGCAGGATTTCCAATCCACACTTCGTTATCAGGAATGTCTTTTGTTACAACGCTTCCTGCTCCCACAAGTGAGTTCTCTCCGATTGTGCAGCCTGCTATGATTGTAGCATTTGCACCTATGCTTGCACCTTTTTTTACGAGCGTTTTTGAAATCTTCCAGTCTTTGTTTTTGGAACGGGGAAAAGCATCATTTGTAAATGTTGCGTTCGGCCCTACAAAAACATTGTCTTCCAATGTAACTCCATCCCAAAGCTGAACGCCGGATTTTATCGTAACGTTATTTCCGATAGCGACTTCGTTTTCAATAAGACAGTTTGCGCATATATTGCAATTTTCCCCAATCTCGGCATAAGGGAAAATGACACAAAACTGCCAGATATTTGTGTTTTTCCCGATATTTTTTGATTTGCAATCAGATAGAGGATGTATCATTTATTTTTCCTGTCCGTTTTTTAAGATATTTAGAAAATCGTCGTAATTGCGGATATATTCTTTTTCATCATAGTGTTCGCTTGCAATGACTACAAGTTTACATCCGTAACTGAAATCGTGCATTTCCCTCCACATTCCGGGGCCTATATAAAGACCTTCGTCGGGGCGGTTTAGAACTACCGACTCCCGTTTTTTTCCGTCATCCAAAACGAATCTGCACGCGCCGTCCATTGCGATTACGACCTGTTCAAGTCTTGAGTGTGCATGGAAGCCGCGGCTTTCATTCGGAAGGGTGTCGAACATATAATATATGCGTTTTATTTCGAACGGAATGTCGCTAAGTGATTCCAATGCAACCAGCTTTCCCCGTTTATCGCCATGTACCGGCATTTTAATCAATCTATAGTTCATAATTTCCCCCGGTTTTAGAATATATCACAATGATAAAAATTAGAAATTATATTTCAGCGACAGAGACGCGTAGAAATTGTTAAGCGTGTTTCCCAGCTTGTAGTTGTTGTGGTATATGTTCATAAAATTCATCTTTAAATCTGCTGAAAATGAATCTGTGAAAAAATATTTAGCTCCGATTCCGTAAACAAAGTAAGTTTTAAAATTGGCATAATACTCTTTATATACTTTATCGCCTTCAGGTGTATTTATGCCGCTGTCCATTGACTTGTTGTAAGTATAGTTATTGTCAGGAGTGAACCTGTGGAATAAAAAGCTTACGCTTCCTCGATTGTAATATACGACATACGAAGCATACTGACTGTTTCCAAAATATCCGCTTCCGGCACCAAGCAATTGTCCTCTATTTGTGTAGCCCTGTTTTACAAAATGATGAGCATAGTAGCCCATATAATGCCATTGCATTTGAAAATCCTGAGAAAGTTCAAAATTATTCCATTCAAAAAGTATTTCGCTTTCAAGATTCGGAAATGACAGCTTTCCTTTGCTGAATCTTTTAAAATGAAGCGGAATCTTCTGTTTTAATCCGACCGTATAAATTGCCGTATGAAAAAGATTTGATTTTTCGTCGGATGCAAAGTCGTCCCGTCCAATCTCTCCGTATACTTCAAATCCGATTTTAGGGAATTTCCAATCTGCAAAAAACGCAATTTTCTGATCTTCATCATTACCGCTTGTTGCAACTGAATTGATTCTATCTTTAATCAAAAGTCTTAACGTATTCTTAAAATTTTCAGGCCGCCAATAAGACAAAAATATTCTATTCATGCCGAGGCTTAGTCCCGGAATGAACGGAGGCGAATAGGAAACTGAAAGCGCATTCAGCATTCGATTATTATTCGAAGAATCGCTGTCAAAATAGTCCGATTCTGAAAGATAGCCTATCCATAGCCTTGATTCGATACTTCCAAGCGGAATGTTCAGTTTTGGAATGTAAAGTGCAGTTTTTCTTAGTCCGATGTCTAATTTCGGATATGGGCTTGCGTTGTTGCTTCCAAGCATAGGATTAAGGATGCTCGGCCCGAGCCACGGCGACTGAGTTCCGAATCCCAGCGTAAACGTCCTCCAAGTCCAGCGGATTTCAGAATCCCCCGGACTGAAATCAAAGAAGGGTTTTGCGCCGAACCTTTGCGGAAGGTCTATTCCGTTGTTTTGTCCGTAGCCCCCAAAATAGCCGAAATCGCTTTCGTATTTTGATTCCATTGTCTCAAAGTTCATGTTTTGACTGAACACGACCTCAGGTTTCAGCGTAAGTTCAAATCCGTATGCCTCAAGCCGCACCCCGCCTGAAACTTTTGAGTTGTAGCCGCGCCCCTGCCACAGAACTCCGTCGTTTTGTCCGTATGGGGCATGGGTGTTCACGCTGCTGAACCATTCAGGCCCGTAGATTTTAAGCCTTACGTTCTGATTTATTCCGTTTAAAAAGAAATTTTCGCTTTTTCTTTCTGATTCCCATAAAATCCGTTTTTTACCAATGTTCAGTTTTTGCCATAAATGAGATGTATTTTCTTCGCCGGAAGTTTTTTCATTTATAAATGTCCATTCAGAATCGCTCAATGTTCTGTAATTCAAAGTAGGGCGCTCCGTAATTCCCTGCAGGCTGAGAAAATCAAAATATTCTTCTTCCGCTGATTTTAGAGATTCCTGCGAATATGAAAAAAATAAAGTAAGCAAAAAAAGGACTAAAGGGATTTTTTTCATCTCATTCCTCCAAATATTTTTTTAAGACTTTCACGCCATGAAGGAATTTTTATCTTAAATTCCTTTTCAGTAAGGGATGAGTCGAGCACAAGATTCTTTGGATATTGAAGATTTGTGCCATTGTCTGTTATGTCCGAGGGAAGAACATTTATTTCGTTTTTTACGATTCCGATTTTTTTTGCGATTTCCGAAACTTCTTTTACAAACTCGAACAAGGATGCCGAGCCAGAATTTGCGAAGTTGTACACTCCGTAGGAAGGCGCGCTTTTTTTTCCGAACAGTTTTTTTGCTCCGTCCGATTTTTCTATCGCAAGAACAATAAAAGACGCGAGGTCTTTTGCGGAAGTGAAACTTTCAGAACTGTCTTTTATCGCATGAAGCTTAGGATTTTTTGTCATTGCCATTATAAGGCTTGGAACGAACGTCCCTTTTTTTTCTCCAAAAATTTTTGACGTTCTTATTATGTAGCATCTGCTCAGTGCCGAACGGACGTAATCTTCGCCAATAGCCTTTGTTTTCCCGAATACACCGAAGGGGGCTTTCCTGTCGTTTTCCTTCATGCTTTTTGCGTTGTCTCCGCCGAACACGTAGGAAGTCGACACGTGAATCATTTTTGCGCCGTTGTCATGGGAAAGTCGGGCTATGTTCAGCGCCGCCTTTGCGTTAGCCGCTTCGGCTTTTTCGGGGTTTTCTTCACATTCTCTGTAGTCGGAAAGGGAAGCACAGTTTACAATCCAAGTAATTTTTCCGTCATTTGGATTCTTGAATTTTCTGTGGGAATAATAGTTTTCGTTTTCGGTTTTCTTTAAGAAAGTTTCAAGAAGAGAGAAATTTTCAGCATCTACTTCCTTATCTGTGCCTACACAAGGAATATTTTTTCCCTTCAATGTTTTTATAACCTCTCTGCCAAGAAGTCCGTCCGCGCCTATCACCCAAACCATAAAAAATCCTACCTGTCTTCAAGTTTTGTAAAGATGAAGTTGCAGAATGTCTTTATTCTGTTTATAAAAGATATTTCAATCCTTTGAGTCAAAAACGGCACTCTGGGGGCTTTTACGCCTCCCGCTCCGTAAAGAATCCAGTTATCTCCGTCCCTGAACAACAGAATGCTGCTGTTCATTTTGTAGGGGCGGGCGCAGATTATTCCGTTACATTCCAGGGTGTTGGAATTTGTCTGTTTGTAAAAAAAATAGTCTTCGTTTTTTTCGATTGTTATCGGAGAGAAAATATCGCCGAACGGTTCCATAAAAAGTTTTGCCTCTATATATTTCTGTCCGTCAGATTCGTTTTTGCTTAAAATTTCAGCACTGGAATAAAGCTCAAAATATTGTTGGTGCCTTTCAGACCAGTAGAGAATTCCTGCATAGTCCTGAATTTTTTCAAGTGCTTCCGATATTTTTTCAGGAAGATTCTCGTTTCCTTCGTAAGGTTTTAATTGTATGATTTCTGCAAGATAATTAGGTTTTGTTCCGTTTATTGATTCGTACATCTTTTTTATTCCGGGATTTTCCCCGTCAAGGCACATATATTTTGCGTAGTCTATGCTTCTTATAACTATTTCGCCTTTTTCAAGCTTTTCCCGTTCCGAATCCGTAAGTTTTTCATTGAACGGAAGAGAATAAAGAGCCGAAAGTGTAAAAAAAATTGCAGTAAAAGAGAATATTAGCTTTCTTTTCATATTTTTCCTCGAAAAATTCAGCATGATATTGTCCGCCATTATAGCGAATCACAAAAAAAAAGTCTTAGATAAACGGATTTCGGTACGTAAGCTTTTCCTCATTTTTAAGAAAAATTGTGCTATAATTGTTTTTGTTCCGGAGGAAAAATGATAGCCCAAAGCATGAAAGATATACTCGAAAGTCCGTCTTCGGGTGCAAGCCGAAAAATGTTCGAGGAAGGCGCTGCGCTAAAGAAAAAATACGGCGAAGAAAACGTTTTTGATTTTTCCATCGGAAACCCCGACCTTGAGCCGCCTGAAAAACTTAAGGAAGCAATCCGCCTTGTTGCAGCCGACACATCGCCGATGAGGCACGGTTATATGCAGAATTCAGGTTACAGGGAATGCCGTAAAGCTATGGCAAAAAAAACTTCAATTGAGCAGGAAATGTTCGTTCCTTGGAATAACATTGTAATGTCCGTGGGGGCTGCAGGCGCGATAAACTGCGTGTTAAAAGCGATATTGAACCCGGACGACGAAGTTATAGTTCCGGCTCCGTACTTTCCGGAATATGAGCATTACATAAAAAACCACGGCGGAAAAATGCGAATTGTGCCTACAAAAGACGATTTTTCCCTGGACATCAACGCTATAAAAAACGCTCTTTCTTTTTCTACCGCTGCTGTTTTTATAAATTCGCCTAACAATCCTACAGGAAAAATCTACGGCGGGGAGGAAATCGCTTTGCTTTCGGATGCGCTGAACGAATTCGGAAATAAAAGCGGCCGTTTTCCATACATAATCTGCGACGAACCGTACAGGGCTATAACATACGGAAAAAAAGTTTTTCCCGTTTTTCAGCGATATGAAAATTCGATTGCGGTAACAAGTTTTGCAAAAAACTTCAGCATTCCGGGGGAACGGATAGGCTACATCGCTGTAAATCCGTCTTGTAAGGATGGGGAAATCCTTGTTTCTGCGCTGAATCTTGCCACCAGAATTCTTGGATTTGTAAACGCTCCTGCCTTTTTTCAGAAAGTTATAGAAAAATCATGGGATGCAGAGTGCGATTATTCTTTATACGAAAGAAGACGAAACAAAATAATGGCTATAATGGATGAGGCGGGATTTTCCTACGCAAAACCCGACGGTGCTTTCTATCTTTTTGTGAAAATTCCCGATAAATGGAATGAGGATGATATTCTTTTTACGGAACACCTTAAAAAGTTCAATATTCTGTGCGCTCCGGGAAGCAGTTTCGGAAAAAAAGGCTGGTTCAGGCTTTCCTATTGCATCCATGAAAAAACAATCCTTGCTTCAAAAAATGCGTTTTTAAAGGCGGCTTCATTATGAAAATATTCATGCTAAGCGCGGAGGTTTTTCCCTTTGCCAAGACCGGCGGTCTTTCAGATGCTGTCTCGTCTCTTTCAAAATCCCTTAGAGATTCAGGCGACGAAGTTAAGATTCTTCTTCCTCGGTATTACGGAATCCCTCGGGAAAAACTCCGCAAGGTTTTTGAAAAAGTTCCCGTTCCGCTTGGAGACGGCGAGGTTTTTGTGGATTTTTATATGACAAGCCTTCCGGGAAGCGATGTGGAAGTCTATTTTGTCGATTTTGAAAGGCTTTTCGGGCGCGACGGACTTTACGGACCTTCCGCCGACTCTGAATACGACGACAACCCTTTGCGTTTTTCTTTTTTCGCAAGAAGCCTTTTTCCGCTGTGCGAAAAACTTGGCTTTTCGCCTGACATAATCCATGCGCATGACTGGTCTTCTTCTCTTGTGGCGGTGTTCTTAAAGTTCTACGAAAGGAAAAAAACTTTTTTCAAAAACACAAAATCCGTGCTTACCGTCCACAACGCAGGCTATCAGGGAAAATTCAACGGAAGCGCATTTTCGCTTACCGGAATAAGCCAGGAAATACGAGGGCTTTCCGGAATTGATGATGGTTTTTTCATAAATTTCTTGAAGGCGGGGCTTTCGTCAGCGGACTGGATAACGACAGTCTCTCCGAACTATGCAGAAGAAATCCGGACAAAAGAGCAGGGATTCGGACTTGACGGACTTTACAGGATACGGAAAGACTCGCTTTCGGGAATCGTAAACGGAATTGACGAGAAAATATGGAATCCTTCCACGGACAAAAAGATTCCTGCAAATTTTTCTAAAGAAAATCTTTCGGGAAAAAAGATATGCAAGGCGGAACTTCAAAAATATTTTTCTCTGCCACTTGAGCCAGACATTCCGATTGTTTCGATGGTGAGCCGCCTTGTTTCCCAAAAAGGAATCGATGAGGTTTTTGCGCCAATGTACGGCTCTGCATGGAGGATATGCACTGAACTGAAGGTACAGTTTGTCGTCCTTGGAAGCGGAGAGGCTTGGTGCGAAAATGAGATAAGAAGTCTTGAAAGGCTTTCGAACTTTAGGGGATACATAGGCTACGACGACGCACTAAGCCATCTTATCGAGGCGGGAAGCGATTTTTTCCTTATGCCCTCACGCTACGAGCCTTGCGGATTGAACCAGATATACTCAATGCTTTACGGAACTCTTCCCGTCGTAAGGAACACGGGAGGACTTCACGATACCGTAAAAAACTACGACATGGAAAGCGGCGAGGGGACGGGCTTTGTGTTTAACGACCTTACGCCCGATGCAATATTTGGAACAATGAAATGGGCAATCGAGACATATTTTGAAAGAAAATCCCACATGAAAAACCTTATCAAGAATGCGATGAGCCAAGATTTTTCATGGAAAAAAAGTTCAGACGAATACAGAAAAATCTACAGAAATCTTTCCGCCGGATTTTGATTTTTACTGATTTTTCTGTGTGATTTTTTAATATTCGAACCACTGTCCGTCCGTTGTAAGATACCAGTCTGCAAGGACTTGGCTTGAGTTAGGCTCGTACCATGAAATGCAGCCGTCCCTGTTCAGCACAACTACCTTCGATGAATTCTCGCAGACTTTTAGCGGAAGGGATGCCGTTCTTTTCAGGTTGAAACTTTTTCCGCCGTTCATGCTTTGAACACGCACCGTCTCTTTTCCTATGTTCGTGTAAAGAAACGGATAATGAATGTAGGAGAATGCGTTTGAGTCTTCGTCCTTGACCCTGAGGATTCCCTGTGTGCTTCTTGAAGAAGGATTGTACCTGAACACGATTGTGCTTTTGGAAGACTCGTCGGACTGAACTCCGATTCCGTAGATGTCGTTTCCGTAGATTTCAAGCGCAAAACTTACGTTTCCGCCAAGGTTTGAGGGAACAGTCTCTCCGGTGTCCATGTCAACGCAGAGAAGCGAAGCCTTTGGGTTTGTGGCAAACGATTTTGCGACATACAGTTTTCCATCCCTTGCGACAACCGCATCCTGAAGCGCTGAACCCGTGTACACTTCTTTTAAAACCTTTTTTTCCATGTCAAACGTGTTTATAACGGAATTGTTTTCAATCTCGACAAGAAGATTTCCGAAAAGCCGCACGGACTGAAGGTTGTTCTTCGGCGTGAAAAGAGTTTCCACCGCAGTTTTGTCATCGGTGAAAAGCACAACGGGGTCTCGGGATTCCTTTGACCAAAGGATTATTTTTTCGCCGTAGGTTATAAGCTGGTTATGTCCCGCTTGGTTTTTCCCGATGGGGGTAACATATCCTGTGTCGTAACTTGACCTGTATATCTGTTTTTTTGTAAGAAAGTAGAAATCTTCGCCGATTGGGGACATATCGTAAATCTTTTCGAACATATTTTCGGTTATCGCCGAAAACTTTTGGATTCCGGTGGCTGGGAAAGAATCCGTCCTGTAAAGAAGACCGTTTTTAGAACCCAAAAGTATTTCGCTCCCTGATTTTGCGCCCGTCACAATTTCGCCGCTTCCTCTGGGGCCGCCTGAAAACGTTTTTAATATCCTTGGCGTTGATACGTTCCTGTTGTCCACGTTTTCAAGCATGTTAAGGCTGTAGTTTCCCCTTGAGTTGTTCGTCAGGTAGTAAAGATTTTTGTCCAGCGATGAGACCAAAAGCAGGGGATTTTCTGCGTTCACGGTGGCGACGTTTTTTCCGGTGGTCGCCTGATATATGTAGATTTTGTCGTCCCGCACGCCTGCAAGGAACATGTTTTCTGCGAACATTTTAGGCTGCTCAAGTCCCTGCGTTATGCTGAATTTCTGTTTGAGTTTTCCGTTCACAAGACTGTAGTAGGAAAGTTTTCCCGCAGGCGAGTAGGTTACAGCCGTCTTTTCCGAAGCGCTTGTGGATATGTACGAGACGATTCCCGTGTTGTCCGTGATTTTATTGACGACGCTTCCGTTTTGAGTCCTTATGAACACTGCTCCGTCCACCGAGGCTGTTCCGCACATTATATAAGTTCCGTTCGCCGAATAGTTCAGCGAGGTTATTGTGTCCGTAAAGCGTTTTGAAAATCTTTTTTGCAGAGTGTTCCAGTTCCAGACGGAAAGTCTGTTTATTCCGCCGCCGTCTGTCTCGTACACAGCTATCTCGCTTCCGTTTGGAGAGACCGCCGCAAGTTTTATCTCAAGATCCGTAACCTGATAGTGTTCTCCTATGCCGTCAGGACTCCAGTTTATAAGAAAACCATCCTTTCCCGCGCTGAAGAAAGTCTTGTTCCTGTCGTATTCTTTTCCGGAAGGTACAATGACCTGAACGGAATCCTGGTGAGCTTGCGTGGAATTCTGCGACTGCGAAAACATCGGGAAAGAAAGCCCGATGATTGAAAGAATCGAAATAGCGTTTTTTAGTTTTTTCATGGTAATTTTCAGTCTCCTTTTAGGTTGTCCAAAAAGTATCTTACATCTCCCGTTATTCCTACTAAAAACACAAGGACGATGAAAAGCAGTCCCGCAAACTGAATGTAGTATAACAGTTTCGGGGAAAGTTTTTTTCTTGAGACGGTTTCTATCAGGGCGAACAGTATAAGCCCTCCATCGAGAATGGGAACTGGAAGAAGGTTCATGAAGCATAGGGAAAGGCTTATGTACGCCATGAAATTAAGGACATTCACCAAAGCCACATGAAAGCCTTCCGAGGAACTTTCTGTAACCACGCTTCCAAGCATATCCACCACACGGTACGGACCTGAAAGAGATTTTGAAATGTCTACGCCCTTAAAAAGAGAAAAAATCCCTTTTACGATAAGGTAAAAACCTTGGTTCATGCCGATGAACGCTTTTTTCAGCGCGCTGAAAAAAGGCTTTCCGGATTCTTCGAATTTTTCAAGAGTATTTTGGTCAGCCGCTACACCGATTTTTCCCGTTCCTGTGGATTTGTCGAAGTCTGTTCGCACCCGAAACGTGATTTCTTCTCCGCCTCGTTCCACAATAACGTCCACCTCTTCGTCCGGTCTTGAGCTCACCTCAAGCAATATGTCGGAAAATGAGAACGTTTTTTTCCCATCGATGGAAATTATCCTGTCTCCGCTAAGGATTCCTGCGTCCCTTGCCGCGCTGTGTGTCTCAGGGTAAAGCTCGTCGGAAAGAATTATTTTTGTGGAATAGGAATAGTAGCTGTAGCCAAGCGTGGCTATCACAAAAAAGGAAACAAATGAAAAGACCATGTTTGAAAACGGACCTGCAAACGCAATTAGGACACGTTTTAAAGGATGAACTCCGTAGATGGAATCGGAAGAGGCTTCAATATGGTCAAGACCTGCCTTCAAGGATTCCGAGAATTCCTTTTCCCCCTTCATGGCGCAGTAGCCGCCCAACGGAACAAGAGAAAGCCTGTAGTCCGTGTCCCTTATTTTTTTGTGAAAAAGCCTAGGTCCGAATCCGATGGAAAAGGCTTCCACCTTCACTCCGAAAATCTTTGCCGCTATGAAATGTCCAAGTTCATGAAAAAAAACAAGGAACATAAGGCACAGTAAGCCGTATAGAATCCTCATCCGAGTTCTTCCAGCGCAAAGAACCGCGCTTTTTTGTCCGCCTCAAAAACTTCTTCAAAAGTCGAAGGGGACAAAGACCAGTCCTTGTCAAGCACGGACCTTACTATCCGTGAGATTGCCGTAAAACCGATTTTTCCGTCTATGAACGCCTTGACGGCAATTTCGTTTGCGGCGTTGTATGCGATTGTGTAGGATTTTGAATTCTTTGCCGCCTCAAAGCCGTATTCAAGCATCGGAAAATCCTTGAGCCTCGGACGGAAGAAAGTCATGGTCTTATCAAAAAGGTCGAATTTAGAAAGATGGTTTTTTTCAACGGAAGGCCAGTTAAGCGCACCCAAAATCGGACGTTTCATATCAGGCTCTGAAATTTGAGCGTAAAGAAGTCCGTCATTGGTTCTTACAAGCGAATGTATAAGGCTCTGCGGATGAACTACCACCTGAATCTTTTCGGATTCGACGTCAAAAAGCCTTGACGCTTCTATGACCTCAAGTCCCTTGTTTGCGAGGGTGGCGGAATCCACGGTTATTTTTTTCCCCATTTTCCATGTAGGATGGTTCAAAGCGTCGTTAAGAGTAACCTTTTCAAGTTCTTCCTTAGCCATTGTTCTGAAAGGACCGCCGCTTGCCGTAATAACGATGCTTTCTATGTTCTCTTTTTTTATCTGATTTATCAGGCTGAATATTGCAGAATGTTCCGAATCCACGGGGATTATGTGCGCCCCTTTTTCAAGGGAAAGCTCCTTTACAAGATGCCACGCCATCACCACCGTCTCTTTGTTCGCAAGGGCAAGGTCTATTCCCCTCTCAAGAACCATCTTTGACGGCAAAAGCCCTGCGGCTCCCGATATTCCGTTTACCACAATATCGGGACTTGTTTTTTCGATTAGCCTTTCGATTCCTTCAACGCCATCTTTTTCGGTCAGTGTGGAAGAGCAGGAAAATTCTTCCGAAAGAAAATCAAGGCTTTTTTTGTTGGAATTTGCCGAAAGCCCAACAATCTTGAATTTTTCTTCTTCGTTTCTTGCTATGTTCAGCGTGCTGGTTCCTATAGAACCCGTGCAGCCAAGGACCAATACTTTTTTCATAAGATTCTCCCGTACGGAAAGACGGACAAAACGTCAGTTTCCGAAAAGAAAATGTACAGACACATAATATATGGGCGCGGTAAACAAAAGCGAATCCACTGAATCCAAAAGTCCGCCCCGTCCCATGATTATCCAACCGCTGTCTTTTACGCCGGCGGATCTCTTGAAGACAGATTCTACAAGGTCGCCGGTTATCGCACCCACTGAACAGAAAAGTCCGATTATGACGGGCTTAAAAAAACTTCCCGGCATAAGGCAAGGAAAAAAGATTTTCGCAAGAACGCAGGAAGCGACCGCGCCGAAAAGTCCTCCAAGGCAACCTACGATGCTTTTGTTCGGGCTTGCGGCAAAAATTCCACGAGTATTTTTTCCCATAAGAACTCCGAAGAGCCATGCCAAGGAATCGTGAAAAAATACTGTAAAAAAGAAAAGCGCAAGGAAGAAAGTCGAATCTTTAAAATCGCCTATCCTTTGGATGAATGTGAAAAGGTAGCCGCTGTAAAAGACTATAAAAACGGATGTTGAAAGCCTAACAATCGAATCGTCGAATGATTTGTGCATGAAACATTCCGTCATCAAAAGAATTATGGCGCACAGCGAGAAAATCCATATCATATAGTCAAGGTTCAGATTCAAGAGCATGAAAACGTATTCAGACGCAGGAAGAAGGACTGCCAAAAATACTATCAGCCATTTGGGAAGGAGCTTGGTTCTTTTTACGGACATATTGTACATCTCAATGCAGGAAATCGCCGAACCTGCGATTATCGCTATGTTCAAAGGCAGATGGCAAAGGAACTGCACCAGCACAAGCCCCAAAACGCTCGGCACTCCGATGAAAAATATCAACAGTCTCTTTGTTACTTTACTCATACTCTTCTCTTAGTTTTATTCAGAATCATTCTACACTTCTATCCGCATTTTCGCTACCCAAGACCCCTCCGAATCTTCTGGCTCTTTTCTGAAAAGTCTCTATGTCTTTGTGGAACTCTTCCACGCTGTAGTCCGGCCACAGTGTGTCCCTGAAAATAAGTTCCGCATACGCCGCATGCCACAGAAGAAAATTGCTAAGCCGCATTTCTCCGCCCGTTCTTATAAGAAGATCCACATCGGGAAGGGAAGGAACGTCAAAAGCCGAAGAAAAACTTTCCTCAGTAACGCACTGCTTAGTCCCTGCGGAAATAAGCCTGTTCACGCCTCGGACAATCTCGTCTCTTCCGCCGTAGTTTATCGCAAGAACCATGGTAGTTCCATTAAAGTCCTTGGTGTCTTCCTTTGCCTGCCGAATCTCCAAAGCCACATCTTTTGGAAGAGCGTCCTCGTCCCCTATGTGGAGAATTTTTATTCCATTCCGCCTGTAAAAGTCAAATTCGGATCTCAAATGGATTTTTATAAGAGACATAAGATATCCGACTTCTTCCTGCGTCCTCTTCCAGTTTTCCGTCGAAAAGGTGTAGAGCGTAACATATTTTATGCCCATGCCGGCGGCGGCGTTCATTATCCTTTTTGCGGCCTCAAGCCCCTCCCTGTGTCCTTTTGACCTCGGAAGGTTTCTGTTTGTAGCCCACCGCCCGTTTCCGTCCATGATTATCCCTACGTGGGTAGGAAGGGCGGCGTCTTTTCTGTCTGAAGAAGACATAAAAATCCTTTAACCTTCGAGAATCTCTTTTTCCTTCGCTTCGTAGACTTTGTTTATCTCAGCGATATACTTGTCCGTAAGTTTTTGGAGTTTTTCTTCCTCTGTTTTAAGTTCGTCCTCGGTAAGTTCGCCGGATTTCTGCTGTTTTTTCAGTTCTTCGTTACCGTCCCGACGGATATTCCTTATCGATGTCCTTGAGTTTTCTGCGATTGATTTCGCCTGTTTTACAAGTTCCTTTCTTCTTTCTGCTGTAAGCGGCGGAATTGCGATTCTTATGACTTTTCCGTCGTTGGAAGGATTAAGCCCAAGGTCTGCGGTGAGTATCGCCTTTTCGATTTCGACTATGAGCGTCTTGTCAAACGGCTGAATGATGATGGACCTTGCCTCCGGAATCGATATGTTTCCAACCTGATTCAGCGGGGTTTTTGTTCCGTAATAATCCACCCTAACTTTATCAAATATCGCGGCGGACGCTCGTCCCGTCCTTATTCCGTTGAACGAATCCCTGAGGGAAAGTAGAGTCTTTTCCATCCTCGCTTCGTTAGTCTCTGCCATGAAAATTCCTCCGTAAAAGTCGATGCATCCTGCTTAAAAATGCAAGATGCATCAAAAGTTTTTATTTTCCAAGCACGTAAAGAATCACCTTTTCAAAAGAAAGTGAAACGCCAAGTTCTTTTCCTTTTGCTGCGATTGCCTGTGCCACCGTGATTTTTTCGTCATCGAGGTAGGGCTGATCCATGAAGCAAATCGCGGACAAAGCCTTGTTTATCTTTCCTTTGAGGATTCCTTCTTTTACGTTGTCGGGCTTCTTTGCCATTGAAGGATCGTCCGCCATCTGCGCCTTGAAAATATCCGTCTGGTCGTCGATGAACGACTGTGGAACATCGCTTTTGTTGATGTATTCAGGCTTGTTCGATGCCAAATGAAGGCAACACACATGCGCAAAGTCAGAAAGTTTTTCATCGTCCGAGCCTTTTAGCACAACGAGAGAACCTATCTTGTTGTCATGGTGAACGTATGTCGAGCATACGTAACCCGGCTGAACTTCTATGTATTCCGCACGTTTCACTGAAATATTTTCACGAAATTTTACAAGAATGTCCTCTATTACGGCCTTATGTTCATCAAGCACGCCCGAAGTTTTTTTAGAAAGTGTAGCCTCCGCAACTTTTTGTGCAGTTTCCACAAAATCAGTGTTGTTCGCTACAAAATCCGTTTCGCACAGAACTTCGACTATCGCATAGCGGTTTCCGTCCTGTTTTATAACGATTCTGCCTTCACCTGCGGCTCGGTCGGTTCTGTTCGCCATTGATGCCAAGCCTTTTTCTTTCAAAAGTTTTTCTGCGGCTGCTACGTCTCCGTCGGTCTCGTTTAGAGCCTTTTTGCAGTCCAAAAGACCTGCACCCGTAGCATCCCGAAGTTTTTTTACGTCATTAGCAGTAAATGCCATTTTTCATATCCTTATAAATTATTTGTTGTCGTAGATTTTGTCTTCGTCCACAAGACTGTCTTTGTCGTCAGTCTCAACATCTTCTTCCTTTGCTTCCGTAGGCTGATAGTTTGAGTAGTCGACAATTTCTTCGTCTTCGTCTTTTGTAGATGCATCAGTCGTAATTTCCTCGTCACCGTCAAGGTTTTCAAGAATTTTAAGACCGTTTTCGTTATCGGACTCAATCACGGCGTTAGCAATTATTGATGTGAACAAAGAAATTGCACGGATTGCATCGTCGTTTCCGGGAATAGGATAATCTATGTTCTCAGGATTGCAGTTTGTGTCCACAACGGCGATGATAGGAATTTTCATCCTTCGCGCCTCGGCTACGGCAATCTGCTCCTTGTGCGTGTCGATAATAAACACCGCACCCGGAAGTTCCTTCATCTCTTTTATACCGCCAAGGTTCTTTTCAAGTTTTTCTTTTTCCTTGAGAAGGGCGGAAACTTCTTTTTTAGTAAGGCTGTCGAAAGTTCCGTCGACTTCCATTTTTTCGATTTTCTTGAGCCTCTGAAGAGATTTCTTGATTGTAGAGAAATTTGTAAGCATTCCGCCAAGCCAGCGGTTGTTTATGTAGAACATTCCGCAGCGTTCGGCTTCCTTCTGGATTGCCTGCTGCGCCTGCTTTTTTGTTCCGACGAACAGCACAGATTTCCCGGAGGCGGTTATTTTTCGAACAGCCTCGTAACTTTCCTTGATTGCTGCGATTGTCTTTTGCAGGTCGATTATGTGGATTCCGTTACGTTCCGCGAAAATATACTTTTTCATTCGCGGATCCCAGCGTTTTACCTGATGACCGAAGTGAACTCCGGACTCAAGCAGGTTTTTCATGGTAACTACAGCCATGAGATTCTCCTTCACCGGCAAGATTGTAAATTCCTTCTTTTTCAAAGGAACATCCTGCCCCGTACTCTTTTTCTCGATGCCGATAGGCACGGAAGATTTTTGAGCATCCAAGATGCCCAATCAAAACTACTCCAAAATGGAATAACCTTGTTCGTTCAATATATCGAAAAGTTCTCTTAGAGGCAAGCCTGTAACGCAGCTCTGAGAACCTTCGATTTTTTCAATAAAGCAAGAAGCAAGACTTTGGATTCTGTAACCGCCTGCCGCCCCATGCCATTCACCCGTATCAAGATACCAAAGGATTTCTTGATCTGTCATGGATGAAAAACGGACTGTCGTTTTTGAAATCCTTGAAGTCGTGGTTTTCTTTCGTCCGTTGTATAAAACGATTGCCGTAATCACATTGTGGGAAGAGCCTTGGAATTCCTTAAGGTACATTTCCGCAACGTCCTGATTTTCGGGCTTTCCGTAGAGTTTCCCGTCTTTTTCGATTACGGTGTCCGCTCCCAAAATCCATGGAATTTCTTGCTCGGACGGAAGCGAATGTTGAACCGCCGCAACTTTTTTTCTTGCAAGGAATTCGGGAATATCGCAAGGATCAAGTCCGATTGTCATAGTCTCGTCCACATTCGGCATTATAACCCTGAAAGGGATGTTCAGCATCTTCAGAATTTCCTGCCGTCTTGGGGACGAGGACGCAAGTATTATGGGCTCCATCAAACGATCCTTGCCTAATTTCCTTGTCTTATTTTCCTTCGGAACTGCTTGTGCCAGAAATCTGTCTAAGAAGTTTTATAGCCTTGCTTCTTACGGGTGTGATGTAATGGTAGTCGGCGGCGATTCTTGTAAGGGAATCGATAATTATCTTCTTGTTCTCGGTTTTTCCGGCAAGTTTTGCGTAGCAGTCGATAACTTCGGACGCAAGGGACGAGGTGGGGTTCAGAATCTGGTTTCTTTTGTTTGCGAAAGCTATCGCATCTACAACCTCATCGTTTGTGTTTATGCCAACCTCGCCGAGCGAATTCACGGCAGCTGAAATTACCATCGGCTCGCTTTCGGCAAGTGCGACCGACACCAGGCAGTCCTTGGCTTCATCGGTTTTTACCTTTCCGAGCGCAAGACAAGCCCTTCTTCTTATGTCGGGGTAGTTGTTCATCAGCCTTCCGTTTGTATAGGACCTTGAGTGGATTCCTTCGCCTGCAAGCTGGTTCAACGCCTTCATGACATCCTCGTTTATGTTACCGTTATCCACGGCATTCTCAAGAAACTGCATGGCGACCAGTTTGTTGTCGTATTCGTCGGAAGTCGCCAGCGCAAGCATGACCACGCCGTCAACGTCGTTCAAGTATTCTTCCTCGACCGAACTTTCCGATTTTGATGAAGTATTAGTGCTCTGTCTCTGAACTTGCTGTGCGAAAACAAGCGAACACAGGGCTATCATTCCGATAAAAAAAACTGTCTTTTTTGACACTCTCATAAAATGTTCCTCCTGGAAAACATTCAGCGTTTGCTAATGAAGATAATTATATGGCAAGGATTTTTAAAAATCAACCACAATTTATGTCAGGACTGTTCCTGGCTTGAAAGCAGCGGAATTTTTACCATCCATTTTCCGTCCACTTTTACAAAATTATAGTAGACGACATCGACGTCCCCGGAATTCTGCACCGCTTTAACCGAATCAAGGGATATGTAGCGAATTTCGTCCACAGTTCTTCCTCGCCTTGACGGGCAGAACACGAAAATAAAATAATCGTAGAGATTCGCCAATTTCATGTTCTTTACAGGAAGCCTTCTTGAGGCAAGCTTGAGGTTGTTGGGATTTGACCAGAACGTTATTGATTCCGGCTCTATGTACGAAAGCCACTTGTTGTAGTCCTTGTTCGACATGACGACGGAAAGTTCCTCTATGATTTTCAGAATCGCTTTCTTGTCCCTGTTAAATTCTTCCATGGAAATATTCACGTCATGGGTTGAACGCGAATATTCGTCGTAAGCTTCGTCCGACACAGATTTCATCTCAGGCTCTTGGGGAGCGATTTCGACGGGGGCGGATATTTTTGCTTCCGCAACGGTTTCCGTAGACGAACATGAAACGAACATGAGCGCCGTTAAAATTAGTGATGCTAGTAGGATTTTCTTGAACATTCAAGCATGATACAACACTTGTGCATTTTCGTCAAACAGGGTAGGATTTTCAGCGTGACAAAGGCAGTTTTCCCCGGATCTTTTGATCCTCCCACCAACGGACATCTGAACATAATCCAAAGAGCGTCCGGACTTTTTGACGAAGTTGATGTGGTGGTCGCCGTGAACAGTGAAAAAAAATCGCTTTTTAATATGGAAGAAAGGCTTTCTTTCCTTCGGGAAATGGTGCGTCCGTACGGGAACGTTTCCGTGCATGAATGGGATCAGATTGTTGTAAACTATGCAAAGAAAGTCGGCGCAAAAGTTCTTATAAGGGGCGTAAGGAATTCCAACGATTTTTCATATGAATTCGAACTTTCACTTCTGAACCACAAATTAAACGCCAATATCGAAACGGTTTTTATTCCCACTGAACAAAGATACCTTCTTTTAAAATCCAGTTCCATAAAAGAACTTGCAAAACTCGGCGGAGACATTTCCGGAATGGTTCCTGAAATGGTGGAAACCGCTTTGAAGAAGAAATTTCAGGGAAAACCGTAAATTATTTGACAATATGTCATATTCTGTTATAATGAATTGACACACTGATTGGAACTGTTGTATATTTGACCGCAGTAAATCAGAAATTTTCTAATTTAGTGAGGTTGTTATAATGGCAGTACCCAGATCGAAAACATCTAAAGCCGTAACAAAGAGACGTCAGAGCATCAATATGAGACTGAAGGCTCCGCAGCTTGTAGAATGCAATAACTGCGGAAACTTGGTGCAGTCTCATAGGGTTTGCCCTAAGTGCGGATTTTATCGCGGACGTCAGGTGATTACACCTGAATCTAACGGCTAAAGGGAGCATCTTATATGGACGAATTGTTCGAGAAAATTCAGAAACTCATCGCGGAAAAACTTGAGATTGACGCAGGTAAAATTACGTTGGACTCATCTTTCCGCGGAGATCTTGGAGCAGACAGTCTTGATACTTATGAACTTGTCTATGCAATCGAGGAAGAACTTGGAGTAAGTATTCCTGATGAAAAGGCAAATGAGTTCGAGACTGTTCGGGACGCTTACGACTTTATAAAGTCTGAGCAAGCCAAATAATTTTTGGCATATCCGAATGCAACAAAAAAACACAAGTCTTTATCGGCTTGTGTTTTTTTGTTTTTGCTTAATTAATATGGATTTTTTGGGGGATAGATTTTAAGGATTCGTTTCCTAAAAAGTTCAAGGATATGAGCATGAGCGTTACCCCTGACAGAAAGAAAAAACTTATCGATTTCTGCAAGAGCCTAGGCTTGAAGTTCAGTAATATTGATTTACTGGATCTTGCCTTTCATCATCGTTCGTGTTCCAACGAGGACATAAATTTCAAAAATACGAATAACGAACGGCTTGAGTTTTTGGGAGATTCCGTGCTTGGACTTGTCGCGGCAGATTTTCTTTTCAATGACATGACAAAAAATTCCGAAGGGGATCTTTCAAAGATAAAATCCGCTGTCGTCTCTGAAGAGGCTTTGGCTCCGGTTGCGTTGAAGTTCGGGCTAGATAAAATGCTTGTTTTGGGGCGCGGCGAAGAGCTTTCCGGCGGACGGACAAAAAAAGCTATACTTGCCGACTGCATGGAGGCGGTAATAGGCGCGTATTACGAAGATCAGGGATTTTCTGCTGCAAAAAAATATGTGCTTTCGTTTTTAATTCCGGAAGTACGAAAAATCCAGAAGACAGGCGGAAAGGATTACAAGAGCCTTCTTCAGGAACTTTATCAAAAAAAATACAAAAAATGCCCCGTTTACAAAACCGTGTCCGTAACAGGGCCGGGACATTCAAAAGAGTTTAAAGTTACAGTTCAGCTTGGAGAAGTTTTTTACGGGCCTGCGTGCGGAAAATCAAAAAAAGAGGCGGAACAGCTGGCTGCAAAAGCTGCGTACGAAACCTTAATTTAAGCCTGAAAATTGAAATTTCTTTAGCGCTCTGTAAGAAAAACGAACTTTTATCGAATTCCTTACATAGCGAACATATACCAAGTTGTTGATATTGGAATTGTCCGTCTTTGGAAAAAGAAGCATTTATGCTATAATCCCTTTTATGAAAAAGAAAGAAATGAAAACCTTATTTATCCGCAATATGGACTATCTGTTTTATTTTGTGCTTGTAATTTTGTTCACGGCGTTCGGATTTTTGGGGATTTTCAAAAAACTTGACTACCGTTTTTACGACATTCTGCTTTCGCTAAGAAAGCCTCCAGTTCAGTCCGAGCAGATTCTTCATGTTAATATAGATAACGAGTCCATTGACGCATTGGGAGAATGGCCGTGGAGCCGCGATATTTATGCAGACCTTCTGATTCAGATGAAGGAACTTGGAGCGGAACGCTCTGTATTCGATATCGAGTATCTTTCTCCGTCAAAAAAGGGCGTTCCTTCCGACGCAATTCCGAACATAACATACGCATTCGACGTTCAGGGAAATGACATTGCAGAAAGCGTTTATCTTCTTGGCGAAAGATTTTCAAGCGGGCATATAAGTTCATCGGAAATACAAAAAGTTACCGACGAACTTGTAAACGATGTCATAAATCCTTCTATAAATCAGCTTTACGATTCTGTAATGCAGAACGCCTACCGTGACAACGACGAATATTTTTCCAAAGCAATTCAATTTTTCGGAAATACTTGGCTTACGGTAAACACGAGAGAAGTCATTTTTTCACCCACGGAAAAGGACATAAAATACATAGACGACAGGTTTCTTTTTAAAAACGTCTCGGATTCAAAGGGGCGGATTGTAAAGGATAACCGATTTACATCCGTAGACCAGTACATGGGAGAAGCGGCAGGATTTTCTCCTGCGCTTCATACATTTCTTACAAGGCAAGAGGTGTAGGTTTTACAAACGTTGTGGTCGACAGCGACGGAGTTCGAAGGCGGGTTGAGCTTCTTTTTAATCACAATGACAATTTTTTAGGTCAGCTTACCTTCGCACCTCTTTTGGATTTTCTTGATGTAAAGAAGGTTGAACGGAAAAAACGTACACTTATTCTTCGGGATGCAAAATATCCTTTTTCAGATGCAAGGGAAAATATAAAAATTCCTTTGGACGAACACGGACGAATGCTTATAAATTGGCTTCACAAAGATTTCGGGAATTCGTTCAAACATGAATCGGTCTATTCTATTTTGCAGCTGAAATTCCTTGAAGACGACATAAATCAGAATCTGAACAATATTGCATCCCTTTCGCTTTTGAACGCCGACGGAAGTCCTCTTACGTATCTTAAAGAGGCTGAAAATCTGATTTTGAAGGGAAACAAAATCGCGGAAGAAAAAAATTATCTGCTTTCACTTTGCACGGGATTCGACACTGAAAACCGTCCTCTTGACGGAATTTCTTATGAAATGTACGAAAAATATTTTGCTTTGAAAAACGATTTTTACGCTTCCGTAAAAAAATATGTTTCCGCTGATTTTTACACGGAAATAGAGAGCCGGCTTGAAGAACTTAGACCTTTAATCGGTGAAGAACCGATAGAAGAGTTTAAAACTTCGTTGAAAACGGAAATAGATGTGCTTAAAAACAATGCGGACTTTTACATAAACGCTTCAATGGAGCTTAGAGACAAACTAAAAGACGCCGTATGCATAATAGGAAACACAGCCTCAAGCACAACGGACATAGGTGCAACCCCCTTTGATAGGACGTACTACAACGTAGGAACCCATGCTAACGTACTGAACACAGTTTTGCAGAAAAATTTCATACGGCCTGTTTCATGGTATTACGGATTTATAGCCGCGGCTTTTCTTTTAATAGCCGTTATGTTCGCCTTTCATTCTGGAACTCATGCGGTTCAAAATATCGCAAACGGCTCCGTGCTTTTTGCTGCGCTGGCGGTTCCTGCTTTTCTGATGATTTTTTCCGGCGTGTATCTTTCGTTTGCAGCATATTTGTTTTTTGTTCTTTCAAACTTTGTGTCCGGAATGGCGCTGCGGTTCATATTAAGCGCAAAGGAAAAACATTTTATAACTCAGATTGCAGCGTCGTTTGCAAACAAGGATACCGTGGATTCCCTAAGAAAAAATCCGGATGCGTTCAAAACCGAAGGTCAAAAAAAGAACATATCCGCCTTGTTCAGCGATATTCAAAAATTCTCAACTTTCAGCGAGAATATGGGACTTATATACGGAAGCGAAGGGCCGAACAAACTCATCGAAAACCTGAACGCATATCTTGGCGCCATGTCCAACGAAATCCTAAAAAATAACGGAACTATCGACAAATATGAAGGAGATGCAATAATCTCAATGTTCGGTGCGCCGGATCCTATGAAGACTCACAACGCCGACCAATGGGCGTTCCTTTGTCTTTGTTCCGCAGTGAATATGAAAAAGGTGGAAAAAGAATTCAATGAAAGCCACAAGGAACTTTTCAGAAAATACAAAGTAGAAATGCGCGATGAGAACGGAAATATTTTTGAAAAAGAAATAGAACTGAAACCGTTCAAAACAAGGATAGGAATAAATTCCGGAGAAGCGTTTGTCGGGCTTATGGGAAGTAAAACGGAATCTTTCAGCAAACTGAACTATACGATGATAGGCGATACTGTAAACTTGGCTGCCCGCCTTGAAGGAGTGAACAAAGCTTACGGAACATGGATAATGTGCTCGGAAGACACATGGAACAGTGCGAACAAAGGCGAAAACGAGGGAAAACTTGTTGCAAAGCGCCTTGACAAAGTTCGTGTGGTGGGACGAGCCGCTCCCGTGCAGCTGTACAATGTTATAGGATTTAAGGATGATGTGGATTCCAAAATCCTTTTGAGCATAGAAAAATTTCACGAGGCGCTGGAACTCTATCTTTCAAGGGATTTTTCAAATGCGGAAAAACTTTTTATTGAAGCGGGAAAAATGAATCCCGATGACGGAGCTGCAGCCGTGTTCGCAGAAAGGTGCAGGCTCTATGCAGAAAAAGGCATCGAAGATTCTTGGGATGGCGTTATGAATATGACAAGCAAATAACAGCATTTTGTCTATTGTTTTGTGAGGATTTTTAATTCGGTTTTGCATAAAAAAATCAGCCTGAAAACAAAAATGATCCGGGCTGAAAAATGTTTTTTAGAAAACCATTATGATTATCTTTGACGCAAGAACAACGGAAACGAGCGCGAACGGATATGTTGCAGCGTATGCCGCCGAAACTTCGTCCGTTTTTGCCGTTGCGATTAGCGTTCCGAGCGCCGGCGTGGACGTCATTCCGCCTGTGATTGAGCCGAGATTGTTCAATATGCTCAGTTTGAACACATATTTTGCAAGCACAAATCCCGCAATCATCGGAACGGACGTCATTATCGCTCCGTAGATAAAGTATGACCAGTGAAATTTTTCGATGAAATTCACTCCGCCGGGAACGCCCGCTCCTATAAGAAAGAGTACAAGCCCCAGCTCACGCATGAAGTTCAGCGTTTCTTTTTTTATTCTGCAATCTATTTTTCCAAGATGCGCAAAATGCCCAACAATTAGCCCGCCTATAAGACAGCCGCCCGAGTTTCCGAGCGAAAAGTTTATTCCGGGGATTTTCAGCGCACCGATAATGCAGCCCAAGGCTACGGCAAAGAAAAACGGGAAAAAGCCGAACGGATCAAGTGCGGAAAGTCTTCCTTTCTGTTCAGGAATTTTAACCGTGTTCGCCGCATGAAAATTTGCAACTTCTTTTTCCATGTCAACTTTCAAGATTTTGGGAACGAGCTGAACAAAAAGGACAACGCCTAAAACTCCGTATAGATAGGCTATTCCGTAGCCCGCCGTAACGTCCTCTTCTATGGCTGAGGCGACCTCTTTACCCGCACTGAATCCCGGAGTGGATGTAAGCCCGCCTGTAAGAAGTCCGACTGCCATCGATGATGACATATTCTTGTCAAGAATTGTAAGGATAATTGCCGCTCCCGCTCCTATGGCGATTATTATAACACCAAGAAGAATGTAGGAGACCGTTGCCCGGTTAAAGGAACGGAAAAACTTAGGCCCTGCAATAAGTCCGACTGCGGTAACAAAAAGGGCTGTTCCTATGTTCGAGACTATAGCGAAATTCCCCTTAATTTTTGCAGACCAAAGCACGATTTCCTTTGCTCCGTCTGAAACTTCTATCGAAAAAGACGGAACAAAATTGATGAACACTCCCCACAAAAGAGCCGCAAGAAGCACTCCCGCCGTTCCAAGTTCTATGCCCTTGATTTTTACGGCACCCACAAGATAACCCAACGCCCCAATCGCAAACACGATAAAAATGAACGACAGGGCAGAATACGAAACTCCAGCCAAATAAGAAGTCATCCGTTTACCTCTTTATGAATCAATATGAAAAAACATTATATGGATATGCTGAAGCTTTATCAACAACAAATATCCGCTTGCAAAAAGCCTAACGGCTCGCTCCGGGAATTTCCTTTTCGAATTCGGGGTTTCCGTGAGTGTAGCGGGGAAGCAGCATCGGGGAAATATCGCCCGTGTTGATTCCCGCAGCAGTGCGTTCCTTTTCGAAAGCTTTTACATGGTCAAGATTCAGCGTTTCCGTATTTGAAAGTTCTATTTCCTTGAACATTTTTCCGGCTTCGATTCCGGCTTCACGACCGAATACTACGACGTCAAGAAGGGAATTTCCCATAAGTCTGTTTGTTCCGTGAACTCCGCCTGAAGCTTCGCCTGCAACAAGAAGATTTTTTATGTTCGTATGGCATTTTTCATCGATTTCAACTCCGCCGTTCTGATAGTGGAGCGTAGGGTAGACAAGAATGGGCTCTTTTCTGATGTCGATTCCGTATTTTATGAACATATTGTACATTGCAGGAATGGATTTAAGTATTGTTCCTTCTCCATGAATCATTTCTATCATAGGGGTGTCAAGCCAGACTGCATCCTGAACGTCGTTTTTAACGCCTCTGCCTTCTTTTACTTCCCTTATGATGCCGGATGCGTTCACGTCCCGCGTTTCAAGAGGATGAATGTAGACATCTCCGTTCCTGTTTATGAGTTTAGCTCCCAGCGAGCGAACTTTTTCTGTAACAAGTTTTCCCAAAATCTGACTTGGATAAGCCGCTCCTGTAGGGTGATACTGCAATGAATCCTGATACAAAAGTTTTGCTCCGGCTCTGTATGCCATCACAAGACCGTCCGCCGTAGCTCCGTAGTGATTGGACGTGGGAAAGCCTTGGTAGTGCATTCTGCCTGCACCTCCCGTGGCTATTATCACAACTTTTGCTTTTGCTATGTAAAGTTCGTTTGTTTCCATGTTGACAAGAACAGCGCCGCACGCTTCATTCTTGTCGTTTTTTATGAGTTCAATTGCCGAAGTGAAATCGACTATCGTTATGCTTTCCGCACGATTTTGCGTTTCGTCTCTGAGGGTGCGCATTATTTCGGCACCGGAATAGTCTTTGCAGGCGTGCATTCTTTTCCGGCTTGTTCCTCCGCCGTGGGTCGTTACCATTGTTCCGTCTTCGGTTTTGTCGAATTCCACGCCAAGGTCGTTCAGCCATTGAATTACCGGAGGCGCTTTTGAAACAAGAGTCGCGACAAGTTCAGGCTTTCCGTCGAAATGTCCGCCGCCGAATGCATCAAGATAGTGCTGCGCAGGAGAATCGTTCGGTTTGTCCGCCGCCTGAATTCCGCCTTCCGCCATCATTGTGTTTGCATCTCCCACCCTGAGTTTTGTTACAAGAAGGACTTTAGCACCTGCCTCGCTTGCCATTATTGCAGCGGACGTTCCGGCTCCGCCGCCGCCTATAACAAGCACATCCGCCTCGTAATCCACGTGGCTGAGGTCTATGTGTTCAGGAGAAATCCTGGGACTTGCCTGAAGCATTTTTGCAAGTTCTATGGGCGCTTTTTCTCCTTTGTTAGGCCCGATTTTCAGTTCCTCGAACCGGCTTTTTATTCTGTCCGGGTGAAATGCAAGAAGCAGGTCATCTTTTTCTTCGGCGGTAAGCCGAGCATGCTCAAATTTGAGGTTTTCATCGCGCCTTTCACTTACAATTTTGGCTTCATTGTCAAGGTAATTTCCGTACATAGTCAGTTTCCTCCGCCTTATTTCTCGATTTCACGAGTGTTGTAAAGATTTTTGATTTCAGCCAAGGGTTTTCCCATCATTTCTTTGAGGGCGGCATCGCATTTTCCTTCGTTGATTTCGTTTACTCTTTCTGCAAGATGAAGACTTTTCGGCTGAATATATTTTCCGTTCAGCCGTCTTGAAAGTTCCGCCACCTGCGGATGGCTTATTCCTGCAGGACAACGCGAAGAGCAGCAGCCGCACATTATGCAGTCGAACGAAAGGTCTGCGCATTTTGAAAAGTCTCCCCGCTGAGCGTAAGCGATGTACTGCATTGTTTTAAGGTCTTGCGGGCACGCCCTTGTGCACGCGTTGCATCCGACGCATGAATAGATTTCAGGATAAAGCTGCATCATCACGGACTGCTCAGGTTTTACAGACTTTATATCGTAAATCTGCTTTACAAGCGGAAAGAACGGAAGAGTTGCTATATACATTCCGTCAATAACTTTTTGCGAACAGGCAAGGCACGTTTTTAGCTGATTTTCGCCTTTTACCCTGTAGATTGTGGCGCACGCACCGCAGAATCCGTTTCTGCACCCGCAGCCGCGCTTCAGTTGGTAGCCTGCGTATTCCATGGCGTTCATAACTGTAAGTTCCGCCGGCACCTGATATTTCTTTCCGAAAAGGAATATCGTTGCAATTTTTTTTGTTTCTGTCATAGTTCATATTCTCCTGGGTGCGACATGGAATGCGCGCCGAAATTTTTCAGTGGTTTTGCGGTTTTGAGCCGCAAACTTTCCGAATTCTTAGAAAACTTTTCCGCTAATATTCAGGCGGAAGTTCTCCAAGTTTGTCAAAACTGAACACAGGCCCGTCTTTGCAGACAAACTTGTCTCCGATGTTGCAGCGGCCGCATTTTCCGATTCCGCATTTCATCCGCATTTCCATGGTCGTAAAAATTTGGTTTTCCTTGAAGCCGAGTTCCTTCAATATTTTTAGCGACATATGTATAAGAATAGGCGGGCCGCACATTATGACCGTCATACTTGCATCCGGTTTCAGTTCCGTTATAAAAGGCGGAACAAATCCCACGTGTCCGCTCCATGCATCTTCCGCCCTGTCGATGGTAAGGTCTATGGAGCAGTTGGGCTGTTTCATCCATACATCCTGCATTTCATCAAGACGCACTAAATCCGACTTTGACCTTGCACCGTATATCACCTGGATTTTCCCGTAGTTTTTTCTGTTGTCCATCATGTAGTTTACAACGGAATGTACAGGAGCAATTCCGATTCCGCCGGCTATTACAAGTATGTCTTTTCCTTTGAGTTCTTCTTCAACTGGAAAGCCGTTTCCGATAGGGCCTCTGACGCATATTTCCTGCCCCACGGTTGCGTTGTGAAGGTATTCTGTAACAACTCCGCATTTTTTAATCGAGAATTCCATGCAGCTTTCAAGAGTAGGAGAGGAGGTAATTGAAATCATAGATTCCCCGACCCCCGGAACGATTAGCATTGCGCACTGACCGGGAATATGGTCGAAGAGTTTTTTTCCGTCAAGCCCAACCACGCTGAACGTTTTTACGTCCGGAGTCTCAGTTTTTATGTCGATTATCTTTCCCACATAAGGAATAAAGTTTTCGTTTGTTTCCATCGTTCGCTCCTATTCCCTAAATATCTTCAGATTCCTGAACGGCTTTTATAACTTTTACGATATTCATGTTCACCGGACATTTTTCCACGCATCTTCCGCAGCCCACGCACTGAAAAAGCCCTTCGTGCGCCATCGGATAGTACATGAGTTTGTGCATGAACCGCTGACGGCTTCTTTCAACCTGTGTATGCCTCGGGTTTTCAGCTGCCATCTGGGTAAAGTCGTTGTACATACAGGAATCCCAGCATCTTATCTGCCTGATTCCGCGTCCGGTGTTGAAGTCCCTTACATCAAAGCACATACATGTAGGGCAGACGTAAGTGCACGTTCCGCAGCCCACACAGGATTCGGCTACGCTTTTCCATATATTCGAGTTGAATATTTTAAGCATATCCTCGCCCCGGAACTTTGAAAGATCCATATGGGCGAACGGAAGATTTTCCGTTTTATCCTGAATTTTTTTCTTTTCCGCCTGAACAAGTTTTTCGTCGTCCTCGGAAAGGAGAGATTTTACCTTTTCAATGAACGCATTTCCTTTTTCAGTGTTCGGTTTGAAAAAAAACTTTCCGTCTGTAAGCCATGAACTTACATCCCCTGCAGAACCGTTTGCATCGTTCTCAAGGGAGGCGTCTATGTTGTAAGTTGAGCAAAAGCACGTTCTTAGCGGCTCATTGCAGGCGAGTGTAATCACCGTTCCGTGGGCTCTGTGATTACTGTAATACGAATCTACAGGATTCATGTTCAGATATACGTTGTCGATTACCGAAAGTCCCACGGCATCGCAGGGACGCACTCCGAATATCACAAAATCTTCCGCTTCTTTTCTGGGGTCTATTATCTTGATGGATTTTCCGTCAATCTCGTAGCTTACCATATGTTCCGTCTTCGGAAAGAAAAAATCTTTTGCGGAACGAACCGTCTTTAAGTTTCCGGAAAGCACGGCACCTTTTTCCCATCTTTTAAAATCCGCTTCGCCTGTGGGATTGTCGCACGGAAGGTAAAGCGGCTGCTTTTCTCCGATTAGGGAGAACAGCGCATCTATTCTATCCATCGAAATGCTAAGCATCGGCTTCACCTCCTTTTAGAGAGCGTGCCCACACAATGCTTGCTTCCGCGTCTCCTGTCGTGTATGTAAGCATTGGAGCTTTTGTCTCCATGTCGCTTCCCGCCTGATATTCTCCGTATATTTCGTTTATGTCCTTTATGTATTTTCTGTTCAGAAGATGGAGCGGAATCCGCTGCGGGCATACTCTTGAACATTCTCCGCAGTCGGTGCATCTCCCTGCTACGTGCCATGCTCTTATTATGTGGAAAAGAGATTCTTCAAAACTTGTTTCAGCCACTTTTTGAGTGGTGTAAAGTTTGTTGTTGTCGAATACGCATTTTTCGCATGAGCACGCGGGGCATACATTCCTGCATGCGTTGCATCTTATGCAGCGGGAAAACTCGTTTTTCCAGAATGCATTTTTCTCTTCCTCCGACATGGACTCAAATTCCGAAAGAACGGTAAGCCGTTTTGATTCGCCCGAATCGTAGTTTTCTTCCACCCCGATAAGCTCATCGCAAGAAACGTGTTTTTTCCCGGCGCAGCTTTCGCACATCGCTCCTCCGTCAATGCTGTCCTGACAGGGAACGCCAACTGCGTACACGTCTTCTCTTTTTATGCGGTTTTCCTTTAAAAGTTCCGTGAACGAATATGTGTCTCCCGGCTTCAGAAAAACCATCACAACCTCGGAAGGGAGAGGCGCTTCCTCAGCCGAAGGGTCTTTTTGCTTTGCCATTATGTTATTCATTCTTACAGTACTTTTTTTTGTCTCTATGACTTTTGTGATTTCTATAAGATATTTTGAAAGGTTTGCCGCGCAGAATTTGTTGAACACAAAACCTTTGTCAAGTTCGGTTGCGCTTTCAAAAACACTTGGAGTTACGTCGTCTTCAAAAAGACCTTTTTCCCATCCTATGACCTTTTGGATTTTGCCTTCGGAAAGAAGCGTCTTGGCTCTTTCTTTCATCAAGTCGCTCAGTTCTTGCATCTTACATCCTCCAGTCTTTTGCATTCGCCCAAAGCTTTTACCTGAAGGACGAATTCGTTCATTATTCCCGCGAACTTTGCTCCTTCAGCCGCGGAACACCATTCAACTCTTGTGCGTCCTTTTTCGATGCCCAAAAAATCAAGCTGACTGAAAAGCAATGTCATGCGCCTTCGGGCAAAATAATTTCCGGTGGAATAGTGACAGTCTCCGGGATGGCATCCGCAGAGAATCACTCCGTCCGCGCCTTTTTGGAACGCCCTTAGAATAAAAAGCGGATTCAAACGGCATGAGCAGGGAATGCGCACAATCTTTACGTTAGGCGGATATTCAAGGCGGTTGTTTCCCGCAAGATCCGCTCCGGCATAGGAGCACCAGTTGCAGCAGAAGGCTATGATTTTGGGTGTCCATTCCGTGTTTTTCACGGCGTTTTCGTTCTCTAAAGACATGCGTCAACCTCCGCAAGAATCTGCTTGTTGGAAAATCCGTTCAGATCCATCGCCCCGGACGGACAAGTTACCGTGCACGCGCCGCAGCCTTGGCACATCGCGTTGTTTACGGATGAAACATGGCGTGTTATTGTAGTTCTGTTGGGACCTCTAAAATCCTTGTCGATATATGTTATCGCTCCGTACGGACATACATGCTCGCACTGACCGCAGCCGTTACACATATTTTCGTCGGAATGAGCTGTGCACGGATTGTTCTGAAGTTTGTCCTTTACAAGAAGGCATATCGCTTTTGCCGCAGCTCCTGACGACTGAGCTACCGTCTCGGGAATATCTTTAGGCCCCTGACAGCAGCCTGCAAGGAATATGCCTGCTGTAGGACTTTCAACCGGACGGAGTTTTGCGTGCGCTTCAAGGAAAAAGTCGTTTGTGTCCATTGATGTTGCAAGCATTGTGGCAAGCGGACGGGCGGATTTATCAGCCTCTATCGAAGCTGCAAGAACAACCATGTCCGCTTTTATATGCACTTGACGGTTCAGAATAAGGTCTGAGCCCTGCACATCAAGGGTTCCGTCGGGAAGAGGCGTTATTTTTCCTACCTGACCTTTTATGTAGTCGACCCCGTACTGCTCCACAGCTCTGCGATAGAACTCGTCGAAATTTTTTCCGGGAGTACGCACGTCTATGTAAAATACCGTTATCTTTGTGTCAGGATAATGATCTCTTGTAAGAATTGCGTGCTTAGCCGTATACATACAGCATATTTTTGAACAATATTCGTGCCCCTTGCTTGAATCCGCAGAACACCTTGAACCCACGCACTGAACGAACACAATTTCTTTAGGTTCTTTTCCGTCGGACGGACGGCGAAGATGTCCGTTGGTAGGCCCTGACGCATTGCAAAGCCGCTCGAATTCCAATGAAGAGACAACATCCGGACTTTGGGAATATGCGTATTCGTCGAACTTTTCAAGGCTTATAGGATTGTAGCCCGTTGCAACTATAATTGCCCCGTACTTTTCAGTAATAATTTCTTCCTTCTGATGAAAATCTATTGCCCCGACTCCACAGACTTTTTGGCAGAATCCGCATACATTGTCCCTTCCGTTTTTTAACGCCTTTATACGAAGACACTGCGTGGCATCTATATTTGCAACTTTAGGAACCGCCTGCGCAAAAGGAATGTCAATTGCCTTTTTGTTGTTCAGGTAAAGATTGAACGGATTTGGAACTTTTTTGTTCGGGCATTTTTCAATGCATTCTCCGCAGCCTGTACATTTTGTCTCGTCAACAAACCTCGGATGTCTTTTTATATCTATCGAAAAGTTTCCGATGTAGCCTTTTACACCGCAAACTTCGGAATTTGAAAGAATTCTGATATTTGCGTTCTGACTTACTTCAGTCATTTTAGGCGTTACTATGCAGGATGCGCAGTCCAAAGTCGGAAACGTTTTATCCAGCATAGCCATTTTTCCGCCGATGGTTACGTTTTTTTCTACTATGTCGACGGGAAAACCTGCGTCAGCTATATCAAGGGCTGCCGTAATTCCCGCAATTCCGCCGCCTATGACCAAAGCTCTTTTTGTCACAGCCGTTTCGCCCGGAGTAAGCGGAGTGTCCAGTATGGTTTTTGCTATGGCAGCCTTTCCGAGCGCGATTGATTTTTCCGTGGCGCTCGGAATGTCCTTCATTACCCACGAACACTGCTCCCGGATATTTGCAACTTCAACTTTGTACGGATTAAGTCCCGCTCGCTCCGCACACGCTCTGAACGTTTTTTCGTGCATTCTTGGAGAACAGGAGCAAAGGACAACGCCTGTAAGGTTAAGCTCCTTGATTTTGTCCTCAATCATTTTTTGTCCGGCAGAGGAACACATATAAGCATAATTTGTGGAGTAGGCGACTCCGTTTACTTTTCCAAGTTCCTCTGCGACCTTTTCAACGTCTACCGTTCCGGCAATGTTAGTGCCGCAGTGACACACAAAAACACCGATTTTTTCCATCTGTCACTTCCTCACTTCTTGTATTTTCTAAACGCGCTTACAATCGCCTGCTGGGGAATCTCCTCGTCAAGGAAATCGGGAATTCTTGAAGGATCAAGATGATGAGCGCCTCTCATTCCTTCAACATACTGGCGCACAGCGTCAATAACTTTGGAAGGTTCTACCTGGCGAGGGCATCTTTCAAGACAGGCAAAACATGAAAGACAAGCGTACACGGATTTGCTTTTTACCAAAGGCTCTATCTCGCCTTTTTCCACCATTTGCACAAACTGATGAGGATGATATTCCATAGCCTCGTAATTCGGGCAGGTGGCGGAACATTTTCCGCATACCATGCATTTGCTTGTGTTAACTCCGCCAAGTTCAAGAATTCGGCTTCTGATGTTTTCAATTTCGCTTTTAAGCATTCACAGCCTCCTTTTGAACATTGCGTTCCGTAGACGCAAGAACCTCCTCCTTGATTCCAAGAGCTTCGGCAAGGAGTTCGGAAAAATATATGACATCCACAGAACTTCCTTTCCTGTTCTTTATAAGGTTGTAGCGGCATAACGGACAGCTTGTAACAAGAAGTTCCGCGCCAAAATCCTCGGCGTTGGAAATGATGGCTTTCGCTCTGTTTTTGGGAATAGAAGAATCTTCGAACATGGCGTAAGCTCCGCAGCATTCGTTTCTCTGCGCATAGATTACAGGAGTAGCTCCTATCGCCTTTATGAAATCTTCGATAATTTTCGGATTTTCAGGATCGTCGAACTGCATCACGCCTGCAGGACGGAGAAGAAGGCAGCCGTAGTACGCTCCGATTTTCCTTCCTCTAAGTGGATTTTTCACAGCCGCCTTCACCTTGTCCCAGCCTACAACATCACGCAGAACCTCAAGAAAATGAAGAACCTTAGTCTCTCCGTGATACTCAATAGAGTCTTCCATAAGGTAATTGTTAGCCTTCAGGATTGTGTTCTGGTCGTTCTGCATGTCAGAGTTCACCTGCTTCAGGACGTTGTAGCATGCGGAACAGAGTGTCACCAAGTCTTGCCCGGAATCACGGGAATACGCCAATGCACGCACTGAAGAAAGTTTAGAGGCCACTTCGGAAGAACCCATGGGATAGACTCCGCCGCAGCACTGCCACTCAGGTATTTCTTCAAGCGTGAACCCCAGTTTTTCCGCAGATGCGCGCGCATAAAGATCCAAGTCGACAGCCTTGTTCTTTAGCGTACACCCAGGAAAATAAGAATATGTCATACTTGCTCCTAGAGTATAAAGTTACGTATATAAAAATGTGCTAATTTAGAGATATAAAGTTCCCGCTGTATATCTTATTGAGAATTATAAACTCTTTTTTTCTTTATGTGAATATAAAAAACGATAAATTTTAAAACAAAGTCATATATTATATAAAATTAAGATTGAACATTTAAGCAGTTATTCATATGTTTTAAAAATAGAATACGAATTTTTTTCCGGGCGGCTTTTTGCGTTCCGCAAAAAACAGGCTTTTCAGGGTTCCGCTTTCGCTCCATTCCAAAGGGAAGCGGCTTTTACCCGCTCCCTTTGGAACTTACGTGTGCGGCTTTTATCCGCACACTCGCCCTTACAATCCTTGCCGCTTTTTAAAATCGATAAGGATTTTTTAAGATTCGGATTTCCCGTCTATTTATGGGGGAATGCCATTTCTTCCGGCTTAAAAACCTCATCGAATTTTTCTGGAGTCAAAAATCCAAGAGCCACACACGCTTCCTTTAGTGAGATGTTTTCGTCGTATGCCTTGTGGGCGGTCTTCGCTGCGTTTTCGTAACCTATGTAAGGATTCAAAGCCGTAACGAGCATAAGCGAATTGTAAAGGTTGTGCTTCATCTTCTCTTTGTTCGCCTTTATTCCGACGGCGCAGTTCTTGTTGAAACTTTCCATGCTTTCGGCAAGAAGACGTGCGGACTGGATGAAATTGTACGCAATCACCGGCATGAACACGTTCAGTTCAAAGTTTCCCTGGCTTGCGGCAAATCCCACGGCGGCATCGTTACCCATCACCTGAACGGCGACCATCGTAACCGCCTCGCACTGCGTTGGATTTACCTTTCCCGGCATTATAGATGAACCGGGTTCGTTTTCAGGAATGAATATTTCTCCAAGTCCGTCACGAGGTCCGGACGCAAGCCAGCGCACATCGTTCGCAATCTTCATCATGTCTGCGGCGAGCGCTTTTATTGCTCCGTGGGCGAATACAAGTTCGTCCTTGCTTGTAAGCGCATGGAATTTGTTCGGCGCGGTCGTGAAAGTTTTTCCGGTCAGATTTGAGACGCACTCGGCCACCTTTGAATCGAATCCCTTGGGAGCGTTAAGTCCCGTACCGACGGCTGTTCCGCCAAGCGCAAGTTCCTTCAAGTATTTTAGGGACGATTCCAGCATCTCTTTGTCTCGTTCAAGAGATGTTCTCCATCCTGAGATTTCTTGGCTGAACGAAACAGGCACCGCATCCTGAAGATGGGTTCTTCCGGACTTTACGATTCCCTCGTTTTCTTTTTCAAGCCGCCTGAATGTCTCGGAAAGTTTGTCTATGGCAGGAAAAAGTTTATCCTCTATCACGCATACTGCGGATATATGGAGCGCCGTAGGGAAGGTGTCGTTTGATGACTGGCTCATGTTTATGTCGTCATTCGGATGGCAGATTTTCTTTCCGGCAATCTCGTTAGCCCTGTTTGCAATCACTTCGTTTGCGTTCATATTGCTCTGCGTTCCGCTTCCGGTCTGCCACACTACAAGAGGAAAGTGGTTGTTCAGTTTTCCGGATATCACCTCGTCGCATGCGGTCGAGATTGCCTTGAGTTTTTCCTCGGTCATCTTTTCCGGGCGAAGGGATGCATTTGCCATGGCCGCGGCTTTTTTAAGGTAGCCGAAAGCCTTGGTTATCTCACGGGGCATAGTCTCAAGTCCGATTCCTATCTCGAAATTCTCGTGGCTGCGCTCGGTTTGGGCTCCCCAGTATTTGTCTTTCGGGACTTTCATCTCTCCCATTGAGTCGTGTTCGATTCTGTATTCCATAAAAAATCTCCTAAAATATTTGCAGGTTATGTTCGCAATCAAAAAAAATCCACAGTCTTTCTTACTGTGGATTTTTTTCGGCTTAAAAAAGCCTAGAAATTCAGCTGCTTTATTACATCTTTGAGGCAGTCTGCGCTGTGTCTAAGAAGTCCCACTTCCTCGTCTGTGAGAGGAGCTACAAGCCGGCTTTTGAGGCCTTCGTTAGAAACTACGGACGGCATTGAAAGACATACATCTTCTATTCCGTATTCTCCGTTCAGCATTGTAGAAAGAGTGAGCAATGTTCCCGTGCTGTAGGATATCGCCTGGCAGAGTGTCGCTGTCGTAACTCCTATGGCGTAGTTCGTGCATTTTTTTGCGGCAATAATGATTCCGCCGGACCTTCGTACATAGTCTTCAACGTCATCTTTGCTGAAGGATGGAAGCTCTGAAGACTCGTATGCCTTTGCGTATCTGTCTACAGGAATCGAGCCGATGTTTGCAAGCGACCACGGAATGAAAGATGAGTCTCCATGCTCGCCGAACACGTAGCCGTGTACATTTTCCTGTCCCACGCCGTAATTTTCTGCGATTCTTGCACGGAATCTTGCAGTGTCAAGCATAGTGCCTGTTCCCAATATCCTTTTTGCAGGAATGCCGGATGTCTTCACGAACTGGTATGTAAGGATATCAACAGGATTTGCGACGATTACATAGAGCGCATTGGGAGCAACCTTTGTGATTTGCGGAATTATAGACTTTGTTATGTCAACGTTCGTCTGGGCAAGCTCAAGGCGAGTCTGTCCGGGCTTTCTTGCAACTCCTGATGTAAGTACAACGATATCAGAGTCTTTTGCGTCCTCATAGTCGCCTTCATGGATAGAAACAGGACCGATGAACGGAGTTCCCTGACGAATGTCCATCGCTTCGCCCATAGCCCGTTCCTTCGCTATGTCGATGAGGACAATTTCTGAGGCGAGCCTTTTCAGGGTGAGGGTGAACGCAATGGTGGAACCTACCTGACCTGCGCCGATGACGGTAATCTTTTTAGGCATAATCATGTCTCCTTAAAAAAACTTTGGGATTGATATTTTGGATTTCAAAAATCATATGGCTTTACTATAACCTCTTTTAAGCCTTATGAAAACACTTTTTGTTTTTCCGGACGATAAATAGCGAAAAAATCGTTTTACTCATCTTGAGATTTTGTTTCTTTCGTTCCATATGTTCGACGCAAGTTTAAGAAGACTTTCCTCCGTGTTTAAAGAAGGGTCGTCAAGTACGGATTCCATCAATCGCTCAAGGATAAGTCCTATGTCCTTTCCCGACGGGATTCCAAGTTCCATAAGTTTTTTTCCGTTCACGCAAAGGTCTTTAAGGCTTAGCGCTGATTTTTCCGCTTTGATTTTTTCTATACGCTCGGAAAGTTCAAGAAGATTTTTTAAAGTATCGCTACCGGGCATGATTTTTTTTCCGTGCATTCCATATACGTCCGAAATTCGAAGGTCGAACAGGTCTTCGATGTTCTCGTAGCCGACCCGCACTATAAAGCGTCTTACCGCAGCGTCCGTCCAGTTTTCCTCGTAATGGAACATATGGTTTTCTATAAGATGGCAGACGTTTTCTATAAGAGAGTTGGGAAAACGCAATCTGAAAAGGACTTTTCTCGCAATTTTCGAGGACAATTTTTCGTGTCCGTAGAAAGTAAGTTTTTCCATGCCGTCCACGCTCACCGTCTTTTTAGTGCCGGGTTTTCCTATGTCGTGAAAAAGGGCTGAAAGCCTTACGTTGAGTTTTTCCTTTGGAGAACCGTCGCAGGAATGAAAAAGGTGGTCAAGCACGTCGAACTCGTGGAAACCTCTAAAATCTTTTTGCGAGCAGCCTCGGCAGTCTGCAAGTTCCGGAATGAAAATCGAAAGGATTTTTGTGCTTTCCATTAGTTTAAGCGAAACCGAAGGTTTTTCAGAGGAAAGAAGTTTTTTAAATTCGTCCCGGAATCTTTCAATCGATATTCCCTTTACCTTTTCAAGGACCGAAGAGCTTTGCATGGCTTCAAAAGTTCTTTTTTCGATGGAAAAAACGAGTGTAGAAGCAAATCTGATAGCCCTGACGGGTCTAAGTCCGTCCTCGGAAAACCTTTCGTTAGCGTCTCCCACGGTTTTTATCAAACGTTTTTTTATGTCTTTTCTTCCGCCGAAAGGATCTTCAATATGTCCGTCCCTGAGAGATATTGCGATTGCGTTCATCGTGAAATCTCTTCTTCCCAAATCTTCCTCAAGATTTTTAGAAAAACTTACCTTGTCAGGATGTCTTCCGTCTGAATATTCGCTTTCCGTCCTGAAAGTTGTAACCTCGATTTCGTGCTTCAGAAACCTTACAGTAACAGTTCCGTGCGCTATTCCGGTTGGAATGACTTTTCTGAACATGGACATTACTTCCATCGGGCTTGCGTCAGTCGCTATGTCCCAGTCGTGCGCTTCTTTTCCCATGAGCATGTCCCTTACAGCCCCTCCCACAAGATAGGCTGAATGTCCGTGCTCTAAAAAAACTTCGTCAAATTTTTTAAGGACGTAGGGAAGGCGGAATTTCTTCATGACGGGAAACCTTTGGAAAGCGTTCCGACCAGAGAAAAAAACACCATCGCCGCAATTGACAGAATGAAAGTGAAAGCCATAAGCGAAAAATTAAGAACGAACGCAGGGGAAGTTTTTTTTCCTGCGCGGAGAAAAACTATTGTCTGGATAGTACCGGAAAGCGAAAAAACGGACAGAAAAAACGACGTGATTTTTACTGTTTTTACCACAAAAAGTATGTTCTCATCCAAAAGTCCCTGATAATTTCCGATTCCGTAGAAAATCATCGACACCGACTGGAACAGAAAGAGGAACAGAACCGTCCGTCTTGTAAGCTTGAAAATCAGAGGCACATTCGCTTTCTGTGCGTCCGAAAAAAAATTATCGATGTAGTTGAAATAGGCAATCTGCCTGTCCTTGTTCTTTTTTCTTGAAGTTCTGAACATCTTTGCTTATACTAGGAAAAGTTTTTTTTCAAGTCAAGGTGGGAAAATGACAAAAAAAGGCAAGGCTTTTCTTGTACTCCTCTTACTTTTTTCTTCTGCCGTTTTCTTTCTGGGCTGGACTCAGATAAGGATTAAGCCCGACACTATTGGAATCGTCGTGTCAAGGACAAACGGAATTTCTTCGAATGTAGCAGAAAGTGGAAAATTCTCGTGGCACTGGCAGTTTCTGATTCCCAAGAATGCGGAACTAAGGTCGTTTTCCATTCTTCCGTACAATTTCAAAAAGACTGTCGAAGGATTTCTTCCGTCATCGGATGTGATAGGAACGGCGGTTCAGGGAAAAACTGATTTTTCCTACAAAATAGAACTGAACCTTTCGATGGCGATTTCTCCGTCCGGAATCGTGAGACTCATGCAAGAAGGAAAAATCACCGACCAAAAGTCGCTTGATTCGTTCATGGAACGGAAGTCCGATGATTTTTCTCAATACACGCAGAAAGCCGTGTTCGAAAAATTTTCAGAAGATCTTCCAAAATCATCATACTATATAGAACCTAAGGACATCTTGGGTTCCGGAGAATTTTTCGATGAAAATGAGGACATCCGAGTTCTTGAACTTACCGTGCTAAATCAGAATGTCCCCGACTACGGTCTTTACAGACAGGCAAGGAAAGGCATGATTGATTCGATTGAAAAAGGATTTGAAGTCTCAGCAGAAAAAACATCTTCGGAAAACCTTGACGATGAGGAAAAAAAGGCTTTCAAGAACTTTATTCAGTTTTTCAAAAATCTTTCCGATGCGGGAAGTCAATCATCTGAAAAAAAAGGAGACGGAACATCGCCGGAAAACCAATGAGAATCTGGATAGTCAGCATGGAATGCGCAGGAATCTCCGAAGCAGGCGGCGTCAAGGACGTGACATTCTCGCTTTGCGAAAACCTTTCCAAAAGGGGAAACGATGTCACGCTTTTCATTCCGTATTTTGGTTGCACTTCGCTCGAAAATCTTAGGGATTTTAAAAGCGGTGTTGCGCAGTCGAACGTTTCCCTGTGCGCTCAGCAGATTGATGTTACGTATTCCACGGCGCGTTTTTCAGGCTCTAACGTAAACGTTGTTTTCGTGAACCATCTTGCGTTCCTTGAAAAAAAAGCGGTGTACGTATACACAAAGGAAGAGGAATGTGAAAATCCACGCCATCAATGCGGAAAGGGACACGAGGACTTTCATTTCCTTGATTCGCTTCTTTGCGCTTCCGTGGCAAGTTACGGCGGAAGAAAAGAGATTTTCTCCCCGGACATAGTGCATTGCCAGGATGCCTCCACGGCGATGACTCCGGCGTTCATAGAACTTCTGCGTCCAGACCTTTTCAGGGACACAAAATCCGTCGTAACGATACACAACGCCGGAGCGGCGTATCACCATGATTTTTATAACATAGACGAAGCATTCCATTACACCGGACTTCCATGGAACTGGCTTGAAAATTCGCTGAACGAAGGACGGGTGGAACCTTTTCTGATTGCAGCACAGTTTTCTCATCTTACTACAGTCTCAACATTCTACGCTGAGGAAATCACGAATCCCTCATACAGCGCGTCAACTGACGGATTAAGCAGAATATTCAGCCTGAAGAACATCAAAGTCGAAGGAATAACAAACGGCATCGAATATTCCATGTATGAGCCTGAAAATACAGAATCATCGCTTCTTCCTTATGCCATGAATCCGTGCGAAAAAGATTTCAAGGGAAAGCTTGCAAACAGAAAATTCTTTCTTGAACTCTGCGAAAAAGCGGACGATTTTTCTTTGTTTGCCCGCTCCCTCCCTGAAAATCAAAAAAAATATCTTGAAAATTTTGTCCGGCACGGCTACCTTTCAAATTCCGCCAATGGAAAGGACTGCGTTTTTTTCACATACCACGGACGGCTTGTGTGGCAAAAGGGGCTTCATGTTCTTTCGGATGCGATGGACGTGATTCTGAACGAAATGGAAAACGTGCGGGTTTCGGTCGTGGGGCAGGGAGACCCGCAAATCGAAAACAGGATAAAAGAACTTTCCCTAAGATACCCCGGAAAAATCGTGTACTTCAAGGGCTACAATCCGAGCCTTTCACGGCTTTGCGTGGCGCAGGCGGATTTTGCGGTGTTCCCAAGCGACTTTGAGCCGTGCTGTCTGGAAGACCTTGTGGCCCAAGTGTTCGGGACAATCCCGATAGCGAACGCCACGGGCGGACTGAAAAAAATAATCGACGGAGAGACAGGATTCCTTTATTCCCCGAACAAGCCCGAAGAGCTGTGCGATGCGATAAGAAGGGCATCGAACCTGAAGTTCAAAGAACCGGAGACATTCTGCGACATGGCAGTGTGGACAGCGAACTACGTAAAAATCTTCAATTCGTGGAAGCACGTTACGGACAAATATTTGAATCTTTTTAGAAAAATCATTCAGGGGCATTGACTATTTTATCCGTTTGTAATAGCATCGCTTTTGTTCGACATGGAAAGTCAGACGCTGCCTTAGCTCAGTTGGTAGAGCACGTGATTTGTAATCTCGTGGTCGTGGGTTCAAATCCTACAGGCAGCTTTTGGGGAGTTTCTAGAGCGGTCAAATAGGACAGACTGTAAATCTGTTGGCGTTGCCTTCATAGGTTCGAATCCTATACTCCCCAATTTCTTTGAGAGTTAGATAACCGCTAACTCTTTTTTTTTGCCTTTTTTGATTCTTAAAAGAGGCGGACATTTTCAGTCGGTTTTGACGGAAAATGTTCTCTAGCTTTAGGGAATGGTTTGAGAATGAGAGTCAAATTTTGGGGAGTGAGAGGCTCGATTCCGGCACCTCTTACCGGAGAGCAGGTTCAGGCAAAGATAACGGCGGCCGTGCAGAGGATAGGGGTAAAGGATCTTTCATCATCGGATGCAAGGGAACGATTCCTTTCAAACCTTCCCGAATGGATTTTCGGGACTGTGGGCGGAAACACCCCATGCGTGGAACTCAAGGGAAAAGGTAACGAAAACATAATCCTTGACGCAGGCTCCGGCATAAGGGCATACGGAAAAAAAGGCGAAAAACCTTCCGACAATCATTACAACATTTTCTTTTCGCATTTCCATTGGGATCACATACAGGGTTTTCCGTTCTTTGACCCCATATACGACGGAAAAGCGAGTTTTGACATCTATTCGGGCTTCGAGAATTTCAGCGAATACTTTGAAAAACAGCAGGATACTCCTTTTTTCCCGGAATCGGCGTCGTTCAAGTCCGTGCAGAAAAACATGAAATTCCATACGCTCTCTCAAGGAAAGCCGTTTGTAATAGGCGGAATCACTATAAAACTCTGCAGAATGAACCATCCGGGAAATTCTTTTTCATATTCGTTCGAGGAAAACGGAAAGAAATTTGTGTTCGCAACCGACGTGGAACTTTCTGAAAAGGATTACGAGGCGGATTCCGGAAAGGAAGCAGTGTTCAGGAACGCAGACGCGGTTGTCCTTGATGCGCAATACACTGTGGAAGAATCCTACAGGAAGGCGAACTGGGGACATTCTGCGTTCTGCAGCGCGATAGATTTTTCGGTACACTGGGGAATCAAGACTTTGTATCTTTTCCATCACGAGCCTTCGTATGACGACAAGAAAATTGCCTCCATGCTGACTGCCGCAAGATGGTATGCGCAATACATAGTCCATTCCGACATCAAGATTTTCCTTGCGACGGAGGGACTGGAATTTGAAGTCTAGTTTCAGGGAACGAAGGGTGAAAAAATCTTCAAGGCTGATTTTAATTCTTGCATCTTTATTTGCGCTCGTATTTCTGGCGTTCTGTGCGTCATTTTTTTTTCAGTGTTCAGCCAAGGACAAAAGCGATTCGGCGGTGGAACTTAGCGTTAATGTACCGCACGGCTCTTCGGCGATGGAACTTGGAAATCGTCTTGAAAAAATGGGAATAATAAGGTCGTCGCTTTCTTTTTATCTTGGCGCAAGATACCCGATATTCGCATCCGTGTTCGTCCGTCCAAAAGCCCCGTTTTCTCCAAAAAGCGGAGTCTACAGGCTTTCAAGCGCAATGCCGCTTTCTGAAATATACGACATTCTTACCTCCGGAAAAGAGGACTACATAAAAGTCTCGTTTCCGGAAGGTCTTACAAAAACCAAGATAGGAAGACGGCTTGAAGAAGCGTACGTCTGCCCGGAATCGGAGTTTGTACGCGCTGTGCAGAACGGGGCGATAATTGAATCCTATCGGCTTCCTTCAACAAGCCTTGAAGGCTACCTTTTCCCGGACACATATTTTTTCAATCCCGGAATGACAGGAGAAAGCGTGGTACGCATGATGGTCGACAATTTTTTCAATCATGCAAGGACAATCCCGTCATTGGAAAAACTCAGTTTGGAGGAACTGGATTTCACCGTGCGCCTTGCCTCAATCGTGGAAAGGGAATACAGGATTCCCGAAGAAGCGCCTTTAATCGCAAGCGTATTCAAGAACAGGATAAAAAGCGGCTGGGGACTCTATTCCTGCGCCACAATCGAATACATAATCACCGAAATTGAAGGAAAACCGCATCCTGATGTGATAACGTACTCCGACCTTTCGATAGACAGCCCGTACAACACATACAAGTGGGCGGCTCTTCCTCCCACGGCAATATCGAATCCCGGACTTATAGCCCTTGAGGCTGTAGCTGACGCTCCTAAAACCAAGTATTTTTACTTCCGCCTTGCTAACGAAAAAAGCGGCCGTCACGTATTCACGGAAGATTTTTCCCGTCATATAAGCGAGAAATACAGCTCCGGCACAAAAAAGAGCAACGAATAATGCCTTTCATAGACTCCGAAACGATAGACGCAGTATCAAGAACCGTAGACATAGTAAGCCTCATAGGTGAATACACAAAACTTGAGCCGAGCGGAGTCGATTCGTTCAAAGGCTGCTGTCCGTTCCACCATGAAAAAACGCCCTCGTTCAGCGTGAGCAGGGACAAAAAAGTCTACCACTGTTTCGGTTGCGGTGTGGGCGGAAACGTGTTCACATTCATACAGGAGCAGGAAAAAATAGGCTTCCTGGAATCCGTGGAATTCCTTGCAAGAAAATTGAACATTCCCATAAAGTACAAAGAAGGCTCTGCCTCGCAATCGGAACTTGACCCGACTTTCAAACTCAAGCGGGAATATATGGAACTCTATGACAGGGTAACGACATCATTCCATTACTGGCTTACCGAAACGCCGCAGGGAAAGCACGCCTTGGAATATATAACCGGACGGGGAATCACAATCGAGACGATAAACAAGTTCAGGCTGGGCTACGCCCCAAAAGAAAAGACGTGGCTAAAAAGATTCCTTGAAAAAAAGAATTTCAGCGACGATTTTCTGAAAGGCTCCGGACTTTTCAGCAGGAACTACCCCGACATCGCATTCTTCACAAACAGGCTCATGTTTCCCATATTCGACAGGCAGGGAGATGTTGTCGCTATGGGCGGAAGGCAGCTTGAAAAAAGCCCGAACAGCCCCAAATACCTGAACTCAGGCGACCTCATTCAGTTCAAGAAAGGAGAGACACTTTATGCGTTCAATTTCGCGCGTAAAGCCATAAAGGAAGCTAAAAAAGTCGTGTTCTGTGAAGGCTACATGGACTGCATATGCTATCACCAGTCGGGAATCGAATATGCGGTGGCTCCGCTTGGAACATCCCTTACCGAAGAGCAGATAAAACTTGTCTCTCCGTTCGTCGAAGAGGTGATTCTCTCGTTCGATTCAGACAAAGCCGGCGAAAAGGCAACTTGGAGGGCAATCCTCATGCTCCGGAAGGCAGGCCTTACCACAAAGGTCATAAACATCGAAGGCGGAAAAGATCCTGCGGAACTTATGCTGAATTTCGGAAAAGAAGCCTTGACTGGAATGGTAAACAATGCTATATTAGACAGCGACTTTTTACTGTCTAGGCTGGGCGACTTGTATCCTGTTGATACGCCTGAGGGAAAAGCAAAGGCTATCGAGGCTTTTTTCCCTTATGTGGAGTCACTCCGGTCTAGCGTGCAAAAAGACGCCTGTCTTGACCAACTCAGTCGGACATTCAACATAAGGCTGGAGGCAGTCAGAAAGGATTTTCATAACCGTAGAAATGCCGAAAACGGACGCATAAAATATAGAGAGCCTGACCCCACGCAGCATAAGACAGAGGAGAAGAATCTTAGGCTTACAGCTGAGTTAAGGAGTGTCCTGGCAATAGTCGCCGACCTGAACAGATTCCGGACAATGCGTTCTCAATTGACAGAAAACGATTTCGAAGACCCTTATGCAAAAGAACTTTATATTATTCTGGAGGAATGTTTTTCCCAAAATTCGTTGTCGCTGAACAGCATACTTAACCGTTGCAAAGACCGAAGAATGTCAAGCCTTATAACGGACATCGTTACAAACGGAGAATTTGCGGATTACACCGAGAAAGCCGTGAATGATTCCGTAAGGCTGATAAAAAGGAGAAGCCTTGAAAGGCAAAGGGATAAGGTGCTGGAACTCATAAGGACGTTCAAGCCGCTTACGGAAGACGACAAAGAATACATGGATAAACTTCTTGCGGAGAAGATGCAAATCGACATAAAGCTCAGAAAATAAATTTTTCAATAATCAAGGTTGTAAAATGGAACAAGAAGAAAACCCTTCAATCAAAAAAATTCTTGAATTTACCGTGGATAAAAAAAGCGTAACCTATGACGAAATCGCAGCTCTTGTTGGGCAGGATTTTCTTAATTCGCCGCAGATGGAAACCGTCCTGCAGATTCTTGCAAATAACAACATCGAGATAAGGGAAGCGGGACTTGATGCCGAGGAAGAGCCGGAAGCGGAAAGTCCCGTGGAAGACGACGAGGATTCCGATGAAGGTATCCTTGAGGACGAAGGCGAGGACACAGAGACCGTTGACGAGGACGCCGCTAAAGTCCCCGACGACAAGACCCGTCTTGTGAACAGCAACAAGGAATCCAACGTGGACGATCCTATCCGGCTTTATCTTAGGGAAATCGGAAAGGAAAATCTTCTTACAGCGGAACAGGAGGTCATCCTCTCAAAAAAAATGGAGGACGGAAACAACATCATAAAAAATGTTATTTTGAATTCGGGAATAATGATTCCTGAATTCTTTGCCGTCGCCCAGAAAGCGTTCGCAAGGATAGACATCCACGAGCCGGGACGGCCGAGAAAAGAGATAAACGAGGAAATGGCTGAAAAACGCCGCCTTAAAAGCTGCTACAGCGAATACATAAAACCCGTAATCAACGAGATGAAGCAGTATATGTCCCTCAGAAAGCAGATGTTCGAGACCAGCCAGACAGCAAGGATTTTCGACGACCCGGAGCTTTTGGAGCTAAGGAAAATCATCCAGCCGCAGCTGCAGAAAATCGACATCCAAACGGAGGAACTCGACAAGTTCACTCAAAAATTCGCCGATGCGACGCTCAAAATAGACGAATGCCATCATAAGCAGGAAAAGAAAATGAAGGAACTTCGGATCTCAAGCCCGTCGGAACTAAGGAGCATAGGCCGAAGGATTTCGATGAGAAGCGAAGCCGCAAAGCTTGAGGCGGAACTCAACATGACCACGGACGACATCAGGGAAATCTACACACAAATCCAGAAAATCGACCGAAGGCTTCATCGGATGGAATACGAGTTCGAAAACACCATCGAAGACATATTGGAAAAAGCAAAGGAAATAAAACGAGGCGCGCGCATGGTGGAGCAGGCTAAAAACAAGCTCATAAGCGCGAACCTTAGGCTTGTGGTTTCCATAGCGAAAAAATACACGAACAGAGGACTTCAGTTCTTTGACCTTGTACAGGAAGGAAACATCGGACTGATAAAAGCTGTGGAAAAATTCGAATACAGGAAAGGATTCAAATTCTCCACATACGCAACATGGTGGATTCGTCAGGCGATAACCCGTTCCATCTCGGATCAGGCACGCACAATTCGTGTCCCTGTCCACATGATAGAGCAGATAAACAAGGTGGTCCGGGAAAGCAGGCAGCTCATGCAAAAACTTGGTCGGGAAGCCACAGACGAGGAAATAGCGCAGCAGCTTGGCTGGCCGCTTGCCCGTGTAAAGCAGGTGAAAAACGTCGCAAGAGAACCTATTTCGCTTGAGACTCCTATCGGAGAGGAAGAGGATTCGTCACTTGGAGATTTTATTGAGGATAAAGAAGTCGAAAATCCTGCGACCCAGACAGCGTACACCCTTCTTCAAGAGCAGCTTCACGACGTGCTTGGAACTCTTCCTCCGAGAGAGCAGGAGGTTCTCAAAATGCGGTTCGGGCTTGACGACGGATATTCGCTTACCCTTGAGGAGGTCGGGCTTTATTTCAACGTTACAAGGGAAAGAATCCGCCAGATTGAAGCGAAAGCTCTTAGGAGGCTACGACACCCAAGAAGGGCGAACGGACTCAGGGACTATATCGAGACCTGATTTTCAGTTTTCCGCCGGCAATGCGTTTTATAGACATGAATCGTCTTTTACTATATATTTTACGGAATAAAACAGTGGGAAGGAATCATTAATGGTTACTACAGAGATTTTTGAGAAACTGAAAAGTCTTCAGGTCATACTTGGAAGAAAATACGAGCTTGAAAATAAGATAGACGAAGCTCCAAGGCAACTCGGTTCGCAGGACGAGCTTCTTTCAACGCTCAAAAAGGAATTTATCGAAAAAAGCGGAGCGCATGATGCCGTGAAGGACAGGGTGAATGCGCTTTCCTCGGAACTGGACGAGGCGGTCAAGACCAGAGAAGCCGGCGAAAGGGGAATGGACAACATCACCACCCACAGGGAATACGAGGCGCTTGACAAGCAGATTTCCGAGGCTTCCTTGAAAGAAACCGAAATACGAAAGGAACTTCAAAAAGAGGAAAAGAAACTTTCCGAACTTGAGGACGAGATAAACTCCACAAAGGAGATGATTGATTCCCAGGAAAGAGATCTTGACACAAGCAGAAAGGCACTCGAAAAGCAGGTGGCGGAATACAATTCGGAACTGCAGACGCTTAAAGCCGAGGAAGACAAGATTGCCCCTTCCATGGATCAGGAGATTCTTTTCAAATTCCAGAGGATAATCCAGCGGAATTCGGAAGGAATCGTCGCCGTGAAAAACGGAGTTTGCACAGGCTGCGACATGATTCTTCCGGCTCAGTTTGCAAACGAGGTAAGGGAGGGCGACAGCATTTTGTTCTGTCCGTACTGCAGCCGAATTCTTTATCACTTGGATTCTGACGAGGATTCCCAGGAATCTTTCTTCAATGACGCAGGAAGTCTTTCAGACCTTGACGAAGACTACGAGATGGAAGACGAGTACGACGAGGATGAAAGCGACGGACTTGACGAGGACGACATCGATTCGGAATCTTTGGACGAAGGCGACGAGGATGAGGACGACGAAGAACTCATCGAAGAGGATGTCGAGGACGATACGGAAGACTAAGAGATTTCGTACCGGTTGTTTTTGTGATTTACGCAGGTAGGACACGATCGCGCCGCAGAAAATGATGATATTGTTCTTAGGCGAGGAAAGTCCGGACTCCGACGGAAAAGATGCCGGGTAATTACCGGGAATCCTGTGTTTCTTTGCGTTTTTGCGAAAAGCACGGGATTACAGAAAGTGCAACAGAAAATTACCGCCTGAAAGGGTAAGGGTGAAAAGGCAGTGTAAGAGACTACCGTGCAAATGGTAACATTTGTAGCAGTGCAAACCTCATCCGGAGCAAAATAGAGCAGAAGCCACTGCCTTTCCGTGCAACGGCTTCGGGTATATTGCTGGAGACCTCTGGCAACAGACGGAACAAGATAGATGGTCGAGTTGCTTTGCAACGACAGAATCCGGCTTACCGTCCTGCCTGCTTTTTTATGTACGATGAAAAAAAACGATATATTTGAAGACACTAAAAAAAAATCCGATGCCTCTGTATACAGAAAAAAAAGCAAGTCGTTACTAATAGCGTTAATTGTCCTTGCGTGTGCGGTAGTTTTTTTTCTTGCGTTTCTTTTTGCGTATGGAAAAATAAAAAATTATCTATACACGTCATCTTCGGTATTTTCTCTGACCGAAAAATGGAAGGCATACGACTACGAGGCGGTCTACGAAATATCAAGCCATATGCTGGAGCGTAAGCCGTTCAGCAACACAGCACTCACATACCATGGATATTCAAGTTTTTATCTTGCTGTCTCGCAGACGGACACGTCGCTTTCGCAAGGCTATCTTGACGAAGCCGTGAACTGTATGCGACTTGCGCTTTTTTCCGCAAAAAAAAGCCTTGTGCCGCAGCTTCAATATATGCTCGGAAAAGCATATTTTTACAAGAACACCGTTACGTCCTTCTATTATGCGGACCTTGCGTTGAAATATCTTTCGCTTGCAAAGGCTAACGGATACAAAGCTAACGACATTCCTGAATACATGGGCTTGAGTTACGCCGCGTTGGGAAAACCGATGGAAAGCATATCCAGTTTCACAGAAGCCCTTCTTCTTCGAGAATCCGACTCTCTTCTGATTTCGATTGCCGAGCAGTATTATAAAGTCGGGCAAACTAGCGCCGCAAAACAATATCTTTACAGGATAAAAAAAGAATCGTCCGATGAACTTCTTGTCCTCAGGGCGATGGGGCTTCTTGGCGCAATATACACCGACGAAAAGAATTTTTCGGATGCGAAGGCGGAATTCGAGGAAATCCTTAGAAAAAACAAGAATTCGGCGGACGCATACTACGGTCTCGGCGTGCTTTATGAAAAACAGGGCGACATGGTAAAAGCCCGCTCTGAATGGCGCAAGGCTTTGAAACTTCAGGTGAACCATTCGGGCGCACTTTCAAAACTTTCCGAATACGCCAAATAATTTTTGCATTATGCGCGCTTTTTATTGTCTAACGAAGTAAATTAAACTATAATCAGTTACTAAAAGTTATGAAAATCCGGGAGGATTTATGGGATTTTTTGACAGATTTTCTACAGACATTGGAATAGACCTTGGAACATGCAACACCTTGATTTATGTGAGGAACAAAGGAATCGTTATCGATGAACCTTCGGTAGTTGCCGTCGAAAAAGGAACAAAAAGAATCGTTGCGGTCGGAAAGGATGCGAAGAACATGCTTGAGAAAACTCCGAGCAACATAATGGCAATAAGACCGCTTGCAGACGGGGTTATTTCGGATATAGACAGCTGCGAGCGCATGATAAAATATTTCATACAGAAAATAATCCCACGACATCAGATAATAAAATCTACACGCATGAAAATCGGAATTCCTTCGTGTATCACGGACGTAGAAAAAAGGGCTGTGATAGAGGCCGCCCTGAAAGCCGGCGCAAAGGAAGTCGAGGTGATAGAGGAATCCAAGGCTGCCGCCATCGGAGCTAAGATTCCAATATTCGAGCCTGCAGGACACATGATATGCGACATAGGCGGCGGAACGGCTGAAATCTCTGTGATTTCTTTGGGCGGAATGGTCGTTACAAGTTCGATACGTGTAGGCGGCGACAAATTCAACGAGGCGATTGTCAAGCACGTAAAAAGCGTACACAACCTCATAATAGGCCATCAGGCGGCGGAACGGCTGAAGATTCAGATAGGAAACGCCGCTCCTGACAAAACAATAGAAAAAATGGAGTTAAAGGGAACGGACGCCATAACAGGACTTCCACGCCGACTTGAAATTGACAGCGTCGAAGTGAGGGAAGCGCTTAAAGACCCTGTAAAACTCATCGTAGAGGAAATAAAGAACGTCATAAGCCAGACACCGCCAGAACTTGCTTCCGACATAATCGACAGAGGAATAGTGATGACCGGCGGCGGTTCCATGCTTAAAGGTCTTCAGAAACTAATCTCAAAAGAGACGGGCGTTCCCGTGATTCTTGTGGAGCGACCGCTTGAATGCGTTGCCCTTGGAGCCGGCGAGGCGTTCGAAATCTTCAAGGACATGACCTCCGACCGTTCCATATATGACAGTCTGAACAGCTGATTGGATTTTGCCTTGTATGGGAAAAATACAGATTTCAAAAAAAATCAAACTTACTGAATTTCTTTTGGTTTTCCTTGTTGTATTATCGGGCGTGATGCTTGCGTTTTCTTCCGGGAGTTTTGTAATAAATTTCCGGAGCATAGGATTTTCCGTTGTTTCTACAGTTTCAAAAGGAATTAACAGAGTAGGCGGCGGAGTAAAAGATTTTGTAGGCTCCGTATCGGCTCTTTCAAAATTGCGAAAAGACTACAATGAACTTGTGATAAAACTTGAAAACTTCGAGCAGATGAGAAGAAGCAACACGGAAATAAGAAAAGAAAACGAAAGACTGAAAGAACTTCTTGATTTTTCCACATCCCTTGAAGAAAAAAACTATCCTGCTCGTATTATAGCCAGAGACACGGATAATCTGTACGCATATCTTACAATCGACAAGGGAAGTGCGCACGGAATTAAGAAAAATATGCCTGTAATAGCATATCAGGACGGGAACACGGGCGTTGTCGGAAAAATAATCCAGGTCGGAAAGTATGCGAGCATAGTTCTTCCGATATACAATATGAACTGCAATCTTTCCTCAAGAATCCAAAATACAAGGGATTTGGGGCTTGTGTCCGGGAACGGAAGCGACGGAAGCCCTCTTTCGATGAAATACATACGTAAACGGGTTCTGAATGAACTTCATTACGGAGACATAGTTGTTACTTCAGGCGAGAACAACAATTACATGAGGGATATCCCCATCGGCACAATTTCAAAAATAACAGTGCTGGATTACAATTCGTCGCTTGACATAGAACTTGTTCCGATAATCGATTTTTCAAGACTGGAAAATGTTGTGGTTGTAAACCTGCATGAAATAAACACAATGAGGCAAAACTGATGTTCAAGTCCTATTCGCTTTCAATGCTTGTGATTTTATGTTTTGCCCTTTTAGAGACGGCGATTCTTTCAAACATAACAGTTCTTCCGGCAATTCCGGACATGGTTCTTCTTGCATCGATTTACATATCTTTTTTAAACGGCAGAGGCATGGGAGAAATCACAGGTTTTTCTTCAGGACTGATTCTTGACTTTCTTTCAGCATCTCCGTTCGGCTTTAACTGCATATTCAGAACGCTGATTTCATATATCGCGGGATTTTTCGGCGGCTCCGTAAACTTTAAAGGCTTTTTCATCCCTTTTATGGCAGGGCTTTTCGGAACTCTTTCCAAGGCGATTTTCATATGGATTTTATCTTTGTTCTATACATCGGTCATAAGGTATGACATTCTTTCTCTTCCGTTCCTGTTCGAGCTTTTTGCAAACGCCTTGCTTGCGCCTCTTGTCTTTAAACTTATGGATGCATTCAGCAGGAACCTTTCTGCGAACAAAGAGGACATAAATCGATGACATATTCAGACAACGACCTGAACCGCACAGGAAAGAACGCAAAGCTCGTCTATATAGGCATAGTGCTTGTAGTAATGTTTTTGATATATTTCTACAGGCTTTTTTTTCTTCAGTATGTGCAGGGACAGGAATACAGAAACCAGTCCAAACGGCTTTCAAGCCAGGTAAGCACAATTCCCGCTCAGAGAGGGGAAATTTTTGACAGAAACGTAAGCCTTCCGATGGTTATAAACACGGAGTCCTTTGCCGTAGAAATGACTCCCGGTAATATTCCTTCCGGGCATTACGACACTGTTGCGACAAAACTTGCGTCGGTTCTTGGAATATCAAAATTCGACATAGATAAAAAAGTTCCCGAAAACATCCGCCGCTCTTATTCTTCAATACAGATAAGAAAAAATGTTCCTTTTTCCATAATTTCAAACATAGCGGAAAACAAAACTGATTTTCCGGGCGTATCGTGGGTTTCAAAACCTATAAGAAACTATATTGATACCGGCTCTCTTTCCCATGTTATAGGCTATGTGGGGGACATTACAAAAGAAGAAATGAACGTAATGTACAATCAGGGCTATTCAAAAAACAGCATAGTCGGAAAAACCGGAATAGAAAAACAGTACGACGCGCTTCTTCAGGGAAAGCCGGGACGGGAAAGCCGGGTGGTTGACGTTCGAGGAAGGATTGTTTCCGATGTTCCTATAGTAGAGCCTCCGCAGATGGGGAAAAATCTTGTCCTTACGATAGACGCATCCATACAGGCGCTTGCGGAAAAAGCCCTTGGAAATAGAGTAGGGGCTGCGGTCGTTTTGAAACCGGCATCCGGCGAAGTGCTTGCCATGGTTTCGTATCCGTTTTTTGACCCGAACTCGTTCAATTCCGACAATGCGGGCGAATATTACCAAAGCCTTGTATCCGACGAAAAAAATCGTCCTCTTGTAAACAGGGCTGTAAACGCAACTTATCCTCCCGCATCAACGTTCAAACTTATAATGTCCGCTGCAATGCTTCAGGAAAAAGCTTTTCCGTCATCAAAAAAAATAGAATGTAAGGGAAAAATGTCTTACGGCGGACGGCTTTTTCATTGTCATATCGGGGATTATGGACACGGCTGGCTTGACCTGAAAAACGGGCTTGCCCAATCCTGTGATGTATACTACTGGACAATAGGCCGCGACTATCTTGGAATAAACAAAATTGCATTGTACGCAAAACAATTCGGGCTTGGACAGAGCGCACAAATAGATCTTCCAAGCCAGCAGCCCGGATTCATTCCGTCGGCGGAATGGAAGGAACGCCGATTCCATGAAAAATGGCTTGGCGGAGACACGATGTCAGCTTCGATAGGTCAAGGATATATTCTTGCAACTCCTCTTCAAATGGCAAACATGGTTGCAATGATTTCAAACGAAGGAAAAATCTATAAACCGCATCTTTTAAAAGAAGTTCGAGATCCCGTAACGAACGAAGTTTTAAGTGAGACAAAGCCTGAAATCCTTTTCAAAAGTGAACTTGAGTCTGCCGTATGGAAGGAACTCAAAGAGGATATGCGATACACAATCACAAGCGGAACGCCGCAATACCCGATGCACAACGAGACCATAAAATCCGCGGGAAAGACAGGAACTGCGGAAGTCGCTCCGTACAAGACAAGCTGGCACTCATGGATGGTAGCATACGCCCCTTACGACGCGCCGCCTGAGGAGCAGGTCGTAGTCTCGATGATAGTGGAGGCGTGCAACAAATGGGAATGGTGGGCGCCTTACGCGACAAACATAATCCTTCAAGGAATTTTTGCAAAAGAGACATACGAGGAAGCCGTCGCTTCTTTAGGATTCAAGTATCTTATGAAAAACTCAGAGCGTCAGGAGTAGGGGATATGAAGGAAAACAGCTCAATCATAGAGGCGTTCGATTTTGTAATACTGGGAACGGTGCTTTTCCTTATAGCGATTGGAGTTGCGTTCATATATTCGTCCGGAATAAATTCCGACGGAATCCTTGTAACAAAAGAATACATAAAGCAGATTGTGTGGGGCGGAATAGGGCTTGTCTTTCTTATCGCTTTTGCACTTTACGATTACCGCAAATTCGAACGGCCCGCCTACTGGTTTTTCCTTGCCCTTATAATTGTGCTTGTATACACAAAACTGTTCGGAAGATATGTGAACGGAGCCAGAAGCTGGCTTGGAATCGGCGACTTCGGAATCCAGCCTTCAGAGTTCGGAAAGGTGATTTTCATAGTAACGCTTGCAAAGTATCTTGATGGCTCGAAAAACGAAAATCCGCTTAAAAGGCTTTTTATCAGCAGCTTGATATTTTTAGTTCCCGTAGGTCTCATACTGATACAACCTGACATGGGAACCGCCAGCGTATACATTCCGATTTTCTTCATAATATGCTTCATGGCAGGCATTCCCATAAGATACCTGGCGTTCCTGCTTTTTTCCGGCGTATCGATGATTCTGTTCACAGTGCTTCCCGTATGGAACGAATACATAGTCCACGGAGCATCCTCGTTCGTGAACGTGCTTTCAAACATGAAACTGAAACTTTTCCTTATAATCGCGACGTTCTCGATAGCCCTTATCTCGATGCTGGTAAGACGATACCTGAACGGTAAAAAATATTATTACTGGATTGCGTACGGATTTTTGATACTTTCGCTTGGACTTGCGTTTTCCACGTTCGCAGGAAAAGTGCTGAAGGACTATCAGATAAAACGTCTAATAGTTTTCATGGATCCGACAGTAGACCCTTTGGGGTCGGGCTGGAACATAATTCAGTCAAAGATTGCCATAGGCTCCGGCGGACTTTCCGGAAGATCTTTCCTGCACGGAACGCAGAGCCATTACCGATTTCTTCCGCAGCAGTCCACGGACTTTATATTCAGCATCCTCTCAGAGGAACTCGGCTTTTTCGGCGGAGCATTCATATTCTTTCTTTATTCGGTTTTGATGTTCAGGACATTGCACATAATAAAAAAATGCAACATAGAATTCGGGATATACATAGCGTCGGGAATATTAGCAATACTTTTCATCCACTTTTTCATAAACGTCGGAATGGTCATGGGAATAATGCCGATAACGGGAATTCCTTTGCTTTTCATGTCATACGGCGGTTCGTCCCTTATCACCGCGATGACATGCATGGGACTTCTTATGAGCATAAGCTACAGAAAATTCGATTTTCTGTAGAATTAGAAAAATGACGGAACTTTCTATAACGTGCGTTCTGTCAACCGATAAATAAAGCAATCGCTTTTTTTGAAAATCCTTTCTAATGCGCACAAAATCATACTATCCTTTCAAGTTTTTCTTTTATAAATTCCGATTTTTCTTTCAGGTCTATGTTCCCCGTGTTCAGATAAAGGACATTCGGCTTTTTTGAATCAAGCTGCACTGTTCCGGCGGATTCTGTAAGAAGTCTTATAACTTTGTCAACATTTATGTCCGAGACTCTTCCAAATTCCACCGACGCGCGACCATGCGTTTCTTTTATTTTGCATACATGAAGTTTTTTGCATATGATTCGGATTTCTGCCAAAGAAAGAAGGCTCAGTATTTCGTCCGGAACAGGTCCGAACCTGTCGTCCAGTTCGGAATACACCGAATCAAGTTCCTCACGACTTATGACGGATGCTATTTTTTTATAAATTTCCATTTTTATTTCGGTATTTTTTATGTAAGAATCGGGAATGAAACCTGTGTACTCAAGTTCCAAAAGCACGTCCGCCTCCCGACTGAAATCCTCTTTTTCGGTAAGAGCCGCTATCGCTTCGTTCAAAAGTTTCATGTACATATCAAAGCCTACCGAATACACGTTACCCGACTGGTCTTTTCCGAGAAGATTTCCGGCACCCCGGATTTCCATGTCCTTCATAGCTATCTTGAATCCGGAGCCAAGTTCCGTGAAATCGCTTATAACCTGGAGTCTTTTCATGGCGATTTCGCTCAAGGATTTGTCGCCGGGATAAAGAAGATACGCATACGCTTTTCTGTCGCTTCGCCCCACCCGTCCTCTAAGCTGATAAAGCTGAGATACCCCGTACATGTCCGCCCTGTCGATTATTATGGTGTTCACGTTCGGTATGTCTATGCCGTTTTCGATTATTGTCGTAGATACAAGCACATGAAAACCTCCCAGTTTGAACCTTCTGAAGATGTCGTCAAGTTCCTCGCTTGTCATTTTTCCATGGGCTATATCGATTGTCATTTCCGGCATGAGCCTTTCCAGCATCAGCCTGGTTTCGTTCAATGTTTCGACCCTGTTGTGCAGATAGAACACCTGCCCTCCACGCTCCACTTCCCTTCGGATTGCCCTTGAAATTCGTTCGTCGCTGAATGAGTCTATCACGGTCTCTATTGGCCTTCTGTTCTGCGGCGGAGTTCTTAGAAGGCTCATGTCGCGAATTTTTAGAAGACTCATGTGCAATGTCCTTGGAATCGGGGTTGCGGACATGGCAAGGCTGTCGATGTTCGCCCTCATGAACTTGAGCCTTTCTTTGTCCTTGACACCAAAACGCTGCTCCTCGTCGATAATCATGAGCCCCAGATTTTTGAACTCAACATCTTTTTGTATGATTCTATGAGTTCCCACAAGAATGTCGATTTTACCTGTCGCAAGAGAAGACAAAATTTCTTTCTGCTCCGAGCGGCTTACAAAACGTGAAAGCTGCGCTATCTTTACCGGAAAATTCCTGAAACGATCTACGCATGTCTCATAATGCTGTTCCGCAAGAATTGTCGTGGGCGCAAGAAATGCGACCTGCTTTCCGCCCATTACAGCTTTAAATGCAGCCCTCATTGCTATTTCGGTTTTTCCGTAGCCGACGTCCCCGCAGATGAGCCTATCCATGGGGAGAGGTTTTTCCATGTCACGTTTTATTTCTTCGGTCACGGTAATCTGATCGGGGGTGTCTTCATACGGAAACGCAGCCTCGAACGCAGTCTGCCATTCGCTGTCTTTTGCAAAAGGATAGCCTGCCGACGCTTTTCGTCTTGAATAAAGTTCTATCAGCCTGCCTGCCATTTCTTCCACAGCCTTTTTGACCTTGGCTTTGCGTTCTTCCCAGGCTTTGCTTCCTATCCTGTCAAGATGAGGAGAATCCCCATCGTTTCCGATGTAACGCTGAACAAGATTTACCTGCTCTATAGGAACAAAAAGAAAATCCTTGTCCGCATACTCAAGTTTTATGTAATCCCTTTCATGGCCTACCGCACGAACCCGTTCTATGCCAAGGAAAATTCCAATTCCATAATTGACGTGAACAACATAGTCTCCGGGATTCAATTCCACGAAGGTGTCGATTGCCTCGCTTTTTACCCTTTGAAAGTTCTTGGGAACATATTTCTTGCGTCCGAAAATTTCATTTTCCTGAATCACCTTGAGTTTCAGTTCAGGAACGACAAAACCCTCCGAAATAGATTTTCCTATAATAACCAAAGACTTTCGGTTTTTATCCTCAGGTCGCACAAAATCTTTCAGTATCTCCGATATGCGGAATGCCTGATTTTCATTGTCGGCGAATATATAAACATTCCAGTTTTTTTCGAGCATGTTTTCCAGTTCTGTGCGTAAAAGGTTGAAATTTCCAAAGTAACTTTGAGAGTTTTCAGAAGATATTTTTAGAAAAGAAGAATTTTCAGACAAAACTGTACGCAATTTTATACATCTCGATATTTTTTCAAGCATATTTTCAAAAGAAAATGAAATATCTTCAGGAGGAAGCGCAGGAAAATCCAATCGATTTTTTCTGTACATTCCGGAATATTCTCTTTTTATGCTTTCGATGGAATTTTCAAGTCGATCAAAGTCCATGAAGAACACGGGAAGCGCTGGATCGAAAAAATCAATCACACTGTACATCTTGTTCCAAAGGACGGGATAAAAAAGTTCCTCCCCTTCAAAAGTTTTTTTTGTATTAAGATTCTCAAAGATTTTTTTTCTAGTTGTCTTCGCATCTTCTGTAAATGGAAGCCTTGGCGAAGAGTCAGAGACCACGGAAATATCGTTTTCCCTGTCCGAAAGTTTTTCTTCAAGCGTCTGGATGAGGTTTTCGTTCCATATGACTTCTTTCATTGGATAAATTTTTACATTCTCCAAGGACGAGACCGTGTTTTGATTTATTACATCGAATGTTTTTATCTGCTCAATCTTGTCAAAATCGAATATTATACGAAAGGCAAGTTCTTCTTCCGGAAGGAATATGTCAAGCACCTCGCCTCTAAGGCTGAATTCGCCTCGAACGGTTACCCTTGGAACTCTTGTGTAGCCTATTTCGGAAAGTTTTTCCGAGACGGACACGGTATCAATCCTCTCACCTTTTTTGAATGAAAATCCTATGTCTTTTATGTATTCGGGCGAAGGGGTCGGAGTAAGAAAAACCCTCAAGGGAACAATGAAAATTTCCGCTTCCAATGAATTTTTAAAACGGGAACGCGGAGAATTGTGCGCCATACGGGAAAATACGCCCGCTCTTTGCCCGAAAATCAAGGAATTCGGCGTTACTGCACTGTAACAAAGTGTTCCCCATCCGGGAAGCACGCTTACTTCCGCTTCCGGGAAAACGGTATTAAGGTCGCCTTTCAAAGCCTGCGCTTCCCTTTCCGACGGAACTACAACAAGCAATTTTTTTTCCTTTTCGGGCATTTTTTCGTTCAGATAAAAAATATATTCTCTAAAAAAATACCCTTTGAGAGCTCCTTTTAATCCTGCAACTTCCAAAGAAGAATTTTCTTCAAGTTCAGATAAAGCTTCTATTGCGCTACTGAAATCCTTGAATCCGTGTAAGGTCTTATAAATTGAATTTGTTGATAATGTATTCATAAAAAAAACCGATAATCTAGTGTAAAGATTTCAATATTAACTGGAGTGATAAATTGAATCGAAAAATTATTCTGATTATATCAACTTTGCTTTTCTTTGGCGAGGTTTTGCTCTTTTCTCAAGACTTGCAGGATAAATATGACGGAGCGGCGGTTTCGATAAAATATTACGATAGGACTGTTTATTATCCGGGAGATGCCGAAACAAATCCGGTATTTGTTCACATATCGATAAAAAACACTTCCAGAGAAACCTTGAGATTCAAACTTGCAGACGACAGAATGTTCAGCGTGGATTTCAACGTATACACCGTGAAAAATGCTGTGCAAGCTCAGACTGAGCAGCTTGTAAAAAAGCGAACAACATATCAAACAGTGTATTTTAGAGAAATAGCCCTTGAAAGCGGAGAGGAATATTCGTTTGTAGAAAACCTCAAGGACTATGTTGTTATATCAGAGCCGTCCATTTACTACGTGGAACTGAAACTTTACCCGGAGCTTTATAAATCCAGATATATCGAGCTAAAATCAAACAGGCTCACTATGGAAATAAAACCGTCCCCGTCTGCGGCATCTTCTTCCGTTCTTCCTGTAAAGGCAGTCACGGCGGAACTTTTGAAACCCGAAGAAATTGCGCCTGACAGAGTGGTAGAGCAAACTATTATTGCAAGGCAGAAATCCTTGTGGGATCAATATTTTCTTTATATGGATGTGGAAGCGATGCTTCAGCGTTCAAGCCTTCAGAAAAGAAAATATGCAGGTTCTTCAAGCGACGAACGGCTCAGAATGGTGAGCGCATACAAAGCAGACTTAATGCAGTCAAGAATTGATGGAGATATTGTTGCCGTTCCCGAAAAATTCGAAATAGAAAAAACTGTGTACACGCGAACGGAAGGAACCGTAACCGTAACCGAATGGTTCAAATATCCTAACTACAGAGAGAAAAAATCGTATGTTTACAAAGTAAGGCAGCGCGAAGGAATTTGGCAGATTTACGACTATACTGTAACCAACCTAGGAACAGAATAATGAAAGTGCTGCTCATTTCGGAAAATCAGAACCACACAACCCTTCTTGTTTCAGCAATAGACGATTGCGGACTTGACTGCATTCATTACAGATGGTTTTTGAAAGCTCTTGATAATGTTGAAGAAATTTCACCGGATCTGATACTGATAAATGCGATGGATTTTCCGCGGCATTGGAAAGTCCTTGCGCAATATGTAACAAGCTCGATTTTTGATGAGCCCGTTAAGGTGATTCTTTATGCGCCCGACGATTTTTCGGAAGAAGACATAAAAAAATCAAAGGCTCTAAAAGTATTCGGAATGATTCAATCGAAAGACAAACTTGAAGTAAAGAAAAATATTGAAGAACTTGCACAAAAAGCTCGTGATATAGACGAAAAATCTATCAAATCAGAATACGAAATAAACAAAAAAGAATCACAAGAATCTGAACTTTTAAGCAGGTTTTCAAGTCGCAATGCGGAAAAATCATTCAGTCTTTTAAACGTAGACAATCTTTTTGAAGATGAACTTCCTACAGTGTCCGAAATACTGGATGAAAACCTTACGGACGGACAAAACAAAACTGAAGAAAACGAAATCCCTGTTTCCGAAAATATGGAACTGTTCACAGTGGATAACTTGCTTGAAAACGTTCAGAACAGGAAAAGATTTTTCGGCTCTCTTTTGAAAAGAATCCTTGAATACTATGAAAAGCAATAAGGCTAAATTTTTCTGCGAAAACTGCGGTTCAGAAGTTCCTGAAAACGCAAAAATGTGCAAAGTATGCGGAAAATTCTTTATTTCGGTAAGATGCCCTGAATGCGGAATGACGGGAAGTCACGAGGATTTTAAAGACGGCTGCCCAAGATGCGGCTATGCGGTGAACAAAACAAGTCCTTCTAAAAGCCGAGAGTTCCAAAAACAGAAAACTGCCCGAAACGTTTTAGAAAGACTGAGATTCGGTTTCCGCCCGAAAATCCATGTAGAATCAGCCCTTCCCTTATGGATATATGTAGTTACAACTACAATTCTTGTTGTAATTGTTTTTGTGACATACAGCTGCATAAAAAATCCTTATTGACCTCTACGTTTATTTTCATTATCATATTGCTATCGGCTCGAGTGGCGGAACGGTAGACGCACTTGGTTCAGGTCCAAGCGAAAGCAATTTCATAAGAGTTCAAATCTCTTCTCGAGTAATAACTGATTATAAATTTGAGTAAAATCTGTACAAAAAATATTAATTAGCACACCGTTTTTCTATTATGTACAAAGTACGCTATACAAAACCACAGTAACCCCCGGAAAGCCATGACTTGAACCCTCCAGCACCGCCGCCGCAAACTTAATGCAGCAGTTTTATAACGAAGAAATGCAAAAGCTATAAAAAAAGCCGTCAGTTTTTTTCTGACGGCTTTTTTTATCAAAATAATAAACTAGCGATATAGCGCCTTATTGGCAACGGCTGAAGCTCTATCGAAACCTTTAAGCCTCTCTTCAAAAGACCCGCCGAACATCACCACACGCGCAATTGTCCACATATTATTATAATTTTCTTCAACTTTAGCCCGGAACGATTTTAAATCGACTTTTTCAAACTCTTCCCGCCCAATCGAAAATAAAACAGCCTGAGTATTACCGCCCCATTTTGCTTTTACATTAAAAATAAAGTCAATCCGCTCAATGTCCGGTTCTTTTTCAAATATCTTTTCGGAACAGTCAAGCGAATATAGACAAGCAGCCGCAACAACTCCGTCGGCATCCTCGCCGTCGTCGCTCATAGAATAGACATAGCCGCCGATTTCAGCCTCAACGGAACACGTATAAATATCAGACGTAACCTTTACCGATTTTATGCGCCCCTAGGCTTCCGCCGCCGAAAGTCCGTAATTTTGAAAAACCTGAGGATTATGCGAATCGTAAATCGCATCCATTTCAGCAATTTTTTCCTGAGCCTGCCTCTCTTTAGCTTGCAACTCTTTGTCTTTTTGCTCTTGCGAATCATCAATCATGATGATAATTACCACAGCAATTATCGAAACAACAAAATAAATTCCGACTCCAATTAGAATCTTTTTTGTTAGGCTTATTTTTTTTGCCTTTTCCATGATTTTTACTCCTTGAAATTAAATATAGTATAAATTCCTGTATCCTTCAATTGACTCAGAATCCCGCCTTATCCGGAAAGAGGCAAAAAAAATAAGTACTTACGTGAGTACTTATTTTTTCAAGTCTGCCTCCTCTGTATAAAATATCTTTGTTGCAGCGCAATATTGCCAGAATGATTCCCAATCAAGAGATTGCATTACCAGCCCATTCCTGCATATGTCAAAGATAATATAGACTTTCCCAACGCCGGCAACGCATTGACAAACGCCTGAACATCGGCACAGTTTGCGCAGTCTTCACATACTCGCTACCCCCTTCACCCCGCGCTTATCTATATACCGATAATACTTTTATAATATGTAATACTCCACGTTTACTCACCCGGATTGCAAACCTTGCAGGGCTCATACCCTTTCGCTTTTGCCTGTTCAATCGTTAATTCAATAAGCTGCTTAGACCTTGAAAGCGTCCTGCAATCGCGCCTGTGATATTTTTTCCCGGAAGCCGTAACAAACACCGTTCCTGTTGCGGCAAACAACATTGCTGCAGCAATAAAAATAACCGTAAAAAGTAAAACCTTCTTTTTCATTTTATCCTCTTAAAAAAGTTAAAAAACGTATATTTTTACCCGAACGTATTCCAATTGTTTCTGCAATTCAGGAGCAGTTTTCGGGTATATTTCTTTTTACTTCTTTTTTCAGTAATTATCAAGCAGTTCCACAATGCCATTTATTAATGCCACGCTCTTCACATCTAATTCATCAATTTTGGAAAGCAATTCTTTATAACGTGAATATCTGCCATAGAAATTTTCCGGCTCTGTCAAAGACGTTTTACCAATAAGAACATCTAATGAAACGGAAAGTGCATTTGCATATTTCATTCCGAAGTCTTTGTTGAACCGGCTACCTGATTTATAAAAAATATAAAAAAACTACAGTTCCAATTTGTATCGGACTATTTTTCTTGAAATAAAATCTATAAATTCGATTTCCGTGGCGAAAAACAAAAGTTCTGCGCTTGTGCTTTTTACATAATTGAAATTGTACAACTTGTCGCCTTTCACCGGTAAACCTATCCAGGAAAGATGCGCTCTTACCTGATGTCTGTAGCCTTTTTGTATCCGGCATTCAACGGACGCTTCGTTTTTTCGTTTTTCCGATATTGATATTTTTGTGGAATAGGTTTTGCCGCTTTTGCACTTTTTTTGCGCAGCTCTTCCCGAATTCTCTGTAACGGGACGAACAAGGCTGCTTTTTTTTCCGTAATTTCTGAACATTGAAGAAATCTCGACTTCCGAAAGAGTGTCTATCCAATCCTTTTTAACCGGAATCGGAGGAAAGCCTCCAAAGGCCTCCGCATTGTTGTTCAATACATCGCATTTTGCCTTATAAGTTTTTATAAAACGTCCGGAATCCTGTTCGTTTCTTAAAAAATCATAAAATTCTTGGCTTGAAGCCACAAGCAAAAGTCCTTCGGTTTCTGTGTCAAGCCGATGAAGAAGTCCGTGTTCGACTTTTTTAATTCCGGAAACATTTTTACATACAGGAAACATGGCTGCCGCTTTTGAAAACGCGTTTTCCGTGTCGTCTTCGTAAAGCGGAGCTGACGGAAGTCCCCTTGGTTTGTGAATTACAATGTAAGGCTCTTTCTCCGAAGGTTCGTGAAGAATTTTTATTTCAGGCATATGGATTTTACCTTTTGGGGAACTTCCCTGGGATATTTTGAGCGCAATTTTTTTAGAATTTGGAAAAATCTTTCAGGGATTTCCGCTTTAAACCTGTGGTATTTTTCCGCTCCGGGAAGTTTTGCAATTAACTGCCTTGAATGTAGCATCAATGTTGCGTTCGGAAATAATGTGTCGGGCTTTCCGTACAGACTGTCGCCAAGAATCGGGCAGCCTATGTACCGCATATGAACCCTTATCTGGTGCGTCCTTCCGGTTTTTATTCTTACCCTCATAAGCGAATAAGGGCCGTAGCTTGCAATACAATGGTAAATCGTGCGGGAAAATTTTCCTTCGCTTGAACAAGGGTCTGCCTTGAATCGTTCTCTGTTTTTTGTGTCACGGAAAATCATTGTTTTTATGTCCCCGCTTGAAGCAGGCGGTCTTCCTTTCACTATGCAGATGTAGTCTTTCTGCAAAAGCCGTTCCTTGAACGCGTGCGAAAGATATTCTTCCGTATCTCTATTTTTTGCAGTGATTATCACGCCCGACGTGTCCTTGTCGAGCCTATGCACTATGCCCGGTCTGTGAAATTTTATCGAATCATTTACGCCGCCTTCTTTTATCTGACCGACTGCATTTCTGCCCCAGTGAAAAAGAAGCGCATTCACCAAAGTTCCCGTCCAGTTTGAATTTGCAGGGTGAGTTACCATTCCCTGTCTTTTGTTGACAACCGTAACATTTTCGTCCTCGTAAATTATTTTTAGAGGAATGTTTTCAGGCTCGATGTTTTCGGGAATATTATCTTCCCAATATATTTCAAGAATGTCGCCTGCTTTCATTTTGTAGGAAAATTTAGTTTCCTTTCCGTTTACAATTACAGACGTGGAAGTCGCCTTGAGTTTCGAGCGGTTCATTCCATTCGGAAGTTTTGCCACGAACACATCAAGTCTTTCGTTTTCAAAATAGTCATCGGAAACTTGCGCTTTTAAAAGAGGCATCAAGTTCCCTCTGAAACAGACGGCTCAGGCGGAGGCAATTTTACCGCATCAGGATCGCCGGTTATCGACTCTATATTTATGTTCCCTTTCTTTTTTAAATTGCTTGTCTTATTTGTAGTTTTCAAAAAATGAACAAGAAAATCCGCAAGTCCTATTCCGGCGCAAATCCCAAAAGACGTAAGAAGAATCGAGAGAGTCTGGTCGTTCGTGTACTTTGAAGTTGTTGAATCTGCTGCCGCAAAAGGACTTAGAGCGGGGTCAAAGCCGTTCATCGCCCAAAATCCCAGCGTTACGTTCAATGTTACAAAAGGCATTGCACCGAAAGTTATAATTTCAGCTCTGCGAAGGTCTTTCAGCCATGGCGAAAATTCTTCGTCGGTATATGGAACAGGAACCGGAGTTTTTGCGTCCTCAGCAAAAATAGAAATTTTTCCAAGAGAAATTACAAGAATAAAAACGGTAAATATAGATTTTTTTTTCATACACCGTTCCTTTTTCCGAATATTGCAGTTCCGATTCTTACCATAGTTGAGCCTTCCTCGATGGCAATTTTGAAATCCCCCGACATTCCCATCGACATTTCGTTCAGCGGAAGTTCAGGGTAATTTTTTCTCATTTTTTCATAAATTTTTCTTGCAGTTACAAACGATTTTCTTACAAGACTTTCGTCGCTTGAAAAAGGAGCCATAGTCATAAAGCCGCACGGAATTATGTGCGGAAAATCCCCGTTTTTGCACATTTCAAGAGCTTTACAAAGTTCGTCCAATTCTTTAAAACCTGACTTTGTTTCTTCCGCCGTATGAAGCTCAAACATTACGGAAACGGATTTTTCAAGCTGCGAACATTTTTTTTCGATTTCACAAAGGAGTTCAAGACTGTCAACGGAATCTATGCCGGTTGATACTTCAAGGATTTTTTTTACCTTGTTTTTCTGAAGATGACCTATCATATGCAGTTTTGTTTTAGGGAATTTTTTTATTATATCCGGAAATTTTTCAAAAGCTTCCTGAACCCTATTTTCTCCGAATAAAAACAGCCCTGAGTTTATTGCAAGAATTATTTCTTCAGCGGAATGGAATTTACTTACCGCAACAAGTTTTACAGAACCTTCCTTCCGTCCCGATTTTATTTCGGCGCCGCGAATATCTTTAAGCACTTCCGAAAGATTTCGTTTTATGTCGTTCATTCTTTTCGGATTATATCAGCATTTATGACATCGGACAATCGCAGCATACTCTCGATGGATAAGTCCTCCGCCCTAAGAGTCATATCTATATCGGCGGCTAAAAGAGCGGCTTCGGCTTTTTCTGAGTTTGAAAGAAAAAGAGAAAGATTGTTCCGAAGATTTTTTCTTCTTGACGAAAAAAGTGCTCTCTGCATTTTTGAAAAAAGAACCGGATTTTCGCAGTTTGGAAACGAAGTTTTTTTTGTCATTTTCAAAACCCTAGAAGCGACTTTCGGAACAGGCCAAAAATTTCCGCCTGCAAGTTCCATTACCGAAGAAATATCGTACGCCCACTGACACAGCACTGACAATGAAGAATAATTTTCGCTTCCGCATTTTGCGGCTATTCTCATAGCAACTTCTTTTTGAACGGTAAATACCGCATTTTCAAATCTCACGTTATTTTCTATGGTATCGGCAATAAGAGAGGCGGCTATATTGTACGGAAGATTCCCGAAAAAACGTTCTGGTTTTCCATGGTTTTCAAGTTCGCTTTTCCAAGTTTTAAGCACATCTCCTTCCACAATCCGGAGCATTCCCGAATCGATATATGACGAAAAAAAAATGCGCAGAAGATTAAGGAACCCTTTATCTATCTCAAAAACGGTAAGCCTTGCATTTCTTTTCAGAAGCTCGAAAGTCATAGCACCAAGTCCGGGGCCAACCTCCCACACCGATGTCCCCTCGTCTACCGTCAGAGAGTCCGCAATGCTTTTTCGAGCATTTTCGTTCACAAGAAAATTCTGCCCGAATCTTTTATGCATTGCAAGGCCGTGGCTCTCCAGGAAGAGTTTAAGTTCCTGCGGAGAATTGTAATTTGGAAGAAGAGTTTTCATCAAAAACCTCCGATTCTGAATGACGGAAAATGGGAGAACATCATCACAAAAAATTTCGTTGCATTATACAGAAAATTCATTATTGTTGCACCTATCGGAGCGGCGAACGGAAAAATGAAACTCAAGAAAAAAATAATAAGCCCTGCATATATGAAAATAGTTATCAATGGAGAAACCACAATTGTCGCAACAATTCCTATCGGAGAAAAATTTCCGACAGTTTTCAACGCTATGGGTGCCGTGAATGTTTGAGCCGCACAGCTTGCACCCAAACCGGAAGCTATGCCGAAGGGCAGAATCTTTAGCGAAATAAGCGTAAAAAACTCTGAAAAAAGCAAGATTCCTGCAAGCGCACCGTACGAAAGCATGAACGCAAGGCTGAACATATCTTTAGGGCAGATTGCAACATGTAGCAAAAACGAAAGCGAAAGAATGTCAAGCAGTCTTATATTATTCATTTTGATGGCGGCGCAGATTATAAGAAGCACGTTACAGATAAATGCCCTTAAAAGTGACGGAGAAAGACCTGCAAACCACACAAATATCGAAACCGAGACAAACTGAAGAATAAGCGAAGTTTTTTCACTAAGTCTTTTTTTTGAAATTTTCCTTGAAAGTCCTGAAAACAACGAAAGATGCATACCGGAAAGTGCCAATATGTGAGAAAGCCCTGCAGCCCTGAACGCATTCTGAAGCTCACCATCCGTGTATTCCCTGATTCCGGAAAGCAGAGCAAGAAAAAAACCGCCCGCATCTTTCCAGTAATACATAAGCCTTCTGAATTTTAGCCTTGAAAGACTTCTGATTTTTACAAGAAAAGAGAAAATATTTTTTTCAGGAACGATATTGGTTGAATTTTCCGCAATAAAGTATTTTCCGGAAAATTTTCCCGACACAAAAAGACAGTTTCCCTTTTCGCACAGAATTGAGTTTTCCTTAGCGGATGAATAAAGTTTTCCGGGAAAATATGCTTCCACAATCTCTTCCCTCAAAAAAAGTTTTACGTTTCCGCTTGAAGAATATACACCGCCGTTTTCATCCCGCACACAAAAAGGAGAAAAATCTACAGTATAAAAACCTTTCTGCATATTTTTCACAGGATTGGACAAAATCTTTCCTTCAAGACTTTGTATAAAATCCTTTTTGCACAGACACGAAAAAACTTTCCCGTCTTTCACGGGAATCAGCCTTGAATACACCAGTAAGGCGACAATTGCCGCCGAAAAAACAAAGGGAATTCTTTCTTTTCTGAATCTTACCATCTTAGACCCGCAAGCGCGTCGCGAGCCTGTTTGATGACCGTCTCTGAATATGTGTAATATGTAACCGAAAGCAATGTGTCAAAAGCATTTTTGTCTCCAATAGCTCCAAGCGCATTTATCAATGCAAGAACAATGCTTTCCTCAGGCTTTTTTATTCCGCTCTGATTTATTGACTTTTCCATAACAGAGTTACATTCGTCAAGATAAGAACAGAATATCTGCACGGATTCCAAAGGCGCAATTGAAGGAAGATTTTCTATTACGCCCACGAATTTTTCCTCAGGTAAAAGACCTTCTTCGTACTCATTCTTTACGGAAGAAAAAAACGCAACGGAAAGACCGCCGGCTCTTGTCCATTTTAGTTCAGAAAGAACCTCAAACGCCTCAAACTGAAGATTCGCCAAAGGCTGCCCCTTGGAAAGATTGTTCTCGTACATATTTATAGTACGGGAGAGCACATTTTCTGAAATGTCAGCCAAACTTTTTTTAGGAAAATTATTATTTTTTGAAGCAATATCAAAAATCTGCCGGCAGTCTAAAAATTTTCCCGTCTGAATTATGGAAACAGCCTGCGGAACGGAAGATTCCATCAGTTTTCCCACGGAAACTTTTATCTCTTCTCTGTATGAAGCCCATCCCGTCTCTCCGTAAAGCAGATAAAGAATCACAAACGAATCTCTGTTCCCGATAACACCGAGCGTAGTTATCATGGCTTTTAGAAGCGCCTCCTTCTCTTTTTTTACGTTGGCGGCTTTCAGGTGCTCGTTTAGAAATGCAGGAAATTCAGAATCATTCAGATTTAAAATAGAAACACAGTTTAGAACCGAAATCTTTACATTTTCATCAGAAAATTTTTCGTATATGGCAAAAAGTTTATCCGAAAACTCTTTTTTTTCCGCCGGAGACGCTTTTTCCGCGCGGTCATAAGAAAGAGCACGAAGAGCTTCTATTACAAGAAGGTCAAGTTCTCTGCTGTTTCCCAAAATATCCTTGTTCCGCATGGAAAAATCCATCGCAAGAGAAGAAAGAGGCAGCGCATCTTTTGAGCCTGCGGCACGCACCGCCTGAATTTTATCCTGTATGTTTCCCGATATGAATTTTTTTTGCAGCAAAGAGCCTTCCGAAAATAAAAATGTGCACAAAAGCGCAAAAATTGTAAAACTCAAAATCTTTTTCATATTCACTCCATATGTTCTGCATTCGGGTGCAAAGCGCATACGTAAATCTGAAATGTTTGCTTTGCAAAGCCGAAGCTTTATTTTCAAAAAGTAAATCTACTAAAATAAAATCCGCACCGCCTTTTTTAGCAAGCAGTTTAAAGCATATCAAGATTCCGCATTTTCCTCTTTTTCAGAATCTTTTTCAGCCTCTTCTTCCTTTTCTATTTCCGAAATCGCCTGATATAACTCTTTTTCTCCGGACGGAAGAATATTGTACACATAACTTAAAATATGGTTTTTCATTTCGTCCGCTATTCTTATGCACTCAAAATGAAGCCGCGAGTGATTTGCCTCTTCGTCATATTCAACAGTTCTTACTATGCCCAGCATTGCCACAGGATTTGAGTTCAGATAGAACTGAAGTTTTATTTGAACGTTCGGAACGCCCTTTCCTCCAATCCTTATAAGAGCCCCTTTTTCGGAAATGTCTTCAATTAAACATCTATATCCCGGATTTTTATCAGTCCAGTTAAGTTCAGCTTCAAACTCCCTTATTATGTAAAGTTCTCCGGTTATGTGGCATTTTGCCCTGATTGCGTTCCTTTTTTGGGTTCTAAGAAGTTTTGTCGTATGCTGAAGATGAAGGCACGGACGAGCCATAAAAACGCCCGACGAAATCACCGGCGTGTCGAACACATAACGGGCATCCTTTTCCCGCCACAAATACACGTTCACCGTATGTCCTATCCAATTTTTTCCTTCTATTGTAATAATTCCGTCTCGTGTAGGAAAAGCGATTGTCAAAGTGCTTGCGCTGTTTATTATTTCAGAGTCGAAAATTCCTTTTCCAGGAAGAATCACTTTAAGTTTCTGCCCTGCAGAAAGAGACTTTGTAGAATCCAGAGATTTTTTCTTATCAACATCAGTTTCCAACTTTTTTCTGAAATCGTACAATTTAGAAAGAAGCAGTTTCATTCTTGCTGAATCAGGTGAATCATTCACTTCGGACAGCGTTTTTACTTGGGACATACATTTTACAAGAATAGGCAACGAATAAAAAAGCGAAACAGGATCATCTATCGCGCATACCTGAGAAACATTCCATAGTGCCGCTATGTCACGGATTCTGAAACCCTGGTTCAAACCTTCCACGCAAAACGAAACTTTCTCTTTGTTCTTCACAAGGAAAAAGGCGGCAGCGCCGGAGAGACAGGCAAAAACAAGAAAAACTATGAAAAAATGCATATATACAAAAAAAACGCTCTTCATTATAATAGCACAATTATTTTCAAATGCAAAGACAGCGTTATTTTACTTTCATAGCAGTATTCCCGGCGGCTTTTATTTTTTTGATTGCTCCGCCGCTTTTTTCATCAGGCAAAGGGAACGGAGCCTTCTCGGAATGGAGATTCCCCCTCAGTCAGCTTGTGATGTGCATTGTGTGCACGGCTCTTTTTTTTGTGTGCCGAAATTATTTTTTTATAGAAAAAAGCAGAAAAATCCCTGAATCAAAAAAAATCGCGGCAATAATGAACTCGTCGTATTTTCTTATATGCTTCGGATTTTTGTGGATGTTTTCCGCCGCACTTCAAACGTTGGCGGGCATTTTTCAAAAAAGCGCAATTCAAAACGTTGCAAAACCCATAGGTTCGGGTTGGTTTTTCTGCGCGCTGAATTTTTTATTCTCCGCCGTAAGCGAAGAAATTCTTTACAGATTTTTTTTACCGGACGGATTGAACTTTATATCCGAAGCTGCAAAAAACGAACGCATAAAATCAGCTCTTAAAATTTTCATAGAATTTTTTGCGGCTCTGATTTTTGCCTTTTCTCACAGATATTTGGGATTTTTTTCCGTGGCGAATGCATTTTTTGCCCACGGAATATTAAGGTTCTGCTACAAAAAGACCGGAAAAATCGAACTGAACTTTATTTTGCATTTTCTGTACAATTTTCTTTCACTCATTGTTATGGTTTTCGCCTGAAAGACCTAAAATATTAAGCATAGAATTATATGTCCGCTCCGAAAGGCGAACTGAATAATTCCATTCATTTGACGAATAAGAGATTATCATGTTCCCATCGTCCACCTTGTAAAAATCCATTGAAAGAAAATTCCCTTTTCCAAATTCCAGAGAAATTTTCATATCCGATTTTTTAGAAAGATTTTCTTTAGAAGACTCAAAAAAAAGTTTTCCGTGCCTAAGCCGTAAAAGATTTTCCATATCTATGTTTTCAGGAAGAATAATTTTTTCTTTGCCGTAAAATTTTACCCTGAAAAGCTGCACGTTTTTTTTATCAGGAAACAGGTTTTCCGGAATAACGTAAGGGTCAAGCCAAAAATTTTCATCAACATCAGAAAACTCAAGAAAATCATAATCGGATTTCCAGATTCCTTTTTTTGAAGAAAGTGTCAAATATCTTTTTTTTTCTGTAAAATCAAGAGTTCCAAGAAATACACCGTATGTTTTTATAGACATTTTGTTGTTATTTCTAAAAAGAATATTAAATGAAAGAATAATCGGCTCTTTTTGAGCTAAAAAAAAAGGTTGAGAATCTTTTTTAATGTCTGAAATTTTATACATTTTTATATTGTATTTAAGTCCTTCCAATGCAGTTCGGACAGTTTTCTGTTCCACGGGGAAAGTGTTTGTTTTTGCTTCTTTATTAAATTCCGTAACATTGCATTTCCAAAAATCGCCTTCTCCATCTTTATTTTTTTGCATAAAAAAACAGAGACTTTTTTCGCTCCGCTTTATAGAAAACATCAACACTTCCTCATTTTTTTTGACAAAAAGGATTTTTTTTGCTTTTGCCTTTTCGATGAAAAACGGCGTGTACGAAAACAATAACAGAAGTGCAAGAAAAGTAACAAGAATTTCAAGCGCATATTTTTTCATTGTCTTTGTTTCCTCCGGGAAGATATAAAAATAAAAAGCGCCGCATATAAAAACGGAACAAGAACAAAGTTCAGTAAAAGAGTATATGCTTTTGCCGCAGAAAAACTTTTTTCGTCCGCAATTTTTGAAAAGCCCGTTTTTTGTAAAACGCCTTTTTCGTAAAGAGAACAAAGCTCTTCTTCTCCGTCCAGTTTTAAAAGTTCCTTTATCAGAAAATCAAGGTTTCCGTAATTGTATTTTTCTCTGCTTATGTATCCCAAAAGAACAGGATTCAGAAAATACTGGTCTGCCGCCACTGCAAAACCGATGTCATTAAAAACGCCGGGATTGTAGTAGCCGTATGCGCTTCCTTTGAATTCTGCAGCGAGAGTTATTTTTCTTTCGGCATATGTATTTTTTTCGTTTTGCAGCAATAGGGGGTCAGTGATAAAAAGTTCCCGGTTTTCATTCGACGGATTTTCGGATACGGAAAAACCTTGAACCTGAACAATTTCTTTTGCATTTTCGGATGCAAGTTTTATTTCCGATGCCCAAAACAGTGTGATTCCGTCAGAGTTATTTTCACTCGTTGGAATTGAAAGCCAGAACGGATTTTCTACATACATATAGCCCTGCTCTTCGTTCCGCATTAAAAGAGTTCTGCATGAAGATGACCTTACAATGGAAGATGAAAAAGAGATTCCGTAGCTTTCAAGAAGACGAAGAAGTTTTTTGTTTTGGCTTTTTGTTATATTCCACGAACCTTTAATGTCTTTTTCGTACGGCGAGACTGCAAAAAACGCCCTGTTGCTTTTTTCAAGATGGTTTTCAATTTCCTCGACGTCGCCGTCTGTAAGATTTGAGCTTCCCAAAACTACAAGAATGCTTTTTTTATTGGAATTATCATTTATCTGCTTTTTAAAACTTTCGTTTTTGTTAAAAATGTTTGCATCAAAACCACGGAACGAAAGAAATTCTTTAAGATATGAATAATCTTCTTCGGATTCGTCTTTTCCGCCGGGCAGAATATCAACATATCGTTTTTTACCCGTTAAAAGCCCGGATATTTTTTCAGTAACCGAATATTCAAGGCTTTCAGCAGAAATAATGAACGGAACGATTTCGATAGAGCCGCCCGTTTCCACGATTATCGAAGAATACACATCCACATATTCGTTTTTACCGTTTCTGCTTACCTGGATTTTATCGGAAAACGCTCCCAAACTCAAAAGTTTTTCCTTCATATTATTTTTTTCAGGGTCTAAAATCAAAAGTGAGACATTTTTTTTGCGTGCGTATTCGTTCAGAATTTCTTTTATGTCCTTTATTGCCGGAGAAATCCTTGCAAATTCGTCATTTACATAATAGGTTATGTTCAGTTTTTCGTCAGATTTTTCAATAAGATTTTTTGTGTATGAAGAAAGACTGTATCGTTTACTTTGAGTTAAATCCGTCCTGAAATAAAATCGGTTTCCGTCCGCAAATAAAAGAAGCAATGCTAGCAAAAACAAAAAACGTCTTCTTTTTTCGGATTTTTCTTTTTTAATAAAAAGACATTTTTCATTGAACGAAACATTCAGAAAAAGAAGAAAAATTGAAAGCACGAAGAAAAATATAAAATCCCTTGAGTCGAATATTCCTTTTTTTGCAGAATTGAAATGCCACGAAAAACTTAAACCTTTAAAGATTTTTGAAAAAAATGCGGAAGAAGCCGTGTTCCTTAAAAAAAGATGCGAGATGTTAAAAAAAATCATAAAAACTTCGGACACAAGGAACGAAAGAGCTTTTGCTTGCACAATGCTCTGAACAGCTATGCAAAGCGATATTGAAGAAAAAGCATACAGAATGATGAAAAAAAATCCTGTAAATACGGAAGCGATTTCCACCTCGGAAAAAAAGCCTACTGAAAGCGGAACAAAAAATTCCGGAATAAGTATGATTATAAATTGGCTAAGAACGCAAAGAATTTTCACGCATTCAAGATGCACATAAGGAAACGGGAGAAGTTTTTCGTATTGTGAAAAATTTAAAAGACATAAAAGCGGAATAACAATTACGGACGCATATGAAATTAAAGAAAAAAAACTTTCCAAGTTCGAGCCGTTAATTCCGGTGAAAAACGTACCTGTAAGAAAAAATCCTGCGGCGCAAAAAAAGTTCATCGCCAAAGAAGAAACGTAAAAAAGCGGATTTGTAAGCGCATAAAAGATTTTTCGTTTGTACAGAAAAAAAAGTCCTTCTTTCATATGCCGCCCCCGCATTCGTCTTTAAAATTGCATTCATTCAGTTTCATGAACGCTTCTTCAAGCGTATTTGTTTCAGTCTTTAAAAGAAGCTCTTCTTCGCTTCCGGAAGCTTTGACGATTCCTTTGGAAAGCACGTAGATTTTTCCGGAAAGCGCAGAAATTTCCTGCATTATATGTGTGGAAACAATCACGGTATGGTCTTTTGAATATTCTTTTATAATTTTTCTGAACTGCACAACCTGCGAAGGGTCAAGCGCATTTGCCGCTTCGTCAAGAATAAGGTTTTCAGGACGGTGAATCATTGCCGCAGCCAGCATTAACCTTTGAAGATAGCCTTTTGAAAGCTCAAGAATTTTTGTGTCCAGAACTTCGTACAAAAGGCAGTCGGCTACAGTTTTTTCAAAAAAGTTTTGCCGATTTTCTTTTGGAACTTCGTAAAGTGAAAGAAAATCCTCTAAAAGCTCCCGAACGCTAATCCGTTTCGGAAAAATATTTGAGTCGGGAACAAAGCCCGTGTTTTTCTTTACCAAGTCCGCTCGTTTCTGCGAATCAAAAAAAACTCCGTCCCCTCCTCTTGAAAGGATTTTTCCATCGCTTGGAAAATCAATAGCCGCGCAAAGTCTAAGAAGCGTTGATTTTCCCGCACCGTTTTCGCCTATGAGATAAGTTATTCCCCTACCGAAAAACATCGACACGTCTTTCAATGCGTTTTTTTTTCCGCCGTAAAACTTCGTTACGTTTTTTACGTCAATCATTGAAAATCAGTCCGCATATGGAATCTGAATGCATAGCCTGTCCTTCGAAAGCTCCGCATTCGGATAGATTTTTCTTGCCTCTTCAAGCAGTTTTGAAAGTTCCCTGTCCGTGTAGCGAGGGCTGTAATGAATCATGTACATTCGGGAAGAACAGGAATCCCTTGCCACAGTGGCGCACTGGCTTGCGGTCATGTGTTTTTTTTCCTTTGCCTGAGAAATAAGCGCATCCTCGAACATACATTCACATATCAGAAGGTCGGAATTTTTCACCTCTTCGGCTATGGATTTTTTGTAGAGCGTGTCGGTGACAAAACTGAACTTCCGTCCTTTTCTTGGCTTTCCCATAACCATGTCGGCACTTATTTCTATTCCCTTTGAATTCAAGACGTTCTGACCTTTCTGAAGTTTTCCCCAAAGAGGTCCCATCGGAACGTCAAGTTCCTTTGCCTTTTCAGGGTTGAATTCACCGGGCCTATCGAGTTCTTCAAGCGTGTAGCCTACGCAAGTCTTTGTATGCTCAAGCGGAAACGCCCTCACGGAAAAATCTTCGCCTTTGTGGACTACGCACGGAGCTGAAATTTCCTTGATGACTATCGGATAGTTTATGTACATGTCAAGGACTTTTCTGCTTGTTTCTATGTATTCGGCTATCTTTGGAGGACCGTATATGAAAAGCGGCTCTTTTCTGTCAACCTGGGCGTTCAGCATAAGGATTCCCGGAAGTCCCGTAACGTGGTCCGCATGGGTGTGCGAGACAAAAATCGCATCTATTTTCTTCCACTTCAGGTTAAGACGCTTCAGGCTAACCTGAGTTCCTTCTCCGCCGTCAAAAAGAAAAAGGCTTCCTTCCCTTCTAAGAAGTACGCTTGTTAAATGTCTGTAAGGAAGCGGCATCATTCCGCCGCAGCCCAAGATAAATGCTTCCATGTTCATGGCTAGATATTACATGAAAAAAAAGAAGTTCTCAATCAACCTGAAAAACTCCCCGAAAAAAAACTACTTTATCTTTTTCACGGAATTGGAAAATTCGACTCCGGAGACATTTTTGTCGGGGAAAAAGTTCTCACCGTCGGGAAGATCCATGAGTTCGCTTTCCACGCAGCCTAGAACGGCGTCAAAATCGGGGCTGTCCTTTGCCACATCTTTTACGGGGGATTCATTTTCTAAGGCGAACATTCTTGAATATTTCAGTTTGTCCTTGTGCGTCCCAAAGACGGCGTTTTTCAAGTTCCACAAAAACCTTGCGCACTTTATCCTTGTAACAGTCTCGTCCTTTGAAAGCTCTTCCTTTGGATTTCCGTTTTCAGATGCGGAAAAAGTAAGCTCCGCCTTGGAAAGTTTTCCGTAAAGTTCGGCTTCAGAGATTTTCTTTGATGCGGTATAGTTGTACAAAAGGTTCGTCTCCGCCTGGGTTATCTCCATCATCTGCAAGACGGTGATTTCTTTTTTGAGTTTAAGCGATTCTCCGTCCGTTTTTATGACATCTTTCAATGACCAGGCTTCGTCTCTTATTTTTCCGTAGATTTTTCTGTACGAACTATCAAGTTTCATGAAAGCCTCATCGAATTTTGCGGCGGACAACCTGAAATTCTTTTTTTTGTACATATCGATTGCTTTTTCGAGTGTCAAAAAAGGCTTTTCATCGTTTGACGCAGATTTTTCTTCGATGTCCCCGGAAATCAAACCGAGCCTGCTTCCAAGAACAATAACTCCCACCTCGCTTTTGTAGGCGGAAAGAGCCTTGTGATAACAGTCCTTCGCTGCGTTTTTCCTGTCAATCAGAAAAAGACATTTTCCTTTTACGGAAAGAAGTTTCGCCCTTGAGACCTTCTCAAGATTTTCGTCCAAAAGAAAATCGTCTATATCTTTTATTATCTCAAGGGACTTTGCATTCAATTCATCGGTTTTTAAGGGAACAAGAAGGTTTTCCGCCTCCAAAGCCGAAAATCTTTTCTCAATACGGAAAATATTTTCAAGTTCCTCTTGAAAAAGGCTTGAGACAAGCCTGTCCTGCTGGAGACTTTGGCATGAACCAAGGAACACCGGTAAAAGGAATGAAAAAATCAATCCGGAAAATGAAATGTGTTTTTTCATCTGAAAATCCCCCTTATTTTACGCTCCATGCGTTAATCGTGCCGTCAAGCGAAAGCAATACCAAGTCCGAATCCCCATCTCCGTTCACGTCCGAGAAAACAGGTTTTCCATATCCTTTTAGCGGAAATCCCGGAAGAACCTCAAGTTCCCGATTAAAGCCGTATATCACGTTTCCGTCTACAGCGATGTATAGATTTCCACGCCTGTTTTTCTCTTCGGAGACTGTGATAAATCCTTCCTTTGCAGAAACATTCGGAATCAAAACAGAAGTAAATGTTCCGTCCATGGAGATTCTGTAAAGCTGTGCGTCCGAAGAAAGAACGAAAATATATTTTCCGTCATAGACGATGTTCGAATAAAAAACGCCTTCAAGTTTTACAGGAAACGGCTCTTTAAGGCTTCCGTTTTCCCACAAATAAAAAGTTCCGTTCTGCGTTATGAACGAAATCGTTTTTGATTTTGCGTCAATCATCACGGGGCTTCCGAATGCGATTGACGGAACTGCAATCGGATTTTCAATATTCACGACCACACGGTTTTCAATCACATAGATTTTTCCCATGAATCCTTTTTCGTATACAAGGACAGTGTTTTCTTTCACAAACGGAGCGGATTTTATGGAAGCAGAGCCTTCAAGCGGAACGAAAGACTCGTTTCCGTCATAGGATACAAAGCAAATCCTATCGTCCCTCATCGGAATCACAAGACCTTCGTCACACGAAGACGGTTCGCACGATGGAACAGAATCCAAGAACAAAGGAAAATTGTCCAAGACTTTAAGATTTTTATCAAAAAGATATACGGCTCCGTCGTCCGAGAGAGCCCAAAGAGTTCCGCCGTTTTTGGAAGAAGTTTCTTTTATCCAAAGAGGTTTGTCGGAGGCAAACTCGAATGATTTTCCAGAAGAAATCTCGTAAGATTTGACGGTCTTTTTTCCTTCAAGCCAGAATATGTTGTCCTTTTTCTTTGAATTATCCGAAATCAGCTTTCCGTCGATTTCTCCGCCAACCGGAATGGAAAATCCCGCTACGATTCTTGAATCTTCCAACTTTCTTCCGGCAGTTTCAAGTGAAAACGCCAAGACAGAATCTGAAAGCCTTATGTCGAACCTTCCTATCGAATACAGTGAAAGAATCTCCGTTACCAAAGAATTTCCTTTCAGAAAAAACGGAACGCTACGCTCAAGGTCGTAAAAAAGGCTGAGGCATCCTTCGTTTCTTAGGTTCTTTGAGACCGCCTGCCAATTCGGGTTCTTCGATATGTGCTTTCCTTCTTTTTTGGAATTGTAGACGGCTGAAAGAACAAGCGGCGACTGTGAAAAATATACAAAATCGTCCATCACCATGTAATACGGACTTGGAAGGTTCACGCCGAACGCACGTAAAAGGTTTTGCATAAAGTCAGGAAAAAAAAGCCTTGGAAGGCGAACTCCGTCCAAAATCAGGCTTGTGTCGTCCCGCACGATTATGGAAGAACTCAAGGAGCGGAAAACACTTTCCCGTTTTTCTTCGTCCGCTATGTGAAGCGCAAACGCAGGATCGCTAAGCCCTTCCACTCCGAATGCGAAAAGCTCCTTTCCCGTCCATGAAAAAAGAAGGTCCTCAAGGGAATTGTTCATCATGGTTTTTGTCAATGAACTTGCCGTGTTCCAAAGGGAATCATATTTTTTTGCCTTTGGAAGAAGAGGAAACACCGCATCTTTCAGTTCTCTTAGGCTTCCCAAATTAAGAAGCGTATAATACTGAACGATGTTTGTCATTCGGCTTAAAGAATACGGAATTGTTGAATCTTTTCCCAGAAGTTTCTCCATTTTAAGGAATCTTGAATCCTCGGAAAAAGCGGAAAGCGGAAAAGCCGCATAAAGGAACTTTTGGAAACAGGATGGGCCTTCGTTTTATACGAATCCCCGTTCAGAATAGTTAAGCTTTTGACGGATATTGCCGATATTGAATATGAGCGCCGTGTTGTCGTCGGCCGTGAGCTGACAAAACTGCACGAGGAAATTATAGGGGGGACTGCCGCGCAGATGCGCGACGAATTCGCTTCACGAAGTAAAATTCAAGGGGAATTCGCCGTTTTCGTAGCGGGAGTAAAAAAGGCTCAATTTTGTAAAGGAGATTCCTACATAAAAAGAGAGGCAGACGAAGATGATCATTGACAGACTCGGAGGAATAGACCCTCTAAAAGACGTTCAAAACGCTTACAAAACCCCGTCCAAGCAGCCCCTGCGGTCGGGACACGACAGTATAAGTATTTCCACCGAAGCCAGAGAAATGGCGGAAGCGTATTATTTATCGGAAGTCGCCGCGGCAACACCGGATATCCGTGCCGACCGTGTAGCGGAAGTACGTGAAAAAATCAAAGATCCGGCATATTTAAATCCCGATGTTATCTCATCCACCGCAGATAAAATACTGAAC
>ERZ772957.56-NODE-56-length-90727-cov-11.067441_pt1 | contig 90727 bp, 100 predicted proteins | sample MGYA00580682_ERZ772957 | MGnify/ENA primary metagenome ERZ772957 (study PRJEB29015, sample SAMEA2737921) | human oral metagenome | biome: human oral; feature: human-associated habitat; material: dental | place: China | collected 2025 ... | reverse complement strand
TATCTGTCAACCAAGCTTGAGCTGCCGCGTATTTTTCATAACGAACATTCAAGTCACTTGTTTCTTTAGCAGCTTCATCAACTAGCTTATCGTATTCTTTCAAACCAACTTGAGCTGCTGCAGCATTATCTGCACCTTCATAACCCATGTATGTTTTTGTTTGTTCAGCATTCGTTGTTTTCAAGATATCAAGGTAAGTTGATGGGTCTTCATAGTCTGGGTTCCATCCAACTGCTCCTGAGAGATCCCAATCTTCTGCCGCAGCATTTGCAGCATAGTATGTGATATTGTTCAACTCATCTTTAGAAATTTGTTGAATATCAATGACTACGTTGCCTTCACCAAGTACTGTTTCAACGGATTGTTTGAAGGATTGAATACGTGCGATATAGTTTTTAGCTGTTTGGTCTACTGGAACATCCAAATGGATAGGGAATTTTACACCTTCTGCTTCCAATGCTGTTTTGGCTTTCGCAAATTCAGCTTTGGCTTTATCTGCGTTGAAGAGTCCATCTTGACCATCCGCAAAGTTAACATTCTTCCACTCATCACCGTAAGCAGCCATCTTTTCAGTTACCAAGTCACCGAAAGTTTTTTCACCTGCAGAGACAAAACCTGGTTTCACAAAGAGGTTACGAACTGCAAGAGGAGCACCTTCTTTACCATTAATTTGTGCTGAGTAAGAAGTACGGTCAAAGGCAAAGTTCAAGGCCTGACGGAAATCTTTGTTAAGAAGGGCTTTCTTAGTAGAAGTCTTCTCTTCATCAGTTGTCTTAGAAGTGTATTTGTAACCTTGACGGTCAATATTCACACCCAAACCAGCGATTCCTGGTCCAGCTGGTGTATAGTAGATATTGTCCTTGTAGTCTTCTGCCACTTTAGAATAGTTTGAACTTGTAGGGAAGAGACGAGCATAGCTATAAGCTCCACTTGTAAAGTTGCGTTCAAGAGATTCTTGGTCGGAACCATCATAGAAAGCAAGGGTAACTTTGTCAAGGTGAACATTGTCTTTATCCCAATACTGTTCATTCTTAGCGAATTCGATAGAAGATTTAGCTGTTAAACTTTTCAGCAAGAACGGACCGTTGTAAAGCAAAGAAGTTGGATCTGTTGGTTTAGCAAAATCATCTCCTTTTGATTTTTCAAATTCCTCGTTTAATGGCCAGAAGATTGAGTAGGACATCTTAGAGTTCCAGTATGGTTCTGGCTGGTTCAAAGTATACTCAAGAGTATAGTCATCAACTGCCTTAATACCTACTGTAGAAAAATCCTTTGAATTTCCAGCTACATAGTCAGACAAACCTTTCACAGATTTTTCTGCTAGATAAAGCGCTTCTGACTTTTTATCTGCTGCGTGCTTCAAGCCATTTACAAAGTCTTTCGCTGTTACTTCAGCGTACTCTTCTCCATCAGAGGTAAACCATTTGACACCTTTACGAATCTTGTAGGTATAAGTCAACCCATCTTTTGAGACTGACCAGTCTTCTGCAACTGCAGGAGTCAAATTCCCATATTTGTCATTTGTAAAGAGACCATCGATACCATTTGAAGTGGCAACCTTAGTACTTTGTTTCCCTGAAATGAGGTAATCCAACGTTTCTGGGTCAGCTGAATAAATATAACCATAATTTTTTGGCGCTGCTGAATCAGATGATTTTGAAGAACCGCAAGCAGCTAGAACGCTAGTCGCTAATAGGGCAATTCCTGCCGCAACAAATACTCTACTTTTTTTCATGTTTTTAACTCCTCTTGAAAAATTTAGGCTTATTGAAGATTATAACATATATCTTCTAAAAAGTAAACGAATTTTCAGAATATTTAGGCGTGCATCCATAAAAAACTTTCATTTGTCAAATTTCTTTATTCTTTGTTTGCTATCTATCGAGTCATAAAGCAAACTTAATGTTCATAAAGCCTGATTTTCAGGTTTCCTTTCTCCATTTTCTACCCAGTCAGAAAGGGCAATCTTCTAAATTGGATTTTAGAATAAGAAACTATTGACGGGAAATGATTTTCAAGGTATAATAATAAACGTTGAGGCGGTATAGCCAAGTGGTAAGGCACGGCTCTGCAAAAGCTTGATCGTCGGTTCAAATCCGTCTACCGCCTTTCAGTACCTAATTTAACAGGAATTAACCAAATGAAAAGCCCGTAAAGTCGGGCTTTTTTGATTTTCCGTCAGGTTAAATCAGGCTAACTTTAAAAATATTTTGGGGCGAATTTGGGGCGGACTGTTTTTCCTGCCTTATTTTTTGCAAAGTATTTATTTCTATTTTCATGGCTTTTTATACAAACAATCGGTCTATTATCATTGAACAATTGTTAAAATATTTTAGTTTTTATGACAAAACTTCTCTTGCATAGCTATACAATTTTTCGGCAGTCAATAACGTCATTTTATCCATGCTTGTTTTACCACTTCTTAAATCAGCTACAGTTGACCACGGAATCTCTGCTCCTTTAGCAATTGAGCTTGTACTTTCATTACTTTCAAGTAGTTTTTGGATTTCTTCTCTCATTTTGGAATTCTTTCTGATTTCATTTTCGTTTATCCTTTAGGATTGCTACAAATACAAAGAACACGAGTACGAATATTGGTAAATATTTCATTTTTTCGTTTGATATGATATAATCAAAGTAGGAGCAGGGGCTTTCGCCCCCGACCTACAAGAGCCTTATTTGAACCGCTTTGCTTTGCGTGGCTTGCGTTCTTTTGGCTCTTTTTTTATTGCCATGATAACACTTGCAATCCCTGTCAACAGGGTTCCGGCTGCTACCATTAAATCGGCAATCTCTGAGATTTTCATATCTTTCCTCCTTTCTGATTACATTGTATCACGGTACGTCGTGAATGTCAACACTTTTTCTCAAAAAAATCAACTTTTTTAAAATAGCTCTTAAAAAGGAAATCTTGCTATAAGACGCTAGTTTTCATAAACATAAAATAAAAAAGAGCCCTAGCTATTCATTGAAGTTAGAGGCTCTATGTTTTATGTTACTGATTAGGATTAAAAGTATACATTGTTATGGTAGAAAATGTACAATCATTTTATTTTGTAATTCATCAATTTTTCTCGCCTTAGATAAGTAATACGCCTTATTTGCTATAATATCCGCCATTCTTATATGCGGTTTTTTAGCCGAATTACAATATTCCAATTTTATTTCTTTTAAATTTTCAAAAATTGGAGGATAAAATTTATTCCAATCATAATTAAATGTCCCATTTTTAAATTCGGCTTCTAACGCTTCTTTCAATTCATACCGTCCGTTAGTTGCTGTAGTATGCTCATCATTAAAAACATATAATCTTTCAACTTCATTAGGGTTTATAAATTTTGAGTCAATTAGTTTTTGAAAAACTTTCTTTAAACCAATTTTATAAGCGTAATCAAGATAACGTTGCTTACTTTTTTTGTCCGCATAAATTCTATTAAGAACTTTTTGTTGTTTTATAACAATCGAAAAAGTTATCTCTTTATTCAACGATCGAAATAAACTTCCTTTATGTTTGTTTGCTAATATACATGCTTTTAATTCGACATTTTTATATTTATTGTGTCTTTTTTTCAATTTATTTTCAGCACTAACATACTTTCTTCCAGCTATTTCTTTTGATTCTGAATTTAAAAAAATTACACCACCAAAAACATAAATATTTTCGTGCTTTTTGTCAAAAACACCTGATTCATCTGTATATACAAAAATATTCACTTTCTTACTCCCAAAAAAATAAGGCCGCTTAATAAAGCGACCCCCTTGTGACTGACGAAGAATCCACTTCGCTTAAACGTTAATTCAGTTACACAAGTATACAGCGTATCGTACCTGTACTTTAATTCTACATTATTGCAATACTTTTGTCAAACCAAAAATATGACATATGTTATACAATAAAAATAAAATAACATTTCAAAACCTATATATTGTATTATACTTAGTTAAACATCATGAAAAATATACTATACTTTGTTTTTTAATTTTTTTACAAATAAAAAAACCTCGGCGTAAACCGAGGGGTAATTTGTCTGTCGAGCAATTATCTAAAGCTACCAAAACTAGTCACACGATGACCATTTTCTGATTGCCCAACAGCGACATAGCGACGATTGCCAGAGGCTGCAATATAAGTGATCCAAATATAGCCATCTTTATCACACCAGCCATCATAATTGATTTCTTGACCCGTTGTGTAGACTGCCACGATTTCAGCGGACAATCCAGCACTTGCGCGTACATTGAGTGCTGACACTTCGACAGTAAATGTCCCAGTCTCTTCGTGGATTGAACCATCTCCGCTAGGAGTTGATGGAGCAGGTTGATAGCCTGTGTCATCCGTTGGGAAGTAGAACCAACCCACGACACCATCAAAATTACGGGTGTTATATCGAGCAGGCCCGCCAATATATAGGCTGTCGGCGTTTCCATCGATATTTTGTTCAATCGTCCGCATGGTGTAACCGTCACTATCTTCAATGACAACTCCAGTATGACCATACTCATGACCGTAAATATAAGTTGTGTCCATAACAAATACGGCACTTGCTCGTGGCTTGCTATTGACATTGCCTACCTCATTATATTCCACTTCATAGCCAAGAGATGCGGCACTGTTTAAGAGGTCAATGGCATTGCCCCAAAGAGTTTTACCAAAAATCTGACTAGAGATGGCGTTAGGTAAATCTACGCATTGTGTGCCAAATGATCCGTCTTGGTCAACACCAATACCTTGATTAGCCAAATTTATTGCAAAGTTTAAAACATCTTGTGTTGTTGCCATATTATTTTCCTTTCCAATTATTGTGCATTTCGCGGACTGCCGACTCAACAAACATGTCTAAGTCTTTATCAGACATATAAACATTGTATTTTTCAAGCTCTTGAACAATGTATTTTTTAGCTTGGTTTAACTTATCCTCGCCTTTAAGGTCTGTCTCTTTATTGATTTGCTCAACCGCATTAACTGCGTTTTTAGCTAGAATTTCAACGATTTTAACCGCATTTGTCCCGCCTTTTGTGACAAGCCAACTTTTGACTGCGTGAACAATGATTCCTGCCAAAATAGTAAGGATACTCATTGATCCACCGATTATGATTTCTTGAATTTGTTGCATATTATTTTTCCTCTCTAATTTCCAAGTTCGAGAATTTCTCGAATAGTATCTTGATAGCTCCATTGCCACCAAGCTCAACATAGCTTTCAAAAAGACGGGTGAGCTCTTCTAGTTCGTGCTGGGTTGTCCAGCCCCGTCTCAATGCTTTTTTTAAATTTTCCTGCAATCGAAAACGCTGCAGCCGTTGAAGTCCTTTCTGTATTAAACTCAAATCTTGGTTGTTTTTGTCTCCGATGTTTTGAACGCCAACCACCGCATCTTTTAAATCGCCTATCTCTTTAGATAAAACTTGTATCTTTTTATCTGTTTCTTTGCTATTTTGTGTGCCCTTGAAGCTAAAATAGCTGGGGATAATAACGACTAGAACCGGCGTCAACTTATCTACGAATGTTAGCAAATCCACATTTGACCACCTCGTTTACTCCTCTTTCTTCTTTTCAGCTTCAAATTCTGCTGCAACAGCGTCCTCTACTTCGTAGACTTTGGTCTGGAACGCTGCTTCTTGCTTGCGCATTTCACGACGATTACTTGCATACAATTCTGTATTGCCAATCCATTCATTGATAGTAGAGACACCTTGGCTGTCGATATCTGCCGTAATTGTCTTAACGACAGTATTGTCAATTTTGATATTCCCTACTAGTTTAGTTGTTTTAGTGATTTCTAATGTCATGATTATTCTCCTTTTATTTTTAAATCAATTTTCCATTTGGTACATTGCCGACTATCGGGAAGTCGTCAACTGTTGTATATGTGACCGTTCCAGTCCATACGCGATCGCCTGACTTGTTATTTGTATATCGAATAGAACCATCAGATTCTAAGTGGACAATGCAAGTTGCGTCAATTATTGCGCTATGATTACCAGTTAATGTCAAGTGTACTTGCGAGATTGGCTTAAATCCGTCAGGTATTCTCTCTCTCGCTTGTTCATTTTCTGTTACGCTTCCAATGTTCCTGATAACCCGCGTAACTGAGATAGTCACAAGATTACCAATGCGGACAAATGTTGCGCCAATACCCCACATCAAGCTAGAAGTTGCTTGTAACCTCGTCTTTTGTAAGACGGTATCAATACTAAGCAAGGAATAAGAATTGGAATAGCCCAAACTCCAAGAACCTGTTCCACCTTGCGCTTGGGTGTTGTTAATCTTTTGAAATTCTATTACTTCAGGAGAAATACGCATTGTATAACTCAATCTGTCTGCTGCATCATAAGCATTCATCAAGAATCCATTTGGGAGCATCATGATTTCTTCTTTTGGAATGTGCGAGCGAGCTCCTGCAGTATTGTGATTGGTGATTTTGATATTCTCACCAATCTTAATTTCTCCATAAGTTCCACTGGTTCGGTATTCGTTGATGATTTCACCAGCTTTAACCTTACCCAAGTTGGAAGCTAAAGCACTCAACTTTTCAACGTTCAACTTGTCAGCTGTGATTGCACCATTGACAATCATGTCAGCTTTAATCTTTAGCAATTTAGCAATGATTTCTACCCATTCAGGATTTTGCGAAATCATGCTAGCCAGCGTTTGACCGTTAACCGTCTTTTCGGAGCTAGAGACCAAACCGTTCTCGTCAATTTTGATTTGGTTCTTTTTGACAGTGTTATTGCTTAACTCTTGTACTGACTGTGTAATCTGATTCGCCCGCTGGTCAAATGTGGTTTGCGAGACTTTACTGCCAACCTCTTGTTTGACTGCCGCAAGTTGTCCGTCCACGCCCTGTTTGTATTCTGTCAGTTTGGTTTCAGCGTCCTCCGGAGCTGGGCTCCAGTCAGACGGTATGTTACCGAGCTCCAATTTAAACTTGATTTCGTCTTTGTTTAAAGCACGTTTATCCAAAGAAACCGCAATGTATTTCGCGGTGCTAGGTGCTTTTAAAAGCTGCTTTCTATAGCCGTTAAACCAAATTGAGGAATAGCCATTTGCGGTCGGTTTGTTTACATCATCGAAGAATTGGATTCCTACCCAGTTCTGTTTAGAGATTGGTTTTAACTCCCAAACTTGCAAGCAATAGTCTGCCCCAGAAAGTTTAATCAAATCTGAATAGATGTAATTAGCATCTGATTTCAAGCTGTTTTGATAATAACCATTTTTGTTTAAATTTGAGTAGGCAAGTAGGTTATTTCCGCCAATTGTCAACTCCTCAAACCGTCGATTCACTCCTTTAACATCTTCTGTATACTGGCTTTTGCCAACATAGTTTTCAGCTGTCTTAATTCGTTCAGCCGCAATCTGCTTTGCAGTTTCTTCTCTGCTGTATTTTTCCAGCTCTTCCTTACGTTTACCATCGTCAGCCACATAGCTTTTTACTGCAATCATGTCTGTTTTCAGACCTTCTGTAGTTTTTTCTAACGTGGTTTTAGCAGCAGATATTTTCTCGTCAGCATTTTTAGATAGTTGGCTTATCTCCTCTCGGATTCCGTCGGCGGTCTGCTTGACTTCCGACTTGCTGGCTTTGTCAGCAAGCTGGCCAGTTATCCGAGAGAGATTTTGCTCGTTGGATTGTTCATAGGTCGTCTGTTGCGTGCGGATAGCTCCCACATCTTGCTTGACTTGCTCGATTTTGGTGGCGCTCTCCGTTTTTTCTTTGAGTAAATCTGATTTGACAGCACTCAAATCTTTCTTAGCCAGCTCCATATCTTGTTTGAGTTGGTTAATCGGCGCAGGGTCTGCGGGCTTTCCAGGGTCTCCCTTATCGCCTTTTTCTCCAGTAGCTCCTTTAGGGCCTCGTTCTCCTTGGTCTCCTTTTTCAATCAGACCTTTAGAGACCGTTTTAATTCTATTTTCACCCAGAATTGCACTAACTGAAGCTACTATCCAGCTATCACTCTCTTTATCCGTATTAAATACCCGCATTTGGACACTGTCGCCAACTTTTAGACCTGTTGTGCTTTCGACGACAGACCAATCACCAGTATAGCCATCGGTGCTGTATTGATTGATAAATTTTTGCGCATATTTGTATTGGGTAGTAAACAGTCGTAGAGACTGTCCATCTTCACCGTTTGAACCATTTTTCCCATCATTGACATTGCTAAAAGTGACTTGCTCTCTGGCAACCTCTTTTCCATCAATCAAAGCAATAGCTGTCAATACTAACTTGCTAGACATGCCAGCCGCCTTAACTTCAAAAGTTGGAGACGTGCCAAATCCTTGATTATCAACTAACCATTTCCACGTACACTCAACTGGCTTCTGCCCTCTCTTTAAGCTCGGATAGATTGTTGATTGTCCTTGATTGTTTTTAAAAACAGTCCCGTTATTGGTCGCCAATTTAATCGTGTAGGGCGTTGCTTCAAGCGTCAACTGCTCAACTCGCTGCAATAACTCATTGGCAATCTGGCTCGACTTGCGAACGTAGTTTGATAAGGTGGTCTTGACATCGCTTGTCTCTAGTAGAGCTTCTGTCTGTTCGCTAATGCGTGCTTGTACGTAAAGCGGAGGGTCAAAGTGCCGTCCGTCAATCAGTGTCTTTCTGTCACCGATGCTACCGTCAACTGCACCTTCCACCTCATAATCTACTTTTAATTCACAGTGCTTTTTGAGTTCAGACAGCATATAACCAAACAATGCTTCTTTGCTTGTGTGTTCAGTCTCGCTATCTTCGTTGATGATGTACCCGTCATTTGTCTTTCGAGCAATTGACGGGTATTTATCCCTTGCTTGCGGTGCGTAAATGGTATTGCTATTATTGTAAAAAAGCAGATTGCCTTTATCGTCATAGATTTTTTTATCTAGCCCAGCCATCGTCAGACCGTCTTTACCTGTCCTGCGAATTGCGGTATAAAAATCATCCATATTGTCCGAGTAGTTAATGACTTTCAGCTTCTCACCCACTCTGACAGGCATCCCCGTCTTGTCTTTGCCGAGATTTCCCTCGCGGTAAATATTAACCACATGACGTTTCAGCGAATAGTCATTGTTTAGCTCTGTGACAAATTCCAGCTCTGCGCCAAAGCTATTAGCAACCGAATAGAGCCGCGCTAGAATTGTGTCTGTTCCGCTCCATTCTAACTTGATGGACTTGTCGGCTACTTCGTTGATTCCAATCTCGAACGAGTGTTCAGGATCGTAATAATCGATGTATTGTTTAATGCTCATGGCATTGGTTGGTTTGTGCGGGCCACGCTTTTCCTTATTGGCTTCCAAGCTCAATGAGTAAGCCATTAACTCAATCTTATAACCCGTCTTTTTGACACTATTGATGTTTAGCCAAAAATCCTTGTCCTTAAACCGAAATGCCAGCTTTTGTCCGCTTTGAGCGATCATCTTTTTGGAGTAGTAAGTCAACACAAGGACGCTACAAGCGCCTTTTAAAAATTGCGTCAGATTGGCCGAATTATATTTGATGCCGCTTTTATTATCAAAAAAGCCGACATTGTGACTGTCGGTTGTATCACGGATGGCAATCCGTACATTTCTCTTACTCAAATCCAAGCCTCCTCAATTTCTGCTCGTGCGCTCTCTACTTCCGCAAAACTCGACACAAGCAACTGTACTTTTGTTTTGCCGGGCGGAACCTTAAAGTAGTCTGTCCCCAAAATCTCATCGTCAGGAGCTAGTAAATTATTAACATACAAGCGCCCTTTTTCTTCTGGGTTCATTTCTCCCGTTGCGTCAATAAAGAGCTCTGCTCCTGTTGGATAGCGGTTCGGTACATCGCGCCAAAATGGCACGTTCAGTTTATAAAACGAAAAGTCGTTCAGATAATGGTGCGTAACTAACTGATTGATAGTTGAGTTACCTCCTTTATACTGCCCAACAAAAAACTGCACTTTGGCAGCCTGCTTATCCTTAATTCTGGATTCTAAAAACGAATGATAGCCACCATACCAGAAATAGGTGACTTTATCTCCTTGTTTGCGCAAGTCAAACATGTTCCGATTCTGGTCTCGACCTTCCGAGCTATAAGGATTATCTTTTACCCAAACGCTCGGTGTGAATTCGATAGATTTGACAACTCGACTACCGCCAGCACCGTCACCCATAAGGAAGACAACAAGCGCCTTATTTCGTGCCCGTTCGCTTTTCTCGATGGCCATGCCTGCGATAAACTTATTCTCACTATCCACCACTGACAAGCACCATGCACCCGTCTGACTGACTAAGCCTGTTTCAAACCAAGCGCGAGCCCAGATGTACCAATCTTTCGCTTGTTCGGATAGCTTCAGTTCCTTAACCGCTCCAAAATACGCCCCGTTTGCTGAATTTGTAAAATTAGCCGGCAACAATCCCAATCGTCCTCCAAAAGAAGAATCAGCAGACATTTTCGTGACCACTTTCTTATTTTGATTTTCATAAAAAATAGTGCCGTCTGTCCAATTCTTAAAATCCCCTTTGCCATTTGCGGCCAAGAGGACGTTTTTCTTTTCTTCGACCAAATCCGTTTCTTCAATCTTCCCAAACTGCATAGCGCCGTATTGGCTGACAATGCCGATGTAGCCCGATTCATGTTTGAGCTTGATTCGGTAGTTGACCGGAATTTCTGCACTACCATTATTTATGATTTCAGCTTCTAGCACACCTTGCGCATTCTTTTTAAACTCAAAATACTTCGGATTCTTAGCGTGTGCTAAGCCGTCTGAGATGATAAATGTAATGGTACCTTTTCCATTTAATTTGATTTCTTTAAAATCTAAGTTACCTGTTGGAATGGCATAAAAAACGCGATCTGGTGCAATACTAAATGTCAATTCTTTAGGTTCACTTACATTGAGAACTTTCTGCAGGTCATCGTGATTGTCCATAGACTCGTACTTGACATAAAAAGGTACCGGAATCTTTTTACTTTTCTTACGAGAGTAAACATATTCAGAACCGTCTATCGTCTCATAATCCTGGAATATCGGTTCATAGTCTGCGCCACCCAAAAGCGTAAAGCCGTCTAAAACAGTAATCCATTTTGTCAGCTCTACACCATTAAAAGTTACTTTTACCAATTTACCACCCCAATCCATCGACAGCGTTTAGAATTGCTTGTCGTTTTGCTTGTTCCTCTGCAACTGGTTCAGCGTAGATTTTAGCAATTTCTTGCTTGTCAGCTTGAACCGATACTACAGTAGGTCGATTAGCTAGTTTAGCCAGAATATCCATTACGTCTTTGTAATCATAATCTTGACTAGAATTTGTATTCAATTGAGAAGCCAGTTGGTTATTAGATAAAGTTAGTTGCGCACTTGCTTTATCAATGTCCGAAAAGTTAGTATCAAATGTTACTGTTCCAAAGCTATCATAAATATCACCAGCCATGCTACTGACGGTTGACTGAACACTCTTGAATTGATTCTTAAGACCTTCATTCAAACCGTTCATAATAGCTTTACCAGCTGGAATCAAGAGACGTTTATCATACTCAATAGGTCCTTTGTGGTCACGAATCCAACCAGCAATTCCGCCGACGAAGTCCGTTACACCTTGCCAAGCTGATTTTAAACCGCCAAGGAAACCGTCTAAAATAGCTCTACCGGCATTCCACAGATTGATATTTCTCAATCCGTTGAAAATTCCCGTCACTTGAGAAACCAAGTTAGAGACACTTTGAACCATGCTATTCCAAGCATTTTGTGCACCTTGGACAATCCCATTGATGATACCTTGGACAGACGCTTTTAAACCATTCCACGCTCCGACTGCTGTAGATGTAATTGTATTCCACAGGCTAGATAAGAAGTTCATGAAATTATTCCATGTGTTTTGTGCTCCCTGAACTAAACTGTTGATTAAGTTTGTAACCGTAGTTTTAATCCACGTCCAAGCAGAAGAAGCTGCACTCTTGATAAATTCCCAAATAGCAGACAGAGCGTTTGACAAATTTTCAAACATAGCAATACCATAACCAATAATGGCAGTTACTACGCCTATAAAATAGGTTTTAATACCTTCCCAAACAAGACTAACAGCATTTTTAATACCGTCCCAAATAAGCCCTAAATCCGCTTGTAATTGAGTAAAATTCCCAGTCACTAAATCAATGACTATTAAGACAGCGCCCAAGACGATTGACTTGATAAATTCCCAAGCTCCTTGAAAAATCATTTTAATGCCTTCCCACATTTGGATAAGGCCGTCTTTCATACCATTCCAAATATTCATAAAGCCGTCAACGAAAGGCTGGACGATTGTCATGATTGTTTGTGTGACGACTGTCCATGCTGTGATTGCAGCAGTTTGAATACCATTCCACAAATTTGTAAAGAAGTCAACAATGCCATTCCAAGTATTCTTGATAGTCTCAACAGCTGCGTTCCAAATTGCCGTTACACCATTCCATACATTACTTGCTCCTTGTGTAATACCAGACCAAAGGCCCACAAAAAAGTCAGCAATTCCTTGCCAAGCTTGCTTTATCCACTCAACAAAAGCTGCCCAAATTTTGCGTCCAGTTTTAGTTTGAGTGAAGAACCAAACTAATCCAGCTACAAGCGCTGCAATAGCTGTTACCACAAGTCCAATTGGATTTGCGGATAAGACAGCATTAAATATTTTAAAAGCTCCACTAGCTCCCATGGTTGCTGCGGCATTCGCAGCTGTTGCTGAAGTTAATGCTCCTGTGCGTACAAATTGAGCAAGTGTATAAGCATTTTGTATTGCTAAAATACCATTTCTTGCTGTTTCAATTCCTTTAATAACGCTAGTAACAACCTTGTAAGCTGTCAAAGCCGTTGTTATTCCAACGACTGCAGCTTTTAGTGCATCTAAAGATGCAGGACTATTTTTTAAAAAGCTAGTAAACTCTTTAATTTTTTCCGACGCCGCACGAATAAATCCTGTTACAGATTCAAACGCTGCACCAACACCATTTACGCTTTTTTCGCTACCAGCAATACCTAATAAATCTCCGACAAAGCTTCCGACAATACCAGCGATATTACCGATAGTCGCTCCGATATTTTCAAAGGTTCTACGGATGTTCTCAGCAATATTGACAATTTGTGTCGCTGTCGTTTCATCAAAGCCAATCATTTTTAAAAAGTCAATATTTTTCTTTTTACCCATTGACCCCAAAATCATGTCGTAAAACGTACTAAAAACTCCACCTATTTTTACAGCTAAGTCATAGACCTCCTCCATCACCGCTTGAGCTATACTATCTCCAAAAATCGCTCCTAAAGCTTCTTCTAAAGCAAAACCAATAATCTGAGGTATTCCTTTTAAAATATTTCCAATCATCGGGATGAAATTGTTAAAAAAGAATACCTTTGTTGTGTCATACAAAGCTCTTAGAGAGGGACCAATGCTTTCGCCTAAGGATAATTTACCCAGAACATTTTGAGCAGCAGCTTTCATAGCAGAAAAAGACCCGCTGAAAGTAGAAGCTGCTTCTTTTGCTGTCGTGCCTGTAATATCCAGATTTTCTTGAATAGCATGAATAGCTTGATAAACATCGGACAAGTTGTTAATGTCATACTTAACACCTGTCAGTTTTTCAGCGTCCGCAAGCAGTCGCTCCATCTCGGTTTTTGTACCACCATAACCAAGTTTTAAGTTATCCAGCATCGTATAGTTTTGCTTAGCAAAACCTTGATAGGCATCCTGAATACGATCCATAGATGTGCCCATTTTGTTGGCATTATCAGACATATCCACCATAGCCATATTAGCCACATCTGCAGCTTTTTCGGTATCTCCACCCAAAGACTGCAAGAGACTGGCAGAGAAACCAGTTACATTTTCCATGTAAGCATTAGCGGATAGTCCGGTAGTGCGATAAGCCTCATTTGCATAGGCTTTGACCTTATCAGCCGAACCCTTGAAGAGGGTTTCGATTCCTCCAAGTGATTGTTGAAGAGCTGCCCCTTCTGATAAGGCGGAAGTAAAAGCCTTACCGATGCCAGCTGCGGCAATAACACCCGTTACGGCCTTTACAAGAGTAGATCCAAGGGTTGACCCAGCGCTTTTACCTGCTGCACTAGCTTCCGGTGAAATAGCGTTTTGAATCGCTCCACTGATACCTTTAGCAGATGGCATAATCTGCACATAAGCTTGTCCTAATTCTGTTGCCACTAGTTCTCACCTCCAGTCTTGTCTAAAATTTTTGCTCTCGCTTTTTCAAATTCCTCGCCAGAAATAAAGACCATTTCATTGCTTTCTTTTTCTACTGCGGTTAATTTCTCTGTAATAGAAACAGGTCTATTGTTCCCTTTTTGCCCATCTTTCGTTTTAAACCATGTAAGCAAAGAGAGCCTGTCTAGAATGCTGGCTTGTAGAAGAGTATCAAATGACACTCTTTGTCCAGACATCACTAACTTAATACGAGAATCTTCTCTGAGGCCATAAGAAAAAACAGCCACCTGATAAGCAGGCAACCGTCTATAATCGTATATGTTATACACCTCAGCAAGGTCGCAAATCAATGCGTCTTCATCTGCTTGTATCATTTTGGCGAGGAGGGCAATTTTTTTACCTTGTTTTGAGCTTCAAAGATTTCTTTAATAGCTTCTCCCATTTTGTCCATTGGCACAAGACCTTTTTCATCACGCACATGCTCTTTCAAAGCATCTGCTTGATCTCCTAGTAAAAGTTTTAGCAATTTAGGCAACACAAGAGGATTCGTATCCACTTCTGCGATTGCTTCTACTAGTTCATAGTTGCTTAAACGTTCACTTGAAATTTCAAACGAAAAACCTGATGTAGTCGTACCTTTAATTGATTTTGACATCTATTAAGCTCCTTTAATATATTCATAGTGCGTGTTCCCTTCTTTATCAGGAAACGCAGTAACAGTTGTCTCATAACCTACCGTTTCACCGTCTTTATAGGCTACTTCTCCGATTTCGGTTACTTTTCCTTGTGGAATAACAATCCGTTTGAGTACACCACCTTTAAGGATAACCTCCACAACAAGACAATGTTCTTTTAATTCAGTAGAATTTGCTTTAACAGTGATACCTGTCGCTAGTTCTCCCGTTACGTTAGTGTCTCCATAAATTTCTTTAAGCACTGCCAAGTTTAGCGCTTCGATTAGTGTGAAACCAAATGTATCCTTTTTCTCAGTTTGAGAAGAGTTGACCACATCGCCGCCCCACGCCTTAATGTCTTCCGATTCTGGGCTATTCGTGTTAGTAAGTCCGTCCTCTGAGATGTAACCCAATGATTTAAACGCTGTATTAAGAGCTGTAGTTGCATCTGTTGGAAGTTCAGTACCTAATGGCGCAGAGTAAATTGCCCCACCAACTTTAGGTTTTGCGGTTGTTACATGTGATGAATTTGACATCTTATTCTCCTTTTCGATTTTAATAATGGTTAATATCAAATACTGCTTGATACCGGTAAGATTTCGTTTCGGTATCAGTATAGTTATAATCGCTATTTAACGAGACACCACTAATATCATCTAGCTCTATCAAGCCTTCAACAACATCTTTGACTTCTTCGTTTAATAGCGCAGCATCGTGCATAGACTTAGCGTAACTCTGAAAAGCAAAAGTTGACGACTTCAACTGATTTCTCTTGCTACTACCCGTCTTTTCTATCACGACATATTTATCAGTCATTTTCGCCTGATGTTCAAAAAAAGACGGCACAGTTAAATGACCGTCAAAGTATTTCTTGATGATAACTTCAATCATTTAACGCACCGCCTTTAAAAGTGTATTGTTTTTGAGATTATCTTTCTTAGCTTTGCGAGTTTTAGCACTCACCATTGCATTTGCACGATTGCGTCCAATATGGATGTCCTGCTCGTAGCCATCACCGCAGCGATTCTTGATATTGCTTGCATGTTTTGTCAAAACTGTCTGCATAGCAGATGATTTCATCAACTCTGCCACTCCTGCACGATTAAGCTTAAATTTTATATTACTCATAATGTTCTACCATCACTTTCTTATTCCACTCAAGCGGAATCAACTCCTCGATTCCCTCAATGATAGGACCAAATACACGCCACTTTTTACCAAAAAAGTGAACCTCTTTGTCTTCCCACTCGTGTATATCACCTTTTGGAATTCCAAGAGTATAAACAGCTTTTTTTCCGGTTAAGTTCAGTTGATTAACAATATCCTCTGATTGTGTAGGACTAACTAAGACATTTTCTACTTTAATTTCTTTATTTTCAAAAACAGGAGCACCGAATGGATCGGTACTCGTTTTTACCTTATCAATCAAAATGATAGTGATACCTTTTATGTTACTCATAGAAATTTATCACCCCATATCTTTGTTTTTTTAACCCCAGTCGCCTCAATTCGCTATCTTTGATAAATAGACCACCTCCAGGAACCAAATAAGACCCACTCCAAGAATAGCCTAGAGCACTCTCAGAAATTTGAGTCATTGGCTCTTGGTCTGTAGCCGTCATCAAAGTTCGAGCGACTACGTCAACCGTTACAGATTTCACAACGTTGGCATAATCTGAATCCGCTTCAACCAGCTTATCCAAATCTTTATCAACCTTTCTGGCTTCCATTCTCAGAGAAGCAGAGACAATTTTCAACAGTGCTTTGGCTCGCTCCTGTTCATCAGGCTTTAAATTGCGCCACAATTTCTGCAGCTCATCTACTGTTGCAAAGTCTTCCACCGTGCACCACCTTTCAAAAAGTTATTTAGTAACTTCAGAAGTGCTAAGCTTCTCAACCAATTCTACCAATTCTGCCTTTTTAGCCTTCTTGTTGTATTCAACGCCGTTTTCATCTAAAATCTGCATAAGAGCAGCATTAGTTAAGTTTTCAACTGGATTATATTCATTACTTGGCACCCAATCTCCACCGGAAATAGTGCCGTTTGTTTCAATAACGGCACCTGTTTTTTTATTGATGTACTCCATAATTACCCTCCAGTTTTAATAATACGAGCAAAGCTCGCAGCATCCATGATGCTCCAACCAATATATGCTTCACAACGGATGTATACTTGGTTGTATCCTTTGAGGTCACGTCCACTGTTGTCTGGATCACCATATTGAATGATTTCCATTGGAACTTGTTTAGCATAACCCCACTTAAACATAGTTTCAAAATCACCAACGATAGCCGTATTTTTAGGATCGGTTTGACTATAAGAAGTCGTCCGGTTTTTATCAACTTTCAAACCGTTAATAGTGTCTGGCACACTACCCCAAGCCAAATCTGGATACAATTTACCACCTTGTGCATTTTTAACTTTAGAAAGTGCTGTTGTGAAAATTGGGTCTAGTACTGCCCCTGTAATATCACGTTCTGCTCCGTCAATTAAACCAACAGCATCCTCCATATTTGCATCAGGGTCAGCAGCAGTAAATTCAACTGTTTGAGTAACTTTTTTATCAAAACAGTTATTTCCAATAATAGATGATTCTTGTTTTGTGCGTGGGTTAATACCATGGAAAGCCATGATGTCAAGACCACGAGCTAATTTTTTAGCAAATCCGTCTACAAAGTCACTAAGCATATCAATTTTCGCTTCTTCTGAAGCGTACAAAAATTCATCAGACACACGAGAACCGTATTCAACTTTCAAAGGTACGATTGTGACTGGTTCAAGAGAAACACCACCATGAGTTTTCTTTCCGTTTTCAGCCACAATATCAATATCTGAATCAAAATCAAACGTAAATTCTTTTTGACCATTAAACGGAATTGGTTTTTGTGGTGATAATTTTGCAAGCGACGAGTGTCCTTTTACTTTGCTAATTACTTCAGTTACTAGTTGCGGATCAAATAATGTTCCCTTTGATAATTCTGTTGCCATATTTTATTTTCCTTTCAGTTTTCAATAGTTAAGTTCTGAACCATATCACGATAAATTGCTCGCTTATCATCTTCATCTGTTGGAAGAGTAGGTTCATTTGATTTCATCGGTGCTATTGGTTCAGTTCGTTTCATAAAGCCTGCTAGACGCTCTGCATCTGCTTTGATTGCTTCCTCATTATCACCAACCAATCGATCAGCAAGGTCAATTGGCAAGCCATTTTTCAAAGCAATGCGAGTTCGTAAGCTTGCCGTCTCATAACCAGCTACTTGCTTCTTCAAGCCTTCAATTTGCTTGTCGTAATCTGCAGCGCTAGCCTTACTTGTTTCAGCAGCTGATTTTAACGCACCGTTTTCTGTTTCCAATTCCGTCACACGAGTTTCAAGTTTTTCATAATCTGCAGCTTTTTGCTTAAGCTCATCATAATCACCGTACTTCTCTTTTTGGCGTGCCAAACGCTCACCGATAATACGGTCTAACTCATCTTGTGTTTCAATTGTTTTAAATTCAGACATATCACTGTCTCCTTTCTCCTGCTTTCCCGGCAGTTCGGTAATTTTTGAGCACTAAAAAAGCCGCTCTACAGCAGCTCTCTTAATAACTAATTTTTTGCTTTTTCTTAGGCTTAGTAGTCGCACAAGCCCAGTGCGCAAGCAAAGCACTATCCATAAGACTAATATCCATATCATTAAAATGAGACCGATAGCCAAAACCACCATTTGAACCAATGTTTCGCTTATCGCAATTTGTCGCAACTCTACTAAGTGATGGTTGCCCATTGTGACAGATAGTATTCTGATAAATCCCTTGTTCCCACAGAGAGTTAGCAGTGATGATTTCTCTGACAGTTGGTAAGATTACATTCTTAATCTTATAATCTTTCAACTCATCATCTAAAACTTTTTGTCCACTGGCGCCATCAACTACAATTTGTGCCACATCCGCTTTTTTCAGAAAAGCAACTAACCAATGATTACCATTTCTTACAGATTGACAATCTATTGTCTCAATAAAAATTCGTTTATCTGTAGTCCGTACAGCAATACTCATAGATACATTCGTACCATCTTGACCGTACTTAATACCAATAAATAAACGTCCTGATAGCTTCGGCATTTTATCAACTTTGAGTGCATTCCATTCCGTTTCAGAAATAGCAGATTTTTGATTATATGTTGGCCAGAATCCCAACCGCTGAACGTTGTGATCCAGTTTATCCTCACCAAGTTCAGCTTCAATTTTCCTCTCATTTAAGTGGAAACCCATTGAGGGATTGGAATTGTACCAAGCATCAACGTCATCAATCTCTTTTTCTTCATCCACGGACCATTCAGCCCAGCCAGAGTATTTCCCTTTCCCAAACAGACAAGCATCGCGATATTTCGTAAATACCGTACCGCTTGAAACTGGTGTCGGAGGAGTACCACACATGATAGTCATCGGATTATCACTATCAGTCACCGTGTACTTAAGTGCTGATTCTTGTTCCGTTGTATACTCCTGCGCTTCATCAATGATAAGCAAGTCAAAACCTTCACCAAGACCGCCATTTGACGTCCTAGTACGGAATTGGACGACTCCACCAGTTTTATAAAGTTCAATACGTTCCTGACCTTTAGCACGAATAGAATTAAAATCCTCGCCGTCCACATAACCCATTTTTTCCAAATATCGCTTCACTTTTTCAAATGAAGAATGAGACGTACTAATTCTATGGGCAGTATGAAGCATGTTCAACCCACGTTCAAGTCCCCACAATTCAAGAATATAAAGAATTTCACTCTTACCATTCCGTCGAGGAATAGAATAACCGAACTTCTGATGTACCCACAGCCCATTCTTATCAACAGCCATAATAGACTGTAATAAATTTTGTTGCCACGGATAGCTAGAAAGTCCGGTTCGCTCATAAATCTCAATAGCCTCTTTAGCTAATGATTTCTTCTTAGTATATGGAATAATTACCGATTGAGTAGGATTCTGATTGCCAAGCTTTTTCTTAGTCCTAGCCATAACCTTTCCTTTCAATCGTCATTGCATGATAACCCTATCGCTGGGAGATATTGGATCACCTCCTAATCTTTGATAACGCGATTGGAAACTTTAGCGTACACATCTACATAAGTTTCTTCCTTATCGCCATTGTGGGTAACTTCTGCATAATCACCACACTTATCGCTTGACGAGATCGCATTAGTGCTTACAAGGGCTTTCCAATTTTGCAAGGTTTTACTAAACCAGACAACAAAGCATTCCTCTGCTTTAATTTCACGATCTGACAAACGTGAAAATTCTTGTGATGCCAATTGTTTTGCTTTTTCTAACATAGCTTCTCCTTTCTTTAAGCATAAGAAAAGCACCTAATAAAATTAAGTGCCTTGTTAATTGATTTTTACCGACTGGATATCAGACTCAAGAAATTCAATGTAATCAGAACCAACCTTGACAGTTAAAACATCCTCTTCAGTTTCATTAGTATCTGCATCACAGTAATGAGCCATGCCAGACCAAGATTTTCCATCTATATCCACTAAAAGTACCCTTTGATTATTGTATTGCAATAAATTCATGATTATTTCTCCTTGTAATAGATTGGGACAATGTGAACGCCCGTCTTACTGTAATGAATTGTCATACCATTAATTTCTTTCCCAGTATAAATATCAATTCCTAAATGTCGTCCAGCAGGTAAATCGATATTTTCCTTGAAAGTTCGTGAACCATCTCGATTTTTTCTCAAACGCCCAGACATCTTGTATTTATCATACAAAGCTTGAACGTCAACATCATCATAGAAATAGCTCTTACCTTTCAGCACAGTTGACTGAACATGCCTTGCCTGCTTTTCAGGATTAACCTTGTCCAACCACACACCAGACTGAAACTTCTCTTTGATGAATACCTTGTCCATCAAATGCTCATATTTTTCACTATCATTATACTTCATTTCCTGAAATTTCGCTAATGAAATTGGACCATTTTCACGACCAAGAGCAGCTTTGACACGTTTGAATTCACGTTTATCATCAGCCCTAAAATTATCCTTGACATCTAGTCTCTGTTGTTTCAAATCTTCACGTTTAGATCTCGGAGACCGATGCCATTTCTTTGACCAAGAATTTTGTTTCTTTCCGTTTTTTGGATCGTAGTCAATTGTACAACGACAACGTTGATGACGACGGTAAAAATTAGCAGGTTCCTTCCCATACAGATAGAACCCTACCAAAGACTGGCACCAGTCGCAACAGTGCCCAGTAGAGCGGCGCTCAATAGTCGGTTCCAACCCTACACTACGATGAAATTCCGCATTTTTCTCAATAAAGTCGTCTACAACAGACTGCGTAAAATTAACAATCGGCTCTTGCAGAATCCATTGAACATCGTCAAAAGCTTGTTCAGATGAAATCCGATTGACAATACCATCAATCCTATCTTGATTTAGTCCAGGTACTTGAGTTTTAAGATGGATATTTGCTTTTTTGTTCAATTGTCCTTGAACATCACTAGCATATTGACTCACAAGCTCATAATTTCGTCCTAGCGTCTCCTCTAAGAGCCTTTTTGCAATATTGTAATACATTTTACCGTTTGGTAGTTTATCGGCGCTTACAGAGCTTTTTAGAGCCTTAGAAAGAATTTCCCCGATTTCAATCGCGAAATCATTGACCGTTAAGTAGGTCGCTTTTTTAGCCTTCAAAGCCTCAAAAGCTTTTCTTACTACCTCGTTCTTACCATAAGAGCTTTCAAAGTCACTCTGCACAGCTTGGAGCAATTCCGGAAGAACATCCTTACTCATCTATTTCCTCTTTCTCTTGTAAAAGAGCAGGAGCGATATTATCGGTTCCTTTGATCCCCGTCAAATCCCGAATTGTTTCACCGTCAATATAACCAGGAATTGCTTGGTTTAATTTAATAGCACCATCTCCAATCAAAGTTAAAGTATTTGCATCCGCTTCAAATAGTGGCTCCCATTTAACAATCGTATTTACAAACTCACTACGTAAATAAAGAAACTCATCTCTCAAACAAACAGCCACATAAGCTACATTCAACAAACCAGAACCAAGACTGCGCTGCGCCTTACGACCAGCTAACCGAAGATTTTCATGACTGGCCTTAATAGCTTCAACAGACGACGGATTATCGGACACAAAACCAAGGTCATCCAGTGTCAATCCCATTTCACCAGCAAATCCAGCAGCTGCCGTTCTGAGTTGTTCCGTAAATGGTGTCATGCTTGAAGTCGTAAACTGTCCTACAACTGGTTTTTCACCATCATCATCTTTAGTAAATGTCAACATGCTTGTGATAGTGGCTTTCCAGTTATCCATTGGTTCAGCATCTTGACTTAATCCTAAAACATATTTTTGAGGATACGAATAAAACTCAGCCGTAACATCTGCACGTTCAAGTGTTCTCTTGGCATATTTCTGATAATACATACCTGCCCTTGTAATACGACTACGTCCAAACGTTCTTACTGCATCCGGTCGGTGAATGACCGGCACTAAAAGAGGAACACCCGCAGGATTGTGAATACTATAAGGCTTTCCTTCTTTGGGATAATACCAAGTTATATCTGGCGTGAAATATGCTTCAAGAAGTGGATTGCCATATTCATCCCGCTGTAACACCGCATAACCTTCCGTCAACAATCCCGTAATCGGATCTAAAATACCAGTCGCATTACTTGCCTCAATAACTTGTAATCGAGGCGTATCTTCTTCACCCTTAGAAATATAAACAAAACAACAAGAACCAATCAAAGCTGACAAAACCACGCTATCAAAGAAAACATCAGGATTATTTTGTCTAAAAATTTCATTCACTTCAAAATCATCATTTGTAAACTCTCGAAAAACCAATCTGTCCGCAAGACTATCAACACCTTTAGCGGTCCACCCAAGAACAGCCCTATAATTCATACGGACAGCAGGAGGAATCGTAATTCCGATAGATGTATCATGATACTTCATTGCATATTGCTTATATCTCATATCCACTCTTGATTTATAATTAACCAGCTTTTTTCTAAGATATCCCATACCTCTTAAACTCAAATTTGTTTCTCCTTTCGATTTTGGCGCGAGAAAAAATGTACAGTGACGGCGTGAAGCTCCGCGCTTGCCAAGGGTAGGGGGTCACCCCCCTCTTGGACTTTCTACCCTTTATATCTAATCCAATCACAACTTTGTGGCAAATTACGATTGCCAATCACTGCAGAACCTGTTGCACGTTCTTCTGCATACAATTTGTCAGACTTCTGTCTGTTACATTGCCAATGAGCCAGCTGTAGGTTGTTAATGTCAGACGGATGTCCGTTCTTATTGACTGGTATTATGTGGTCGATAACTGGACTTAGTGGATGAGGATACTTCAAAGACTTGTCAACTGGTCGACCACAAATTCCACAAACATTTTTAGTCTTGAGAATGATTTTCTTATTCTTCTCAAAAGCTACTCTGTGCGGTCCGCTTCTATCTGCTCTATACTCTTTCATGATATACAATCCCTTTTTAATTACATAGATATTTTGTTTTAAATATCCTTTGTTTTAGTCTCTTGAATTTAACATATCTTATATTCTGTTAGTTTCAAAACATATCAGCTTGTCCTTACTCTCTCATGGGTTCAAACCCATTTCTTGAAATATCAATTTACATTTTCTCAATATGTTAAATATGAGAGTTAGTAACTAAAATTAAGTATAGTTTTGTCTAACTCATCTTGACTGAATCCAATATATTCAAGAGTAATATCAGGAGAGGAATGGTTGAAAATCTGCATTAAGATAGCTACATTTTTGTTTTTTTGATAATGATGATACCCAAACGTTTTTCGCATTGAATGTGTACCAATATTTCTTAAACCAACATATTCAGCAGCCTCTTTTAAAAATTGATAGACAGCTACTCGACTAATATGCTTTATTCTAACTCCATCCGACCGGACTTTTTTTCTGCTAGGAAAAAGGTAGTCATAATTTTCTAGTTCTCTGCATTGTATGTAGTGATTGATTGCTTTTCTTAATTCTGGATTGATTGGAAAGCGTCTCAATTTCCCAGTCTTCATCTCTTTTATCTCAATCCTGTTATCCATTACATCTTTTACTTGTAGAGGAATGATGTCGCTGACACGTAATCCAGAATATATCCCAAACATGAATAACATATAATTTCTCTCGCTTTTTGAAAGTAAGTAAGCTTTTATGCGCTCTATATCGTCTAAATCTCTGATAGGTTCAACTTTTCTCACTATATCACCTCCAAACCACAAGAAAAGGCAGGACGTGCCTGCCTTTGTATATTATTAGATAATACTATTTTAGCACATCGAATTTTATATTTACTCTTGACTTACTCCGCTTTTACTCCAGAATAACCACCTGTTCACCGTTTCGATAAAGCTCTGCAAATGCTAATAGAGCTTTGTCTAGAATGTCATAGTAGGTACTCTCTGATATAGCAAGCTCGTTGTATATAGTCTCATCTTTCTTTCGATGCCATACAAGGTACTTCTCGTAGATAATTCTACGATAGTACGGATCGTGTAGCTCGCTGACTGCCTGCTCAATTGCATCTAGCTCCAGCTCTGCATCTACTTTTCTGATAGCAAGCTTCTCGACCTGACTGGTCGTATCGCTTCCAGGATTTCGAGGCATGAAAGAATACGTAGTGGTCACTTTCTGACCATTTTTGTCATTGGCCACACGACGCCAACGAGGATAGCCTTTCAAGATTTTCTTGGCATTTTCTTTCGTTTTTGCTTCGTTTATTTCAGGAAAAAAAGGCATCTCTCACCTCATTTCTATATATTTTCATTTTTCAAGGCTCATCAAAACTTTTGAAAAACGCTGCTAGACCATCGAAAAAAGAAGCAAATGTTCTAGCTATATTCTTTAATCCTTCCCTAACGATTCTCGCAAGCTCTTCAGGACTTAGCTCAACCAGCTCTTGAGCTAACCTTTCTTGCTCACGCAGTAGAGCTTGCTTAGCTTTCTTCTTCTTGATTCTTTTGTTCATCTGGTTTTCTCCAATCCTGTTAATCGTGGATGCTGTGACATAAATTCATAACCGTTCATTTTCTCTCCTTTATTTTTTCTGATTTTATCCTCTACATGGATTTTTCATCACATTTTCCTTAAAATCTTCAATCTCACGTTTGACCTTTTCCAGAAGATTGTGTTCAACCATTAAATCATGTTCATTCGCACCTTCACGCTGAACATAATACTGCAAAGCATGTTTCACAATCTGCATGTGTTTATATTTTAGATACATCCTCTTGACCTCCATCTCCTCGTGTTTGCTCTCCTAACCATAGCAGAGCGAGTCATCTCATCCCAGATATAATATGCATTTTCTAGCATGAGATTGACACATTTTTCTTTTAATCTATCAATCTCAGCTTCTTGCCTTTCGATATCTTTGTATGCTCGATTATAGAGCTCGTCTTCCAAGAAGCGAATGCGATCAGCCATTGCTTCTTGAATAATGATGTAAGTTGGTTTCTTGTATTTTGACATTTCTGCCTCCTAAAACGGTAAATCATCGTCCGAAATGTCCATCGGCTGGCCATTTTCAAAAACTGGCGGCATCTGCTCGTCCATGCTGCTATGATTAGCAGATTTGTTACGACTCTCTAAAAGCTGGAAGTTGTCTGCAACGACTTCTGTGACATAGACACGCTGGCCTTGCTGATTGTCGTAGTTACGAGTCTGAATGCGACCAGTAATTCCGATTAGAGCGCCCTTTTTTGCCCAATTAGCAAGGTTTTCTGCCTGCTGACGCCAGATAACAACATTGATAAAGTCCGCTTCACGCTCACCACTTTGATTTTTAAAGTTGCGATTAACAGCCAGAGTAAAGGTTGCGACCGCTTGGTTTTGCGGTGTATAGCGAAGTTCAGCATCACGGGTCATACGTCCCACAAGTACAATATTATTGATCATTTGCTATCCTCCAAAACTCTGGATTTTCATAAATATTGCCTTGAAGATACACATCACAGTTTTCAAGGCAATTAAATAGATTATCCCAAACATCTTTTCCTGTTCGTATATCTACCAGCTTAAACATCCCTTCATAAAAAATAATCTTTGCTCTACCGCACCAAAATCATCTTTCAATCCTGTTGATTGCATGAGTTCTATTTCTGTAAGTTTACGGGTAGCAACCGTAACGCATTCGTCTTCGATTACATCATCCAACCACGCAACGTCGTGATAATAATCTAGCAATCCGACTCCATAAATTTTGCTAGTTTTTTTATCAAATGCCCTAAATCTTGCATTCATCTTGTACCTCTTCTTTTGGTTTGACCGTAATCTCTAAATAAAAGGATTGATTCGGGATTTCCAATTCTACTGTTGTGGTCTTGCCATCGGAATTAACAATAATGTCGCCGATTGCCAAAACCAAGTCTCCGATTTTACTATTTAACGTTAATCCCATTACTTCACCCGTCCTCTCAGATAATCCGGGATTTCATCTCCGACGTTTAGGCTCTCGTACTGTTCCTTGGTCACAAGGAATTTTCCATAAGCGCCAGCTGTAACCGTGTAACGACCGTCTATGATTTCCTTATCAGTAATCTTGCCGGCCATCATACCCCCTGCATTATCAACTTGATGGATGATAACTGTCTTTTTATCTTCTTTTTTCTTCATTTGTTTTTCTAGTTTTCCAATTTGAGGTTCGTAGTAATGCTTTGCTGCTATAAGACCTAGATTAAACATTGATAGCGACAAAGCAATGAGAGCCAGATAAAGTCCTTTCGCTTTCATCCTAAATCCGCCTCCTTCACAAATACCCCATCAATCATTTTGCCCTTTCGGTCCTTAATTTCTTCATAGGCAAGCTGCAAGCAACTATCAGCTGTCGTCAGATTATGAATAGATATTGCGTGAATAGAATTATGCAGCGATATCAATTCAGGACGAACGAGAGGAACCTTAGTTTCTTCATTGACAACATGCCTATAGAGCTTCTGAGCAAGATTTCCAAGACTGGAAACCAAGAGCAAAAGCTCCAGCTCCTGCGGGCTAGCTTCAATCTCAGCACCATTCTTAATCTGTTGCTCAAGTCCAATCAGCACTACCTGCACATCACCCAGTGCATCTTTTATAAGCGCAGGCTTGTCTTTTGCAATGCCTTCAAATAGCTCACCAGTTTCTTCCATCAGTTTTTCAAACTGCTTAACTGGATTTGCTTCATGCAGATTGCGGTCAACAAACCACTGTTCAACCTTTTCTTCAAGTGTTTTAGTCATTTTGTTTTTCCTCCATTTTCTTTTTAACTTTAGAAGACCTCACTCTTAACTCAATCCGCGTTAGCGGGAAAAGAAGTATTAAAGCTGTTAATGCCAGCAGAAATAATAACCCCTCGCAGATGATTTTGATTAAACCGAGTGTTTTTTCAATCGGTTTAAATACATATGAGTGATATCCACACCAGTCGAAGTACTTCAACCATCCTTCTTTCCCTTGTGGAAAAATCTCTCTTAATAATTTAATCATTTACTTCTCCATTTTCTTTAATAGCTCTTGCTTCTGTCTTTCAAGCTCTGCTTGTTTCTCAGGACTAGTTTCATTTTTATAGTCCGGATTGCTCCATTCAGGATTGTTGCCACCCGTTTTTTGATTGGCGCTCATAGCTTTATTATTCTTTCGGGCTTGAAAATCCCGCTGAGCTTGAAATGCCTGCTCAGGAGTTTTAATTCCTTGGTTGATCCAATTGTCCAATATCCTAGCTATGTAATTAAATTTGCGAACATTGTTTGCAACCGCAATTTTAACAGCTTCCAGAAATAGCTCGGTAGAGACCTTTTGATTGAGCAGATAATCGTTGATCATGTCGAATTCGAATTTGACAAGACCACGACCAAGATTCGCTTCGACTTCTTGTACAAAGTTTTGCTTATCTTTCTTTATGTCTTTATCTATATCTTTCTTTATATCTTTATCTTTCTCTGTATCTATCTCTATATCTCCGTTACACTTTGTTTCACCAGTGTTACATTGTAACGCTTTTTGTTGTTCCCGATGCTTACGAACTCTACGAGCGCCTGCGGTTTCACTGCCAACCATTTCAGGAACTTGCTCCAAAAAATACTCTCTGTCAGAGTTTCTGGTCAGTAGCCCCTTACTTTCCAAAAAAATCAAAGTGATTTTGATATCTTCAACTGCCTCATCAATGACCAGAGCTATTTCCTCAGCCAGATTATCGGCAACACCATCAAAGAAAATCCGACCGCCATCTTCAAGACTCATCAACATCATTTTTAGATAAATGATTGTGTGAGTATCGCCACCAGCAATTTTACGAAGCAACTTCATCTCTTTCGATTTGAAGAAATCTTGCGCAAGCTGAATCCAATAATACCGCTTGTTTACATTTGCCAATATTTCTACCTCCTATGCTGTTTTTGCTTGTTTAGTTACTTGTAGCCACTTTTTAGCCACATCCCAAACTTCGTTGGGCACATCATGGTTATATTTCGCTCTAAATTGGACGATTTCGCCTGATTTTACCTCTAAAGTGTAAAGAGGTGTATTTGGACTGCTAGAAAGTCTTACAAAGACAATCATAGTATGCCCTTTTAAATGACGCTCAGTATATGAACTGACACAGTGATGAAGTTTTTTGCCTTCGTAAATCAACTCAGCTACACGACTAGGAATATGGAAACTGTAACCTTCGACTACCCTATCAAGATCAGCTCTGCGCTTGAATTCAGCCTCAAGCTGCTTCTCACGTTTTTTCTTGGCTCTCGTTTCTTCTTCCCTGGCAAGCCTGCGCTGTTCTGCTAGAAATTGATTGTATAGCTCGCAGGTGTGTTGGTGCATGCCAAAGAAATCTTTCGGAACAAGCATAGCATCACCTTCTGGCTCAATCCCCATTTGCTCAAGCATATTCAGATAGTCTGTGTATTCCTGAAAATCAACCTTGTTCTTGATAACCCAATTAGCCGGTTCAGGATCTGCAGCTTTGACTACATTCAGTTTGTCATTGACTTTTTTCACACTTTCGACTGGCACTTGTTTGATATTCTCCAGCTTACTGTTGGATAAGAAATACTCACGAACCCATCCAAATACCGTGACATCATCAATGCAGGCTACCCCGTTCTTTGCAAATTCCCGAGCTTTTCCTTTCGCATAATCAAGCGAACATTTGATAGTGTAGCCATCTTTTAAAATTCCCTGGAACAACTCGTCGTCATCTTGTTCACAAATCCAATTATGGATGCAATCTTCAGACGGGCTGTGTTCCTGATTCATTTCTTTTAGCATTTTGTCTAATGCTTGTTGTTTTATATCACTACTCATGATCAGTCTTTTCCTCCTTTTTCAAATACTCATAAGCTCTGCTGTAAGCGTCTAAGTATAGACGGAAAACTGCATTGACATGTTGTCCAGCGGTACTTAATTTTTGGTAAATCTCATGTTCATCGATTTCTTCAAATCTTTTGAGAAATTCATCAGTAATGATGCGAAAACCAACTTCTTCGTAGAAGTACTCAAAAAGATTTTCTAAAATAAGTTGGTCATCGAAATCTAATTCATCTTCAGCATCGGTCTCAAAGTAGGTATTGAGAATCATTTTCTTAGCTTCTTCCGTGTTATAAAAATGAACAGGTCTACTCGAAGAAGTGATTTTTTCCAAGAAATACCCTAAATCTCCTGTAAAATGACTGTAGAAAGTCTCCCAGTCTCCCATGTTATAAAAATTTCGAGCCGTTACTTCTCCAAAATCTCCAGTAATTGCGAGAGTAGAATTTTTCTTGTCAAAAATAAAGCGTAAATTATATTCATAACCTTTTTCAGGATCATAGTAATCAATGATTGTAACTGTATCCAATTCAATCTTCTTCGCAATGTGGTTGCTATAATAGTGATCAAATTCTGACATTATTACTCCCTTTCTACCTCAATCAACAAAGACTTCTTTACGTGTCTTTGGGTTTATATCCACTCTACGTCCTGTCTTATAGTCGATAAATCCAGCCTGAGCCGCAGGATGCGTAATCACTGTCTCAGCTGATTTTTTAGCTCTGAGAGCTTTCTTTAGCTTAAAATTCATAATGAGTGATTCAATCAGTATTACTGATACGACTGTTCCGACTGCAATAATTTGTAAATTGTTCATGTTATAATTCCTTTTGTTCTTTTTTAAATAGCTGTTCTTTGCCAATTCTTGTGATACCATTCAATAACTGCATCACGAGGAAATTTGTCACGCTTCCCTTCAATTCGTGGGAAGTCTTTATGTCGGTAGAAACGTTCATCAAAAGTTCCAGTATCTTTAGTACCTAAGAGCATTTCAGCACATTGAGATTTGTTGAGTTCCATTGGATAGCGCTGTTTTTCATCTGTCACAACGTGCATGACCTTTAATGCTCTATCCATCAGACCAGCTTCAAACTGATCCAATAGTTGATTCATTAGATCATTCATGATATAATCCTCTTGTATCTTTATTTGTGAGCCTGATTGCCGTCAGGCTTTTTTTCTTTGCCCCAATATTCTTTTAAATTGACCGACATCACAGCAGCAAGGTTCTTCTGTTCTGTCAAAATTTGTCTCTGATAAGGTGCCAATCCTGCTTTGCGCTCTTCCTCGTTTTTAGGAAGATAATAGCCATTTGGTTTATTTTTCTTGGCAACTATCGGATGGTGAAAATTCACTCTCAAGCTCTCAATCACTTCTTCTAGCTTTCGCTTTGAAAGACCTGTGCTTATTCTCAACTCGCTTGCCTGAATTGGTAAATCAAAGCTAGCACTGTTTTTGATAGCATTTAAAACTTTGATTTCAATTTCTGTCATATCTCTGATATAATTCATCACTCTTCCTCCAAATCTACCCAGCTTACGTCAATACGCAACACATCACAAACTCGGTTTTTGAGTTTATCACTGCCCTTCCCATACTTTAATAGCTCTGAAATAGTTGGTTTTTTGACTCCACAAGCTCGCGCTAAATGGGTCTGCGTCATATTTTCTTCATTCAGCTTGTCTTTGACAAGTTGAATCCATTTTTTGTGTTGTTGACTCATATTTTTCCTTTCTAAATTTGGTATAATAAAATAAAAACGATTGGAGAATTTCTTATGAAACTTGATGTATATATTGAGTTTAGAGATGCTCGAAAAACCATTACAATTGATACTCCTTTGAAATGCCCTCACTGTGGTAGAACCATGTCCCCTCAACACGTTGGACAAAGTACAAGCTCTGAAAGCACAAGCGTTTCAGAAGAAGGAAGATTTTCTGTTATTTTTCGATGTTCTTTTGAAGACTGCTTGAAATATTTTGTAATAGAATACATCCACGATGATTACGCAAATGCATCAATGGTAGACTATACATACCGTCCACCTATCAAGGTAAAACTCCCTGAAAATATAGAGAAGGTTTCTCCCGTTTTTGTTGAAATCTATTCTCAAGCAACGGTTGCAGAAAGAGAGGTATTAGATCAAATAGCAGGCGTCGGCTATCGCAAAGCAGCCGAATTCCTCATAAAGGATTACGCAATTTCCAAAAATCCATCTGACGAAGAACACATCAAATCAATTATGCTTGGAAAAGTAATCGCTGACTACTTGAATGATTTTCCAAAAATTCAAGCTTTAGCAAAATCCGTCGCTTGGATTGGAAATGATGAAACTCATTATGTCCGCAGACATGACGATAAAGATATCCGAGATTTAAAGAAGTTCATTCTCTCAGCGGCTCAATTTATTGCTGCTGATTACGATGCGGACGAAGCCTTGGCTTTCACTTCTTCTGATTGAGAAATCTTAGCATCTAACTCATCCATCTTTTCAGCAATATATGTCACGGTCCTCAATATTTCATTGAGGGCTGTTCTTTCTAGTTCATTCATGTTTTTACCCACTTTTCTAGTTCCTGATCGTTATCCAACTTGACGATCATCAAGATGCTGCTTTTGAGTTAGTTGCTATCAGTTGATACAGCTTCGCCTTCAAAATTAAATGTCCTCAGTTCGTGAGCTAGTTCTTCAAGCTCGCAGGCTTTTTTTCTGAACTCTTCACTGAGTTCAACAAATTTGTTCATATTCTTAATTTTGACAGTTACTGTCATTGAACCAATTCCCATTGTGCAAACCTCCTTTTTAAAAAATTAACTAAAAAGTTAGCTAACATGTTGACAAAATACAATCTATAGTTTAGAATATAGGCATAGAGAAAAGGCTTACTAAAATGTAAGGTTGACCTATAAAAAACGACGCCAATCAATTTTTTAAGGCTTTATTTTTTAGTTGTCTTGTTCGCTAACTCTTTAGCTTACGAATAATATTTTAAACTATAGGATGTAATTTGTCAAGAGATTTACAATCAAAAGTTTAAATATTTTTTGTCATGGCCTAGAAAGGTTGATAAATCAATGTTTTCTTTGTTTGAAAAAATAAAAGAACTCTGCCAACAACATGGAATTTCTATAAATTATCTCGAAGAAACACTTGGATATAGTAGAAATACAATCTATAGTATGAAAAGCAAAAAGCCGAATGCTGAACGACTTCAAGAAATAGCAGATTATTTTAACGTTAGTACTGATTATCTACTAGGTAGAACTGACAATCCAGCCATCGCTGGTGAACCACAGACAGATACAGATATAGATCTGGATGACTTGGATGGCCGCATCATGCTTTTTGATGGTAAGCCCCTGACTGACGATGATAAGCGAGCCATTCAAGGGATTATCAATGGCTACATGTCTAGCAAGGAGTGAGGAAATTGAGTAGACAAAGAAAGCTAAATAATAGGGAACTCGTTGCACACCTAGCAACAAAAGGTGTTACTTTCAACACCATATCGCAAGGACAGGCAATCACATTTTTAGAGAAAAATAACTATTATTACAAGCTAGCTTCTTTCAGAAAAAACTTTAAAAAGAAAAATGAGAAATATGTAGATTTGGATTTTTCTTATTTACAAGACCTTGCTTCCATTGATATGAAAATCAGAAATATTCTACTGAATATAGCAGTAAATGTTGAACACTTCATAAAGGTAGAATTATCCCGTCAAATTAATAATAATCCTTCTGAAGATGGCTACAGGATCCTAGTTGATTTCAAACGATCAGAATACGGGAAATACTACGAAATTACAAAGAAAAAGTTTAAACAATCACGATATCAAAGTGCAATGTACGAAAAGAGAAAGCATGATTATCCTTATTGGGCATTACTTGAGCATATGGATTACGGCTGTCTTATTAAATTTGTCACATTTTATTATGATAAGTACAAACCCAAGTCATTAAAAAAGGCTTATGAATTAGGAGATAATGCTAGACATATACGAAATGCTTGCGCCCATAACAGCGTTCTCTTGATAAATGTATTCAAAAATACAGAGAAGTTACCAAATGTGAATGCCACTGTTTCTACAATTGCCAAACAAGCCGACATCCTTAAATATAAAAATTATAAGAAAGTCAATGATTTAATTTCACTCTTTGTGCTTGCTAAAGCCTATTGCTCCCCTGCAGTACTAAGCTATCAAAAGCAACATATAAAAGATTTTTTGATACGCTGCAAACGAAATCAAGCATCATACTCACACAATCCAGAGTTAACTAAAATGATGGTGATTTTCAAGAGAATTGTTGACATCTTATAAAATTTTGTGTTAGAATGGTTATAGTGTAAGACTGATTAAGTTCAGCGCCCTATTCAAAATGCGTGCATTGCGAAGGGAATCCATACCTAAAGGAAGTCGGCTAGTAATAACTAGTCGGCTTTTTAATATTTCAGGATAGGATTTTATAGATTATGACAGAAAAAGAATTATCTAGTCAGTACCAGATAACACTGCGTTTTTTTGAACCTGAGCAGTGGAGTGGTCTAGGCTTCTACGATTCTAGGACTCGAACTATTTACTTAAATAATGCTTTATCCATGGAGAAACGTCATCAGATACTACTTCATGAGTTGGGACACTTGGAGCATATAGAAGCAATATATAACTACGCTGCTGTTCGATGTGAGAATGAAGCAAATCGCTTTATGATTCACCATCTGGTACAAGAAGAGTTGGCTAATTATGACAATCCGGAAGATTTCAACTGGGCAAATTTTGCCCAGAAATACAATTTAAAAACAATTACCGATGAACTTATGATTCAAGATGAATTTTATAAGTTAGTTGGTAATTTATAAAAAATATGTGCAAAATACTGAATCACAATAAAAGCTGTAAGGAGGAAGCTTGTTATGAAGCAAGACGAAAGTAAAGTTTTAGGTATTTTAGCTATTGTTTTTGGTGCATTAGCTCTTATAGGATCGTGGATTCCGATTATCAATAATTTATCTTTTATAATTGGAATTATCGCTTTAATTTTGGGTATTATTGGACTCATTGTTAATCGAAAAAATAAAAAAACACTTGCTATTGTAGGTACAGCCATTGCAGTTCTATCTATGGCAATTGTACTAATGACACAAGCTTTTTACGCTTCATCGCTAAAAAAAGTTGGTAAGACTGTTGAATCAGCTGCTAGTTCAGTAAGCTCTTCTATCGAAAGTTCTCAACAGAAAGAAGATGAAAAATTCAATTGGACAAAAGCACAATTTGAAGCTTTAACAACTGGAGATGTGGTAACAGGAGAAGGTGGTACAAGTTACGATTCTGTCATTTCTGAACATGGAACACCAACTAAAGAAAATGAAACCAATGTCAATGATCACGTTAGCAAAAGTGTCACTTACTATTCAATGGGTAAAACTTATAAAAGTGTAGTTTTATCTTTCACCAAAAAAGAAGATGGAACTTTCGCTTTAACAACTAAAGTATCAACAGGTTTAGAATAAACAAAAAAGCCCTACGCTCAAATTTTGGTTGAGGAGAGCGTAAGGCAACATGTATAAGAAAGATTGCCAATCCGACAATTCTTTTCTTATACTCATTTTATCAGAAAATGAGGTAAAAAACAAATGGCATATTATCGTAAAAGGGATAACAACTGGGAATATCGCATATCTTACAAAGATGAAAAAGGCAAGTTCCGCCAAAAATCCAAGGGAGGATTCAAAACTAAAAAACTTGCTCAGGCAGCAGCAATGGAAGTCGAAAAGAAATTGACCCAAAATATTCTGACTGATACTGAGGTATCGCTCTACGACTTTGTCAAAACATGGTCTGAGGTCTACAAGCGTCCTTATGTCAAGGATAAGACCTGGGAGACTTATACCAAAAATTTCAGGCACATCAAGACCTTTTTCAAGGATTTAAAATTAAAAGATATCACACCACTTTATTATCAAAAACGATTGAATGAATTTGGTGAAAAATATGCTCAGGAAACACTTGAAAAATTTCACTATCAAATCAAAGGAGCGATAAAGATAGCTGTCAGAGAACAGATAATAACCTATAATTTTGCTGAGGATGCCAAAGTTAAGTCTCAAGTAGCTACTAGATCAGAGAATGTAGATTTTCTTGAAAAAGATGAATACCTATCCCTCATAGAGACCACAAGGGACAATATCAACTATGTCTCCTACTTTACACTTTACCTCCTTGCTGTCACAGGCTTGCGTTTCGCCGAAGCTATGGGGCTTACTTGGGCAGACATTGATTTTGAAAACGGCATTATCTCTGTCAATCGTAATTTTGATTATTCTAAGACACAAGAATTTACTGACCTTAAAAATGAGTCATCAAAAAGAGTGATCCCTATTGACCGCAACACAATAAAGATATTATCTGATTATAGGAAAAACTACTGGCAAGCAAATATAAAAAATCGCATCTGTTTTGGCGTGTCTAACTCAGCCTGCAATAAGCTAATCAAAAGGCTTGTTGATAGACCAGTTAGAAATCACTCACTCAGACACACCTACGCTTCCTATTTGATTTTAAATGGGGTAGATATTGTGACCATCTCGAAACTACTTGGCCACGAAAGCCCAGATATTACCCTCAAAATTTACTCACACCAAATGGAAGCCTTGGCAGAAAAAAACTACGAGAAAATCAAACAAATTTTCTCAGTCGCATAATTTGGGGCGGATTTGGGGCGAACGCCTCCAAACCCTTGATAAATCAAGCACATCTAATCCGTCTACCGCCTTCCGTAACCTGATTTAACAGGAATTAACCGAATGAAAAGCCCGTAAAATCGGGCTTTTTTATTTTTTTGTTCGGTTAAATTAGGTCAAATATAATAAAATTGGTGGGTGAATTTGAGACAAACATTTTCAACAAGAGTTTATTTTTCATCAAAATAGCACAAAAAGCGAGCTAAACCAATAACTATAAAAATTGATTTCTAGCTCACTTTTTATTATAATTCAGCAATTTGGTTCAGATTTACTTCGGCAACTGTATCATTTCCGAATAGCGAAATAATCATTTTAACTTTGTTGTTGTCAATTTCGGTGATTTTACCCGTATAATCTGCAAAAGCTCCGTCAATAATCCGAACTGTATCGCCAACTTTCACATTGATGTCAAATTCTTGAACGGTTTGTCCCATTGAAATCAAGATTTGGCGGATTTCTTCTTCCAATAGTGGTGTTGGTTTGGAGCGGTTTCCGTGCGAGCCAACAAAGCCTGTTACGTTTGGTGTGTTCCGTACGACAAACCACGCTTCATCTGTCATCACCATTTCTACCAAGACGTAACCTGGGAAGCGATTTTCTTCAACTTCTTTGGTTTTTCCATTTTTCTCCACTTGTACCGTTTGCGTTGGGATTTCCACGCGCAAAATATTTTCCAACATATTATAGGTTTGTGCACGTTGTAAAAGATTTTCTTTTACTTTATTTTCATATCCTGAGTATGTCTGCAAGACAAACCAGCCTTTATCAAAACTGTCCATCGTTCTTCCTTTCCTAAATAAAAAAGCCTGAGGGCTTCGGTTTCTTTTCTAGCCCTATTATACCACAAAAATGGCAAATGCAATCTTTTTACTACCATTTTTATAATAAAAGCCTACTTGATAAAACAACAAGCAGGCTAAAAATTAAAAGATATTTAACAATCGTACCAAACCTCTTGTGACAAGTAAGTCGAAAAGATAAATAATGACGACAAAGAAAGCTGTATATTCCATGATTGAGATAAAATCTACCCAGCTTTGCTTTCTAGTTGGCCAAGTTGTATCTTTTAATACTTGAAATGTATCTTTAATGAATTTCACAACTTTCTCCTATCTAGTTTCTTTATGAATCGTATATTTACTGCAATGCTTACAATATTTATTTACTTCCAGACGTTTTGGTTTTGGCGTACTACTCAATTTGATTGAATAGTTTCTCGATCCACAAACCGTGCACGCCAGACTCGCTTTTTTTAGTGCCATAACGCCTCCATCTTGTTTATTATATCAGGAAAGCCCGTTTTTGACAAGTCTATTGGAACCAACTCTTAACCGTGTCCCAAAGATTCTGTGCTTTTTCAGGAATCTTAGCATCGTCAATTGCTTTCTTAGCTTGGTCAACCAAATTCTTGGCTTTATCTTGCACATCTTTCAAAATATCTGAATTATTATTACTTTGATTTGCAGTATCATTTGTACCATTCGTATCAACCGGTGCAATGCCATTTTTTGCATAGGCATTTTCGTCACCAAACTTCGTACCATTTGTGTACGGTAGGATACTATTTGCCACACTTCGAAAAATAGCTGAAGCTTCATTGGCACTAGTGCCTGTAAGATAATGATTTTCATCAGTCTTTGGGAAACCTAGCCACTGACTAATCACCACATCTGGCGTGTAACCAATAACCCATTGATCTCCTGATAAATCCGGGTTAAAGTCAGTCTCTGTCGTTCCTGTCTTCCCAGCCATATCATAGCCGTAAGGAGCCGCATAAACACCCGTACCATTGGTAAATGTTCCCAGCATCATACTAGTCATTTTTTCTGTTGTTGAGCGGTTAAGCACTCGCGTTGAAGTTGATTTATGAGTTTTGACTACTTGTCCACTAGCATTTTCAATTTTGGTAATCAAATGCGCATCATTCATAACACCATTATTGGCAAAAGTAGAATAAGCTTGTGCCATTTGCAGTGGATTAGTTGTTACGCCACTACCAAGAGCTACCCCAAGGGTCTGACTCACTTTATCCATATTCAAGCCAAATTTTTTACCATATTCAAAAACTTTTTTCAGTCCCAATTCATTAGCAGCAGCAACCGCTGGAATATTTAAGGATTGCGCTAAAGCCTGATACATGGGAACCGTCGGACTGGATTGAATTCCACCATAGTTGTTCACGGTGTAATTTCCGTAAGTCGTTGTGCTATTGTCCAACTCTTTATTGATGGACCAACCTGCTGCAACTGCAGGGCTGTAAACCGCCAAGGGCTTAATAGTCGAGCCAGGGCTTCTTGAAGATTGTGTAGCATAGTTAAAACTTCTGAAATTGGCACTCGTACTATTGATTTGCCCGACAAGCGCGCGAACACCTCCAGTTTTAGGGTCAAGCGCTACACTACCCGATTGGGCTCTTGTCCCATCGGCTGCTTGCGGGAATAAATCTTCGCGATCATAGATGACTTGCATGCTAGCTTGGTAATTCTGATCTAGCTCCGTGTAAATACGATAGCCGTTATTAACAATATCGGCTTCTGTCAAACCATAATCTCGAACTGCTTCATTGATAACCGCATCAAAGTAAGACGGATAGCGATAATCTGCCGATTTTCCTGTGTAAGCATCTACCAATTGGCTGCCCAAACCATTCGCTGCTGCCTGATTGGCTGTTGCTTGATTGATATAGCCAGCAGCTACCATATTTTGCAGAACGGTATTGCGCCGATTGGTTGCATTTTTGATAGAAGCAATGGGATTGTATAGCTCCGGTCCTTTAAGCATTCCTGCTAAGGTAGCTGCTTGATCTAGTGTCAGCTGGCTAGCAGATACGCCAAAATATTTTTTAGAAGCATCTTCTACTCCCCAAACGCCATTTCCAAAATAAGAATTATTGAGGTACATGGTGAGAATCTGATTCTTACTATATTTCTTGGTTAATTCCAAGGCAAGGAAAAATTCCTTTGCTTTCCGCTCAATAGTCTGATCCTGAGATAGGTAAGCATTTTTGGCTAATTGCTGCGTAATGGTGGATCCACCGCCAGAACGTCCCGCAGTCAAAATCGCCATGATAAAACGACCGTAGTTAATCCCACTATTTTTATAAAAAGAACGGTCTTCTGTCGCAATGACGGCATGTTGTAAGTTCGGGCTAATCTGGGACAATTCTACGTAAGTTCCCTTTTGCCCTGACAAACTTCCAGCTTTTTTGCCGTCCTTATCATAAATAGATGTCGTTGCTTTCAAAGCATTCTGCAAATCATTCACATTAGTGGATTTGGCAACATAAAAGAGATAACCTCCTGTCACCAAGCCAAAACCAAGTCCCAAAATCAAGACAATCTTCGTCAGGTGATAGCGACGCCAAAATCGACGAAATGGATGCTGAGAAATTGGCTTTTTCCGACTTTTTCCAGAACGGCTCAAATGCGATTCGCTTTCTTCCGCCTCGGTCACCTCTTGGTGGTTGCGCTCAGGACTATCTTTTTTAAAATGATTCACTACTATTTCAAATAATTCACTCAATTTTTTCATATCCTTATTCTATCACCTTCTTCATATCCAGACAAGAAAGGACCCCTTATCAAGCGTTTCGTTTAGAAAACTTTAAGAAATTGTTCAAGAGTTAGCTGACTATTTGCAATCATCTACTATTTTGTTACAATAAAATCATGCATTTTACAATTACGATTCCACAAGGTCTGCCAGAGATGACAGTCAAAGAACTGCTGGAAGAACAGCTTCTGATTCCACGGAAGATTCGCCATTTTCTGCGCATTAAAAAACACGTCTTCGTCAACCAAAAACAGATTAACTGGCAGAGCATTGTCCACCCACATGATAAAATTACATTGATTTTTGACGAAGAAGATTATCCGGAAAAGTCTATTTTAATGGGTAAAGCTGATCTTGTGGAAGAATTATATCAAGATGAGCACATCATCATTGTCAACAAGCCCGAAGGTATGAAAACACATGCCAATGAACCAACGGAGCTGGCACTTTTAAATCATGTCTCTGCTTATGTTGGAAATACTTGCTATGTCGTTCATCGCTTAGACAAGGAAACAAGCGGAGCTGTTCTTTTTGCGAAGAATCCTTTTATCTTGCCAATTTTAAATCGATTGCTAGAAAACAAGGAAATTTCGCGCGAATATTGGGCTTTGGTACAAGGAGCATTTCCCAAAAAACGTCAAATCTATACAGATAAAATCGGGCGTGACCGTCACGATCGGCGAAAACGGCTAGTGGATAACAAAAATGGTCAATACGCTGAGACCCATATCTCAAAGCTAAAAGAATTTGAAAACAAGACGCTCGTCAGCTGTCAACTTAAAACTGGGCGAACTCATCAAATCCGTGTACACCTTGCTCATCATGGATACCCCATTATCGGCGATCCATTGTACAATCCGCAAAAAGCAAAGCGTCTCATGCTCCATGCTCATCGTTTAACTTTCACACATCCTTTTACGCTTGAAAAAATTAGTGTTGAAGTCAGCTCTCAAAGCTTTGAGAAAGGATTGATTTAAAAAATAATGGGAGTGGAACAGAACTAAAAATTTTGATTTTTAGTTCGTGGTCCCACCCCCGCAAGGGTAATTATGTGCTCTTCCGAGCTGGGAAAGCGAACAGCTTTGATACTTGCTTCGCAAGTTTTATCTGCCACCTCAAAGCAGTGCTTTGAGCAATCATAGTGGCTTGCTGTGCAAGGATGATTTCCCGGCTTCAACAATTCAGTGAATTGTTGAAGCTGCGTTATTCGTTTATTACTAATTCTAATAGAAGCTGGGACACTTTTTGCCCAGCCTCATTTTTTATGCAACATTAACAACTTTATAAATCGTTTTAGCCAGAGCAGCTTGATAATCTTCTGCACTGTATGCATGATTGGTGGTTACAGTCGCAACCTTTGTATCTAAATCAATTTGAACATCCGATACACCTTCCAATTTTAGGAAGTGCTCGGTGACATGCTTCACGCAATTTTGGCAAGATATATTTTCTAAAGTAACAATTTGTTTCATGATGAACTCCTTTTATGATTTTATTTTAAATCGTCGCAAACGTAGCGCATTGGTGACGACAGAAACCGAGCTAAAGCTCATAGCAAGACCGGCTAGCATAGGATTGAGCAGCGGACCGCCAAATACATATAAAAGACCCATTGCGATTGGTATTCCTAAGGTATTGTAGGCAAAAGCCCAGAAAAGATTTTCTTTGATATTTTTAATCGTAGCCTGACTGAGGCGAATGGCTGTCACCACATCTAAAAGGTCGCTGTGCATCAAAACAATGTCGGCTGAGTCAATAGCCACATCCGTTCCAGAACCAATAGCAATCCCGACTTCAGCTTGCACCAGAGCAGGTGCATCATTGATTCCATCACCCACCATGGCAACCTTTTCCCCCTGCACTTGCAAATCCTTGACGACATCTGCTTTGCCGTCTGGAAATACTCCTGCAATCACTTGATCGACACCAGCTTCTCTTGCGATAGCTTGAGCTGTTTCCTCACGGTCCCCTGTCAACATCACAACTTCTAAGCCCATTTTTTGCAATTCAGCAATAGCTTCACGGCTATTTTTTTTGATTGGATCAGCAACTGCTACCAGCCCCACCAATTGTCTATCCAAAGCGACAAACATGGCCGTCTTTCCTTGATGAGATAAGGAAATCAAGTCAGAGATATGTTCTCCGAGCTCGACTTGGTATTGTCTCATCAAGCTTTCATTCCCGATTAAAATTTCTTGAGCTTTTACTTGAGCTATAATCCCTTTACCTGAGATTGCTTGGAAATCCGTTACCGGTGCCAAAGATACGACTTCATCTTGAGCGGCTTCCAAAATTGCTACCGCCAATGGATGTTCTGAATGTTGCTCACTACTTGCAAGCAAATGTAGCAATTCCTCCCGTGTGACATCACCAAAAGTCAACACATCCGTCAAACTTGGTTTCCCTTCGGTAATCGTACCTGTCTTATCCAGAACGACAACTTCTACCAAATGAGCCGCTTCAAGAGCCTGTCCCGACTTAATCAAGACGCCATTTTCAGCTCCTTTTCCTGTGCCTACCATAATAGCCGTCGGAGTTGCTAGCCCAAGCGCGCAGGGACAAGCGATAACCAATACCGCAATAAAGATAGAAAGTGAGAATTGCAGGCTTTCTCCTGCCAGAAAGTACCACAACAGAGCTGCTAAAACTGCCAAGCCCAAGACGATTGGTACAAAGTAGAGCGAGATTTTATCTGCCATAGCCGCAATAGGCGCTTTCGAGCCTTGCGCTTCCTCTACCAAATGAACAATCTGAGCTAAGGTTGTGTCCGAACCGACTTTAGTTGCTTCATAGTCAATAGAACCCGTTTGATTCATAGTGGCACTGGTAATCACATCTCCGATGTTTTTTTCAACAGGAACACTTTCACCTGTCATCATGGACTCATCTACATAGGTTTGTCCAGAGATAACCACACCGTCTACTGGCATACGTTCTCCCGGTTTGATCCGTACAATGTCTCCAACCTTGATGTCTTCTGTATCAATTGTGACGACTTCGCCATAACGAATAACCGTTGCTTGATTGGGCACCAAACTCATCAAACTTTGAATCGCTTGCGAAGTTCGTCCCTTGGCATTGGCTTCCAGATATTTCCCCAGTAAAACAAGAGTGATAATCACACCAACTGATTCAAAATACAACTGGTGTACAAAAATATGATGCCCCAGCAAAACTTGAACGACCGAGTATAGACTATAAAGAAAGGCTGCACTCGTTCCTACGGCAATCAAGCTATCCATGTTCGGATGCCGTTTTGCCAAATTCCGAAAACCACGTACATAAAAACCGCGACCAACCCAAATCGCTGGCAAAGTAAGGAAAAACTGCGCCAATACAAAGGCAATGGGATGCGTCATGTGACCTAAAAAGGAGGGTAACGGCAAACCAATCATGCTCCCCATTGAAATATAGAGGAGTGGCACGGTCGCTCCTGCCGCAAACCAAATCTGACACGCCATTTTGCGCACGTTTTCTTGCTTTTCTGCGACTTGCTTCGCATAATCAGACTGCCTTTGTTCTCCCTTTTCTGTCGCTTGGTAGCCTGCTTCTTTCACAGCGTCTAAGACTTGCTCGCTTGCAAATCCTTCTTTGGGAAAAACTGTCAATTTTTCCGTCGCTAAGTTCACCGTGGCTTCTTCTACTGTTGGCAAATCGTTGACGACCATTTCAATGGTCATCGCGCAAGCTGCACAGGTCATACCGGATAATTTATACTCTTTTTTGTCTTTTTCCATTTCTTACTCCGCCATTTTAGATTGATTCGTTTCATCTTGACAATGCGCGCCACAAGTACATTGACCTGGTGGACAATTGCACTGAATCGTCTCCGGTGCTTGAACTTGCTTTTCTTTTACAACATCCAAAATTCGGGACAAATCCATTTGACTGAATTGATTGCTTTCTAGTATTGAAATCACTAAATCACCATGCTTGGTATTGCACATATTGTCAAGTAAGGTTCGCCAACTATTTTCCAAATGCTCATCTTCTAAGATCAGAGCATCATAGTAAAATTTCCCCTCAATCTTTTCCATTGAAATAAATTCTTTGGTTTTCAGACGATTAAGTAAGGTTTTAACAGTAGCCGGTTTCCAATCAAAATCAGCTTCTAAACGCTCCACCACCTCAGTACTTCTGCTATGAGGATACGCCCACAAAACGCGCATGACCTGCCATTCTGCCTGACTGATATTTTGTTGTTCCATTCTCTCTCATCTCTTTTCTGATTACAATTGTAATTTTTTATTCTTTTATAGTTTACATCTGTAATCAACAATTGTCAAGCAAAAAATCGAGAAGATTGCTCAACTCGATTTTTCTCTTTCTATATAGAAATTGTGTCTTTATCAATGCGCAAGCATTTCTTGGGCGATTTCTTGTCCACTTAATTTCGTTGGGTAGTAAGTTGGCCAATTTTCTAATTCGTTAAAGAGGGCTTCTTGGCTTTCACCGCCGTAGAAGATATGGAAATGCGCTGCTTTCGTTGGTGCAATATTATGGTCGCTAAATTGAACGTATTTATACTTACCTGCATCTGGGTCTGTCGCTTCAAACATGAAACGCACGCCTCGGTTTCCTTTAGAGTACGTCAATGTATGCTTACCAACATATTTATAAGTATATTTCTTCTTTTGTCCGTTAACTACAAATTCCATAGTCTTATCTGTGATATTGATATGAGACACATCTGTCTTATAGCCTTTTTCATAATACGCTTTGTACTCAGCAGCTGTCATCTTACCAGTTAATTTTGCCTTGTAATCAAATACTTGGTCTAAAGTGCCATCTTGTAAGTATGGATAGACAGATTGCCATTGACCAGCGTAGTCAGACAAAGTACGGTCTTTAACAGCACTATCTTCAAAGTAACCATTTTGTACAGTTTTCGTATTTTCCTCTTTTTCAGCAGAAATCTCAGCGCCTGCTTGATCGGTTGTCTTTTTCAAGGCTTTCAAGTTGGACTTCATGATTGAAATGTAATCTGCCCCGTCTTTGGTTTGTTTTTCTGTTAGACTTTCAAGTGGATTGAGCACATCTAACTTCACACCCGTTTCTTTTGCCAATGTAGAAGCCAATGCTTGAGAAGCATTTTCTTCAAAGTAAATGTACTTGATATTGTTTTTCTTAATATATTTTGTCAATTCAGCCAAACGCGCTGCTGAAGGCTCACTATCTGGTGAAAGGCCTGAAATAGGAACTTGTTTCAAACCGTAGTCCAAAGCAAGATATCGAAAAGCAGCATGTTGCGTTACAAAGCTCTTTTGTTTTGTATTTGTCAACCCAGTAGCGTATTCTTTATCCAAGGCTTCTAATTTTTTAATATAAGCTGCTGCATTTTTCTGGAAAGTAGCTTTCTTATCTGGATAACTCTTGCTTAAGCTGTCGCGAATGTTTTCCACCATTTTAATAGCACGTTTTGGTGACAACCACACATGCGGATCGTATTCGTGATGGTGTCCTTCGCTCCCATGATCATGGTCTCCTTCCTCTTCTGTACCAGGAAGTAGCAACATCTTCCCAGTCGCCTTCACCACATTCACTTTACCTTTTTTCAAGGTTTTAAGCAATTTTGGCACCCAAGTTTCCATGTTTTCATTTTCATAAACGAAAGTATCTGCATCTTGAATCGTTGCAACCGCCTTAGCAGAAGGTTCATATTCATGTGGTTCTGTCCCTGCACCAATCAAGAGTTTGACATTGGCAGTATCACCTGTCACTTGCTTAGTAAACTCATAAACTGGATAAAATGTTGTCACAACATTTAGCTTCCCATTTGCACTTTTTTGATTGGAACAAGCCACTAAAAAGATGCTCAGTAAACTTGCTACTAATAGACCAATTTTTTTCATTTCTTACTCCTATTTGATAAATTTTTTCAATAAATTTACTAGTAAAAATACGCCGACAAAAATAATGGTAATACTTGCACTGGCTGGCGTTTCTGCATAATACGAAATATACAAACCAGCAATCATACCTAAGAAGCCGATGATATTTGCCAACAAGATAACGGATTTAAAGTTCTTCCCCAACCGCAAAGCAATACTTGCCGGCAAAACCATAATGGTTGATACCAGCAACGCACCTGCCGCTGGAATCATGAGGGCAATGGCAACACCTGTCACAATGTTAAACAGAATGGACATGGTGCGCACAGGCAGACCGTCCACAAAAGCTGTATCCTCATCAAAGGTCAAAATATACATTGGTCGAATGAAGAGGAAGGTTAATGCCAGCACGATTGCCGCAATGATAAAGAGTGAAATCACCTGCTCCGTACTAATCGTGACAATAGAACCAAACAAATATTGGTCTAAGCTCATGGAACTAGAGCTTTTACCCCTGCTCATCACAATCAAAGCAATGGCAAGTCCTGTCGACATCAAAATTGCTGTTCCGATTTCCATAAAATCCTTGTAAATTGTCCGCAAGTATTCTAAGAAGACTGCCGCAATCATCACAATAATGACAGTTGAAATCGTAGGTGAGATGCCTAGCACCAAGCCAAAAGCAACCCCCGAAAGCGACACGTGGCTGAGCGTATCACTCATCAAACTCTGACGACGTAAAATCAAGAAAGTTCCTAAAACCGGCGAAAACAGACTCATAGCAATCACTGCTAGAAAAGCCCGCTGCATAAAATCGTAAGCTAATAAATTAAACATGGCTCACCTCCTCCTTGTCACTTTCGTGAACATTGAAGCAGCGCCATGGCGAATCTTGATTTCGCACCAAATGAATATTGCGGTCCGCATATTTTCGGACTTCCTCTGGATCATGTGTAATCATCAGAACAGCCTTGCCATGCCGATGCGCACTGTGGTGCATCAAATCATAAAATTCATCCTTGCTACCAGCATCCATCCCCGTTGTCGGCTCATCCAAGACAAAAACATCCGGATCCGAAGCAAACATGCGCGCAATGACCGCCCGCTGCTTTTGCCCACCCGAAAGCGAGCCAATCCGCTTGTCTCGATGTTCCCACATGCCAACGGCGTCCAGACTGACCTTGATATGTTCTTCATCATGCGCATTCAAACGACGAAACCATCCTTTACGCGGATACCGACCTGATTTAACAAATTCATAGACGGTGCTTGGAAAGCCTGCATTAAAACTAGCGATTTGCTGCGGCAGATAAGCAATCCGCAACTTCTTGCCAGCTGTATTCGTCTTAGAAATCGTCACCTTACCAAATCGAGGCTGCAAAATCCCAAGACTAGCCTTGATCAAGGTCGTTTTTGCTGCTCCATTTTCACCTGTCAAAGTCACAAACTCACCACTATCCACATAATAGTTAATATGCTCCAACACAGGCTCCTTATCATAATAAAAGGACAAATCTTCAACTGTGATATATCTCATTTTCCGATTTCTCCTACTAAGGTTTCCAAGAATTTTTGAATGGTAGCTTGCTCATTAGGAGTGTATTGATTGGCGATTTTTTCGTAAATTTCCAATGTATGCTGATGATGATGCTGATGCTCCGCGGCAACTGGCTTCGCTAATTCTGTCAACCGATAAAAAATAACACGCGCATCTTTCTGATTCTTAAAAGGTTCCAGCATTTCTTGTTTGATGAGCGATTTGATAGCCTTTGTTACAGCTGCTTGACTGACGTTTAAGCGCTTCGCCAACTCTGAGTTTGTCAACGACTCCTCAGACAGCAACATCAAGATGTGCTCTTGAGTATTTGTCAAAGGCATTCCACTTGTACAAGAACCAATCAAAATCTCATGCTGATTCTCGGCTTTTAAAATGATTTCATTTAAGAAATGATCCATTTCATGTGCTAATTGACTCATGTTGCTCCTTTTCTGATTAACCAGTTAATTCTTTACTAGTTAAGTATATCATAAAGAAAAAAAGAGTCAAGTGAAAATTTCAGCATAGTTTCCACGAAAAGGATTAAGTATTCTCTAAATTTTTGTATAACTTTTCTAAGTCCATTTTCTCTAGGAAACAGCTCTTCCTTTTTCTTTTCAAATTCTATGCTCTAGGCATCAAAAAGGGGATCTAAAGAGCCCCCATTTCAGAGGAGAATGCTCTCTAGATTCCCAATTTAAACTTATTATTTTTCTGAAGTCTTGATTTTATCAAGATTTCTTCTTGATGAGATAAACTGCACCGACCAAAACAATCAAACCGATGAAAATAGCTACTGTATGAATGACCGTACCTGTCTTAGGCAAACCTTTCTTTGGTGGAGTATAGCGATTTTCAAATGTCTTTATGTTCTTGTCATAACTTACTTTGGCAACCAAATGACCATTACCATCATCTGTGACTGTTACTGTCACCTTAATCACCTTCTTATCATAAGTGATTCCTTGAAGTTTTGTATCCTTCTCGGTGATCGTGTAGTGGTAAGTGCCAGCTTTCGTATACTCAATCGTATCGAAAGTAACGCTACCATCTTGGGCATTCTTCTTGCTTTGAGCAACTTTATCATCTTGGCCTTTCAATTCAAACTCAAACTCGCCATCTTTCAAAGCACGACCTGTCAAGGCTTTCTTAACAGAGAGTTGTGCGTTTGTTTTTGCAGCGGAATAAGTGTTCTTGAAGGTCTGATCATCTTTTTCATAAGCAACTTTTGTTACTAAGCGGCCTTGACCATCGTCTGTAACAGTGACTGTCGCTTTGATCACTTTAGTGTCATATTTCACACCACCGAGTTTCGTATCTTTTTCGGTGATGGTGTAGTGATAAGTACCCACCTTAGTATACTCAATGGTATCGAAAGTAACACTACCATCTTGGGCATTTTTCTTCGTTTGGCGAACTTGATCGTCTGTACCAGTCAGTTCAAATTCAAATTCCCCTTCTTTGAGGTTGCGACCTTCTAATAACTTCTTAGCGGAAAGAGTCGCAGTGGCTTTATCGGCTGAATAAGTATTAGTAAAGGTGTTTTGGTTGTTTTCATAAGCAACTGTTGCATGTAATTGACCTTGACCATCATCGGTTACAGTTACCGTTGCTTTAACCACTTTGGTGTCATATTTCACACCACCTAAAGTACCGGCTTGTTCCTTAATGGTATAAGTATAAGTTCCAGCTATTTTGAATGTCAACTCTTTGAAGGAAATCTTACCATCTTTAGCGTTCTTAACGGTTTCCACCACTTTACCGTCTGGGCCAATCAAGTCAAAGGCAAATTCATTCTCTTTCAATTCGCGACCCGTTAGCACTTTGTTCGCTTCCAATGCTGCAGTTGTTTCCTTAGCAAGGTAAGTATTACGGAAGGTTGGATTAGCTGTATCATAAGATACTTGAGCAACTAGCTGACCTTTGCCATCGTCAGTGACTTTTACAGTTGCCTTGATTTCTTTCTTGTCGTAAGTTACACCGCCTAATCCATTGTCTTTCTCTTTGATGGTGTAATGATAATTGCCAACTTTTGTATAGTCAATCGCATCAAAAGTGACACGACCATCTGCTACATTTTTCTTCGTCTGACGAACGTTGTCATCAGATCCAACTAATTCGAATTCAAACTCTTGATCGTTTAATGCACGACCTGTCAGTTCTTTGATCACGCCTAATTGTGCACTAACCTTTTGACTAGAGTATGTATTGGTGAAAGTTTGGTCGTTGTTTTCGTACGTTACTTTTGAAACCAGCTGACCTTTACCGTTATCGGTTACTTCAACTGTTACCTTGATAGTCTTGGTGTCGTAAGTCACACCACCCAAGCCTGTGTTTTTCTCAGTAATGGTGTACTTGTGTGTTCCTACAGTTTGGTACTTGATTGCGTCAAACTGAACTTTACCGTCTTTGTCATTCTTCTTAGTTTGAAGAACATCTGCCTTGCCATCTTCTTTCAGATCAAAACTAAACTCGCCATCCTTCAAAGCACGTCCGGTTAATTTCTTCGTGACAGAGAAAGTAGCATCGGTACCTTTGGCAGTATATTTATTTGTAAAGCTTTGTTTAGAAATTTTATTCTTACCGCTCTCGTCAAAACCGAGGTAGACGATATTGTAAATCAACTGTCCATCCTCTTCCTGTTGAACACGAATGGTAACCTTAATTGGTTGTTTATCATAGTCAACACCTGGAACCTTACCATCTTTTTCTTTGATAAGGTAGTTGTAAAGACCAGTCTTGGTGAACTTAAGAGCTGTGAAAGGAATCGTACCATCCGCTTTATTTTTAACTGTTTGAAGTAGCTTGTTTTGTCCATCGTACAATTCAAACTCAAACTCGGCATCTTGTAGATTTCGACCCGTTAAGGCTTTTGTCACCTGCAGTGGCACTGTGATTTCTTTTGGTGTGAACGTATTCTTAAAGGTCTTTTTACCACCATCATAAGTCACGGTAGTACTTAATTTACCTTTACCATCATCCGTTACTTTAACTGTGACTTTTACTTGACTAGAGTCGTAAGCAACCCCTGTCAGACCATTATTTTTTTCTGTAATGGTGTAGTGGTAATCACCTGCCTTGTCGTAGTTAATAACTTGGAACCGAACTTTTCCTTGGGCATCATTTTTAGCCGTTTGAAGAACATCTGGTTTACCATCTTCCTTCAATTCAAACTCAAACTCGTCTTTTTGTAGCTGACGGCCCGTAAGAACTTTGTTCACTTCTAATCGAGCGAAAGTCTTTCCTGGAGTATAGTGATTCTCAAAAGTTGGTTTTTTAGTCTCCTCACCAGCTTTCGAATAAGTAACCTTTGTAACTTCAAGTTTTCCTCCCTTATCTTTGACAGTTACAGTTGCCGAGATAAGATTCGGTTCATATTCAACTCCTGGAACATCACCAGCTTTTTCACTAATGGTATACTCATAGGTTCCTGCTTTAGTATATTCAATATCTTTGAATTGAACTTTTCCGTCAGCATCATTTTTCACAGTTTGGAGAATTTGCCCATTCTCTTTTAGGTCAAACTCAAATTCACCTGCTTGAAGTTTACGACCGGTTAGTTCTTTCTTCACCAAAAGATTTCCCTTTATTTTATCTGGAATATAATGATTGGTGAATTTCTTTTTATCTTCTAAACCACCTTTGTCATCCTTACCTTTATAAGTGACTTCAGTAGTTAGCTTACCTTCTTGATTCCTTGAGACTTTTACTGTTACTTGAATATCATTTGGATCATAGTAGATTCCCTTTTCAGGATGGTATTCACGTTTTTCAGAAATAGTATAGTTATATGTTCCTTCTTCGGTAAATTCAAGAGCATCAAATGTTACTTTCCCGTCAGCATCATTTGATTTTGTTTGAATCGGAGTTTGTTCACCCTGTTTCTTCAATTCAAACGTGAATTCTTTATCTCTCAGTTGGCGACCAATCAGTTCTTTCTCAACCTGAAGTTGAGCAGAAACTTTTTCATCTTTCTTATTAGTGATTGTTTTTCTGTAAGCTTTGTCTGTTCCAAAGTCAGTTGGCTTAACACGAATCTTTTCAGTTGATTTTTGGTATCCTTTTGGAGCTTCCACTTCTTCAATCGTATAATCGTCTTTTAACAGATTAGGAATTGTAATATCACCGTTTGGATCTGTTGTATACTCACCAATGACTTTCTTATTACTGTCACGCGTTACTTTAAATTTTGCACCAGCTAAAGCTTGTTTTGTTTTTTCGTCTTCTTTATGCAAGTTCATTGAGTAAACATAACCTTCTGCAAATCCGCCAGCAGCTCGATATACTAAAGCGATATTGACTTCTTCCGAAATTTTATCTTTTGAAGAAAGTTTTGCCTTATTTTTAAAAACTTCTCCACCCACCGGTTCATAGTTAGTTTTAACTTGATATCTGATATAGTAACCTTTAGTCCCAATATTTCCTAAGTAAGTTTGGAAGCCACGTTTATCATCATCCATTTTTATCTGGTGGTTAGTTGTAACATCTTTGTCATTATCGTGTTTCCACTCACCATTTTTCCAGGACCATCTTACTTCATATATACGGATACTGTTCTGATCAATTTGAATCCCCTTAGCATCGTCGTCCAGCCTATCTTGAACATTGACTTCTTTTAAATCAATACCTTTTCTATTGATAGCAAGAGCATACTGAAGAAGAGATTTGTTAGCTCCATCTTGCCAAGCACTTTTTTCTAGTACACTTTCGATTTTCTTTCCAGGGCCTTGATAATGAAGTTTTCCACCAATCTTAGTTTTATGACCCACTTTAAAATCAAGATCTATGTCTTTTTCTATTTTAACTTTATTATGGTCAACAGCTGCATAAAAGAACAGTTCTCCTAAAACATCCGAATGTTCAGAAGGATATTTTGTATAGGTCAACGTAATCGTTTTAGTTGTGGGGTTGATTTTTGCATGCGCAACAACTTTATCTTTTGAATCCTTAATTTCAAAGTCTGTCCATTCTGGAAATCGTAAAGTTTCTGGTAACGTAATAGTTGTGGTGTCGCCTTCATTAACTGTGTTATTCGGAAGGCTAAATTTTACATGCACTTGGAAAGTTTCCCACATCTGTACACCCTTTTTGGGGATAGGGTTTCCATCTTTGTTTGTCACATACATTTCTGTGATAACATCATTCCATTCTTTAGCATTTGCAGCGCTAGAAAGATCGTACTTGCTTCCTTCGCTTCTAGGTGTTAAGGCAGGGGGTGCTCCTGGTTTGCTTTCGTTTTTTTCCTCCACATTATCAGTTTTCTTTGAAGCAGTATCTTCTTTTACTTGGCTCGAATCAGCACTTGCTTCCGTTTTATTTTCAGAAGCAGGCATTTCAGCCTTTTTTTCTTGGCTAGAACTGTCATTTGTCCCTGTCGAGTCAGTAGAAGGTGTTGTTTGTTTAGCTGTCTCTTCTTCTCTAGACGAATTTTCCAAACCTTTTTTCGTCTCTGACTGAGTTGTCAATGCTGAAGATTGATTCGTCAGCGTTTGAGCAACAGCACTAGCCGGTGATAAGATTGTTGAAGCCAGCAATAATGCTACCCCAACAAGATTCATCATTTTTTTAATCATTACGATTTCCTTTCTATAGTTTTTTAGAATTTTGCATAAAAGTACAAACTTCTAATAAAACCATTATACCAACCCCTTTATAGCACTTTCAATCAAAATGACCTGTATTCTCTCTCCATTTCTTGACAGTCTGTAAAGTTTTTGATAAGTTATTTAAAAAATATTTTACTGGATCTGCAATCTCTGTAGTGAGGTAAATCCTTAGCAGAGATTAAGAAGCCCTGCTTTATTGTGATGCCGATAGTATCTGATTTTAAGTCAGTTTTTTTAAATCTAAGGCAAAATACAGTTTAGTTATGCTGTTTTTATATTTATACACATTTTTTATTGTAAATTTGTTTACAAAACGTAAACTTTTTCCAGATTTTTCGCTAGACTACATATATTTTTTACATTAAAATATGTATAAGGAGAGAGTAAGATGGTACTTAATACAAGAGAGAAGATTTTAGAAGCTTTTTTTGAACTTGCAATGGAAAATCCTCAGAAATCGCATTTTTCTTTAGCAGAAATTGCGCAAAAAGCAGGGATCTCAAGACAAGCGATTTACAAACGCCATTTTAATGGAAATTATGAAATTCTAGATTATATTCATAAAGAGCTTGATGCTAAATTTCAACTGATTTTTCAAGGTTATGATAAGAAAGTTTATCCTGATCCTTTTGTCTTTTTTGCAGAAGTGGTTATTCCTATCTTATACACCCACCGAAGGCAAATCAGTTGTCTCTTTAAAACAGCAGCAGATCCCTATTGGAGAGATTTTTTAAGAAATACGTATGGTCAATGGATTGAGCAGCACATTACGATTGATTATCAAAAATTAAACATTCCAAAAGAAAAGGCATCGCAGGTTCTTTTTGGAGGTATTCTCATCTTTATTGAAATTTGGATTACCCAACCTGAACCCACACCGCCTGAGCAGTTTTCCGAGACTTTTTTAAATTTGATTCATTTCCCTTTAACGGACTATGTTCGTTTCAAGCAAGCTTCCTCTAATGACAAACTAATCGTTACAAATAGTTTGGAAGATAAAGAAAAGGAGTGAGACCGAACTAATATTGAAAATTCTTAGTTCACAGTCTCACTCCACAGCTCTTCCGAGCTTGAAAAATGAATGAAGAAGTACTTTGCTTCGCAAGTTGTAGTTGATTTAGTAGACAAAGAGCTTTGAAACCAGAGAACTGTTGGTCAGCCTCAAACAAGATAATTCAACTTTCAAGATGCTAATGTCTAATTTCTAATGTGCTATTTTAAGATTGTAGGAACGAGATAAGTTGTGATTTTCAAAAATTCAACTTGTCGCGCTCTTTTTTGTCTTCTCATCTTGTGGAGCGAATGATGAGATAGAGTAACCACAGCAATACCATTGTCGCTAAGACAAAAAGAAATTTTGCTAAGAATAGCGTATCTGGATTGAGGGTTAAAATTCCACCTGTCAGTAATAAAGCTAGGAAGATAAGGCTTAGTACAAGACGATTGGCTAAGGATTCAATACGCCGAAATCGTTGATTGTAGTCAATTAAGTCATGGTTGACAACCAAGCGACCGTTCACCACTTGCTCCACAAGTTGGTGTAGTCGTCGCGGAATACTTTTTCCATGCCGTAGCAAGTAAAGTAGTTCGATTAAGAAAGAATCGTAACTCAAAGTCTGGTGTAGAATATCTGACTTCATATTTTCAAGGAAATATTGCTTGGCGAGTGTCATCAGATTGATATTAGGAGCTAGCTCGCGAAAAAGTCCCTCAATTTGCAAGGCTGCTTTTTCTAAGATCGTCATCTGGGACGGTACTTGCAAATGATGACGCCTACAAATCGCTACTACGTCCTCAAACATATCTGTAATAGACAAGGATCCTAACTCTAAATTGCCGTATTTGGTTAGCATACGTTCAACGTCTTGCTCTAATTGCAATTTATTGATTGGTTCACTAGCAGTCGTAATGGTCAGAATGGCTTGTGTCATCGAGTCAATATCCTGTGTCGTAAAGCTAGACAACATGTCGTTTAGAGACACACGAAAACCCGTTTCCAATTCCCCCATAATCCCAAAATCAATAAAATAAATCTTTCCTTCATAGATCAAAAGATTGCCCGGATGTGGATCACCATGAAAGAATCCGTCTTTAAAGACTTGCTTGATAAAGCTCAGCATGAGTTTCTGACCAATATCTTCCAAGTCATAGCCAGCTTCTTGTAAAATAGCATATTGGTTAATCCGAACGCCAGGAATATATTCCTCGACAATCAAGTGCGGAGTGGTAAAGTCTGGATAGACTTTTGGCACTCCAACACAAGGAATATCTTGATTGCAACGAGCAAATTCACCCATATATTTAGCTTCGTTGCGAAAGTCAATTTCGCTCAAAAGAGTGGTTTGCAACTGTTGCAAAATATTTGGCAAATCCACCATAGGCAGCAAATGTTTGGGAAAATGATGGGCTAAACGAACCAGAAGAGCAAGGTCTTCTGTAATTTGCTCTTGAATGTGCGGACGCTGAATTTTCAGTACGACTTCATCGCCATTTAACAAAACAGCACGATGAGTTTGTGCCACGGAAGCGCTCGCTAAATGCTCTTGTGAAACATCTGAAAAGAGTTGCTCAATCGGACGCTTTAACTCATCTTCAATCGCAGCCATAACCGTCTCTTTGTCCAAAGGATTGACATCATCTTGCAGCTTACTTAATTCCTTAATATAGATTTCTGGCAATAAGTCACTACGGGTAGATAAAATTTGACCGATTTTTACAAAACTGGGTCCTAGTTGTTCAAAAGCTTCTCGCAATTGCTTGGGAGCCTTTTTCTCATCCAGTGGTTTTTTTCGATCTTTCAGATTGGACCAGCCGACTGCACTAAAGGCTGTTAGAATCTCTCGTAAGCGTTTGTTTGCCATAAGGTTATCCTCATTCTGTTTGTCATCATCAATTTTTCTTTCAAATCCTACTTTTAGTTTAGCAAAAAACGCAGCCTTTATAAAGTTGTGACTGCGTTATCAGGAAGATTATTCTTCTGTTTTTGAAAGTCCTTTGAGTAGCTGATCTAGTTTATCTTCTAGTCGCTCAATATCTTGCTTGGTAGCATATACATCATCTGATTGCTCCTCTGGACTTTCAGCCGTTTTTTCATTTACTTTGCGCTTTAGCTCTGACTGAAGCTGCTTGCCTTCATCCACCGTCAAGCGACCTTTGGCAATCAATTCTTTGACAAATTCGGTAGCTTTATCATAAGTCATGGAAGTCAATCCAATACCTGCCAGCAAAACTTTTTTCAATTCGTCCATCTTGACACCTCCATATATGAGAATCTTTCCACTTTCATTATAGCGCTTTTAAGCCATTTATTCTAGAGAAAATTGAACTGATAGACAAATTTTTAAAAAAGATCAACCACAAGTTTTACATTCAAAATAGTTAATAAAATAGAAACGGCATAAGCTAAGTAGGTATTCCATTTGCTGTTGACAAATTCGCCCATGAGCTTTTTATTAGAGGTGAAATATACGAGTGGAAAGATTGAAAATGGCAAAGCGACAGAAAGAAAGACTTGGGAATAGACCAAAAGATTGTCTAGCACCTGTTCTTTGTCTCCGTATAAAATAGCAACAATCACAACCGGTAAAAGAGCTAGTAAGCGAGTTACCAAGCGGAGAAACCACGGTGGTAGCTTCATGTTTAAGAAGCCTTCCATCACAATTTGTCCCGTTAAAGTTCCTGTAATAGTTGAGTTTTGACCACTTGCTAACAAAGCCACTGCAAAGAGCGTTGAGAGGATAGGGCTAGCAATAGCACCAGCAATTTGAGGGTCTTTTAAGGCATTGTACATTGCAGAAAAAGCACCAATTTTATCCGCATGACCAAAGAATAAAGCTGCTCCTAAAATCAACAGCAAAGAATTAACCACAAAAGCCAAACTCAATTGAATATTCGAGTCCCACGTCATAAATCGTACTGCTTCATGCACGGATTGTTTGGCTTTGTAATTAACTTTTCGCGTTTGCGCGATAGAAGAGTGCAAATACAGATTGTGTGGCATGACCGTTGCCCCCACAATGCCCAGTGCTAAGGTCAAAACGGACGTTCCATTTTTACTAGCCGTATGTTGATAAGCTGCCAGATTTGGCAAATATCCTGATAAAATATGATGAAGATCGGGCTTGGCAAGGATCACCAGATATAAGAAAATCAATAAAATAGTTAAAATCAGCGTTCCAACAATTGCTTCAATCTTACGAAAGCCTAATTTCATCAAAAAAAGCAACAGAAAAACATCAAAGACTGTAATCAGAATCGAAAATAGCAAAGACCAGCCAAATAGTAAATGAAGCGCAATCCCTGCACCGATGACTTCTGCCAAGTCCGTTGCCATTAAGGCCAGCTCTGTAATAACCCAAAGGAGATAGCGAACTGGCTTTGACGTATGAGTCGCAATGGCTTGTGCCAAATCCATCCTTGTGACAATTCCTAATTTTCCCGCCATTTGCTGTAACTGCATAGCCATTACAGAAGAAACCAAAACAGCTGATAAGAGCAAATAACGATAGGTGGCACCACCTACAACACTTGTAATCCAATTTCCCGGATCCATATAACCAACGGCAACCAGCATTCCTGGTCCTGAAAAAGCTAATAAAGTACGAAAGAAACCAGCGTTTTTAGGCGTTGCAATGCTTTGGTTAACTTCACTTAAAGAAACCTTTTTATCTGACATTTCTATCATTCTTTCTATTGTAGAATATTTCTACTGTATATTATAGCACAAACTATTAACGATGGTTAATTTATATTTTTATAATGGTTAATATTTGGTGCTATTTAAACCATAAAATGCTTAGAATAGCTAAAATCGCAGGCCCCCCTTGGGTCAAGATGATTTTCTTATTATCCGTTACAGCGCCATAAGCTGCAACTCCAATGACAAATAAAACAAAAATGGTCACAATTTCTAAATTATGTGAAATATACAAACCATATAGCAGGAAAAGAGCTAAAAAGGCATTGTAAATCCCTTGATTTTTAAACAAAGATGTGACGGACGGGCGAGACAATTCTTCCTTTGTCATGTTAAAGACTCGGCTGGTGCTGTCTGACTGAGTAGCGATGCTTTCTAGATAAAAGATATAGAGGTGTTCCAGTGCGACAATTGTAGCTAATATCGTAGTAACGAGTGACATACATTTCTTCTTTCTAATGTTTTTCCACGGTAATCTGATCTAAGCCAGATACAAGTTTTTCTAATAAAGTACTCAGCGTCCTTTGCTCATCATCCGAGAGAACTTTTTCCATTTGCTTTTTGACATCTACATGATAGGTCTGTGGCTCATGCAGAAGCTGCTCTTTTGCAACATTCGTAACATCCACTAGGACTTCTCGTTGATTTTTGGGATTGCGGCTCCGTTGAACATAACCGTGTTCTTCTAAAAGTTTGAAATGCCGAGTCAATGCTGCGGGATCGATTTTTAAGATCTCTTGCACAGCAACTTGATTGCATGGAGCATTGTCCAATAAAAAGTTCAGTATCTCGTACCGCGTTAAGCTGATTTCTAATTTTTGCTCAAAGAGTTGCGTGATAGCTTGATCGGTTAAATGTAATTGATATAGCAGATGATGAATGGCAACCATATTTTCTCCTTTCTGGTTTTTATTGACTAGTCAACTATTGATAAGTCAATTATAGACCATCAAAAAAAGAAAAGCAAATATTTTGCCTTTCTTTAACGGATTATCTGTTTAATCTCTAGTAAATAGTCGATTTTGTGATTAATGTTTGGTCGATCATCGCAGAAATTGATTGATTGAATACCGCTGTTAAAGGCAACATCTACATCCAACGTCCGATCGCCGATATAGTAAGTGCTTGTCTTATCCAGCTGGTATTTCTCTACAAGGTAGTTCACACCTTCTGGGTTGGGCTTTCTTGCAAATCCATTAGCAGTAGTCACGATTTCTGTAAAATAATCCAAAATCTCTAAATCCGCCAAAATTTGGTAAGCATTTTTCCCTTTATGAGTATAGACAAACTGCTGAATATCTGCTTCCTGCGCCCAAGCAAGAATAGTCTTAGCACCATCCATGAGCTGAATGTGAGCATTTTTCTCTTGCAAACTTTGACCTCGAAAACAGTTCATCTCTTCAGCATCTAAACCTTTTTCTGCTGCAACTTTTTCCAGTAGTTTCTGAACAGAATACTGCAAGATATAAGCATGGATAGCTGGTCTGTCAAAATCTAAGCCATAGTACATATAGGTTTCCTCAAGCCCTGCCAAAATCGCATCATAAGAGTCCAGCAAGGTTCCGTCCAAATCCCAAATAAAAGCTTTTGTCATGTTATTTTCCTCATTTTCCGTTGATAGATGATTTGTAAAAAGATCCAGCGAAAGCCATTATCCAAAAGAGTGGCGCTCCAAACTCCGGACAAGCCCAATCCCAGAGTTACTCCCAGAAAATAGCCCGCTACAATGCGAATCAGCCACATACCAACAGTCGTGGCATAAAAAGGTAACTTGGCATTTCCCAATCCTTGCCAAACAGCTGTGTAAATGACTGTTCCTGCTGTCATAGGCACACCCAAAAGTGAAAAAAGAATAACCGACAAGCTAGCTGTCACAGCGCTGCTGTCCTTTGTATAAAGATGTGTTAGTGGTTGACCCAGCGCCAAAATAAGTAAAGCCACCGGTAACATGAGCCCTAGAGATAGCCAGTAGGTCTGCTTCGTCAGCTTCCTAACTGTCTGAAAATCTGCCTGTCCCACCGCGTGAGCCACCAACATAACCGTTGCGGTAGCGACTCCAAAGCCCGGCATATAGTTGAACTGTGTCAGAACCTCTCCAATAGCATTTCCCGCAACGGCATCTGTCCCGAACTTAACGATAATAGCAATAATCACCACGTCCCCAGCCCGCATCATCAGCCGCTCTCCAGCAGCTGGCAGAGATAAACGCAACAAGTCCCAATCCAACCTCCAACTCCAAGGTACTAGAGGCAGAGACAATTCTTTCCATAAAATCAAAACGCCTACCAGACGGGCTAAAATGGTGCCCAGCGCCACTCCAATGATTCCCATATGGAAAATAAAAATCGCAAGACTGGAAAAAAGGACATTGAGCAGATTGCTTAAAAAACTGATATACATGGGCAGTCGAGGGTTGCTAGTTGCCCGAATCAAGGAGCCTAGCGTAGTCGTCAGACCCAAAAGGAGAATCGTTCCCCCGATTAAAGCTAGATAAAGACCGCCTGCATTGGCGACGACAGGCTCCGTTCCCAGCCAAGCTAATATCCGGCGTCCAAAAACAAGAGAGAGAAACCCCAGAAACATACTCACAAGCATGGTAAGCTTAATGGCTTCGCTAGTATGATAAGCTAGATTGTCTCGATCTCCTTCTCCCAAACTTTTAGAAATGAGACTGGACACCGCTGCTCCCAGCGCAATAAAAATGGCTTGGTAAATGCTGATGATATTGCCCGCAACGGAAACCCCTGAAATAGCCACGAGACCGAGACTCGCTACTAAATACGAATCCACCACTCCCATTAACATTTGCAGAAAATTTTCTGCCATAGCTGGTAAAGCGATGTTTAAAATCTTTTTGTAATTGGTCATCTATTAAAAACTCCTAAGATTGATTATACACTTTTCTGCACCAAGCTTACAACATCTTAACCACATAGATACTTTTGCAAAATAAAAACACCCAGTTGGCTGACCAGCTGAGCGTTGATAATACCTTTAATTAAAGCCCTAGATAACTCTCTACTGCTGCCTGCATCTGGTCAGCGGCAACAGTCGTTTTATGGCGAACTTGTGCGGTTTCTAGGTTAGTAACTGCAGAAGGCACTGCAACTCCTAAAATCTCATGGAGTTTTACTAAAGCTTCAAAATCACTCAGACCTGTCTGCCCAGTCACAGCTTCGACTGCTACTACTGGGAATTTATAAGGACTGGCGGTTGAAGCAACGACAGTCGTAGTCTTATCACCTGTAGCTGTCCGGTATTTTTGATAAACAGCTGAGGCGACTGCTGTGTGCGGATCTTCAATATAGTTAGACGCTTCATAAACTCGTTTGATTTCAGCTGCTGTTTCAGCTTCGGTGGCATATTCTGCCGCAAAGAGTTCTAAAATAGCTGGGTCAAAATCAGTCAACTCATACTGACCATACTGATTGAGAGACTTCATCAAATCCGCTGTCTTTTCTGCACTATTTCCTAACAGGTGGAAAATCAAGCGCTCTAAGTTTGAAGAAACTAAAATATCCATAGACGGACTAGACGTTACCTTAAAACTACGCTTTTTGTCATAAACATGTGTCTTAAAGAAATCCGTTAGGACATTATTTTCATTAGAAGCACAAATCAACTTGCCGACCGGAAGACCAATTTGTTTAGCATAGTAGGCTGCCAAGATGTTACCAAAATTACCCGTCGGAACTGTGAAATTAATTTTATCACCAGCTACGATCTGACCAGTCTTAACCAGCTGTGCATAAGCATAGACATAATAAACAATCTGTGGCACCAAGCGCCCGATATTCATGGAGTTAGCAGAAGAAAATTGCAACTTGTGCGCTGCCAGCCGCTCACGAAGAGTCGCGTCATTAAACATACGTTTAACATTGGTCTGGGCGTCATCAAAATTGCCCTCAATAGCTACCACGTGAGTATTGTTCCCGGTCTGAGTGGTCATCTGCAACTCCTGAACCTTGCTGACACCGTTTTTAGGATAAAAGACGATAATTTCTGTTCCCGGAACATCCGCAAAGCCTGCCATAGCTGCTTTTCCGGTATCACCAGAAGTCGCCGTCAGAATGACGATTTTATTTTCCAGACCATGCTTTTTCGCTGCTGTTGTCATCAAATGCGGGAGAATAGACAAGGCCATATCCTTAAAAGCAATCGTAGCACCATGGAAAAGCTCCAAATTGTATTGCCCATTCAGTTTCACCAAGGGAGCAATCTCTGGTGTGTCAAATTTGCTGTCATAGGCATTGTTAATGCAGTCATCCAGCTCTTGATCTGTAAAGTCATCTAAAAAAGTAGATAAAATCAATTTTGCAACTTCCTGATAGGAAGCATCTTTGAGTTTAGTAAAATCCAGCTCTAGTTGCGGATAAGAAATTGGCGTAAAGAGACCACCGTCCGTTGCTAACCCCTGCAAAATAGCCTGACTGGCTGTCACCGTATTGTTTGCGTCACGCGTTGATTGATAAACTAAAGTCATGAGTTTCTGTCCTTTTCGTGTAGTCTGTTCTATTATAACATGATTTATCCGAAAATTCCCGCATTTATGGGAAATGTGAGAGAGTGGAGTTGGAGATTCTCAGTGTTTATATAGCTACCTCGAAAAGTTTTTTGACACCTTGAACTTTTATACTATGCCATTGTAGACATGACACTGATTAGATTGTCTCTATTTCCTACAGTGGACGCTTTGAGCTTGCCCTACTTCAATAAAGCCTATGCCTCTCTGATTTTTGAGTCATAGTCTTGTAGCGTTTTATTTCAATGTCAAAAGAGACAGGATTTGTTTTTCAATAAGGATTAAATCATCAGCTTGCGATAGTGTTGGTATATTTAAAATAAAATGCTGTGCGAAATAAGCAAAAAGCAAACCAGCATTCGTTCTGATAACATCCATACCGCTGAGATTAGAATTGATTTGAGGGTTTTTGCTTTTTAATAATTTCCAATAGTCAGTAAAGTCAGTCAAGATCGACATTTGAATGTTAACTAATAGCGCTTCTCGTAATTCTGTATTGACCAAACATTCTTGCACAAGAATTTTAATGAGTTCTGCATTTTGAGCTAAAAAGTGAAAACGATCTTGAACAATGAAATGAACAGTCTCTTCCAAACGATGGTAGTTCTTAAGCCGCGGGAAAAAATCTTTCTTCAACTCAGGAATCATAGGCTGCATAATTTCTGATAATAATTCACTTTTAGTTTTAAAATATTTAAAGATGGTAGCCTGACTAACCCCAGCTTTTTCAGCGATCTGAGCAGTAGAGGTTCCATTATAGCCTTGTTGAGAAAAAAGTTCAATGGCAGCAACTAATGTTTTCTTTTTTCCAGCTGGCATTTGATGATGCTCTAACCATTCTTTGTAGTTATGTAAAATATTACTGTTGTTCATAGTTACCTCACTTTTGTCTATTTTATTATACCTTGCGATAACGTTTAAGTCCAACAATATTGAGAACGGTTAAGATAGACAAGAAAATTAGGAGGACAAATAAGTCAGATTCTAGGTTAAGGATACTAGTCCCTTGTAAAACAATTTCTGATAACGCATGTCCAGCATAATAAAGAGGGAGGAATTTTCCCATAGATTGGATCCAGTTTGCCATGGAATCTAAAGGAATAATACCTGAGAAAAATACTTGCGGAACAATAATGATAGGAATGAATTGCATCATTTGAAACTCAGATTGCGCTAAAGTGGATAATAATAATCCAAAAGATAAAGCAACCAAGGCAAATAAAATATTGACTAAAATAACATCTATCATGCTTCCTAATACTTTTAATTTTAACAGCCAAACTGTTGACAACACAATAATAGTTGTTTGTAAGGCTGCAACAGCGCCATAAGAAAGCATGTAACCAAAGACAATATCTGAACGTTTGACTGGGGTTGCTAAAAGGCGATCAAGTGTTCCTGTTGTTCGTTCCTTAAGCAAGGCCATGCCTGAAATGAGGAAAACAAAGAAGAAGACGAAAAAGCCCATCAAGATTGGGACTATCTTAGTAAAAAAGGTGGTATCTTTATTGCCGTAAATATAATCTTCAGAAATATCAAATGTCGTTTGTTGAATATTAGTTTGTTTGGTTTGATTAAGGTTAGCTTCACTCATATCAGACTGGCTATTATTTTGATATTGGTCTGGCAATCTATTCGCTTGAGCTGCTTTTGCACTCGCTTGTTGTTGTGCCTTTTTGAGATTTTGAAGCAATTCCTGTATTTGCACTTGTTTTAGAGTGCTTTTAACAGCCTGCCGCGTTAGCGCGGTTTTGCTAGTATCGGTATTAGCATAGGTGAGCTTATATTTTTCTTTGCCTTTATAAACTAGTACGGCATCTGCCTTTTTGTCTTTTAAAGCCTTTTTAGCCGCATATTCTGTTTTATAGCCTTTAGTACTGATGTGTTTAACACCATCTAATGACTTTTTAACAGCATTTGAAACATTTACGGAAGCTATTTGAACATTCGTATCGGTACTGGCAGAAAAAGCAATATTCATGATCCACATGATGAATATTGGAGCCAAAAACAAAAGTGCCAGAGACCGTTTGTCACGTAATAATTCTGTCAATACCTTTTTTGAAATCGCGAAAATTCTCATCATAATTCTCCTTCTGCCTTTAAGAAAACATCTTCGATGGAATTGACTTGATAGCTTGATTTTAAATTAGCAGGACTATCAAAAGCCATTATTCTACCATCTAGCAATAATCCAACTTTATCTGTTAATTCAGCTTCATCCATGACATGTGTTGTCACTAGGATACCAACGCCGTTTTTTTTGAGTTGACGCAGTTCTCGCCAAACTTGACGACGCAGTGCGGGGTCTATCCCAACAGTCGGTTCATCTAGGATGAGGAGGCGAGGATTGCCCAAAAGAGCAATTGCCAAAGAAAGTCGACGCTTCATTCCACCGGAATAGCCCGCAACAGTTTTATCGAGGTATTCAGATAAATCAACAACCTGAACAGCGTGGTGAATAGCTTGAGAAAGTTCTGTTTTCGTCAGCCCTTTCATTTTTCCAAAAAATTCCAGATTTTCTGCCCCAGATAGACTTTCGTAAAGGGCATCGGATTGTGCCATGTAGCCGATATCTCCTAAAACTCGCCGGTTAGGCATCTGATGATTGAGAACCAGCGCCTTCCCTTCGTTGGCTTTTTCCATTCCGAGCATAGTCTTTATCATCGTTGATTTTCCAGCACCAGACGGTCCAATTAAACCAACAATTTCCCCTGCTTCTAGATGGAAACTAACATGATTAAGAACAACCTGACTGCCAAAATTTTTTATCAGGTTTTGTAAATCCAATAATTTTTCCATAAAAAACCTCTTTCTAATAGATGAGTGATTACTCACTATCTCTACAATTCCCATTGTAGTAAGTAATCACTCACTTGTCAAGTGGAAACTTCTTAGCTTTTAAAATAAATATTGCTAAAAGCGTGAATCTTATTAACAGGTAATGAAAAATCAAAGAGCCGAATTGTCAGTAACAGTAAGTATGACAAAATGAAGTTAACAATGTGTGATTTTAATTTTCTTCAAGTATAAAAATAGGAAAAGCTGTCGTTATTACAGAGAAATTTAAGAGAATTTTGGATGATTGTGCAGAATTAGGCAGGCTGAAGCCAACGACACATCATGAGTTTTTCAAAGAATACTAATAGATGACCACAGAAAAAAGCTGCTTCTTTTTCAATCAACAAAAGAGACGATAAATGTGATGAATTTATCGTCTCTTTTGTTATTATTTTATTTCCAATTTGTCAGCGTAGAGGTCGGCTGGCTAAAAACTTTGCAGAACTCTCTTTGTAAATTGTTTTACAGCCTATTTTCAGTGATTTTTTAATGCTCTCACATCTTTATTTCACTTTCATTACTCTCACTAGACTAGCGCGTTCGGCTTCTTCTAGCTTCATCTCGATATAATGAATGGTTTCTGTGAGATCCGGAATGGTTGCATACTCTAATCCATTGACCCTACGGCGGGTCTTTTCAATCTCATCTGCCATCAGCTGGCAACTCTTTTCAATTTCTGCTAAGCGCAGGAGGTCGGGCAATAAGTTGCCCATATCCTCAATCGTCTCATCCATCTGGCTGTTAGAAGCCACATAGCTATAAACCACATCTCCCTCATCATCACCATAAGGATTATCAATATGAGCATGCATTTTTGGCACCTGCACACTCATGATATTCTCCTGTTCGATATGGAGGTTGACTTCTCGCATAGGGACAGCAAAAATCTCTTCTACCATGAGGTCACTTTCCAAGGTTTTCGCCAATACAAAATCCTGCATGTGACCAACCAGAGCTGTTTCAACTTTTTGGCGAAGGCGGTTATTTTCGCGAACAGCTTCAATGAAACGACGCATCAGTTCATCTCGCTTATCCTTGAGAAGTTTATGACCGCGAGTAGCTGTTCTCAGGCGCTCTTTCAGGTTGTTCAGCTCCATTCGGGTTGGTTTGACATTCAAACGAGTCATCGGCTCACCTCCTTAAATGTGCTGCTTGCTTTCTGGCAAATATTGGTCAATCATGTCGTCCTTGATCCGCTTAAGTTCTGTCCGTGGCAAGATAGACAACAATTCCCAGCCTAAATCCAAACTTTCTTCAATCGTCCGATTGGTATAAAAACCTTGATTGATATATTCTTTTTCAAATCGCTCGGTAAATTGAACATAAAGCTTGTCGGTGTCAGATAGTGCGGACTCTCCCAATACAACCGCTAATTCTTTGGCCTGCTTACCTTGAGCATAAGCCGCAAAAAGCTGATTCATGGTTGCTGCATGGTCTCCCCGAGTCTTTCCTTCGCCAGAACCCTTGTCTTTGAGGCGCGAAAGAGACGGCAATACGTTAATTGGTGGACGATAACCGCTGTTGTAAAGGTCACGCGAAAGGATAATCTGGCCTTCTGTGATGTAACCTGTCAAATCAGGAATGGGATGAGTGATGTCATCCTCAGGCATGGTGAGGATAGGAATCTGCGTCACCGAGCCTTTCTTTCCCACCAAGCGTCCCGCCCGTTCATAGAGAGTAGAAAGATTGGTATAGAGATAACCTGGATAACCTCGACGCCCCGGTACTTCTCGGCGAGCCGCGGATACTTCACGCAAGGCCTCGCAGTAATTGGTCATATCTGTCATGATGACGAGAACATGCATGTCTTTTTCATAAGCCAAATATTCAGCAGCAGTCAGGGCAATCCGCGGTGTCGCAATCCGCTCAATAGCAGGATCATTGGCTAGATTGATAAAGAGGATAGAGCGATCAATAGCTCCCGTCTCTCGCAAATCATTCATGAAAAATTCGGCTTCTTCAAAGGTAATCCCCATAGCCGCAAAGACTACTGCAAAACTTTCTTCTGAATTGAGCACCGTAGCTTGACGAGCAATCTGGGCAGCCAATTCCTTATGGGGTAGACCTGCCCCAGAGAAAACTGGCAATTTTTGACCGCGCACCAAAGTATTGAGGTGATCAATGGCTGAAATCCCAGTCTGGATAAACTCATCGGGATAATCTCGCGCGACCGGATTGATGGCTTGACCGTCAATATCCAAGTATTTTTCCGGCAAAATATCTGGACCCCCGTCAATTGGTTTGCCCATACCGTTGAAAATCCGTCCTACCATATCTTCTGACACTGGCAATTCAAGCGGTCTGCCGGTAAAACGAACCTTGGCTTTTTCTAGATTGATACCGCTGGAGCCTTCAAACAGCTGCACCATCGCCTTGTCTTCCTGCACTTCCAAGACCTGTCCCTGACGCTTGGTTCCGTCATGGAGCTGGATTTCCACCAGCTCATTAAAATGCACACCTTCGACTTGCTCCACAATCATCAAGGGACCGACAACTTCACTAACAGTACGGTATTCTTTAATCACGTTCATTGTCTGCTCCTCCTTGTGCAAGAATCTCATGCAAGTTTTCTCGAATAGCAGCATCCAAATTACAAATTGCATCCAGCTGCTCTTCTGGGATAAATTTAGAGCGAGCAATTCGATCTCGCAGCTCCACAGTACCGTTCATGATTTCGGTAAAGTAGGCACCTAAATTCAAGACACGATTGGCTTCCTCATCAAATGTTAAAATATTAGTGAGCAGAGCTACTTGTTTTTTAAAGGAAGTGTAGGTGTCAACCTCATCAAAAGCATTTTGTTGCAGGTAATCCTCACGAATCATCTTTGCTGTATTCATGGTGAGACGATCCTTTTCAGACAGAGAGTCCAGACCGACCAGCCGCACGATTTCCTGTAGCTCACTCTCTTTTTGGAGAATGTTCATCGCCTTGGTCACTTTTTCCGACCAAGCCAACTGCTCATGCTGATTGATGTACTGCCCTACCTCGTCTAGATAAAGCGAGTAAGAGCTAAGCCAGTTAATCGCAGGGAAATGGCGACGTTGTGCCAACTGAGCGTCCAAGCCCCAGAAAACTTTGACAATTCGCAGGGTATTTTGCGTGACTGGCTCAGAAATATCTCCACTCGGAGGGGAAACAGCACCGATTGCGGTAATACTTCCTTCACGATTACCTCTCCCTAAAGTTTTAACCCGACCAGCTCGTTCGTAATATTCAGCAATTCGGCTGCCCAGATAGGCTGGATAGCCTTCGTCACCTGGCATTTCTTCCAAACGCCCGGACATTTCCCGCAGAGCTTCTGCCCAACGCGAAGTCGAATCCGCCATGATGGCAACAGAATAACCCATGTCTCGGAAATACTCAGCAATGGTAATGCCTGTGTAGATAGAAGCCTCACGCGCCGCAACTGGCATATTGGACGTGTTGGCAATCAGAACAGTTCGCTGCATAATAGACTGACCAGTTGCTGGATCAATCAGCTCTGGAAATTCATTGAGCACATCGGTCATTTCATTACCCCGCTCACCGCAGCCCACATAAATCACGATATCCACATTGGCAAACTTAGCAACCTGATGCTGAACAACAGTCTTTCCCGCACCGAAAGGTCCTGGAACGGCAGCCGCACCGCCCTTGGTCACAGGGAAAAAGGTATCAATCACTCGTTGCCCCGTCACCAAAGGCTCCTCTGGAATTAGCTTTTGAGCAAAGGGGCGACCTCGGCGAACCGGCCACTTCTGCATGAGACTGCCGACAAAGACGGAGCCGTCTGCCTGCTCAATCTCATAGATAGGCTGATCGACAGTATAGCTCCCCGCTTCTATCTTAGTCACACGACCACTGACACCAATCGGCACTAGAATGCGGTGGACTACCAGCTCGGTTTCTTGAACCGTGCCCAGAATGTCTCCAGCGGTCACCTCTGCTCCAATCTCCAGATAAGGCACAAAGTCCCACTTGGTCTCACGATTCAGATGAGGCAGCTGCACTCCGCGCACCAGGAAATCACTCTGCGTCACCGTTTGAAAGCGTGCCAAAGGTCGCTGAATTCCGTCAAACATTTGCGAAATCAGCCCCGGTCCTAATTCGACCGACAACGGACTCCCCGTCGTTTCCACCGGCTCTCCTGGTCCAAGCCCAGAGGTTTCTTCATATACTTGAATGGAGGCCTCATCTCGACGCATCTCAATGATTTCCCCAATCAAGCCCAAATTGCCCACACGACAAATATCCTGAATATTCGCTTCCTGCATCCCAGAGGCAACTACCAAAGGACCCGAAACTTTTATAATCTTTCCTTGACTCACAATCTTCCTCCATTCTTTGGGAGATTTTTGCTTATTTTCTATCCTTGCCGTGAGCTTGAAACCCTTCTTAGCTATCTCTACAGCAAAAATTGATACTTCTTATTTTAAAAATCAGATAAGGCTTTTATTTGTTGCCCATTTTCATCAAAATTATCTGGGCTTAGCCATTTTTCTAAACGAGTTTTGACCGCTGGCCAGTCCCTGTCAATCATGGCTAGCCAATCAGTATCTCGGTTACGCCCTTTATAAACAACTGCCTGACGAAAAGTGCCCTCGTAGATAAAACCAAGCCTTTCTGCTGCGTATCTTGAAGGTTGATTGAATGCATCGCATTTCCACTCATAGCGGCGATACTCCAGCTCCTCAAAAACGTAACGTGCCAACAGATATTGGGCTTCTGTCGCCAGTCTGGTTCGTTTCAATTGGGGCGAATAGGTCACAGAGCCCACCTCAATGACACGGCTACCACGATTAATTCTCATTAGAGCAAAAGTACCCAATGCCTTGCCACTCTCCTTGTCTACAATGGCATAGTGGAATCGATCCTGAGCTGCCAGCATCTGATCTAGCAAGGCCGACCATTCTTCCTGACTTTGAACAGGATTTTGAAAGAGATACGTCCACATATCAGCAGGAGAATCCGGACCATAGACTTCATACAAATCCGACCCATGTTTGTCCTTGGACAGACATTCAACGATAACATATTGTCCTTCTAGTCGCTCCAGATTGGGCAAATCTCCCGATTTGAAATTCGGTAGGGCATCTCCAATGGGCTGGCCTAATTCATTCATTTTCATAAAAACCTCACAATATATCCTGTCCAACTGCTTTTTCTACGTTCTTGCGAATACGCTTCTGTCCTAATCCCATTACCCCTTTATGGGTCGGAATTAAGATAATCGCTGGCAGCACTTGCTTATCATAGTAAGCCAGCGTTTCAGGGATTTCAGCAGCCATATCTTCTGTCAAATAAATAATAGCAAAATCTTCTCGACTCAATTGCCGTAAAGTATTCACCGCTTCGGTCGCTTCGGTGACTGGAAAAGTCTGAAAACCAATCAGGCGAAAAGGCAGAATGGCATCGCGGTTCCCCACCACACCAATTTTATAAGTTTTACTGGCCATAAATCGGTCTCATCCTTTCTTTAATCATCTCTACTGGAAGCTGATTTGTCAAACCAGTCAAAATAAGTCGAAGATTCTTCACTTCCAGCTCTTTTCCCAATAAATAACGAGCGAGCGGAAGCGGACCACTTGTTTCAAATCGCCCTTGTTCTAAGAGCTTAAACTGAACCAAGTCTGCCAAATACTCCAGTTCAAGATTTGTCAACTTATCCGAACGCATTTTTTCTTCATAAATGCGTAATTCTGCGTCAAATTCTAATGGATTAACTTTGGAAAACCAGCCAGCAAGATCGCCTTTTTCTGCCAACTCAATCCACTCTGCACTCGTCAAAGAGCCTTCATCTGATAACAACTGTGTCATGAAACTGTGCGGTTTTTGGTGACGAATGGCACGCTGCACCGTTACTGCATTATAAAAATCAATCGTCAACCGCACCAGTTGCTTAAGCCGCTCGTCTTCAAATGCAGACTCCAAGCTTTTTAAGTGTTTGAAATAAGCCAGATCCATCCCAATTTCCAGAACGCGCACATCTTGATAATCTTGATATTCCGCCCAAGTCGCTGCTATTTCATCCGCCATAAAATTAGGACAATGTTCAGCAGAAAAGGTTGCAACCAAATGCTCCAAAATATCTAAAGGATAAGGTCCAACCATAATCAAGAGGGGTTTTAAATTCAAACCTGTTGCCTTGTGCTTAAGCAGCACCTTAAGATTGTGATAGGTATATTTGAGCGTAAAAAACTCCACCAAAGCAGATTCTGGACTGACTTCAAAAGCCCAAGCGTACTCTGCAAACAAATGTTTCATGAGAAACTTCTCAATCGCATTTAAGTCTGTTAGTTGCTCATGATCCAGATTATAAACTGTTCCTTCCAAAGCTGCTGACCGACTTTCAGAAGTGAAAGTCCGCAACAACTGCTCGTATTGCGCTAGGCTTAAAAAGCTACTCTCATGAATGCTAATTTCTGTATTCACTTGAGCGAAGGTCTTTTCATTCATAGAATGCCTCCTTAGTCTGCTTCGTCTTGGAAAATCGTCTGAGCAAGCTGATCACTCTCCTCCTGCCACAAAGAATCTACTAAATTGCGATAGAGGTAATTATCGTCAATATTGCCTCGCGAAAGGAGAAAACCTGCTTCTCCACTCACAGACGAGGAAGCCAATTTTACGTGCGGATAGTGCTCTAACAATCGTTCCAATTGTCCAGCCGAATATTTAACCAATGTCCGTGAGCCAACTGTCAAAACAAGTTCTTCTTGCGGATACTTTTTTAAGACCTGCTCCAAGAAAGCCTGCTCCTGCTCGACTGACCAAGCCGCCATTTGCTCACAAGCCCCCGCAAATAATTCTTTCAAAATCCCTTGCTTGGTCGCCAAAGTAGACTGACGTTTTTCATTTTCTAGCTGCTGCACTTCACGCTGTACCTGACGGTTGATCGCTTTTATTTCTTGCTCACGCTGTTGCAGTTTTTCTTGTTTCAACCGTGTTTCTTGCTCTTTAGCTTCACGCTCAATAGACTCTTTAGCATCGGCTAATAGCTGCCGCCCATTTTCATGCGCCTGCTCCAAAACCGAATCCCTCAAATGAGATTCAAATTCCATATCTGCCTCCTTCTATGAAATCTTGTTTCAAGACATTGAACCTGTCTCATTTTACATTCAATACCATCAAAAGAGATACAACAAAGGCAAGGATAGCATAGGTTTCTACCATAGCAGCAAGGATAACCCCTTTCATGACGTCTTCAGGTCGCTTTGCCAAAATCTGCATACCAGCGGTTGCTACATTTCCTTGATATTTAGCAGAGTAATAACCAACAATTCCGATTGGAAGTGCGGCAAAAAAGAGGGCTAGACCTGTCTGAAGAGCCATTTCAGGCTGGATTTTAAAGAAAATCAAAATCCCGATAACAAAACCGTACAAGCCTTGCGTACCTGGCAAAAGCTGCAAAATCAAAGCGCTAACGAATTTCTCAGGTTGTTCTTTTAATAGGGCTGCCGCAGCCTGACCGGTTGAACCGACATTGCGCGCAGAACCGATACCGCTGAGAAAAATCGCAAAAACCACACCGAGTGCGGCAAAAAAAGCACCACCGTAAGTTGAAAAATAAGATGAAAAAGCTTGCATGAATAAACTCCATTTCTAATAGTAAACATTATTTATTTAGTAATTTTGTCAATGACATAAAACTTCTAGCTGAGTTGCTAAAATAATTTCGCTGTGCTATTTTTTGTAGCGGACATATTTCTCTGCTGGCTTCAAAGGTTTAAAAGCTTTTCCGCCACCGTCGTAGAATTTCCCAAAAAATTCAACAAAAATCAAACGCGCTCCGTGCACATAGCCTGATAAAAAGGAGAGAAACATATTGATACCGTGGAGGACGAGAAACAGCACAATCCCAATACTAAAGCGAGCAAAAGGCGGAAAGAGACTAACAATTAAATTAAAGGCTGAGCCAATGCTTGCACCAGCAAGCCCCAAAGCCATGAGTCGCGTAAAGCTCACCAAGTCTCCCACATAGCTGCTGATATTGTATAGATTAAACAGTGCAGGACCCAAGCCTTTCAAACTCTTAGCGCTGATAATAGAAACCAGTACAATGCCGACAGCATTTACAATAGCCAGCCATTGCCCGATAAAGCCGACCATAGCAAGAGTTGGGAACAGTCGCCCCGCTGCTAGCAAAGCCAGACCAATGAGAATCAGCATCCACGCAAAACCTGAATTATAAGCTGCCGCATAATCCTTCATGCGAATGTTCTTTTTGCCACTGAGAAACAGTCCTGTCATGACTGTTACAAAGCCAATCACGACCGAAATAATCAAAATGGTTATCACATCTGTGCTGGTATCAATGAGCGCAAAAGGCAATTTGAAGCCAAAGAAAGAACCATAAATCACTCCCCAGAGTGCAACACCGATTCCTAAAATTCTAAAAAAGCGTAAATTCTTTGCTAGACTTGGCTTAACATGTAAAGTCTTCAAAGCCCAAGTCGTTCCGCCAAAGAGCAACAGACCATAGCCAATATCAGCTGCCATCATGCCAAAAAAGATAAAGTAGAAGACCGAAACAACAGGCGTTGGATCTTTATCTTCGTATTTCGGCAACGAATACATCTCTGTCACCAGCTCAAAGGGCTCAATCAGAGCATTATTTTTAAGTTTTGTCGGGACTCGCTGTCGATCAGCTTCCGTCAGTTCATGAATTTGAAGCAAGACAGCCCCACCAAATTGTTGCGCGAGACCCGTTTTCAAATCTTCTATCTGCCCCTGCTCAATCCAACCCTCTAAAGCAACCAAATTCTGCGTGCTGGCAAGGGCTTCCTTGCTCTCTTGGCGAGAGGTGAGATTCAAAATATAGTCCAATTGAAACTTGAGCTGTTGCAGCTCCTTACTGGAAGCTGCAAGCTGCGTTTGCGTTGAGCTGATAACCGTTTCTTGCTCCTTTATCGTTTCTCTTAACGATGTCAAGCGCTCACTAGGCAATTCTTCAAAGGGATATTCAAAAGGTTTGAAACCGAGATCTGTCAAGAATGCTTGCATTTCCTTAGCTGTTTCTGCTTTACATAGCACAAGAATTCCACTTTCTGTGGTACTGGTGAAAATCTCTTGGACTTCCAGATTAGGATAGTCCCGTAATCGAGCATTTAGCTGATTGTTCTCACTGCTTGGAATGCTTCCCACAAACGCACGAAGGTGTTTAAAATGCTTAAGTGCTGACGGCGTAACGGCTAAACTTGCCCATTTTTCTAGCTCTGCCACATCTGACTGAGCTCTTTCTTTAACTTCCTCTGCTCTTGTCAACGATTGAAATTGTTGTTGAATGTTAGCAAGAAGCGCTTCTTCATCACGCGCCTGCCCTGCTTCTTCTAGACTTACAAAGGTTGTTTCCAAAGGAGCTTCCTTCAACGACTCCAGTAATTTCTTCTTTGGCACAAACGCTTGCAAACGTTCAATCATATTTGCAAGTTTTTCCTGCCGCCGAGTCAAAGTTTGAAGATGTTCCGAGAAAGACTTATCAGGATTCCACACCAACTCTTGCTCGAAAGCTCCCTGCCAAGTTTCTTTTGTCTGCAAGTTTTGAATTTCAACCGACTGGAGATTTTGCAAATAGGAGAGGACATCATCCAACAAATCTTTTGGCAATAGCAGCGACAACTCCTGCATTTGACTAATGGCCATATTTTTCTACCACCCTGTCCACAATCATTTGTAGCAGCACTTCTTTTTTATTTGACAAAGCCGCTTGGGCTTTTTCTTCGTTCTCTTGTCTCGTTTGCTCTAAATCCTGTGTTAAGACAGCTAACTCTCGTTCAGAGCGCTCCTTTAACTCGGTCACCAATCGCTCTTTCTCTTCGTCGTAAGATTGCCCTAGCTGTTTCAGATTACTAGCCGCTTGCTCTCGCAATTCCTGAATTTGACTTTTGTAGCCCGCCAACACTTCATCTGCTGCTTGCTCAATTTCCTGCATTTGCTCAAGAGTAGCATTCGTCATATCTCGCACCTCCTTTTGACACAATAGGTGTAACGCTTTCTTGTGTAAATTATAACACATTTTCAAATCATTCGTCACAGAGTTTTATTTCTTTTCTAGGTAGATGAACATTTTTTATATTGCATTTTCCACTCTATCAGTTTATATTTCCTGCTTATTTACGTGTTTCCTAACTACCTGTTCTGAAAAGCTCCCTCCTACTTAATTCCCCTTAAAAATGTTATAATACAATTATACTCTTAAAACAGTTGTTCTATAACTATCACCAGCAAAGAAAGTGACCTCTTATGGAAAATACGCAGCATATCTTAACAACGATTGAAAGCCACTTTGATAGCATGACCGACTTAGAAAAGCGGATTGCCAACTACTTTTTGAGCCCTTCTAGCATCTATGACGATCTCTCTTCTCAAAAAGTTGCGCAAGCTCTCTACATCTCTCAAGCAGCCTTGACACGCTTTGCAAAGAAATGCGGATTTAAAGGCTACAGAGAGTTTAATTTTCAATACCTTCATCAATTGCAAGAAAACGCGGAACAGGACGAGAAAGTACAAAATGACTTATCTCGTAGAGTGCTACGAAACTATGCTCAAATCCGTCAACAAACTGAGGAATTGGTTGACGAAGACAAACTGCTGCGCGTTGCCAATCTCATCGAAGCAGCTGACCGCGTCTATTTCTTTGGGACGGGAAGCTCTGGTCTTGTCGCACGCGATATGAAACTGCGCTTCATGCGGCTTGGTGTTGTCTGCGAAGCGTTGACAGATCAAGACGGTTTTGCTTGGACAACCAGTATCCTAGATGAAAATTGCTTGGTTATTGGATTTTCTTTGTCCGGAGGAACGCAATCTATCATCAACAGTCTCATCGACGCTCAAGCAATGGGTGCAAAAACGGTGTTAGTAACAGGACACCCCAACAAAGTCAAAGAAACCTTTACTGAAATCATCACTGTTGCCATTCAAAGCAAACCAGAGTATATTTTACGCATTTCAGCACAGTTTCCTATGCTACTTATGATTGACCTCCTTTATGCCTTTTTCCTAGAAATTGACCGGGAAAAGAAGGAAAAAATCTTCAACAGCTTTTGGGAAAATCAAAAATTAAACGGCTATTACAGGCGACACAAATAAGGGATCAAATAAAAATGAGCATCTCCTCACCAAAGGATTTGCTCATTTTCATTATAGAAGGCTTTTCGTTAATGATGTTTATTTTTAAAGTGATAATAAGCTCCAAACATCCCTGCAGCATTTTGATGATGAGCAAAAGCGAGCTTGGTTTTTTCAGCAATACTTGGTACCAGACAAGCTTTCATAGCAGTCTCAATTCGAGGACGGAGAATGGCTTCTTGACCCATAATGCCTCCACCTAAAATCACCACTTCTGGATTGACCACATAGCAAATATTCGCAATCCCTTGCCCCAAATAATTGACCATGCGGTCGATTCCTTGGATACAACGTGCATTTCCTTCGGTCGCTTCCTTGAAAATGCGCCGTCCATTCCACATAGTAGGATCTTCTCCGTGAAGCTCTGCTACATAATTGACCAAGGCAGTCGTTGAAGCCACATCTTGGAAAGCACCGTCTGGCAGATACACATAACCGACTTCACAGGCCGAATTACTAAAACCGTGGAAAACCTGACCGTCCACCAGCAAGCAGCCACCGATACCCGTTCCAATCGTCAAACAAATCGCAATGCTCGCTCCCTTGCCGCTGCCTGACATAACTTCCGCCAAACCAGCACAATTGACATCATTTTCAATCTCACAAGGAACGGCAAATGTTTCTTCTACCACTTTCTTGAACTGAGTACCAGCATAATTTGGAATCTGAGGGCCAGCATAAAAGATTTCTCCTTTATCTGGATCGACCATTCCGGCTGAGGAGATACAAACCCCAGCAACTGGAATTTGTTCTAAATAACGTGCTACAATTCCCTTTACCTTGTGTAAAATTTCTGGACCGCCCTTATGAGCCTCTGTTGGGATTTCATGCGATTCCAACAAAGTAGCTGCAGCATCAATCAAACCGTACTTGATATTTGTTCCACCAATATCAATGGCAATATATTTCCCCATAATCCACCTCTTTTTCTATTATAGGAATGCTTCTTTTGCTTCCCGAATCAAACGCGCCGCTTCTTCTACAATCGGACGATCCGCGTCTGTAATTGGTGTTAATGGAGAACGGACAGAGCCGATATTCAGATTTTCATTGATTTTCAAGACTTCCTTGATGACGGAATACATATTCCCATGAGCAGCTGTTAATTTCCCGATGATAGCATTAATGGTAAATTGCAGTTCTTTTGCTTTTTCCAATTCTTTGTCAGCAATCAATTGATTGAGCTTCAAGAAAAGTTCTGGCATTGCGCCATACGTTCCGCCGATACCTGCTCTTGCTCCCATCAGGCGACCGCCTAAGAATTGCTCATCTGGACCATTAAAGACGAGGTGGTCTTTCCCACCAAGTGCTGCAAAGGTTTGAATGTCTTGGACAGGCATAGAAGAGTTCTTCACACCAATCACGCGTTCATTTTTGAGCATTTCTGTATAGAGACTCGGCGTCAGAGCTACACCTGCTAACTGTGGAATATTGTAAATCACAAAATCTGTCTGCGGCGCAGCTGCGCTAATGTCGTTCCAATATTGGGCAACCGAGTATTCTGGCAAGCGGAAGTAAATCGGCGGAATAGCCGCAATAGCATCCACTCCCAAACTCTCTGCATGGCGCGCCAACTCCATACTATCCTTGGTGTTGTTGCAAGCGACGTGGGCAATAATCGTTAATTTCCCTTTTGCCACCGCCATGACTTCTTCTAAAATCAATTTTCTATCAGCAACACTTTGGTAGATACATTCACCAGATGAACCATTGACATACAATCCTTGAACTCCTTTTTCAAGAAAATATTCTACCAAAGCTCGCACGCGCTCTGGATTAATCTCGCCTTGATCATCATAGCAAGCATAGAAGGCCGGAATGACCCCTTCATATTTTTTTAAATCTCTCATATTTTATTCTCCAAGTTAATTGGTTTTATCGTTTATACTTATTAAAAATAGTTTCCATAATAGGCAATTGTAAAAATCCTAGGGCTGCAAACCCGATTAATACAAAAAGAGTAAAGCCTAGCAGCAACACAAATCCTGAACTAGAGAGGAAAAAGATGATTGCAGCTAATAAGGCTATCATCAAAAAGAACCATGGAAAATGCAAGCTCACCATGATAAGACTCGTTTGCAGCAGATCTTTTATGGTCATTTCAAACTTAGCTGCCAAAGGATAGACACATAAAAACAGCAAACTAGTAAAAATGATGACACCGATACAAGTTGCTTTTAACATTTGAAATGGTAGCGTCTCTTGTCGCCAAAAGAGCATGAGGTCAAATAGACTGATACCTACAATCAGCAACTCTAGCAAACCGAGTTTGAAACCGACTTTCCAATTTTTTCTAAATGCTTGCATGTACATCGCTGTGACTTTTATGCGTCGCGAATCTTTGATGACAAACAAAGTCTGATACAAGCTCATCTTTGCAATACCAATCGTAACAATTGGCAAGCAGGACAGCAAAAAGAGCAAGTTCACAGTCACCAAATCTAATATTTTCTCACATATTCTCATAAAGAAATTATCTGTATCAAAAATACTTTGTATTAGCTGAGAACCTCTCTTTTCCATGGTTCTACCTCCTAATCAATTATTTCAATCGTTGAGCAAAACCTTTACGACACATTTTTTGACCGTATCACCTTTACCAGCAAACCTATTGGGCTGATGCGGCTCATTGGGTAAAAATAGAACAAAATTCTGTTTATCCAAATAAAATGGAAGAGATTGCTCACAAGTCACAAAACCAATGTCCTTCTTTTTATCATACGGTTTTCTCACTTCTTTTACCCTGTTGCCATATCGAATGATTTCATGCCCTGCTAAAAGCAAATGCAAATCCAGATAATGGTGATGAAATTCAAATTCATCTGTCGTGTCAGAACACAATTCATTTTCCTGTACAAACAGAAATACTTTTTCTCCGTCAATCTCATACCGTCCCGAATCATAATCGTTTACATCGTGAGTTAAGAGATAATCAATAGCACAATCCAAATGCTTATGGATACCTTTGTAATGGGCAAGATTTTCCAATTCATCGAAAATCATTCGTTTTCCCTCCTTATCCTTTCACAGCTCCCATTGTAATACCTTGTGTGAAGGATTTTTGGAATATTAAGAAGACAGCTACAATCGGAACAGCTGCCATAGCAGCACCAGCCATAATCAGACCATAGTTGGTCGCCATTTCAGCCTGCATCGTTGCTACCCCTAGTGAAATAGTTAGATTCTGCCGCGATGTCAGCATGACCAATTGCATAAAGTAGTCATTCCATGTGTTGATAAAGGTAAAAATAGCAAGAGCGGCAAAACCTGGTTTCACAATCGGAAAAGCAACATTCCAAAAAGTACGAATCTCACCACAACCGTCCATCTTAGCAGATTCCAACAATTCTGTTGGGATATTTTCGCTAAATTGCTTCATGAGAAAGACACCAAAAGGCCAGCCGACAAGTGGCAAAATAACCGCAGCCAATGTATCGTGAATTCCCATAAAATTGACAATACGAACCAGAGGAACCAACACAACTTGCTTAGGCAAAGCCATGGCAGCGATAAAGGTCGCAAAAAGAATACGTTGACCATAAAAACGCTTTTTGGCTAGAACATAACCTGCTAAAGAAGAGGTAATGCAGACCAAAAACATGGTTGCTAGTGAGATAAAGACACTATTCCACATCCATTGCAGGGCTGGGTTTTGCACCATTAACTGCTCAAAATTTTCCAGCGTTGGCATTTTAGGCCACCATTGAGGCGGAATGACAATCGTGTCTGGTTGAGACTTAAAGGCTCCCGTCAAAATCCAATAGAAAGGGAAAACAAAGAGAATGGTCAACACCAAGAGAATAATCGTTGAAATAACCGTAAAGGCACTTATTTTTTTCTGTTTCATCTTGTCTCTCCTTTCTTTAATATTCAACGTCATTTCCAAGAATCTTGAACTGAGCAAAACTAATCAAAGCAATCATGACAGCTAAAAATACCCCCATGGTATTGGCATAACCATATTCAGATAACTTGAAGGCTTTTTCATACAGGTAATACATCAAGGTACTGGTTGAATAGTTTGGCCCTCCAGACGTCAACAGCTGAATCAAGGCAAAACATTGGAAGGAATTGATTGTTGTAATGATCGCAATGTACAGAGTTGTTGGCAAAAGACTTGGCCATTTAATCTTCCAGAAAACTTGCAGCTCTGTCGCTCCGTCAACACGCGCAGCCTCCACCAATGAATTGTCAATGTTTCCCATAGCAGCAATATAGAGAATAATAGGCTGCCCGACAGAAGTTGTCAACAAAATCACAATAATCGCCATCAACGCCCAATGTTTATCTCCTAGCCAAGAAATATTCTGGTTGATAACATGACCCGACTTTAGTACGAAATTCAAAATCCCTGACAGTGGGTCGTAAATCCATTTCCATACAACGGTTACCGCTACACTCCCTGTAACAACCGGCAGGAAGAAAACAAAACGGTAGAAAGAGCGTGCAATCGCATTTTGACTATAGGTCTGTGACGCTACAAACAAAGAAAACAGCACAACAATTGGCACTGAGCCAATCACAATAATCACCGTATTGATGAGAGATTTGATAAAGACTGGATCTTTAAACATTCGCGTATAGTTATCCAAACCTACGAATGTAAAAGAAGTCATAGAATAGTTAAAGAAACTCGTTACAAATCCCATCACCATCGGCGCTAATACAAAGACAATAAAGAATAATAGAACTGGTGCCAAAAAGGCATAGGATACCAAGGTTTCTCTCATTCTTATTTTATTTACTTTCACATCAAGCACCTCGTTTAGATTAGAGGGGAACCAACTCTTTTAAAGCTTTTTGAGTTCTTTCCCGCTTTTATCCTTTTATAGAAATTCCCCTTTTCCTATTTATACATAACTGACGACAGAAAAAGGGGAGAATTCAATTACTTATTTTTGAGCTTTTTTAATGGTTTCATTTGCTTTTTCTGTAAAGGTCTTCAAAGCAGATTCAACTTTTTCGTCACCATTTGAAACAGATTGCAACATTGGGAACCAGAGCGTTCTCATTTCAGCAAATCCATCAATAGTGTTGTAGTATGGTGAATAATATTTTGTCCAAGTGCTGATAGTTTCCATGCGTTTGTCATCGTACAATTTACCAAATGATGAACGAACTGGGAAAGCACCTGTACGAACAACATTTTGTGGCCCCCACTTTTTATCATCAGCGATAAATTTGACAAATTTCTTAGCAGCTTCCACTTTCTTTTTATCTTTATTGTTAAAGATACCAAAACCATTTACAAGATATTCCAGAGCTGGTTTGCCATTGTCTGACGGGAATGGTACTTCAACAACTTCGACGCCACTGGCTTTCAAGAGTTTAGCTTGGATGCCTTTTTGCGCAGGTGCCCAAAGAACAGTATAAGAAGTTTGCCCATTTGCAAAGTTTTGAATATCTGCTCCACCATCGAATTGAGAGCCGTTTGTCATCAAACCATCTTTAATCCAACTAACTGCTTTATTTAGCCCTTTGACAAAGTTTGGACTGTCTGTTGTATATTTTGTCACTTTATCATCTGTAACAGAACCACTATACAAATTAGCAATGAACGCACGTGTTCCTTGGTCACCACCTTGACCATTACTGAAGAGCGAGCCAGGAGTATACCCTTTAGCCTTTAAGGCTTTCAACACTTTTTCAAAATCAGCTGTTGTCCAACCTTCTTTTACAAGGTTTTCTACACCAGCTTCTTTCAGCATTTTCTTATTAAATGCCATATAAAACGGAGCAGAACTAATTGGATACATGTAAGCTTTATCACCAGCCTTACTTGCTTGAATGATTTGATCGTTGTTAACATCTTTGACGAAGTCATCAGTAAAGAGGTCATTCAATTCTGCCAATTTACCATTTTTACCATATTGAATAATCCGTCCTGGTGCGTCAAACAGCACATCTGGCGCTGTTCCTGCTTCAATAGCTGTTGTAATTTTTTCTGGACCAGATTTGAAGTCAATAGTTTCTAATTTCACTTTAATATCTGGATTGGCTTTTTCAAAGGCTTTGATAATTTCTTTTTCATACGTACCAACACCGTCGCTGGCCTTTTTTTGCGTGAAAACTGGAAAAGCCCACCAAGTAATCTCTGTCTTGCCAGAAGAATTTCCTGAATCAGCTGATTTATTTGAACCACCTGAATTTCCACATGCTGCCAACGATAAAATAGCAGCCCCTGCAAACAACGAACAAAGTATTTTCTTCATTCTCATATTTTTTCTCCTTTTATTGTCATCCTTTTTAAGATAAAATTGTTCCTACTTTTCACTTACTGCTGCAACAAAACGCTCTGTAATTTCTTTTGGACGCGTAATGGCACCACCTACTACAATTCCTCTAACACCTAGGTCATGAATGGTTTTCGCTTCACTTGGGTAGTGAATTTTTCCTTCCGCGATAACATCCAAACCTGCATCACACAATTTTTTTACCAAATCAAAATCTGGTCCCTCGCATTGCAGACTATAAGAGGTGTAACCTGACAAAGTTGTCCCTACAAAGTCCACACCTGCTTCTGCTGCAGCCACACCCTCTTCAAAGGTGCTCACATCTGCCATGAGCAATTGATGAGGATATTTTTCCTTCACTCGCTTGATGAAATCCGCAATCTTTAAACCATCAAAACGTTCCCGCTTTGTACCATCAAAAGCAATTACTTCAATATCCAGAGCTGCTAGTTCATCAATTTCTCGCATCGTTGCGGTAATAAATGGCTCTTGAGGTGGATAATCCCGCTTGATAATGCCGATGATCGGCAACGAAGTAACCTCTTTAATTTCCTTAATATCCCGAACACTATTAGCTCGAATGCCAACAGCTCCTCCTTGTTCAGCCGCTTTCACCAAAAGGGGAATAATCCCACCTGCTTCAGTATATAGCGGTTCGTGTGGCAAGGCTTGACAGGAAACAATGATGCCATTTTTTATTTTGGCAATCAGCTCGTCTTTTGTCATTTGTGCCATAGACAGCCTTCTCCTTTGCTATTGTAGATTGATTTTTAAAGCGCTTTCAATCTCACGGTGTTATTATAACCATTTTTTGAAGCGCTTTCAACAATATCTGAGATTTTGGTTCTAATTTCTAATAATAATTACTTTTCTCTTAAATCTTGAAAGTAGTTTCAACCAGAACGATAGCTCTGTTAACATGACGCTATAATCATTGCGGATTGCCTCTGAGGCATACAAAGACTGCATCTCTGCGAATGCTATCTCCCCACCAAGAATTATCTAGAATGGAGACCCTATAATAGAATTAGCAAGGGGGAATGCTTTTTTCAGGAGTATCATCCAGAGTCGCTTTTGAATAAAAGTTTAAAATTTTCTCAGTGCTGGTGTTCTTTTCGGTATTGTCCTGGCGTCCGTCTAAACATCTTCTCCTATCTACACGTATGCCAATTTACGAGGTAGCACAAAGTGTTGGATTTTCAAATAAAACTTACTTTTATGACAAATATCGTACCTATTTTGGACATTCCCCAAAAGACGAACGCAAATAAAAGGCAGAGACAATATTATCCCTGCCTTATTTTATAATAGCAAAAAGCTTTTGACATAGTAGCTAATATCTAAATACTTCTTTAAAGTTACAGCAAAGCAAACCACTCCTTAGTCATTTTTCAAGCTTAGATGAGTATTTTTGACGAAAACTGCGTTTCTCTTCATTCACCACTTTGACAGCCCTAGAGGCTATTGAACAACTTTGCGAAGTTGAAACTACTGACTAAAAATTTTCAAATATTAGTTCTATCTCGCTTTTTTATTTTTACGACAAATCAGCGCTTAAAACAATTCTTTGTAAAGAGCAATCGTTTCTTCTAAGGTTGGCATAAATGGATTTCCTGGTGCACAAGCATCAATGAGTGCATTTTTAGAAAGGTATTCAAAGTCAAATTCCTCTTCTTTAATGTCCAGTTCTGTCAATTTTTTCGGAATACCCACAGTTGCTGATAATTTTTCAATTTCAGAAATGGCATAATCAGCGCATTCTTTATCACTTTTGCCTTCCGTATGGAGACCAAGAGCTTTTGCAACATTTCGGAATGCTTCTGGCACACGTTTTGCATTTTCACGCTCTACAACCGGTAAAAGCATGGCACAACAAACACCGTGAGGAAGATTGTAAACTGCTCCAAGTTGATGAGCCATAGAATGTACATAACCTAGCCCAGCATTATTAAAGGCCATACCGCCTAGGAAAATCGCATTAACCATGGCTTCGCGTGCTTCAATGTCATGGCCATTTTCAACAGCACGTGGTAAAAATTCTTTAATTAACTCAATTGCACCAATAGACAATTTTTTCGTCACATTATACGCACCTGGTGTTACCAAAGCTTCAACCGCATGTGTAAGGGCATCCATACCCGTTGCAGCCGTTAAAGCTTTTGGTTTAGAAATCATCAATTCCGGATCATTTACTGACAGGAGTGCAAGGCTATTCTTATCAACCATAACCATTTTCACTTTACGCTCTTCATCAGTAATAACATAGTTAATCGTGATTTCAGCTGATGTTCCTGCTGTCGTATTGATTGCTACAACCGGCAAGCCTTTTTCCTTTGATTTGTGAACACCTTCGTAATCTTGCGGACGCCCACCATTCGTTGCAAGAATTGAAATACTACTTGCAGCATCTTGCGGCGAACCACCACCAAGTGAAATAATAAAATCACAATTATTATCTCGCAAAACAGCTAAACCATCTTCAACATTTTTAACAGTTGGATTCGGCTCAACATTACTAAAAACGACATACTCAATGCCTTCCTTATCAAGTGGTGCAGTTACCTTAGGTAAAATGTCACTGCTTGCAATATAATGGTCTGTCACCAAGAGAGCTTTCTTATACCCCAACTCTTTGATATGACCACCTATTTCATTAATCACACCACAACCAATAAGATTAACTGATGGAACATAAAATACTGACATTATATTTCCTCCTTATTTTTATAAATATCATCTATTTTAGAAACCGCTTACACAATTATATTATAACACTCATAATGCTTTTTGCAACATCAACTTTTCATTATTTTAGTATCAAATTTACAGATTCAAAACTTATCAGTCTATTATGATATTTTAGGGCAAAGAGAAGTATAAGATTTTCTGTATCCACAATGACATCGTCCATATCAAACACTAACAATTGAAACATGACCGTCCTCCTTTTTTTACAACTAGTTTACAGGAAAACACATACAATACCAAACAAGAGAAAGAACACTCTCTCCAAATAGAAAAATCTCCCTACAAAAGCAGGGAGATGTGACTGATAAACTGATTTAGGTCTAAAAATCTGAATACATTGTCTGTACAATGACGAACGATTCAAATCAGAACAAACTTTACCGTCTATTTACGACGTCCTGGACGTTCTGCATAGCCATAGTAAGCGTCAGCCATGATTTCTTCCATGTCAGTAACTATTGGCAAGCGTGGATTTGCTGGTGAACATTGGTCTTCATAAGCAAGAACGGCAATATCATGTAAGCTATCTTTCCAAGTTTTTTCATCAATACCTTGATCTTTAAAGTTCATCTTGATACCAACCGCTACACCAAGGTCATAAACAGCTTTAGCATACGCTTCAACCGCTTCTTCTGGCGTTGAGCAAGGAAGACCTAGCATACGAGCAATATCTTGGAATTTTTCATCAGCTTTCCAGTAGTTGTACTTAGGCCATGTTGTAGTTTTAGATGGACGAGTTCCATTGTAACGGATAACATAAGGAAGTAAAATAGCATTTGTACGTCCGTGAATGGTGTGGTGAACAGCACCAATCTTATGCGCCATCGAGTGACTCATCCCAAGAAAAGCATTTGCAAAGGCCATACCAGCCATTGTAGAGGCATTGTGCATCTTTTCACGGGCTTCTGGGTCAGCCGTTTTTACAGATTTTTCCAAGTATTTGAAGACTAACTTGATAGTTTGAAGAGCAATACCATCTGTATAGTCATTGGCAAAGTTAGAAGTATAAGCTTCAGTTGCGTGTGTCAAGACATCCATACCTGTGTCAGCAGCAATAAATGCTGGAACAGATTCTACCAAAGCAGGATCAACAATTGCAATGGTTGGTGTCAATGCATAGTCAGTGATAGGGTATTTACGATTATTTGCCTTATCAGAGATAACTGCAAACGGTGTTACTTCTGAACCTGTACCAGATGTTGTTGGAATACCAATATATTGAGCTTTCTTACCAAGTGATGGGAATTTGAAGGCACGTTTACGGATATCCATGAATTTTTGAACGAGGTCACCAAAGTCAACGTCTGGCTGTTCATAGAACATCCACATACCTTTAGCCGCATCCATTGGTGAGCCACCACCAAGGGCAATGATAGTGTCTGGTTCAAACGAGCGCATTACTTCAACACCACGACGAACTGTTGTGATATCTGGATCTGGTTCAACATCTGAGAAGACTTGAATCGTCACTTTGTTTTTACGAAGATTCAATTGGTCAATCACACGTTGTACAAAACCGAGTTTTTCAATTGATTTATCGGTAACAATCATGACACGTTCGATACCTTCGCAAGTTTGAAGGTATTGGATTGAGTTACGTTCGAAGTAGATTTTTGAAGGAACTTTAAACCATTGCATATTATTTCTACGTTTCCCTACTTTCTTGATGTTTAGAAGGTTAATAGCGCTCACGTTATCACCAACTGAGTTGCGTCCGTATGAACCACATCCAAGTGTTAATGATGGAATGAAGGCGTTATATACATCACCGATACCACCAAAGGTAGATGGAGAGTTCCAGATGATACGCATTGCCTTTATTTCCGTACCGAAACGTTTTGCAAGAGCTTCGTCTTTTGTATGGATAGCAGCTGAGTGTCCTAGACCATTAAATTCAACCATTTGACGAGCTTTTTTAAGTCCATCTTCAGTATCTTCAGCTTTCAAAACTGCAATAACAGGTGATAATTTTTCACGAGTCAATGGTTCTTTAATTCCAACTTCTGCACATTCAGCAGCCAAGATATTTGTACCTTCTGGTACTTTGAATCCTGCTTGCTCAGCAATCCATGTAGCTGATTTACCAACGATATTTGGATTTAGCTTAGCACCAGCACAGTTTTTGCTGTTCGCTTTAGCACCAAAGCAGAATTCTTCCAGAAGGGCTTTTTCTTTTTTGTTTACAAAATAAGTATGATATGATTTGAATTCTTCTACAAATTCATCATAGATTTCTTTATCAATGATAACTGCTTGTTCAGACGCGCAAACCATTCCGTTATCAAAAGATTTAGACATAACGATGTCATGTGCTGCTTGGCGGATATTAGCTGATTTTTCAACATAAGCTGGCACATTTCCAGCACCAACTCCAAGGGCTGGTTTTCCACATGAATAAGCAGCTTTTACCATAGCATTCCCACCAGTCGCAAGAATGGTTGCAATACCTTCATGATTCATCAAAGCTGTTGTAGCTTCCATAGATGGTTGAGTAATCCATTGCACGCAGTTTTCAGGTGCTCCTGCTGCAATCGCTGCATCACGAACGATTTGTGCTGCATGAGCAGAAGATTCTTGAGCAGATGGGTGGAAAGCAAAGATAATTGGATTACGCGTTTTCAATGAAATCAATGATTTGAAAATCGCTGTTGAAGTTGGGTTGGTCGTTGGAGTGATTCCGCAGATTACTCCGACTGGTTCAGCAATTTTCGTTAAACCTGTAATTGGATCATCTTCAATCACACCAACAGTTTTAACACCACGCATATTGTTAACAACGTGTTCGCAGGCAAAAAGGTTTTTTGTTGCTTTGTCTTCAAAGACACCGCGACCTGTTTCTTTAACAGCATGTTCTGCTAAGATACCATGTGCATCAAGAGCAGCAACTGAAGCTTTTGCAACAATGTAGTCTACTTGTTCTTGATTTAATTTTCTCATTTCTTCCAGAGCAACTAGCCCTTTTTGAACGAGTTCGTCAACATGCTTTTCAGCAGCTAACTTTTTTTCTTCGGGAGTTAATGTTTTTTTATCAGCCATGTGTTCCTCCAATGGTTCTCAGGACTTTTACAAATCCTTTGTTAATTTTTTCACAAGATTATTATACCTTATTTTCTTTCTCTTGTAAACACTTTCAAGTAAACTTCACAAACTTTTTCTTTTATATTGTGAATTTGTTTCAAAATATAGTTTTCTACTATATTTTAAAACATTGTTTGTGAAGTTTAAAACTTAAAATTATATATTTCACATACTTTTTCAAGATTTCCAAAAACAAAAGTTATGTAAAAAAGAGCATTTTTGCTGTGTATTCCTACACCCTCGTTCTACCCTACTATCTTTTTAAAGCACACAAAAGTCATGAATCGCAAGGCAATCCATGACTTCTAATTATTACTATTATTTCTTCACTGTTCCTTTTTTCACAGCTTCATCAATGGCTTGTTTGACGGTTTGTGCATAGAGTTCACCGCCCTTGGTGATCGTTGTTGTCTCCGAGCCAAAGTGCACATAGTCAGTTCCATACCAAATTTCTGGGTGTTGGATAGCAGTTTGATACCAATCCGCTACAAATACATAATCGTATTTTTTCGCCAATTCCAATTCATACTGACGGGTTTTGACTGCCAGGCTAGAAGCATTATGTGCTGTGCGACCATCATACGGCGTCACTAAAACCAAACGATGTCCTTTCGGTAGTTTCTCAATAAATTGATTGAGCAAACTTTCGTAGTTATCAACCGTATTAGTTCCCAAGGCTAAGACGACTGTCTCCAGAAGTACTTTGTTTGAAATATCAGTTTGATAGACTTGCAAGCCCGATTCTAAGTTTCGACTGACCGCTGCATCCACTTGAATTTCCGGCATAGCCTGCTTGAGCCATTCACTTGCTCGCAAAGCTACCGAATCTCCGATAACGGTCGTACCCTTTGCTACATTGTATTGACTGGCACTCACATTATCAGCTTGGGTACGAGTGATCTGCATTTTACTGTCAGCTTGATTTAACCCATTGACGAGCAAATTTTCTTCAAAAGCACCAATTTTCGGAGCAGTCATGATCATGACAAAAGCAACCAGTGTTAATGGAATCAAACTATAAAATACAGGCGTTGTGATTTGCTTGATGTCCATCTTCAAGCCAAATACTTTTGGCTCTCTACCTGCTAATGTCGGCTCTAACAGATAGAAAGAGAAAGCAGCCAAGGCAAAGGAAAGCACGGTTGTCAATAGAACTGCCCATCCATTGCCCATCAATTGGGAAAAGATGATGTAAAACGGCCAATGGAACAAATACACGCCGTAACTCGTATCTGCAATAAATGTGATAACAGGCGGCTCATCAACATGCGACGTTTTATCATGAAGCACACGTGTTGCTAAAATCATCACGACTGAAAATACCGTCGCCAAAAGGAAACCAAACAGATAAGTCAATAAATTATCAAATCTTAGGAGGAACGTTAATAACAGCAAAGCTACAAAACTACCACCAAGTAGATAAAAGGTCTTTTTCAAATCAAGCGCCTGCTCCATTTTACAAAAAGGTGCCCCTAAATCACTCACACCTGAAAGTGTCGCTAAGATACTTCCTGCAAAAAACGGGAAGATATGCGTGAAACTTGAAAAGTAAATCACAGAAAAGTTTGAAGAGAAGAAACTTCTGACAAACATAGAGAAAAAACTAATCAAGAATAAAGCAGATGATAAAAGAAAGATAATCCCTCGAAATTGCCCGACTGTTTTACTTTTCTTAGCTAAATACCATGTCGCCAAGCCCCACAAGATATAGTAATGCATTTCCAACGCCAAGCTCCATGTGTGCACAAAGAGATGTTGGATAAATTGACTCTCGTAATTTCCACCAGACAAAATTTCATAAAAATTTGTCACAAAGCCGAGCGCAGCAGCGATTTGCGTCCCAATACCAGCCACAAAATCCTTCCGAATCAGCAAGGTAAATGGCATGATAATCAAAATCATAAAGACAAGCGGTGGCACAATCCGATAAAAGCGACGTCTTAAGAATCCTTTAACATCAATTCCCTTGTTTCTGGCAAATTCATCAATTAAAAGAGACGTAATCAAAAAGCCTGAGAAAGTGAAGAAAATATCCACACCAATAAACCCACCGGGAAAAGCTTTCTGGAAGAAATGATAGAGCAGAACTAGGAGTAATCCTGTAATCCTCACTAATGAAAACCATTTAATGCGCATTTTGATAAATCCCCTGTTTAAACTTTCCTTTGTAGACAACATTATTTTCTATTGTTAATTTGCCTTGCCCTTCAGGCTGTCCATTCACAAAGTTGCCTTCATACTTCCAACCAGCTTTAGCTGTAAAGGTTCCCTTCCCATTAAAGGTCCCGTTCTTAAAATTGCCTTTATAAATATCCCCATTTTTAAAGGTTAAGGTTCCTTGACCATTCATTTTACCACGAATAAGGCTGCCATTATATTTAATTGCTCCATTATCTAAAGTCAATGCTCCTTGGCTGGGAATACCTGATGTAAAAGCCACCATCGCTGATAGGACAATAACTGTTACCGCTAGCAACTCCAAGTTATGCCTTGTGAGGTAAATTTTGTACTTTTCGTAAAATTCTTTTAATGTATCCATTCTCTCCACTAATCTTCGCTCTTCACGCGCTCAATCCATTTCTGACAACCTGCCAAAACAAGGTGGTAAGTCTCGTCAAAATCACCTGTGTACCAAGGATCTGGCACACTTCTCTCTTCAAATTGAAATACTTTCTCCAGATATTTTCCCGGTGCAATTTTCCTCAAATCTTGAAAATTGGATTTATCCATTCCGATAATATAATCAAAGTCTACAAAATCCTGCTGTGAAATTTGTTGAGAAGTTTTGCTTTGGTCGTAAGGAATGGCATATTTTTTAAAAATCGCCTGCGTTCCAGAGTGGATTGGATTGCCATGCTCCCAGTCTGAAGTCGCCCGACTTTCAACATAAACATCATCTGTCAAATCTTTCATCACAAACTCTGCCATTGGACTGCGACAGATATTCCCCAAGCAAACAAACACAATTTTTTTCATAGCATAGACCTCTTTACTATTATAACAAAATCTATAAAAATAGGAATTTTAACCCTTGAGATTTTTTCAATTCTTTATAAATCTCAAAAAAGCCGCCGATTGGGCGACTCTTATAGGGAGATTATTATGAAAAAGAAAA
>ERZ772957.54-NODE-54-length-91349-cov-16.287259_pt1 | contig 91349 bp, 96 predicted proteins | sample MGYA00580682_ERZ772957 | MGnify/ENA primary metagenome ERZ772957 (study PRJEB29015, sample SAMEA2737921) | human oral metagenome | biome: human oral; feature: human-associated habitat; material: dental | place: China | collected 2025 ... | reverse complement strand
CAACTTATTCTATTTTCTTCTGAAATTTACCTTGACTTTTCATAGTTGGTCTCCTACAACATTTTCTTAAATGACTCAGCAGCCGGAATATCTACATCTTTGATGATATCAGCAAGAATATTCTCTGCACTGAGCTCGTTTAGTCTTGCCTTTGAATTCAGCATTAGTCTGTGTCCGCAAACATCTGCAAATACAGCTCTTATATCATCCGGTGTAACAAAATCCCTGGAATTAACAAATGCATAAGCCTTTGCCATCTGACAAAGCGAAAGAGCTCCACGAGGGCTGACGCCAAGGCTTACCATCTCATGCTCTCTGGTCTTCTGGACCAGCTTTGCGATATACTCGTAAACCGATTTTGCGATATATACCTCGTTAGCGTTTTTTATCATATCCTTGAGCTCTTCCTCAGATACAACCTGCTCAACATTATCAACAGGATTTTCGGTGTGTCTGTCCGCAAGAATTTCAGCTTGGCTTTCTACGTCGGGATAGCCTATACTCAGCTTAACCATGAATCTGTCGAGCTGCGAGTTTGGAAGCATCTGAGTTCCGGCAGAACCTGCAGGGTTTTCAGTTGCAAGAACGATAAACGGATCCGGCAGAACTCTTGTCACACCATCAACCGTTACCTTTTTCTCTTCCATCGCTTCAAGAAGTGCAGCCTGAGTCTTACTCGATGTTCTGTTAATTTCATCTGCAAGGAGAAGATTTGTTACTATAGCACCTTCTTTATAGCTGAGTTCTCCCGTCTCCTTGTCGTAAACAGAGAATCCGATTATATCTGAAGGGAGTGTATCAGGTGTGAACTGTACACGCTTTGTATCCAGCCCCATAGCCCGTGCAAATGCAAGAGCCATAGTCGTCTTTCCTACACCCGGAACGTCCTCGAGAAGAACATTGCCCTTTGCGAGCATGGCCATCATAAGCTTTGATATTACCTCGTCCTTGCCCTTGATTACACCTTTTACCTCGTTGCTGATTTTTTCTATATGCTGATTCATATTCTAACCTTTCTATAATTTATTATTGAAATCAAAGAATTTACCATTTCCTTTTTGCAATAGTCTCAGTGCTGTGATTGCTGAAATAGCTTGTCTCGTTGCCAGCACGTTTGTCTTCTTGCCTGCTCCCGAAGAATCTAAAGCGGTGTCTATTCCTCCATCCTCTGTCTCAAAGCTTAGGAGTGCGCTTACCGGGTCACCTCCGTTTTTGATGAAACGCTTATCTTTTGTCGGATCTATTCCCAGCGAACAGAGTGCGAGGATTACCTGCGAACCGGAGTCTGAACTGTAGTGATTTTGGAAGGTGAAATACCCTCCATCGTTTTGTTTCTTTGAAAGGTATGTGAGAGCACTATTTATCGCTTTCTTCACATCCACTCTCTTACCGGCAGCATTAGTATAAACATCTTTCTTGTCTATGTATGGAGCAAGTGCCTGTATGGACATAGACGTAATATCCAAATCGCTTCCACCTTTGTTTAGACCGAAACCTCCGTCATCCATCTGGTAGGAAATCAGTTCCTTTATTATTTCCTCTTCACTATACCTTGCTCCTTCAGGAGTCTTGTAGTTTCCCGCTTTGATGCATAAGAGAGAATATATCAAAGCATTGCTACCCTGATAGTCAATTTCTTCATCCTGACACCAATTGAATATGCCGTCGTTTACGAGGTCGATAGGTGTGCCATCAGTCTTCTTTGCAAAGCTTCTGGGATCCTTTCCGAGCACGAGAAGCACCAAAATCAACCTATGCCATTCTGTTGACTTGTACATGTCCAGCTTCTCATCACTTTCATAGGCCTTGCTTATGTATTTTTTGAGGTTCTTGAGATATCCCTCTTCGTCAAAGTTCTTATCCAGTCCCGACCTCTTCTCAACGATTACCATCCAGTCGCTTATGGGGTCGCCCGCCTTGAAATATCCGGCATTTGTCAAAGATTCATCTGCGCTTATTCCTCCGATTTCGTGGCAAGCAGCGTCCCATCTCTTGCTTATCTTCTCATAATTAGTTTTATCATTGCCACATGCACTCAAAACGAGACTCATGAAGATAATCATGATAAACGCTATGGCAATGGCTTTATTACTTGTCTTTCTTATCATGGATTAGTCCCCTTTGGTAGAACTTCTCTACGAGTAGTTCCACAAACCTTACACTTGTATTCTATGTACCCGTCTTCCGTTGCCGTCGGTTCCTTTCTGGAAACTTCTTCCCATTTGTGCTCCAGCTTCGGAATAACTTTTGTTTCCTTTTCACCGCATACGCTACAAACTCTTTCCTCAATACCCTCTGCGTCGCAAGTAGGATTTTTGACAATCTTCCAGTCCCCGAATGTATGTCTTGGTTCATATCCTCCATTTATCCAAATTCCGCAATAACTGCTCAGCTTTGTTGGCGGATCTGTGACTACAAGACCTAAATCCTTACCATAGCCAAGGGTAAATCTCAAGGTTATGTGATTATTCCGCCCGTTCAGGAAGTACTGCGACATACCTTTACCGGGATAGTTAACTCCATCTATGGTGTACATCCAGCCCGAACCGCTCGAGTACTGAAACTGCAGAATTGAATCTCTCACGACCGTAGCGAGCTTGGTATAGTTTGAGAGTCCGTCCTCGACAACCTTGGCAGCCAAATTACTAGGCACAGAAGCACCCTCAGCTATTCCGCCGGCTCTAATTCCTTTGAGGTAGAAACCCGCGTCCTTTGTTCCCGAATAGTCAGCCTTAAATCCATAGTAGTCCAGCGCGGCGAGTATCGCATATGAAGCCGGCTCATCCTGCTTAACTTCATACTCAAAACCGTCTCCCAGAATTCCAAGCCCTATGGTAGTTGCATCGATTGTGACATAACACTTACCGATTACATCACCGGAATCGACAAAGTTATATAACAGGTCATATTTCTTGAATGTCGAGTTACCCTCGTCATCCCAAGCTGTAACAGTTATCGTATGGTGCTCGCTATCTCCAACTTTAGGGTTTTCCAAGAAAAAACTGTACTCATATCTACCGTTTCCGGTAGGAGGGTCAGCGGCTCTTCCATCAAAGGTAACCCTTATATTGTCATAAGGAAGCGATTTGCCTTTATATGTTAAAGCCTGAAGAATCAAAGTGAAATTTCTATTGCTGGTCACTATCTTGGTTCCTTCAACGGCATCTCCGTCGACCCAAGCCTTGATTGTAGGCGGATGTTTACCTATTGTCGGATTTTTCTCATCCGCTTTCTTTGCCATAAGGTTAATTACAAAGCTGACATGGTGAGTTATCTTACCCTTTTCCTTGACTATCAAAGTGATAATATTTTCGCCTCGAACAAGATGAGCCTTAAAGTTCTTACCATCTCCCTTGAGAGTCTTTCCGTTATCGCCGGTCGTGGAATTCCTTATTCGTACTCTGAGCGAAGTTCCCTTGCTCGCATTCTCAAGATATGCGTAGAACTTTAAATCATTGTTCTTGAGCTGATTATCTGTCACATCAGCATTTCGCAAATCAGTCATAATCTTGAGCTTGCCGTCGTTCTTCTGAGGAATTATCGTTGATTTTCCGATATTGCCATTACCCTCTTTGTCGGTAGCTCTATCGCTATTGGTAATTCCATCAAGGCCACCCTTGCCTTTTTCAACACTGATGCTGTTGTTAGGCTTTTCCTCCTGCTTCTTATCCTTTTCCTGCTCTTTCTTGCCTTCCTTATCGGACTTCTTGTCGCTCTTCTCTCCGTCCTTGGCATCCCCGGAAGCACTTTTTCCAATCGAATTTTTGTCATCATCGGATCCATCTGCCTGAGAGAGCGCCATCTTTTCGGCCTTGACTGCCGTCATATTCATATCCGGCTTAGAGAAGCCTATTGGCTTGATAAAAAGAGTCCATGCGAGAAAGCCTGCTAAAAGCAGTAGTATCGCAAGTATATATATTAAATTTTTCTTACTGTCCTTGAAAAATTTCATCTCATTTACCCTATTTTGTATTATCACTTTCTTTATCGTAGTCGACGGTGTAGAACCAAACTATTGCATCCCCGTCCTTGAGCTTTACCTCCGATGCCATGTAATTTGGCATCTTACCGTTAACCTTATACATCCAGCCACTCTTTTGTCCTGCTGAGAACTCATAAAGGTAGTTTATGCCTTTGATATATCCCTTCTTGTCCTCTATCTGCACATTCCTTTCCTTGCAGACTTTTTGGAGTATATCCATGACAGTCGTTTCGTCGCTCTTTGCCTTGAAACTCGTCTTTTTGACGATGATGCCATCCTTGGGAACGTAGTCCACAAGAGCTTTGTCTGTCAGCATGCCCATGTTCGAGCTCAGCTCATCGCAGCGAATTTCTATGGTGACCTTGGCATCCGCCGGCTTTTTGTCCTGAGCCTTTAGCTTTCCTGCAATCGTAAACCCGATCACCGCTATAAGTACAAGAGCCAGACACAGTATTATAAGGTTTCTCTTCAGTTTCTTATTCTTTTGCTTCCTTAAAAAATCTTGTTCCATATATATTTCCTATCTTTACTTGTATATTCCATATTTTATCTTGATTCGCTCTAATTTTTTTACCATTGGAGTGCCTATGATAAACACACATATCGCTGCCGTGAGCGCATGATAAAAGTCGTAGCCTACACCGCTAACATATAAAGCCTTAAGAGCTTTGATTCCTATTCCCGGTGAGCCCGGCTCATTCATCGAAAGGCACATTGCTGCAAAGTTCATAATTCCGCCGTATATGACAAAGGTTACAACAAAGGTAAATACCGCCATCGTGAGATTATCCGCCTTTAGCTTCCCCTTTTGAAACACTACGGCTAAAAGCAGTCCAATTATTCCAAAGAGGTAGACCCTCCATCCAAAGAAAGTCTTGTCATTTCCCTGCCAGATTAAAAAGCTGATATATGCCAGTAACTCCGAGAAAATCACACATAAAACCGGAGTTATTATCTTTCTAAAATTGCTTGTTTCATTTTCTTCGCTAATCTCACGGTTAAATGCAAGACCTGCGAGAAATCCCAAAAGCCCCCAGCAGAACATCTGCCATGGAGTCCAGGCTCCCTGCCCCATATAGAAGTTGCAGACAAACCTCGACATCGCACCTATTAAAAACCCGGCTTCCGGTCCGAGCGAAATCCCCGAAATTATCACCATAGCAGTTCCTATTTGGACAGGAAAAGCTATGTGAAAAAAAGTATGCGATGCAACCGTAAGGGCGCTCATCATTGCGATTAAAACGACCTCCCTCGCGCGTGGCCTGCGTCTCTCAAATATCATGAAGAATGGAGCCATGACCATAACTAAAATCAAAATTGAAAGCGGCATGTATAGACGCTTACTCCCTAAAAACACCGTCAGAGCTATCAAAGCGGGAATGACAAGGAATATAAGCAAAGCTGTTATAGTCAGCCTCTTTCTCGCCGCTGCCATGTAGTGACTTTCGTTCTTTTTTTTCAACTCGTCAAAGCTTGTAACTAGAGCAGACTCCTTATCCATGATCTCGCCTCCTCTCCGGTGATGATGCCTTCACACCACTTTCTGGTCAGTTTGTTTTCGACCGTGGTGTAGAAGTTATTTCCTGAGAAGAACTCTTTCGCGCTACCGCTTGTCGCTATTTCTCCATCAAAGAACATCGAGCAACGGTCACCGAATTCTGCACAAAACTCAATATCATGACTGACCATAAAAATAGTCTTATTCTCCTTGCAAAGACTCCTGAGAATTCTTCCAAGCGTCTGCTTAAAGAAAGGATCAAGTCCCTTGGTCGGCTCATCTAAGAGAAGAATATCGGGATTTGAAACCATGACCTTGGCAAGCGCCAGTCTCTGCTGCTCACCACCCGAAAGGTTGTAAGGATTTGCCTTTCTAAGATGCTCTATCTCCATGAGCTTAAGCATTTCCTCGGTTCTTCGAACCTTTTCCTCAATCTCAAGCTTTTGATAGCACATGCCCTCGAGTACTTCCTCCTCGCAGCTAATCTCAGTAAACAGCGCCTGTGGATTCTGAGGAACCATGGCTGCTCTGAGATTATCGGCCAGCTTAACTTTGCCCGACTGAGGCTTTATGATTCCACAAATCGCCTTGAGAGTTGTACTCTTGCCACTCCCGTTTCCGCCGAGCAGGCAGTGAAGCTTGCCCTCCTCTATCTCCAGACTCAGTCCTCTTAGGACATCATCCGAATTCTTTGCATATCTGAAATATAGATTTTTTAACTTTATAGCAGGCCTTCCAATAGCTGCTTCTTTACCCTCTACCGTATTATGTACCTCGCCATCCTTCAGCTTGAGAGTGCCGTTTTCGAAGAGCTTTTCCATCAAGATTCGACCTTCTCTGAGCGTCATCGGAAGACTGTCCTGCCATCTAACAAGCTCTCTGGGAAACAGCTTCATCACGGGAGGCATACCGTAGTACATAGGATGTACCGATTCTTCACCGCCGCTTCCGGCAAGCTGTATGGCAACCTCACCGGGTTTCGCATTCGCAATTATCCTGCCCTCATCCATGACGATTGCTCTGTCGGCAAGAGGAAAAATTTCTTCTAACCTGTGCTCGGAAATAACAATTGTTACACCAAGCTCCCTGTTCAATCTGTGAACCGTACTAAGAAAATCCCTTGCTGCAATCGGATCAAGCTGTGAAGCCGGCTCATCCAAAATTAAGACCTCGGGTTGCATCGCCATAACCGATGCCAGGTTCAAAAGCTGCTTTTGACCACCGGAAAGCTCGCTGACCGACTTCCTAAACCATGTCTGGATTCCGAAGTACGAAGCCATCTCGGCAACCCTTCTTTTGATTACGCTATTGCTATATCCGAGGCTTTCGAGACCAAAGGCAAGCTCGTGCCAAACCTTGTCGGTGACGAGTTGGTTGTCGGGATTTTGCTGAACATATCCTATTTTGCTTGTCGCTTCTCTATCGTTCATATCCTCGATTTCTTCGCCATCAAAGCAAACGCTTCCAAGCTTGTTTCCATAAGGATTCATGCTCTTCTTCAGATGCCTCAAAAGCGTGCTCTTTCCACATCCCGACTTACCGCAAAGCACGACAAATTCAGACTCCTTGATGCTCAGTGAGACGCTTTCCAGAGCCAGTTTATCCGACTTCGGATAGCTGAAGCTTAAATTGTCGACCTTGATCTTCTCCATCTCAATTCTCCGATTAAATCTATCGCCAGCGGTAATGCCAAAAGTGAGGCAAATGATGCGTAGCCTGCAAATTCGAGCCACTTAGGCGAGTTCTCCACCACCTTTATAACAGGGTAGTAGTAGAGCTTGTTAACTCCGACTGAATAGGATGCTATCGTAATTCCTCCAAGTAGAATACTTATGATTAGTGCCGTGAGGTCTACAGCTCTGAGCTTAAATAAGTTATAGCTGGTTCTCCCTTTGAGTCCGTAACCTCTTGCCGCCATGGAATCCGCACTCTCTATTGAGGATTCCAGCGACCATGACACCAAAATCGATATTTCTTTGCCAAGCTGCCTTATCTTTCCGATAAACCCCTTTTCATCACCGGCATAGAGAGCTCTTTGACCCTCTCCAATTAGTTCAAAACGAGTTTTCAGCAGAGGCACAAAACGAAATATCATCGACAATGTAAGGCCTAGTACCGGCGCAAATCTGCCGAAAATATATATTAGCTTTTCGGATGTCATAACGACATTAAAGCTTGAAAACCAAATCATAACTCCGCTCAGCATCAGCGCCATCATAAGTCCATAACAAGCAGCCTCCAGCGTGACTCTGTTATTCCCCAAATAGAAAAGCACCGTACTACCATTGTGAGTGAACAGTGCATTTATAAGTACAGTCAAAAATGACATAAAAAGAATGATAAACAGGTTATTTCTTAGGCTCTTCCTCCCCTTGAGCAACATGTCATAGCACATTCCTATGGCAATTGCGCTTATGAGAAACAGAGGGGAGTTTGAAAACATCAAAATCCCGATGACGATAGCATAGTATGAAGCTGTCACCACGGGATGCATCAAAATGAAGCGACCCGTCTCTCCAATTCCTTCTCTAAACATTCTCCTGACCTGATTTGCATTCTATATTTAACTACATAAACATACATAATAAGTATATTTAAAAATTGCCTTATAGTCAATCAATCAAGGCACTACTAAGAAAAATTTCACATTCGCAGGGTTATAGCTTTTCCAAAATCAAAGTCCTATTTCCTTTGAATCAAGGATGATTGTAAAAGGTCCGTCGTTTACCAGTGAAACCTTCATATCGGCACCGAAAACCCCGGTTTCAACCTTTGCATCCATCTTTGATTTTATATCGGCTACTATGTAGTCGTAGATTTCCTCTGCCATGTCAGGTGCACCCGCATTTACGAAGCTCGGTCTGTTTCCACGCCTGCAGTCCGCATATAGCGTGAACTGCGATATCAAAAGAAGCTCACCGTCAACGCTACCAAGGTCAAGATTAGTCTTTCCGTTTTCATCATCGAAGATGCGCATATTTATCAACTTTTTGATCATCTTGTCCGCAATTTCTCTCGTATCCTCATTTGATATTCCTATTAAAACGAGAAAGCCCCTTGAAATTTTTCCTGAAAGCTCGCCGTCTATCCTGACCGAAGCTTCAGAAACTCTCTGTATTACAAACCTCATATGAATTACCCTCTCTTCTTGACTTCGCCTCTCTTTTCGTAAAAATCAAGACATCTTTCCGCCATAATCTCCATAGGATCAAAGTAGAAGCTTCCAAGCGACAGCTCCCTTCTCACCACCGAAAGCTCAGTGCAGGCAAGAACTGCCGCCTCGCAGCCCTGTGCCTTTATATATTCCTCTATTTTCATCCATATCTTTTCATCAGCAGGCTTTCCGCTCTTTATATACCCATAGATTTCGCTCATAATAAGAGTTTGAATTTCTTCACTTGGGATAATGGCAATTACACCTTGTTTTGACAGCTCGTCCTGGTAGAGTTTTGTCTCTATCGTCCCATCCGTAGCTAAGATTGCAACCCTCTTACCGCTAAACTCACTTGCCATAGCCTCTGCAGTCTCCCTGATCATATGAATGAATGGAATTTCCACCTCATGCTCTATCATATTTACAAAGCAGTGAGCGGTATTGCAAGTCACCGCTATCGCCGTGCAACCCGCATTTTGAAGGAAGATGGCATCTGCAAGAAGTTTATCCCTCAGAGCCCTTATCCGAGGCTCATCCTTTGATAGAATAGCCTCAGTCCTATCCGGCATACTTGCGTGGCTCAGCAAAATCAAATCGAGATTCTCCTGATCGCAACCAGCATCCGTCTTACTTCTTATCATATCGTAGAAAAGTGCCGATGCACCGGGACCCATTCCACCTATAATTCCTAACACTATCTGCTCCTTTAGCTATATAAACTCTCTCAATCCGTACACAATCTTACCTCGAACGCCCTGTGTCGTCTTAGCATGGTACAGCGAGCTGATTATCGACTCCTCCAAAGCCTCAACTACAGGTTCAAAGACTTTGTCAATCGCATCCTCGTGCAATACCTTCATCTCAACAAACTTGTCGTCGCTATAATGCGGCATTCTGTTTGCCGTCGAAAACGCGATTGCTATATCTCCCGAACCGTTACCCATGTATGAGCCTGTTCTACCGAGTGCAATTGCTGCCCTATTTGCAAGTCTCTCAAGCTGACGCGAAGATAGGGGAATGTCAGTTGCTATAATCATTATGATTGAGCCCTTGTCTTCAGCAGAGGCTTCGTCTGTATCCGACTTTTGTCTAGCCTTAAGCTCCGGAAAAAGTTCACTTCCATAGTGTCTCCCGCCTATGACCAGATTCCCTTCTCCACCGAAGTTTGAAAGAACCAAAGCACCAATAACATATTCATTTTCATCAAGTTCGACGCACCTTGAGGCCGAACCGATTCCTCCCTTAAATCCTAGGCAGCACATTCCCGTACCGGCACCAACCGCACCCTCGTCAAAGTCAGTTCCGCTCTCTTCAGCGAGTTTGAGTGCCTCTCTCACATGCTCTTCTTTAACATGAAGACCTCTGATGTCGTTTAGCATACCATCATTACATTCAGTCACAAGGGGATTTACCGTACCCGTAGTTACGCCTATGTCCTCATTTTGTTCCAGGCAGTACTTCGTTAAAGCAGTAGCAGCTTCTCCAACTGACAAAGTGTTTGTCATAATTATAGGCGTCTCGATGTTGCCAAGTTCCTTAAGCTGGACAATGCCTAGGCTTTTTCCGAAGCCGTTGAGCACCGATGCTCCGGCAACAAGCTTTGATTTAAAAACGTTCCCCTCGTGAGGAAGAATTGCCGTGACCCCTGTGTTTATCTCATTATCCTGTATTGTTACATTAGCGACCTTAATTCCATTTACATCTGTAATCTTATTAAGCTTACCGCTTTTCCACTTGTGATGAAGTTCAAGACCGCAGTCTCTTGGAAGTCCCATTAGATTTTCTCCTTTTGATTTAACTTTGCCCGGTGCCTGCTCCATATACTAGTGCATGAAGTCGTACGCCGTGATATATTCCTTGAAACTATCACATCTAAAGACGACGGTATGCGGGTCTACCAGCTCCGCTCCCATATAGTTTGCGGCGTTGCTCGCATCCTTATGCTCCTTGAACATAAACTCCAGTTCATAGTGCTCCGGCATATCTATGCATTTGATTTCGCCCCTCTGCAGGCGCTTAACAGCCTCATATGCCTGTTCTTTAATCAAATCACATGCGTCTAGCGGGTGAATACTGAAGGTGGCTCCGCCGATTCCCTCTTTAACAGCAGCTACACACACTCCGGGAAACTCCGCTTCAGCTTTTTCGCAAAGTGCCTTATCTCCGGCTATTAGTCCGATTGGAACCCCATGGTTTGCGCATATCAAAGCGTTATTATCCATCTCGGACATCAGATTTCCGTTTAGCTTTGTCGCCATAAGTCTCGCATGAGTCATTGTGTGGGCAAGAGGGTTCTTATTGCTATATCCCTCTGAGTGGTATCCTACCATAAACGCAAGGTCAAAACCTCTATCCACGAGCGCCATCATTGAATCAGTCGAAGCAGCCCATCCGCGAATCAACTTAACTCCCCTTGGGAGCTTGTCCGGAATCAGGTTTAACGCGCTATCATGACTATCCTTAACTACAATCTCATCTGCTCCGGCTTCTAAGGCTCCAAGGCAGGCCGCTGAAACTTCTCTTGTCATCTGCTCGCGAGCCCACTCGTAATCTGTTCCGTCTATTCTCTCAGTCTCAGTCCAGTCTGTGACGTTTGTTACGCCCTCTATATCTGCGCTTATATATACTCTCATATTGCCCTCCTATATGTTTATATCAAAAAAACATTTTTCTCTATTTGGAGCTTATGCCTCCAGCAATATTTTACCATAAAAGTCAGTCCTATAGAACCGTTTCCCTTACATATGTATATGAAATATCAGCTTTGATACATACGCTCGCCGGCCTATCTTCTCGGCTTGAAAATACTTTGTTCAAAGGGTATAATTAAACAAATAATCCAGACTGAAAATATCGATAATATAAATTTGAAAGGAGCGAGGTCCTGCCTTCAGCTATAAAGATATGAATGTCAATTTTAACATCAAGGAAAAAGTCGATAAAATCTACCCTAAGATAGTCAAAATCAGAAGACAGCTTCATGAAAATCCTGAACTAAGCCAGCAGGAGAAAGAAACTTCAGCACTTGTTTGCAAGGTTTTAGACGAGTCCGGGATAAGCTATCAAAGAGGTATCGCAGGTTACGGTGTTGTTGCCCGTATTGGTCACGGTCAAAAGGCTGTTGGTATCAGAGCCGATATGGATGCTCTTCCTATCCATGAAAATACCGGTCTTCCATATGCATCAAAGGTAGAAGGCGTGATGCACGCTTGCGGTCACGACATGCACACAGCTATCCTTCTAGGCACGGCCATGCTTCTCAAAGAACTTGAGCCTGAGCTGGATGCAAATGACAGTGCTGTGAAGCTCTTTTTTCAGCCTGCGGAGGAGACTATCGGAGGAGCAAAACAGCTAATTGAAGCAGGTTGCATGGAAAATCCCAAGGTCGATAAAGTTATAGCCTTGCATATAGACCCTAACTATAAGACCGGGACTGTGGTTCTCAAGTACGGTCCTATGAATGCGGCAACTCAGGAATTTGAAATAACCGTAAACGGCAAGAGCGGACATGGCGCTCATCCGGAAGTTGGAATAGATGCAATAGTTATGGCAAGCAACATCGTTACATCTTTGCAGACGATTTCATCCAGATTTAACGCTCCTACCACACCTGTTATCGTTAACATAGGAAAGTTTCATGCGGGTGAAGCAGCCAACGTCGTAGCCGGAACTGCAAAGCTCAAGGGAACTATGAGAGCTCTTGAGCCTGACATTATGGAAGCAAACAAGAATAAGCTGACCCGCATTGTTGATGGAATCTGCTCCGCATATGGCGGTAGCGCCGATATATACTGGCATGATGACGGTTATCCGGCTTTGATTAACAATGATTCGGTTTGTGCACTTGTCGAAGATGTTGCCAGAGAACTTTACGGAGATGAAGCCATTGCTATAATGCCTGAACCCAGTCTTGGCGCTGATGATTTTGCTTACTTTGCCATGGCTGCTGACAGCTGTTATTTCAATATAGGTGTTACCCCGGAAAACGAAGATAGCTATCCACTCCACAACGAGCATCTCGCCCCTAGTGAGGATGCCATGAAGGTCGGAATAGCCGTCGAGGTCGCCTCGGTGCTCAGAATGCTTTAATCAAACTTATGCTAGTTTTGATGACCCACTGCTGAGAATAAGCCAAGTTTTGATGTACAAGCATATCTCAGAGTGATATAATTCTGTACTGAGTATAACTTAAGTTTAAAGAGAAAATATATGTCAATAGAGATTAAGCCGATTACAATTGAAGAATTTGCAAGCAGACAGCTTGACTTCGACTGTATGAATTTTCAACAGTCCGCAGAGATGGCTTTATGTCAGAGCGCAAGGGCTGTTTATTTAGATACCGAGACCGTCCAAATACTGAAGGACGGTCAGTTCATAGGTCAAAGCATTATAAACTACAGGAGTATATTCAGGTTTTTCAGGGAAGCCTGTATCCTGAACGGACCGCTTCTCGATTACTCAGCCATGAGCAAAGAGGAACTCAAAGATGTATTTTATGCGCTCCAAAAGTATCTGAGAATGAAATGTGACGAGATTAGGATAAATCCACCTCTAGTTCATTTTGTTCTCGATGACAAGTTAGAAACGGTGGAAACGCTTAACGAGAATGTTAAGTCCGCCTTTGATGAACTTTCGTTTAAAAACTATGTAGATAGAAATTGCAGTGAGTCTATTGATCAGATCTTCGTGAAATCACTAAAGAATTACAGTTCCTTTGATGAGATTTCAGGTGAACTATCAAGCTCGTTTAGAAGCAGCATCAAAAAGTTCTCCGAATCATGTGTCAAGGTTCGTGAAATGGGCGAAAATGAACTGGGAGACTACTACAAGATCTACTCCGATACAGCAGAGCGCAAGCATTTCCCACTTCAGACTGAAGAGTATTACGTCCTTCTTAAGAAGAACTTTGGAGACAAAGCCAAGATTATGGGTGCGTTTCTGGATTGCAGGGAGTACGAGAACTATCTTTCTTCCAACATAAGCATGTTCGAAAATAAGATTGCAGAGCTTGAACTGTCAAAGCAAAGCAAAAAAATAAAGGGACAATTAAATGATGCCCATGATAGGCTGAGGAGTTTTATCAAGCGCAAAGATGACTACCATAAGCTCGGTATAAGCGAGGACATCATTCTCCTATCTTCCTATGTTCTAGTATGCTATGGTAAAGAAGTTATCATAATGAGTGGAGGTTCTGAAGAGAAATACCTTAATTTCGGAGGCTCGACGCTAATTAACTGGGAAATGATTAGGTACGCCTTTGAAAACGGCTACGAAAGATACAACTTTCACGGCACTATAGAAACTGACCAGATTACAAAAGCCAAGGGTAATTACCACTTCAAGAAAAACTTTGGAGGAAATCTGCAAATCCTGTTAGGAAGCTTCATCAAGAATGTAAATCCTATACTTTCTTTGATAAAGTGCATCAGAAGGGTTCACTGATTACTGACGAATACAAGGTTAACGCCTTATTCAAAAAGGAGAAAATATGTCAATAGAAGTCAAACAAATAAGCTTAGATAAATTCGAACAGAGACAGCTTGATTTCAGAAGTTCCGATTTTATGCAGAGCGCTGCATTTGCTCGCACTCAGCTGAGTATGGGAAGCTATGTGGGTCTTGAAGCTGTCGAAATCAGCGATGGAGATAGGCTTATAGGACAGAGCATCATAACATATAGACCTCATATGAAGTTTTTCAAGAAGGCCTGTATCTATCAGGGACCTTTGATGGACTATAGCGACATTGCCCTTGTCAAAGCCGTGATATCTGCTATTGAACGCTATGTAAAGAAGAGGGCACAAATTCTCGAGTTTCACTCTTCGATAGAGAATTTAATATATAATGATAAACTGGAGGTTGAAGAAGAGAAAAACAAGGATCTGTTTGACATGATATGCGAGCTTGGTTTCAATAGAACTATTGACCGCACAGGATCCGGCTCGATTGACCAGATTTTTGTCAAGAGACTCGACAAATTTACGGATGCTGAGGATATTTATAAAAGCTTCTATAGTTCCCTAAGAGGAAGCATCAAGAAATACAGAGATTCTCACATCAGAATCAAGGAGCTTAGCATGGATGAACTCCCTGAGTTCTACGATATACTTGAGAAGACTTCGGAACGAAAGAGCTTCTTTATCCAGCCACTTGAATATTTTGAGACAATCAAGGCTGAATTTGGTGAAGATGCAAAGTTCCTAAAGGCATACATAGACTGCGAAGAATACACCAAATACCTCGACGACAATATCGCCTTATTCGAGAACAGAATCGCAGAGCTGTCCGAGAGAGGGCAGTCCAAGAAGACCAAGGGACTTATCACCGATGCCAAGGACCAGCTGGGAAGCTACCAAAAGCGTAAGAGAGAGTTTGAATCACTGAATATAACTGAGCCTACGGTTAACCTTTCATCCTACCTCTTCATGTGCTATGGGAACGAGGTCATATTCCTCTTCGGTGGTTCATACGCCGAGTACATGCACTTCGGCGGAGCTACAATGCTAAACTGGGAGATGATAAAGTACGCTCACATGAACGGCTATCCAAGGTACAATTTCTACGGCACTATAGAGACAGATCAGGTTGTAAACTCCACGGGGAACTACAACTTTAAGAGAAGTTTCGGCGGAAACCTTATTCTGCTCGGCGGTTCCTTTACAAAAACCCTAAGCCCTATAGTGAAATTCCTAGATAAAATAAGAAAGTAGAGCAAAGCAAGGGGCTGTTACAAAAGTCCTAAAATAAAAAGGCGAGGAAAGCTAAAAAATCCTCGTCTTTTTTGATACGCAGAATAGGATCACCTATTCTGCAACATCACCTTTTCGTGAATATTTGGCTGTCAAAATCTGTTTTCATAGCAATGTAATACACCACTATTTATCCTCTACTCTGATTTTGTTCTTTTGACTTGCAATGCTGTCTCCGGCTCTCCTCGCCGTGCTATGGTTGTTAGCTGCCGGTACCATAGTATCTAACACGGAATGGCTTTGATTTGGTTTATCCTTTTTCTTAAAAATATTCTTAAGTTTCATCTCAATTCCTTTCCTAACTTATAAGTCTTTAACTAATAATATCGCTGTTACTACCATTATACCTTCTAAAAAACAAAATACAACTATAGCTTTACAATAGATGTGAGACATCGAGGGGTAGAAAAAACACAATATGTCCATATTCTGAACAAAGTGGCTACGACACTATTGGTTCTATAATATGAGTGATTATTTACTAATGTAAAATCATAACTACTCTTCAAAATTATGGTTTGCTCTGTGGCTATAAGTCATAACCGGGCGCATGTGTATCTTATCCAAAAAAGAATATCCTCTTTTCTATAGAAAAATCCCTTTTACAAAGTCGTTCTTCAACAAACTTTGGTAGGTAATGTACATCTTACACCATTTGATATTCCGCAAGCTTGAAAAAACCACAAAGCTATAAAGGAATCTATATTAGTGACATTAGTCAAGAAAAAACGAACTACTGTGTCATCATAAAATTCCTAATATAAAATCCACCTCATCCAATACTTCTATGGAAGTACGTAGAAAAGAGTACGGCGAAAAGAGTTTTCAAATATATTCAAGACAATTACTTCTGACAACTAAATTAAACTTGGGTGTCTTAAAACATTGAAAAATATGGTATTCAGTTTATTTTGCATATCCATATTCATCTTAGGGCGGACGCAAAACGAGTCTACTAACAGGTTGCTATGTAACTATATTCCCAGGTAAGCATCTATTTAGAACTGGACTATTGCAATAATATTTAAATATTCTTTTCATATATACAACTTAGAAATGCAGATATTACATAGAGCACCACACTAACTAAAAATAGTATAGTTCCTGTAGCAATATTAACTGTAATATTTAATAAAGGTATATTGATTTTATCAAAAATATAATATATGACTGTAAACATCCCTATGGTTCCTAAAAATGCATACTGAGCAGCAGCTACACCCCATCTGTAATAGAATAACAAATACAAACCTTCAAAAATATGTCCTACAGAAATTGCGATTAGAAGAAACTTAGCATGTAAGCTAACATCCAAAACTATAATCGCATTGCACACTGCCACCAACATAAAGAATACAATTAAAACAAAACCTACAAAATATCTACTGAAAATTTTCAAGCTTCTTGTTATAGGTAGTGTGCTTAAAAACTTCCGTGTCCCGTAGTTATCTTCAATATAGCATGTTCTTGACAAGACAATATTACATCCCAACAGCGGACTTAAAAGACAAACCGGCTCAAAAAAAATTCTGTTTATGTCCGTCATATATAAAAAATATATCGGTGCAATAATAGTTAAAATAACTGCCACCAATATCCAACTAAAACAAAACGATATATCTTTCTTCATTAAAATAAAAGCCTTCAAAATATCGTCCTTTCTCTAGTATCCTCCTAGATAGAATAAAACATCTTCAAGTGATGCTGGTTCTACATAGTAACCATTCCTTGTATCAATAATGTTTTCATAGATTTCTCTTGTAGTTATAATATTGTCTCCTATTTTCAGGCAGCCCTTTAAATCACATGTAGCATTTTTGTCGGTTACGTTTACTTTCACATACTCACTCCGAATAGACGCAATATCATCATCAAGCTCGATTTTTCCACTTACAATATATATTATCCTATCTGCAATTTTTTCCAAATCCGACGTAATATGTGAAGAGATGATTACCGTTTTTTCCTCATCTTTTGCAAGATGTTCCAAAATTTCTAGCAATTCCTTTCGAATTACAGGATCTAATCCAGATGTAGGCTCATCTAATATGTATATTTCTGCATTATGTGACATTGCCATAAGTAAATCAAGCTTTACCCTCATCCCGGTAGACAGCTCCTTAACTTTTTTCCCAATATCTAGCTGAAAGATGTTAATATACTTTTCCATCGTTTCATTGTCCCAATTAGAATACAGTTCCGACATCATCTTCAGTATTTTTCTAATTTTGATATTAGGATAGTAACAATCATTTTCTCCCACATATCCTACATTTTCACGAAAATTTGATATAATCTTAGGAGTTAAAGTCTTGCCTTTCCAAAAAATATCACCCTGTTCTCTTTCAATTATGTGCATTATCGCCTTTATAGTCGTTGATTTACCGGCTCCATTTGTTCCGATTATACCAATAATTTTTCCCTTTTGACATGAAAAACTGATATTATCAAGACAAAATCCCGGATATTTGACCTTCAAGTCTTTCACTTCTAATATGCTTTCCATATAAAACCTCTTATATTGTATTTTAGCTGATTACAAGGCTAATCATATTTCTTTCTATAAGTTTTTTTGTTATTTTTATCATAAAAACAGATAAAACAAAAGTCACTGTGGTCACAGCGAGAAGCAATTTAACTTCAAATAGCTCACCGTCCACTCTCCAGTTTTTTTCAAGGTTTTTCGCAAGAAATGCGAACAATACTACTGGTGCCATAACTGTGAAGCCTGCAACATGTAAGTCAAATTTGTAATATACAGGAATAAACACGCTGGTAAATAAAACACCTGTAATCATCGGAATTAGTGTACATCTATATAAAATAGAGTTCCCAAAGTAATTAAATATTAAAAGTCCGCTAAATGATAACAGCACAGATGCAACGAGAGAAAGGAGCCATTTAGCCCATAAGATTTCATCCCATGTTATCGGCAATGTCATTATAAAATTTCTAGTGCTTAAATCGTCATCCTTGTTAAAGGAATACGGAACAATAACCATGGATGATAGACAGGTATAAACAAGATAGTTCAGAGTTGGTGTTGCATCATTATCTTCAATTCCTAAACTAGAAAAAAGCATAAGCAGTACTACAGCGATGTAAATACATATATACATTCTCTGATTAAAATACAAGTCCTTTTTAACAAGTATCATTGTTTTTCTCAAAATTACACCTCCCTATCGATTATATATTTTAATTGTTGATCAATACCATTCACAATATCATCAATGTCTCTATCAATGAAAAAATCTGGCTCAACACTACTAATGTAATTGTTATTAAAATCTATGTATTTTTGAGTTGTAATTCTCAATACTCCTTTGTTTATTATATTAAATGTTTTACATTCTCCACATAAACCCATAGTTTCCTGCCCTACGATTATACAATTATATGCTTTTTTTAGACCCAGAGTAAAAATGTATTCTGCAGAGCTCATAGTATTTTCATTAACTAATACATATATTTTCTTTTCTTCGATTCTAACATTACCTTTTATTGGCTCAATAATATGATTATATGCTCTTAGCCTATTAAAAACACTATAGTAATCTATGCATACTTGCTCATTTAAAAATAAAGCTAAATTTTGTTTAGCTATAGAAATATATCCTCCCAAGTTGTCCCTAAGATCAAAAATCAATGTACTAATATTTTTATTTATTAAAGAAAAGAGACATTTGAAGTCTTGTTTCGTATAAAAGCTATTAATTTTTATATATAGAATTTTATCCTTAAAAATATCAAATTTTGTTTTATATATTACGGCGCCGTTCTGCATCGAGACATTTTTAATATATTTCACTTTCTCTATAGGAATTTTTTCTTCAAAAATACCTGTATTATTCACAATGTTAAAATAAACATATCCTTGTTTTCTGATTCTCCCCATCATTATATCTTCTAGAACTAAGCTTTTAGTTATATTAATATTAAAATTATATCTAGTAGAATAATCTTCTAAAATGGAATTTATATTTTCACCATTAATACTTTTGATTTCATAAGGAATTTTCTTTTGTTTTTTTTCTTTTATCCAATATAAGTGGTTTTGGTTCCACAATATTGGTGCATGTGTGAAATTCAAATTGACGTTTGATGAATATTTCAGATGTGGATCATTCATTTTTCTAAATAATTCCGAGATATAATAATCACCATCATCATTTCTTATCATAGAATAATAATTATTGCAGAGTTGTTTCCATTTATTCTCTTCTAATTCTCTAAATAAATATTTTTCTCCCACAAGTCCAATAATAGTGTCTAAAATATTTTTTTCCATATTATCACCTGCAACAAAGTTCATTTGTTTTATGATCTTTTGTTAAATTATATTCAACCGCTCTGCAGTCACTACATCCAAACCTATATACACATATTTTACATTTGTCTTGATTATTTTTAGTTGAATATATAATATCTTTATATATATTACTTCTTAAAGCAGTTATAATATTCGTATGTCTTATATTGTCAATAACATAATCATCCATCATAGGACATGGGATAATTGTACCATCTAGTTTTATTGCAACTTTGCCATAAAGACAGCTATTCTTTGTTTGCAACATAGCGTATGTATATTGATTTATAGGCATTTTAAAAGATTTTCCTTTTCCTAATATTTCTTCCCAATCTTTAGGTCTATAGTTTGCAGGTTCTATTACAGTATCAATACAATAAGCAACTTCAACCTTCGATGAAGTATTAATATATTTCTCTAATTCATACTGATTTATATTGTTAGCTAATATTGTCAAATTCAACTCGATATTATAGCTTTTTATTTTTTTAATATGATTTTCAAGGTTATTATTATCACCTATGTCTGAAGAAATATATTGATTAACCACTGTAAAAAATGATTGAGTTTCTTGTAATTATTTTATCACAAAACCAACTAACGAAAGGACATAAAATCGCTATGAATAGTATACCACATCCCTAGCGATACCAAATTTATACTATAACGGCTATATCGTGATGATGGCACGCTACAGCTTGTCTAATAAAACACCATATACCTATATCGTGAACAAAGCTGATACTACACCATTGATTTTGTAATGCGAGCGATTACTTACGTCGGTTACTTACCTGAACAATTCAATAATATCATATAACCTTTTTCCTTCTAAAGATTTTATCTCACATAATCGACTAATGTACACATACCTTCTAAATAACAAAATACAACAGATTTAATTTACATCTATCAAAGCATCGCAATACGCACAGCGCACATCCCCATCTGCTCCAGTCTTAAAGCGCTGAGCTAGCTCCTGCTCTATTTGAGAAATACACTTAGAATTTCCACATTTACACCCTTTATCATCCTGAGCTAAAGTCTTATCTCTAGAGGTTCCTGCGCTTCCCTCTAGAAGTGTCAAAATAAGCGACATCCTCATAAACTTTCCATATAGAGCCTGCTTAAAATAGCATGCGCGCGGATCATTATCAACATCTACACTGATTTCATTTACCCTAGGCAGCGGATGCAGGACGCTCATGCTTTCCTTTGCGCTGGCAAGCTTTGCTCTTGTCAAAACATAGCTATCCTTTAGTCTCTCGTACTCCTCAAGGTCATCAAAGCGTTCCCTCTGAATCCTCGTCATATAGAGTATATCAAGCTTAGGCATAGCCTCCTCTAGCGATGTAGTTTCAACAAAAGGCACATTATTTTTCTCTAAAATCTCAGACTTAATATAGGCAGGCAAGCGCAGCTCCTTAGGAGATATCAGAACAAAGCTTACGCCTTCGTATCTTATCATTGCCTTTATCAAGGAGTGCACGGTTCTTCCGTATTTAAGGTCTCCGCAAAGACCGATAACCATCTTATCTAGCCTTCCATGCTCCCTATATATGGTCAAAAGGTCAGCAAGCGTCTGTGTCGGATGTGCATGACCTCCATCACCTGCGTTGATTAACGGAATTGAAGCGCTTTCTGCTGCAACAAGAGGCGCACCCTCATAGGGATGCCTCATTGCGATTATATCAGCGTAGCAGCTTATAACCTTGGCTGTATCTGAAACGCTCTCACCCTTTGATACAGAAGCACTCGAAGCCGATGAAAAGCCCAAAACATTTCCGCCTAGCTCCATCATCGCTGCCTCGAAGGAGAGTCTTGTTCTAGTCGACGGCTCATAGAAAAGCGTCGCAAGTTTCTTTCCTTCGCAAGCATTTCTGTACTTTGCTGGGTTTTCCATTATATCGCAAGCCCTTTTGATAATACCATCAAGTTCTTCGACGCTGAGCTCATCGATGTCTATGAGGCTTCTAGGTTTTACATTTGATACTAAAGCATCTGAAAACTTTAAATCCATCATTATTTTATCCATCCTTCGTCGCTTGGATTATTTCTGAAAGCAATAAGTCTTTCTCTATCCTCTGGTCTTATGTAATTTTCATCTACGGCAACCTCACTGATTATGTCAAAGTTTGTCAGCGAAATGTTCTTGAGATTTTCCTGAGCCAGTCTATCGAGCCCCTTCTTCATTCCGTATGTGAAGATACTCACGATTCCAAGAATTTCTGCACCGGCATTTCTAAGAGCAGTAGCCGCATCGATAACGCTTCCACCGGTTGAAATCAAGTCTTCAACAATTACGACCTTATCTCCCTTGTTCAGCTGACCTTCAATTTGGTTTCCTCTGCCGTGGTCCTTTGCGCCTGAGCGAACATATCCCATAGGAAGTCCCAGAATGTGAGCAGCGATAGCTGCATGAGCGATTCCTGCTGTTGCGGTTCCCATTATTACACCAGCCTCCGGATACTCTTCCTTGATTACATCTGCGATGGAATTTTCTATTAAAGTTCTTACATCCGGTGCGGTCAGCGTAAGCCTGTTATCACAGTAAACCGGGCTTTTGATACCACTCGCCCAGATGAACGGCTCATCCGGTCTAAAGAAAACTGCTTTGATTGATAGCAAACCCTTTGCTACATCCTTTTCTCGCATAACTTTGCTCATTTCTTCCTCACTTCCTTGCTCTATCCGATAAACTCTCTGCAGCATCTCTCGTATGCTGAAACTACATCCTCAGCCTGAGTTATAGGTCTTCCGACAACTATGTAGTCAGAACCAATTTTCTTAGCTTCAGCAGGTGTCATAACTCGCCTCTGATCGCCCTTTTGTGAATCAGAAAAGCGAATTCCCGGAGTTACAGTCACAAAATTTTCTCCGCATGCGTCGTGTATTCCCTCAGCCTCCTGAGCTGAACATACAACACCGTCAAGACCGGAATCTCTAGTCATCTTAGCGTAATGTAAGACAACATCGACCAGTGGCTTTTCTATCAAAAGGTCATGCTGCATCGCTTCTTCATCTGTAGACGTGAGCTGCGTTACCGCAATCAAAAGTGGCTTTTCGCTCCTCTTTCCTTCTCTTTCGCAGAAACTCTCGTAAGCTTCCTCAAGACCCGCCTTTGCTGCTTCCATCATCCTCTTTGTTCCGGCAGCATGCACATTCACGATGTCTGCGCCGAGACCACCTAAAACTCTCATCGCGCTTGCCGCTGTATTAGGTATGTCATGAACCTTTAGGTCGACGAATACCTTATGTCCTCTGGCTTTAAGCTCTCTGACCATCTCCGGTCCCTCAGCATAGTAAAGCTCCATACCTATCTTAACAAACGGGCGTAGTTCTCCGAATTTCTCCAGAAAATCTATGGTCTCACGCTTGCTCGAAAAATCACATGCTATTATTACATCTTTCCCCATTAAATCGCTGCTCCTATTATCTCATTCAAATCGTTTATTCCATACTTTTTCATCGCCGAAGGAAGTCCTTCTATGATATCCTTACAAGCAAAAGGATTAACCAGATTTGCCGCACCGACCTCGACAGCCGTAGCTCCTGCCATCATCATCTCCAGTACATCCTCACTACTGCTGATTCCACCCATGCCGACTATCGGAATTCTAACAGCCTTAGCAACCTGATACACCATTCTGAGGGCTACCGGAAACACCGCACTTCCGGAAAGACCACCCATAACATTTGCAAGTATAGGTTTTCTCGTCTTAAGGTCCAGTCTCATAGCCTGAATAGTATTTATCAAAGCTACTGCGTCCGCTCCGGCATCCTCACAAGCCTTTGCAATCTCCACAATATCTGTTACATTCGGCGATAGCTTCATGATAACCGGCTTATCGCTCACGCACTTGACCGCCCTCGTCACATCAGCAGCACATGAAGCATCAGTGCCAAATGACATACCACCACCGTGAACATTTGGACAGCTGATGTTAATCTCGAGCCATCCCACCTCGTCCTGCATCGCCATCTTCCTTGCAGTCTCTACATATTCACCTATTGAAAATCCGCTAACATTAGCCACAATCTTCTTATTAAAGCATTCTCTCAGCTTTGGAAGTTCCTCTGATATAACCCTGTCGACGCCCGGGTTTTGAAGGCCTACCGAATTTATCATGCCACTCTCGGTCTCAGCAATTCTCGGTGTCGGATTTCCAAATCTTTCCTCACCCGTCGTTCCTTTACATGAAAAACTTCCGAGAATATTTATGTCATATATCTCTGCAAACTCGTATCCGTATCCGAAGGTTCCACTGGCGGGAATTACCGGGTTGTCAATCTCTATACCACAAAGCTTAACTTTAGTATTTACCACAGTATCTCCTCCTTTCTCATAACGGGACCTTCCTTACAGATTCTCTTGTTGCCTGTCAGGGTCTTACACGAGCATCCCATGCAGGCACCGAAGCCACAGCCCATTCTCTCTTCAAAGCTGAACTGCCCGTTTCCGGAGCTTGCAGCATATACAGATTTTAACATCGCCTCGGGACCACAGGTGTAGATGTAGCTGTGCTTTATGCCTGCGATAGGCTTATCGACAAATCCTTTGATTCCATAGCTTCCATCAGCCGTCGTAATCATAAGTTCATCTGCAAGCTTTGAAAACTCTTCCACATAGAACATATCCTCAGCCTTATTGAAACCGAGCAGAACCTTTACCTTCTTTCCCTCTGAAACCAGTCTCTTCGCAAGAAGGTAAAGGGGCGGAATACCTACACCCCCTCCTACCAAAAGCGGCTCCTCGCCGGACTCCGAAAGAGAATATCCATTTCCCAGTCCAACGAGAACATCCAGCTCATCGCCGGCTTCATACTCGCTGAGCTTGGCAGTTCCTCTTCCCATTATCTTATATATTATGGTCAGCTCGTCTTCATCGAGATCGCATATTGAAATCGGTCTGCGTAGGAAAAACCCCTTGAGCTTGATATTTATAAATTGTCCCGGCGCTGTTACAGCCGAAACGTCGCCTGCGAGCCTCATCCTGTAAATGTCATCGCTCAGCTTCTTGTTTTCGACTATCTTCAAAATCCTTTGCTGCATTTTATACCTCATATACTCTTTGATTTTAATACCTCAGGTCTCAACCGGGCGCTTGCGTCCTTCAAGACCCTCGTGTTTTTCCAAGGAGTGTAATTACGCATCTATAGTTGAAATTGTCAGTGTCATTTCCTCAAGTACATCTAGCAGAACTCTAACCGTATCCAGTGAAGTTAGCATGGTTACATTGTTTTCTGTCGCTGAACGTCTAATCTTGTGACCATCGCTCTCCTGCCCGAATGAGCCGATGTCTTTGGTGTTCAAAACATATGCCATGTGTCCCTGATGTATTGAGTCCAGTATTTCGTGGCTTCCCTCGCTAATCTTTCTTAGGATTCTGGTCCTTATTCCATTCTCCTTTAGGAATAGAGCAGTTCCCTCTGTTGCCTCGATATTGAATCCGAGATTGTAGAATCTCTTTATCAAAGGGAGTGCCTCTTTCTTGTCCTTATCTGCAATCGTTGCAAATACGGTTCCATAGTTCTGCAGATGCATTCCCGAAGCCTGAAGTGCTTTATATAGCGCTCTGTTCAGCTTGTTATCATATCCTATTGCTTCACCTGTTGACTTCATCTCAGGCGAAAGGTAAGCATCAAGTCCCTTTATCTTGTTGAATGAGAATACCGGAGCCTTCACATAATATCTCTTCTTCTCCTCAGGATATATATCAAAGAATCCCTGTTCCTTGAGACTCTTGCCCATGATAACCTCTGTCGCAATGTCTGCGAGACTGTAGCCTGTTGCCTTTGATAGGAAAGGTACAGTCCTTGATGAGCGTGGGTTTACCTCTATTATATATACATTTTCTTCTTCATCTACGATGAACTGGATGTTATAAAGCCCTATAATTCCAATACCCAGTCCCAGCTTCTTCGCATACTGAAGTATTATTCCCTTCACCTTGTCGGAGATACTGAAAGCAGGATATACGCTGATTGAGTCACCCGAGTGGATACCTGTTCTCTCAACGAGTTCCATAATTCCCGGGATAAATACGTCCCTACCGTCACAAATCGCATCGATTTCAACTTCCTTACCTTGAATATACTTATCAACCAGCACCGGCTTGTCATTATCAATCTCTACTGCAGTCTTGAGGTAGTGTCTAAGCTGATTCTCATCAGCTACAATCTGCATAGCTCTTCCGCCTAGAACAAAGCTTGGTCTTACAAGCACCGGATATCCAACGCTCTCTGCGGTTTTGATACCCTCTTCGATATCTGTTACCGCCTTTCCTCTCGGCTGCGGAATGTTCAGATCTACTAGAACTCTCTCAAAGCGGTCTCTGTTCTCGGCTCTTTCGATAGCCACGCAGTCAGTTCCTATAATCTTGACACCTCTATCTTCTAGTGGCTGGGCTAGGTTAATAGCTGTCTGTCCGCCCAATGAAGCGATAACTCCATCCGGATTTTCAAGAGCGATTATGTTCATGACATCTTCAGGGGTCAAAGGTTCAAAGTAGAGCTTATCAGCCGTCGTATAGTCTGTTGAGACCGTCTCAGGATTGTTGTTTATGATAATTGCCTCGTAGCCCTCTTTTCTAATTGTCTGAACCGCATGAACTGTTGAGTAGTCGAACTCTACTCCTTGTCCAATTCTTATTGGACCTGCCCCCAGCACGAAGATTTTCTTCTTAGCAGTGACGATGGAATCGTTCTTTCCGCTATATGATGAGTAGAAGTATGGTATGTATGCGCCCGTATGACAAGTATCTACCATTCTGTAAACAGGGAGCATCTTGTTTTCCCATCTCAGTTTGAACACATCCATCTCGTCCATATTCCACTGTCTAGCGACTTCGATATCCCCAAAGCCCATCTTCTTCGCCTCGAGAAGCACATCCATATCGCCCTTGTTCTCCGCAAGTTTTCTCTCCATCTTCACCATGTCCGCAAATACCTCTATGAAGTATGGCGTAATTTTAGTGATATCAGAGATGATTGAAACATCTACATCTCTTCTTAGAAGCTCACAAATTGCGAAGATTGCATCGTCTCTAAATGTCTTTATGTACTCGAGCATGTCCTCATTTGACATCTCGACGAACTTATTCATTCTGAAGTGGTCAACACCGATTTCAAGTGAACGAACCGACTTGAGCAAGCACTCTGCAAGGTTTGAACCTATACCCATAACCTCACCGGTAGCCTTCATCTGCGTACCCAGCTCATTTGATGCGCTGGCAAACTTATCAAATGGAAATCTTGGAAGCTTTGCAACAACATAGTCGAGCACCGGTTCAAAAGCAGCTGTTGTATTTGCAATCTCTATATCCTCGAGCAGCATTCCCATAGCAATCTTTGCTGTAACTCTGGCAATTGGATATCCGCTGGCCTTTGATGCTAGTGCCGATGAACGTGATACACGCGGGTTGACCTCTATCAAGAAGTATTTGCTTGAGTTAGGATCCAGTGCGAACTGCACATTACAGCCACCTTCAATCTCAAGCTCTCTAATAATCTTTATAGCGCTGTCGTTTAGCATCTTTAGGTCGTGGTCCGAAAGAGTCATGATTGGTGCCACAACCATTGAATCACCGGTGTGCACGCCGACAGGATCTATATTCTCCATTCCGCATATGGTAATCGCATTGTCCTCGGAGTCACGCATTACCTCAAACTCAATTTCCTTATATCCCTTAACACTCTTTTCTATCAAAACCTGATGAACCGGTGATAGCTTAAAAGCATTAGTTCCAAGCTCCTCGAGTTCCTCTTCATCGTGTGCAAAGCCACCGCCCGTTCCACCAAGAGTAAACGCCGGTCGTAGAACTACCGGATATCCAATCTTCTTAGCCGCTTCCTTAGCCTCGTCCAGATTATATGTAATCTCTGATGGAATTATAGGTTCTCCGATGGACTGGCAGAGTTCCTTAAATAGCTCTCTGTCCTCTGCTCTTTCAATACTTCTGATGCTCGTTCCCAGAAGCTTTACATCGCACTCCTTAAGTACGCCCTTTCTGTCCAGCTGCATGGCAAGATTTAGTCCTGTCTGTCCGCCTATGGCAGGAAGAATTGCGTCAGGTCTCTCATAGCGAAGAATCTTTGCCACATATTCCAGTGTCAAAGGCTCCATGTAAACCTTATCCGCTATAGTCGTATCCGTCATTATAGTCGCAGGGTTTGAATTTACCAAAACTACTTCGTAGCCCTCTTCCTTGAGCGCTAGGCAAGCCTGTGTGCCCGCGTAGTCAAATTCAGCAGCCTGTCCGATTACGATAGGACCTGAACCTATGATAAGTACTTTTTTGATATCTGTCCTCTTTGCCATTTTCTACCTCCGAAAATATATATGAATTTGAATTATTTACTTTCTAGTTTGCCTTGCTATTATCTGCGGTATGCTATCTTACCGTTGCAGAGCGTAAGCATGCACTGTCCCTTGACCTTTTCTCCCTCAAAAGGCATAGCCCTACCCTTTGTCAGGAATTCCTCTGAGCGAATCTCATATTCATTCTCAAGATTAAATATTGTAAAGTCAGAAGCTGCTCTCTTTATTCCAAAGCGCTCACGTGGAGCCGTTGTCATAAGCTTTAACAAGTACTCCAGGCTCAAAACCCCCTCAAGCACAAGCTTCGTATATAGCAGTGGAAACGCGGTTTCAAGACCAACTATGCCGAAATTGCTATCCTTAAGACCCCGGTTCTTTTCATCCTCGGTGTGCGGTGCATGGTCAGTTGCAATCATATCCACACTTCCATCTAAGATTCCCTCTATCAAAGCCTCTTGATCCTCTCTCGCTCTAATTGGGGGATTCATTTTGTACCAGCCGTCCTCCTTTAGATTCATGTCATTCATTATCAGGTAATGAGGTGCAGTCTCGCAGCTCACATCCACCCCGCTCTTCTTAGCATCTCTTATAAGCTCTACGCTCTCCTTGCTGGAAATATGGCAGGCATGAAACGGGCAGCCTGTCTCATCAGCTAGCTTTATGTCGCGCTCTACCTCACGCCATTCGCTCTCGCTACAGATTCCAAGGTGATTGTTCTTCTTTGCATACTCACCATCGTGAATATATCCGCCCTTAACCAGGCTTTCTACCTCGCAGTGTGCTACTAAAATCTTACCTAATTCCTTAACCTGATACATAGCCTCTCTCATGAGCGACTTGTCCTGAATTCCTCTACCATCATCGGAAAATGAAATCGCATAAGGTGCCATAGCTTCCATATCCGCAAGTTTCTCACCCTTTTCTTCAAGGCTTATCGCACCGTAAGGGTGTACGTTTATCACGGCATCTCTTTTAATGATGTCCAGCTGCTCTTTAAGGTGTGGCAGACTATCCGGAACCGGCTTCAGGTTTGGCATTGTGCAAACGTCTGTGTATCCGCCTGCTGCTGCCGACCTGCTTCCCGTCGCTATAGTCTCCTTATATGAAAAACCCGGCTCACGAAAATGCACGTGCACATCGCAAAAACCGGGGAATATAGCATAGCGAGAATCGTCAAAAATCTTGCAGTTAAGGCTGCTGTCATCAGTCTTTTCTACAGCTTCTATTACTTCTTCTTTATTTAGCATATATAGCTTTGTGTTATTTAGAGTCATTGGTCTTCCTTTCGATTCCTAACCCTTGGAATATACCTTCATCCTGAAACAAACCCGCGCCTTGCAATAAAAAAACCTTGCCGGCGACAAGGTTAGTATACAAAAACATTATGCACAGTGCATGCTATGAGTATATATTCCAATCTTGCCGATCTCTCTGTATCGTATTAAAGATTAAAGAAATACTAACACAAAAGCATTTTGATGTCAATAATTTCGCAGTAATTCGGATACAAATTTTAAGCACTCACATGATGTTTTTACACTTAGCTATATAAGAAAACATTTTTATATTCTCCGTAAAAAATTGGGGATATTTTTTCTATCTCCCCCTCTTTTTCTAACTCTATATCTATCTCTTTCTCTAAGCATATATCCAAGCAAAAGTATCGATCCGACAAGATTTGCTGTAAACTCAGGCACTAAATGTGCAAGTTATGTTTCCATGCTGTCCACTTGTTCTATGATAATGTTCTTTAGTTCTCCTGATGAGATTTCTTTCAATACAAACATCTTAATTAAATCCCTAGTTCGCTTAATCCCTCCAATTTTTTCTATTGTTCTAACTTTTCTTTCCCTTAAAAAAATCTAATATTTTACATTCATTACCTCGAACACTTATCTTTTTGTTTCCGTTTTGGGAAAGTAAATAGGCTGTATTACAAACTTGAAACATAAGCTCTATATCGTGTGTTATAAGCATAACAGGAGTACTTCTGATTTTTTTCTTAATGGCATCTGCAACAAGCATCATCCTTCTATAATCCAATCCTGCCGTAGGTTCATCCAAAATAACAAACTTAGAATCTTTAAGCAAAGCTATAAGAAGTGCCAATCTTTGCTTTTCTCCCCCTGATAAATCATGGGGATTCAACATTCTCTTATCCCACAACTCCATTTCAATCAGATACTTTTTAACCTCTGCTAAATATTTTTGGTCTTTATTTTTATTTTGGGGGATTAGTTCCTTTTCAACAGTTTCACAAAAAAACATATTGCTACAATTTTGTAAGCTAATTGCCACATTAGATAACCTACTTCTCGTAGACTGAGCATAAGATGTCTTACCATTTCGCATTGGTATAAGACCTGTCAACTCTTTAGCAAGAGTTGTTTTCCCTATTCCATTTTCACCTATTAACGCCATACATTCTCCACGATTTAAGGAAAAATTAACAGGCTCATCCAAGCTGTATCCATTATTAGAGACATAAACATCTTCAATGTTTATCATCTGATGATTATCTGGATCTTCCATAGTCGATCTTAAATTTTTATTATTAAAAGAACGCAAATCATTTTCATGTTCAACATCATCAGTTAGATTATCGGATGAAAAAATCATCTTAATTTTTCCATCTTTAAGAAGAATTAGGCGATCCAATAACTGACTTAAATATGACAATCTATGTTCTGCTATAACTATGGTTTTACCTTGCTCCTTCAAATGTTTTAAAATTTTTTCAAGATCATTTGTTGCTTTATAATCAAGATTTGCTGAAGGCTCATCGAAAAAAATAATCTCGCTATCAAATACCAAAGTTGAAGCGATAGCTACTTTTTGCTTTTGTCCTCCGGAAAGTTCCCTCACATTTTTTGTTTTTAAATCAGTAATGCCAATTTCTTGTAAAGCATTTTCCACTCTTTCGTGTAGCAACTGGCGTTCCATCCCCATGTTTTCTCCAATGAGTGCTATTTCATTTTCCACCTCTTTTGAAAAAAATTGATCATTGGGATTTTGAAAAACATTGCCAACATACTTTGCAATTTCTCCTTTTTTATAATTAGAAATAGACTTACCTAATATGTGTATTTCCCCGGTTATCTCTCCATCATATAGGTTTGGAATTAACCCGTTTAACAATCTTAACAGACTTGTTTTTCCACACCCTGATAAGCCTGTAATAACAATGAATTCACCCTTTTCTACAGAAAAATGAATGTCCTGTAAAATAGTTTCTTCGCCGTACGAAAAATTTTCTATGTCAACTTTTATAATTTTTGCCATATTGTAATCCCCAAAAATACAAATCCCACTAAAATAATGCTATAGTCTTTCCATGTAAAAGAAAGATCTTCATATGAAGTTTTTTTACAATCATATTCAATTCCTTTTGTAATTAAGGCACAGGATAGAATCTCCCCTGTTTCAAATGCTTTGTAAATCATAGGAACTAAATAAATTTCTACACTATGAATCGGTCTGATAATACTCAATCCCATATTTCTAGCTTTTAAGCCTTCTTTTATTTCTGATAAATACGCCCTGTATTCAGGGATAAAACGAAAAAAAATAGATACCCCAATACATAATGAATGTGGTAAGCGAAGGTTCCTTAAGGAATATATGATTGTCGATGTCCCGAAACTTGATAAAATTGCCGCTAAAGTCCATAAGGGGAAAAGTTTAAGAATAATAAGTCCCATTGTATAAATTGATCCTATCCATCCTGAAATTGTACATTTACTTGAAACTAATAAAATCAGCCCAAATAAAGCAAAATAGAAAATGAATAACGGAATTGATTTTTTCTTTTTCACGGCAATAAGTAATAAAAAGCTAAACAGTAACATCATCCAATATACAAGCATTGTGCTAAAAAACACAATGCTTGTATAGATAATCATAAGGATGCCAATGGAAAGTGGTTTGATTTTTAGATTAATTTTTGTATTATCTACAAACCTCAAGACAGTATTCCTTCTTTTTTGACATTCTTATTAAAAAATTTATTATAAATATATTTTCCAAGCAGCGTACCTAAAATAGCTGCAATAATTTCCACTGACAATATAATCGCCATATTCTTTGAATTGAAGAAAGTATCTTTTACCATCTGAGCTTTTTCCATTGTAAATAAATTAGGAAAAGTTTTTACTAATCCTTCTACACCTAAGAAAAGAATAAAGAAAAAGCCATGAAGTGCATAAATAACCTGAGAGATTACATATGAAATGCTGATTCTACCATCACTTGTATAATTGTCTCTATTACCTATACTAATTTCTCCTAATAGACCAGCTACAGCCATAATAGGAAGCATTGGAATAAATCCCATAATTGAATAAATGATCCCCGCTAATAAATAGTAAATAAAAATCGTTCCTCTTTTATGAATCTTATGGCACATAACGAAATAAACAGGAGCGCATAACAAACTTCCTATGGAAACATGTACGAAAACTCCATATGTTCCAAATGCTTGTGTTATCATTCCTGATACCATGCTAATTACAAAACCCACAACTCCGAGTAAACTAACAATAACAACATCTTTTAATTTTAATTTCATTTATTTTTCCTCCCATAAGATTCATTTAGATATAGTAGAATCATAGATTTCACTATATCTTTATTCTTTTTAAATGTTTCTTTTCCACCTAAAGGTTCAAACGAAGCATACCCAATTAGCAAAGAGTGCGTAAAAAATATCAAAAACTGATCCTCTAATACATCATTTGATATATCGCCATCTCTAAACGCTCTATGAAGAATATCAATATATTTGGTATTAAGTCTTTTGTATATTTTTAATAACTCTTGATCTCTTGCAATCCCTTCTAAAAGAATTGTAAATAGTTCTTTGTATTCATTATCATCAAAAATTTTATCCAGCATAAAGTCTACAAAGGTTTCCAAATTATGCTTTTCTCCTGTCTTCAAAAAGTTTCTCTCCTCGCCATAGTCAAGACCCTGAGACATTATGTCATAAAAAATTTCATAGATACTTTTATAATAGTGATAAACACCTCCAACCGACATACCTGAACATACAATTACATCATCCATTGTTGTATTGAAAAAACCTTTTTCCAAAATAACTTTTTTTGCCGCATTTTGAATTTGTTTTTCCCTCTCATCTTTTGACAATCTTTTACTTGACAAATTTTCCTCCTTCCTTATCGAGGAGTTCCTCGATAAAAGTATGTTAGCATTGTCTAACTCTGTTGTCAATAGGCAATTTTCCTATAATGCTTTTAATCTCATTTTTTATATTCTTTTACTGGTATCCACTTTTTTCAGAACCTTGATTTTCTCCTGTTTTTTCTGCTCTCTCCTTGCCTTATACCTTAAACGTAATGGAGTATATGGATTGGCAGAGGTTTTCATCAGATGCAAAGAGAAAGGCTATACAAGAAGCTTTGCAAGTATGTGCCGGCTGAATGTATACGATTTCCAAGCTACGGAAATAGATACTATCAAATTATTTGATACAATAAAAAAGACCCAGCATACACTGAGCCATCTTGTAAATAGTGTTTATTTTAACTTTAGTTAAACCAATTTAGTCCGAAGAAACTGTCCATCTGTCCGGCTAGTACGAGTATCATAACCGGTGGAACTATCCACTTTAGACAGAACTGAAAGTATCCCCTCATCTTGAACTTTTTCTCTCTATCTGTACCTTTGTTTTCAATCTCGGAATCGAGCCAGGCCGGCTTTATCCATCCGAAGATTACCGCTGTAAGCAGTGCTGCTACAGGCATCAAGATACCTTCTGAAATCAAATCAAAGAAGTCAAGTAGAGAACCCAGCCCCAGCGGATGTGGAAGCTTGCTCTCTCCTAGTCCGTCAAGAGCTACAAGAGCGCCTTCTAAAGCTACGAAGATACCTACTGCCAGACTTATCTTTGTCCTGTTGACCGGCTTGTTCTTCTCGATTGCTCTATCCATGATAGCTGAGCTTACCGCCTCAACGAGTGATATTGAAGAGGTTATAGCCGCTATAAATACCAACCCGTAGAAGATTGTTCCAAATACCGGACCTAGTGACCCCATAGCCGAGAATACCGTCTGAAGTGTTATGAATAGTAGTCCGGGACCGGCTGCCGGATCCTGACCAGAGGCAAATACTGCAGGCATGATTGCAACACCGGCCATTACCGCGATTAATGTATCTGCGATAGGGATTATGATTGCATTCTCCTGTAAATCCTCGTTCTTCTTCATATAAGAACCATATGTTACCATGATAGCCATACCAAGTGATAGTGAGAAGAACATCTGTCCGCTTGCGCTAGCCAATACGCTTATCCAACCCATTCCTTTGAATACATCAAAGTTTGGCTTGAAAACGAATGCAAGTCCCTCAGATGCACCCGGAAGCGTTACACTCCTTACTATAACTACACAAAGCATTACAAAGAGCGCCGGCATAGCTATAGCTGAAAACTTCTCTATTCCCTTTGATACACCTACTCTCGTAATCAAAATGGTCAGGAAGACAAATAATACTGTAAATGCAACAGTCTGAACAGGGTCTGTATAGAATCCCTTGAAGAAAGCTGCTGAATCAGCACCGTTTACGCCCCATGACGCTCTGAAGAAGTCGCCGACATTTGCTATTGTATATTTGATGCAGTAGCCACCAAGCATCGAATAAAAACCAAGGATTAGCACCGGTGAAATCCATGACATCCATCCGATGAATGTGTATTTCTGACTAATTCCTCTATAGGCTGCGATAACGCCCTTACCGGTCTTTCTCCCGAGGGCTAGCTCTGAAAGTAGGATTACTACACCTACCAATGCTACCATGATTAGGTATATGAATAGGAAAGCAAATCCACCGCCCTTTCCCATTACATAAGGAAACTTCCAAAGGTTTCCCAATCCAACAGCAGAGCCTACCGCAGCCATCAGAAAGCCGAACCGGCTACCCCACTGCCCTTTTTGATTATGATGTTCCATATAATATTTCTCCTAAATATTTCCTACCGTTAAAATAATCCCAATTTAAAATAATCCCAATTTGAAAAATGAATCTATCTGACCGAGCAGAATGAAAAGCATGAATACAGGTGCGATGTATTTCAGACAAATGTGCACGAATTTCTTACTCTTGTAGTCGCTGCTCTTGCGAATTTCATCATCAATGTATGTTGGATAGCACCATCCAAGGAATATAGCGAGGAAAAATCCGCCTAGTGGCATCAAAATTCCTTCACCGAATAAATCAAATGTCTCCAGCCATGTCTCGAAACCGAATAGGTGCTTAAGTCCACCTGAACCAAGTCCATCTGCCGCTACAAGCAGTCCGCCCAGCGAAGTGATAATGCACACTATAGCTGTTATCTTTCCTCTTCCCGGAGCCTTCCCTTTTTCGATATTCATATCGATGAATGATGCAACACCGCCCTCAAGCATACCGATTGAGCTTGAAAGCGCCGCAAGGAATACAAGCAAGTAGAATACTGTTGCAAACCAAGGTCCCGCTGCTCCCATCGTCTTGAATACCATCTGAAGAGTTATGAAAAGCATACTTGGTCCCTGAGCCGGCTGAAGTCCTGATGCGAACACCGCCGGAATAGTTGCTACTCCTGCCAAAATAGCAGCAAGCATATCTGCTACCGGAACTATCAAAGCATTGCGTTCCAGATTTTCCTTATCATCTATGTAAGAACCATATGCAATCTGGCATCCGGCTGCAAGCGAAAGGGAGAAGAACATCTGACCACCCGCCAATGCCAAAACGCTGATCCAACCCGTTCCTTTGAACACCTCGAAGTTAGGCTTGAACATGAAAGCCAGTCCTTCAGTTGCTCCGGGCAGTGTAACACTTCTGATAACTACAATGATTAGCATTACAAATAGTGCAGGCATAGCTACTACCGAGAACTTCTCAATACCACCGCCGATTCCCATCGTTACGATAACAAAGGTCATCAGCATGAATAATAGCGTAAATATGATTGACTGTGCAGTATTTGAAATGAATAGTCCGAAGAACTGCTCACTCGCTCTATTTCCTATGCCCCATGAAGTTCCCAAAACATCACCGAAGTTGGCTACAAGATATTTGATGCAGTATCCACCAAGCACTGTGTAGAAAGGTAGTAGGAAGAATGGTGTAAGCGTTGCAAACCAACCATTGAAGGCAAACTTTTTGTTGATAGCTTTGTATGCACCCACCGGAGCCTTTCGCGATTTACGGCCGATAGCAAACTCTCCAATCATAAGGCAGTATCCTATACAAACCACCATGACAACATATAAGAGCAAAAAGGCAAAGCCGCCGCCTTTTCCCATCTTGTATGGAAAACCCCAAAGATTACCTAGACCTACGGCTGAGCCGATAGATGCCATCAGGAATCCGAAGTTCGACTTAAACTTTCCTCTCTTTTCAATATTGTCCATTAGAAACCTCCAATTTTTAACTATGATTTCCCATAAAACGACGATACACGAAGTCTTTATAAGCGCTTATACCAAGTATTCACCTATTCTTTGCGAAATCACCTGCGAATATTTACAGATTCTTAAAAAATGAATCTTGTCCCATTATATATTTTCGATTTCTTTGTGTCAATACCTAAAATTAATATATTATAATTTGTTTTATATCACAAATTTAGTCCATAATTATGAGCAAATTTAATGTTAATAAAATAAAAAAGAAGCATATCGCATTATTGACTTTATGGATCTTAAATATCCCTCAATTATGCAACATGCTTCATTTAAAATTATCAATCTTTCAGCTTCTTCTAAATTTCTCTTCGACCCTCCAAGGCCTTGAGCAAAGTCACCTCGTCAGCATACTCCAAATCCCCTCCAATAGGTATTCCGTTAGCGATTCTGCTCACCTTAACTCCTATAGGCTTAACAAGCCTGGCGATGTACATAGCCGTCGCCTCACCCTCGATGGTTGGGTTCGTAGCTAGGATAATCTCCTTGATCCCCTCGTCCTTAAGGCGCATGATAAGTGACTTGAGGTTTATATCCTCAGGACCGATTCCGTCCATAGGTGAAATAGAGCCGTGAAGAACATGGTATAGACCGTTGAACTCACGGATTCTCTCCATGGCAATTACATCGCGAGGATTCTCGACAACGCAAATAATATCCTGCCTTCTATTCTTATCGCTACATATAGGACATGGGTCGCTCTCAGTCAAATTTCCACAGATTGAACAGTAGCGCATAGAGTTCTTTGCTACGACTATGGAATCGGCAAGTGCCTTAGCCTCATTGTCATCAAGCGATAAAATGTGAAAAGCAAGTCTCTGAGCTGTCTTTCCACCAATGCCCGGGAGTTTTGATAACTCTCCTATAAGTCGTCCTAACGGACGCGGATACTGTGCCATATCTCAGGCTCCTACATAAGTCCCGGGATATTTAGTCCTCCCGTAACCTTGCTCATCTCTGTCTCTGAAGCCTCGTCGATTTGACGCATAAGCTCGTTAACAGCAGCCATCACAAGATCCTGAAGCATTTCAACATCATCCGGATCCACAACATCCTTATCAAAATTTAAAGCTGTAAGCTCCTTCTTACCGTTTGCAGTTACGGAAACCGCACCGCCACCTGCAGTGGCTGTGAATTCCTTTTCCTCAAGCTCCGACTGAATCATAGCAAGCTGTCTTTGCATAGCCTGAGCCTGAGCGATCTGCTGCTGCATGCTTCCGCCACCGCCACCCGGCATCTTTGGCTTAGACTTCTTACCTGCTCTCATACCTTTTCCCATTTTGTTCCTCCTATTCTATGCGTGGCTTAATGTTAAATGAACTTTCGAGTGCCTCGGCGATTTTCTTCGCCTCTTCGTCATTACTAGAATCAGTACTTTTTACAGATGCTTCCTCTAGGTCTACTGCATCGCTTGCACTTCTCAAAACCATCTTCAGCGGTCTTCCGACCTCGTCCGCCACGGCTTTTGTAATAATTTCTGTATTCTTTTCGGCTAAATCTCTTACAAAATCACTGCAAGCAATCACCTTAAATTCTCTTTCATTTACACCGGCAAGACTTGTGTTCATGCGAACCATGGAAATACTACCGTGTTCAGGAAGTCTCTCCCAAACTCTTTCCCAAAGTTCATCCATGTCATAAGACGCTCCGGCGCTACCGGATGCTACATCTTGAACCGGCTCACTCTGTGAAGCTACAGGCTCCGGATTCTCAGTCTTTGATTCTCGCGCTGCCTGCCTGATCTCCTGCGCAGCCGCTCTATCCTTTACCTGCCTGCCGGATTTTGTCATAGGAACACTAGCTGCGTTTTCTATAAAAGCAGCAGGGGCTTTGCCCCCATCCCTTATTCCATTTGCAAGAACTACTATAGCAAGTTCCATAAGAGTTCTGGGTTGAGTTGAATACCTGGCATCGTTTATAGTGTTTGCCAGCGTTAAAATCGAACTGTTTATAGTAGCAAGATCCATTTCCTGACTTTGTTCCTTTAGCTTTTCTATGTTCTCTCCGGACATGTTTAACAGGTTCTCTGCATCCTTGATATACTTTGCTATCAAAAGCGATCTGTAATGTGCCATCCAGTCATTCAGCAGCTGTTTGACATCCTTACCCTCGGCAAGAACCTCATCCAGCAGCAGTAAGGCCCCGGATGTGTCACGAACGCAAACCTTTTCGGTGAGCTCAAGGAAAAATCCCTCTGACACTGTTCCGAGAAACTCAAGTACGGTTTCTCTATCTAAAATCTTGTCAGTTCCCGCTAGGCACTGATCCAGTAAAGACAGTCCATCTCTTACAGATCCGTCAGCATTTGCTGCAAGTAGCTTGAGCGCAGAATCTGTGATTTTCACTCCCCTCTTTTCGCAAATGGTCTTCATTTGTCCTGCGAGTTGGGTCTCTGAAACACGCCTGAAATTGAACCTCATACACCTCGAGAGTATGGTCTGCGGAAGCTTCTGCGGATCCGTAGTTGCAAGAATGAACATGATTCCCTCAGGCGGTTCCTCAAGAGTCTTGAGTAAAGCGTTGAAGGCAGCTGTAGAGAGCATATGCACCTCGTCTATGATATAGACCTTTCGCCTTCCTATGGAAGCAGGATAATTGACACTATCCCTTATCTCTCTAACACTCTCTACACCGTTATTTGAAGCGGCGTCTATCTCTATCATATCTATGAAGCTGCCATCTTTAATGGAAAGGCAGTTATCACAGCATCCACAAGGCCTCTCTCCATCCGAAGTACAGTTCACAGCCTTTGCGAGGAGTCTTGCCATTGTCGTCTTGCCCGTACCTCTCGTACCACAAAACAGATAGGCATGTCCTACGGTGTTATTCGCTATTTGGTTTTTCAAAACACGTACTATATGTTCTTGACCTATTACCTCATCAAAGGTTTCCGGTCTTTCAGTACGATAAAGCGCTTTATACATTCTGAAGGCTCCTAACAAAATAAAAATCACCCTTTGATAGCTCCGCGTGACGATGAAGAAGGCTTATCTGCGGCACATAAGAGCTTCCGCTTATTGCTGCTTCCTTCCGGACCTGACAAGGTTCACGGCGTCCTATTGCGCAGGACCCAAACCATGCCAAACGAAGCTATTAAAGAGCGATATAAAACTACTCTATATTATATGTTGTTTACTAACTTATGTCAATTCAACTTTGGCTTAGTCCACGATTTTGTGAGCAAATTCCTTTACCTGCTTAATATCATCTTCGTTAGGACGTCCTTTATGCAGGTTCTTGAACTGTCCCTTACAATGAAATTCCTCTGAAGCAAGATTTAGGCTGAGCTTATCTGCAATCTTCTGCATCTGAGGATATGTTGTGTCTGTAAGAGCTGCTGTGCTCACATTTACGAGTTTACCAATCTTTGCCCCGGGATTAGCCAAAATTTTTTTACATTTTTGTCAATTCCATGCCAGTATAGAGAATTTGCAATGAACAAAACATCTACGTCCTCAGTCAGCTTTACATCAACACTTTCGGCCTTTACTCCTGCAACTTCTGCAACTGCGTCCGCTAGCTTCTTTGTGTTACCTGATCTTGAATAATATCTAACTGCCACTTTCATTTTAATACCTCCATAGAATATAATCATTTAAATTATCCGATGTGATAATTATACAACTTAATTGTACGCAATTCAAGTGCGTAAAATTAAATTTTTATTTTCCCATTATTCTGTAGAGTTCATCTGTTTTAGGAGGATCGATTTTTTCAAGTTTACCATCTGATTTCTTGAGCATCAGTCCCTCTGAAGCTTCTGTAACAGTGCCTATTTGACTCACCATAATGCCATTGTTCTCAAGTTCAGCACATATATATTCGGCCTTTTCGGCACTGGCCACAATGATCATGCAACCACTTGAAATAAGCCTCTTCCAATCTATGGAAAAATACTTACAAACCTTTTTTGTTACCTCACTGACTGCAATTCTATCCTCATCTATTAAAACGCCAAGACCGCTTATATTGCAAATCTCCCATACGGCACCAAGCAGGCCTCCTTCTGTGACATCGTGCATGCCGTGAGTTCCAATCTTGCCTGCAATTACACCTTCCTTTACGACGCTGACATCGTCCAGCTTAGCCTTACCCTCTGCAAGCTCATCGGCGCTTAAAACCTTTGATAGCTCACCTTCATAATCCGAGCAAATTATCCCGGTTCCCTCAAGCCCTGCCTGTTTGGTCATCAAAATGACATCGCCGGCGCGCATATCCGATGCCGACTGAAATCCGTCAGCCACCGTCTTTCCGAAAGCCGTGGAAACTATAACGGGCTGATTTACCGCTTCGGTGATTTCTGTATGTCCACCTACAATCTCAACACCGACCTCCTCAGCACTCTTAGCCGCCTGCGCCATTATATTCTCAACATCCTCCTCGCTCGTACCCTTTGGGAGCATTACCGCAAGAGTTATGGCAATCGGTTTCACACCATTACTTGCGATATCGTTACACGAAATATGAATTGAAAGCCTTCCAACATCATTTATTGATGATGTTATCGGGTCAGTTGAAATAACGCAATCATAGTCACCATAGCCAACAACCGCACAGTCTTCGCCGACGCCTGCTCTGACCTTTACGTCTTCGCATTTATATTTTATCTTGTCTATTACTATCCTCTTAAGTACATCGCTATCAAGCTTTCCAACCGGCAGCATTCTTATCCTCCTGAGATTAGTCCGCCAGTAAAGATAAATCTTCACTGTCTATACAATTCTTTATAGTATCTTCATCTATGACTGCGATGCCGAGTTCCTTAGCCTTTTTGTTTTTTCCGGAAGTCGACGTCGTGTCATTATTTATTAAATATGAAGTCTTTGCACTCACAGAGCCTGAGACCTTGCCACCAAGTGACTCTATCAAAGCCTTTAGCTCGTCCCTGTTCGCATAGTGATTGAGCGAACCGGTGATTACAAAGGTCAAATCCTTGAGCAAGGCACCCGCCTCCTCAAAGCTCTCGTCTATGTCAAGCTCAGCCTTAAGGCGTGCGAGCTTAGCTCTATTCTCCTCATCAGCAAAGAAGGAAACATAAGCCTCTGCCATAACATCACCGATTCCATCTATCTCTATAAGTTCAGGCTTTGTTATAGATTCAATCTTGCTCCATTCCGCCTTGCAAGCCTTTGATATAAGCTTTGCATTTGCAACCCCTATTCCCGGAATTCCAAGCGCATATAACAGCTTCTCAGGTTTAACATTTCTCGAAGCATCGATTGCCTTCTGCATATTATTAAAGGATTTCTCGCCAAAACCCTCAGCCTTGACAATCTCATCCCTATGATTATCTAAATGATAGAAGTCGGCAAGTTCCTTGAGGTATCCGGCATCTGCGAACTTCTCAATCGTGGCCTCAGATAACCCGTCAATATTCATAGCATCGCGAGAAACGAAGAGAGTCAAACTCTTGATTCTCTTTGCCGGACATTTAGGATTTGGGCAGTTTATGGTCTTAACTCCCTGTTCGTTTTTGATTATCACCGGAGTATCGCATGCCGGACATGTCTTAGGTAGCTCCAGATTTGCACTCCGAGTCAGATTCGCAGAAATCTGGGGAATAATCATGTTTGCCTTATAAACCTCTATGGTGTCCCCAATTCCCAAAGCGAGTTCCTCAACTATGCTAAGGTTGTGAACAGATGCACGAGAAACCGTTGTTCCCTCTAGTTCTACCGGATCAAAAACAGCAATCGGATTTATCAAACCTGTTCTTGATGCATTCCACTCTATCTCCCTCAAGACTGTCTTCTCTGTTTGATCTTGCCACTTGAAAGCAATAGAATCCCTCGGGAACTTCGCAGTCGTTCCAAGACTTGCGCTATACTCAAGGTCGTCAAATGCCAATACAAGTCCATCAGACGGAATAGGATTTTCCTGAACCTCAGACTCGAACAGGTCAATAGTTTCAACTATGTTGTCGGCATTTACAAGTCTTTCCGTAACAGTATCAAAACCTTGTTCTGCAAGCCATTTCATCTGCTCACTCCTCATCTTAAAGCTTATATCCGATGCACTTACAAGCGTAAACGCAAAGAATCTAATCCTGCGAGATGCAGTGATTTCGCTATTTAGCTGTCTTACCGAACCGGCACAAAGATTTCTCGGGTTCTTATACCTTCCGGCATTCTCTTCTATTTCACTGTTTATTTTCTCAAAATCCGCGTATGAAATGACTGCCTCGCCTCTTATAACAAGATTGCCCTTATACGCTATCTGATGTGGTAGATTTACAAAGGTCTTAGCATTTGGTGTAATTACCTCGCCAACATCACCGTTGCCACGAGTTACCGCCTTAATCAGCTTACCATCATCGTATGTCAAAACTATGGTCAGCCCATCGAGCTTCCAAGATAGTATGCCCTGATGGTCACCGAGCCACTCCTTTAGCTCGTTTCTGTTCTTAGTCTTATCAAGCGAAAGCATCCTCGAAGGATGAACCTCCTTAGGTAGCTCCGAAAGAATCTCGTAGCCAACCTGCTGAGTTGGACTTCCCGCAAGAATTATTCCGCTCTGCTTCTCAAGCTCGACAAGTTCATCATAAATTTTGTCGTACTCAAAATTGCTCATGATTTCCTCGCCACGCGCATAATACGCCTTAGAAGCCTCATTTAGCACATTTATCTTCTCCTGCATCAAAGCCTTTACATCAGCCATTATTCTATCTCCTATATCAAAGCTAAAGTTTCTTCAAAACAGCAATTCCCTTTGCCATTTTTTTAAGACCGACTTCATCAAAGATGACCGAAATCGTCTTTGCATCATCCTCTATGACCAGACCTTCGCCGAACTTGCTGTGCTTAACACGGTCCCCGGGCTTAAATTCATCGCCACCTGCAGCAACCTTCTTGGTATGCGCCTTGGAATAACTCAGTGAATCGAAAGGCTTGTAGCCGGCCTTATTGGAACTCATATATCCATCAAATCTTCCCGTCGAAACTCCGGGACCCGTAAACTCATCCCCAAGAAAGCTGTCTCGCTTCTTCTCGAATATGGCATCTCCCGTAAGAAGTCTCTTGTCCACTTCTCTCAAAAAAATTGACTCTCTCTGATACTCGGTTCGCCCATAGAGCATTCTCCTAGTTGCGCTTGTAAGGAAAAGCCTCTCCTTTGCTCTAGTCATACCAACATAGCAAAGTCTTCTCTCCTCTTCCATTCCTTCCGGCGAATCAAAGCTTCTTGCTCCCGGGAAGAGTCCATCCTCCATCCCGGGGAGGAAGACAACGGGAAACTCAAGACCCTTGGAACTATGCATGGTCATGAGAACGACTGCATCCTGAGTCTCATCATGGTTATCAACTTCTGACATGAGGCTCAGTCCCTCCATGAACTCCTCGAGACTAGGCTCTTCACTTTCGTTTTCGTAGTTTTCAATAACTGACTTAAACTCCATGAGGTTTTCTATGCGGCTCTCAGATTCGACTGTATTCTCCGACTCAAGAGCACTTAGGTATCCGGTATTTACAAGCAGCCGATCGTAAATATCGGCAACGCTGAGTGAATCAGCCTCTTCACGGCAAAGCTCGATAGTTTTTGCCATTTTCTTTACATCCTCAAAAGCCTTTTTAGGAAGAGTGTCTAAAACATCATCCTCCCAAAGTGATTCCATAAGGCTCTGCCCCCTAACCCCAGCTAGGGTAAAGAGTTTCTCGAGCGTCTTGGCACCTATTCCACGCTTAGGTTCGTTTATGATTCTCCTCAAAGCGAGATCATCCTTAGGATTCAGTACCAGCCTCATATATGACATCATATCCTTGACTTCCTTACGGTCGTAGTATCTCATTCCGGATAGAACCCTATAAGGAATCCCCCTTCGTGCAAAGACATCCTCAAGTGCTCTCGACTGAGCATTGGTTCTATAGAGCACGGCAAAGTCGCTATACTTGAGATTCCCATTTTTTAGGATATTTATCTCTCTTGCTATGAAATCCGCCTCATCCTTTTCGTCTTCAGCCTTAAAATAGGTAATCTTCTCGCCGGCTTCTTTCTCCGTCCAAAGCTTCTTCTGCTTTCTTCCCGTATTATTGGAAATTACGGAGTGAGCCGCAGCAAGGATGTTGCCCTTGGATCTATAATTCTGCTCGAGCTTGATAAGCTTCGCATTCTTAAAGTCCTTCTCAAAGTTCAAAATATTAGTTATATCCGCACCACGCCACTCATATATGCACTGGTCATCGTCCCCAACCACACAAATATTTCCGTGTCTCTGCGAAAGCAGTTTCACGAGCCGGTACTGTATATTATTCGTATCCTGATACTCGTCCACCATTATATATTCAAATCTGTCACTGTACTCAAGAAGAACGCTCTCATCTGCCTTGAACATCCTCAGAGTGTTGAGCAATAGGTCATCAAAGTCCATTGCATTATTGTCCCTCAAAGCCTTCTCATACATCTGATAAGCCCTAACTAGAAGCTTATTCTTCATACCTATTGCATTCTCGGCAAACTCCTGAGGTGTTACTCCCTGCTCTTTCTTATCGCTTATAACCGATGCAATATACGCAGGTTTAAACTCCTTGCTATCTAGATTAAGTTCCTTGCAGATATTCCTTACCAAGGTCTTCTGGTCAGCCGTGTCATATATTACAAAATTCTTATCGTAACCGATAACTCCTGCATGTTTTCTTAGCATTCTCAGGCACATCGCGTGAAATGTCATCACCCACATACCGTGAATTTCTCCGCAAAGGCTCTCAATTCTCTCGCGCATCTCATTCGCCGCCTTATTGGTAAAGGTAACCGCCAAAATTCTATACGGACTTATACCCTGCTCAATCATGTAAGCGATTCTGTGAGTCATCGTACTCGTCTTACCCGAGCCGGCTCCGGCAATTATCAAAAGCGGCCCATCTATACATCTGACCGCCTCTTTTTGTTTATCATTAAGTTTGTTTAAATCCATCTTATTCTCCCGCATTTATTTTATCATATCTATATGGGGAATAGTATTAAAAAAGTTTTCCAAAAATATAGCACTTGGCTCGCTCTCCCTGCTCTCCACGGTAAATGTTACGTCTTCCGTACAGCAATTCAAAATATGCGAAAGTATGCCCTTCATATCCATATCTTCGCTCTCAAGACCACCATGTTGATCACTCGTTCCATCGTTTGTGTGCAGATGAAAATGTCCTATCTCATGCTTAAGCACATCTATCCACTCGTATATACTGTATTTTGATTTTATTGCATTCGCATGCCCAACATCGAGGCAGCCCCTAATATTTCTCCTATCGGTTCCCTTGATAACATCCTGGAGAATATACGGATCCTCATCAAATACATTCTCTACATAAAGCGTAAAGCCATTCGGAAGCATATCCGAAATCCTCTGCCAAAACTCAATCGAGCGAGGCACATGCCAGTCCCTATGGTACATCAAAGGTATGTAGCCACTGTGTACGACCATATCCTTTATGCCAAATCTCTCACAAATTTCAACGCTTGTCATATATCTATCCACCATAAGCTCAATAACTCTTGGATCCATCGCATCCGGTGTAAGCTCGGTAAAAGGACCGTGCATAATGAGTTTTTTGCCTTGGGCTTTTGCCTCTACAATCTCATCCTCAATTCGCTTTATGGTCTCCAATCGATTCTCAGGCTCCAGATTGCTCGAAATACAAAGATCATTAATTTCTAAGCTAAAGCCATATTTATTTGCAGTCTGAGCCGCCCCCTCTGAAAAAGTCGCTAAAAATACTCTGTCTCTAAAATTCCTCATAAGTTATCCTTCTAAATATATCATAAAAGCCGCATCCCATTCATGACTCTACAAATCCCTTGCGATATGCATCAAAAAAGCAAAAAGGCAGGGTGACGAAGCCTGCCTTTTGCCAATTATGAAAAAGAATGAAAAGCCGGCCCCACAACTAAAAAAGCTGTGGTATGCCCCACAGCCCGTATTTGCTGATTGTTTTTTCCCATCACGGTTCACCGCCGTTTAGGAAGATTCTATGCAGGTCTCCTGGCTCGCAGCTTATCATACATAGCTACCTTCCCGGACGCTCCAGTGGCTCACCTTGTCGATGAATGCTATATAAATACTGCTTACAGTGGCGGGACCGCACAGGCTTCTACCTGTTTCCCTCTTAGCCCAAGACGAATGCCCCGGGAACATAGAATCATATTTAACTACAATATTATTATATATTCCGCAAATATATAAGTCAACATCCAAATCAATAAATCATCATCAGTCTTCACCTCAGTCTTCTCTCGGGGTCTTCTCTCAATGGTCTTCGCTCATAACCCGATAGTAATTTACTATGCGGATACGTTTTAAATATTTCACTGTAAAATTTATCAGTAATATATAAATTTTATGGTTAGATATAACTAACTCGTGGTATATAGCTTTCGTATATGTTTATACAACATTTCTATAAACAATTTTAATATAGAGCAAAGGAGAAAGAATATGTCATTAATTAATAAGGAAGTTTCCGATTTTAAAGTTAACGGTTATTACAACGATGAGTTTAAAGAATACAAGAAAGAAGATATTTTGGGAAAATGGAGTGTTTTCTTCTTTTATCCGGCTGATTTTACCTTTGTTTGCCCTACAGAGCTTTCAGACCTGCAGGACAAGTATGAGGAGTTTAAAAAAGCGGGCTGTGAAGTTTTTGCGGTTTCATGCGACACCCATTTTGTTCACAAAGCTTGGCACGACAGCTCAGAGCTTATTGGACAGCTAACCTATCCAATGCTCGGCGATCCTACCCATGCACTGGCAAAGGACTTTGAGGTATTCATCGAAGCAGATGGAATCGCTGAAAGAGGAACATTCATCATCAACCCTCAGGGAAGGATTGTTTCATACGAAGTTAACGCTGGAAATGTGGGTAGAAACGCTGAAGAACTTCTTCGCAAACTACAGGCTTGCCAGTTCGTTGCTGAACATGGTGATGAGGTTTGCCCGGCAAAGTGGAAACCGGGAGCAAAGACACTGAAACCTGGAATCGACCTAGTTGGTAAGCTATAAAAAATTCTAGTCTATAAGGGTTATCGGACAAAAATTGTGTGTAAAAACCAATATGACCGTTGATATTTCAACAGTTGTATTGGTTTTTCTTTTTGAAAGAAGATTGATGAGTCAAAAGAAATACTATATTTAGACGGCACATACTTATCACGTAAAGCTCGTGCTTCAATATATTGAGATAAAGATTAGGTATTAGGTTGGTGCTTATGCAAATATGAGCATCCATGTAGCTTCGTCTGCAAGAGTCCAGGGCAGTCTGAGTCCTGTGTATTTTGAATAGGGCAACTTTGGACACAAATTACCCAATATTAAGATAACGAGAAAAGTAATTGCAGAAACAAGCATGGACTCGCTATTGTCAGTCAATTTTATTCTTCCTGTAACATTGAGCACTACAATTATTATAACTGCTAAAAAACATACCGCATTAAACACTGTTACCAATCTAATTGTTTTTTTATTAGGGTTGTCATCTGTTATATTATATAAAAGACTTATATTCTTTCCAAGCAATGCAAGTGCAATTAGAAGACATACGGCAATCAGAACAAGAGAAACCAAAGTATTTCGTGCAAGAAGACATACCCCTAGGGTAGCAAAGGATAATATGCTAATCATCATACGAAGTTTTATGACATCCATAATTATTTACCTCCTTAATTAGGAAGATTTAAACTTTTCAGCAATAATAAGATCTGTTTCAAGGAAATTTTCCATTCCATCAAAAATCAAAGTCATAGTCGTTTTCGTCACAACTTTTACTGTTGTTAGGTTTGCAAAATAAGAAAGTACTGCACCCAGTACACCTATTCCAATAATGATGAATGCAAACTGAACAATTAAAGATACATCCTTTGATACAGTTAAAAGATCAACAAATTTACCATTTAAATACGGTGTAGCCGATGCGGCAATGAAGCTAAGAACAATCATAACAACAAAGAAAGCGGCTTCTTTCTGTTTAACCATTATTGTAAGCCCCGAAAAGCAGTATAGTCAATTAATTCTATCTTTTGAATTCCAAGTCCATTAGTGATAGAATATATGCAACAATAGAATAATAATATCATATTAATCCAGAGGAACGCATATTAGAGAGAACAGGCGCGGAACCCTGTATCGAGTGCCCTTCTTTGCAGATTCATATCAGCAGAGAAACTGTATTGTGGAGTTTTACTTATATGCCATTGGAACGAGGGACAAATTCTTCTTCCGAGAAGGCAAGTAAGACGGTGAAGCATAGCCAGGAGACTTATTAATGAGATATACACCTGATAACAGAGTGATTTAAGGAAGCTTCTCATGAAAAGTTTTGATATAACTTGTTGAGGGGTTTTTTATTGCCAAATTTTGATTGAATCTAAGCAGTCTCAGATTCAAATAAAGCCTATCGAATAATATGTTTTGCCCTTGTGATTTAATAAGTAGCTCTATTGTGTGTTAATTTATTTTAAAAGGAGTATTTTATGAAGAAAACACGACTATTTTTAAGACGATTTTTAGCCTTAACTATCTGTCTTGTAATGTTTTTTACAATGGGAGTAAGCTTAAATGCTGACAAGCTCTCAGCATATGCAATGGCAGAAAATTCTTCATCAAAAAGTGATGAAAATGTTGAGGTTTACTTTGAAAAGAGCGATGGCAAGATCGTCAAACCTGACTCAAACGGAAAGTTCACTTTGACATCCATTGAGACGGGAACATTTAAACTTAACGGTTTTTCCGGCACACCTTATTTTAAATGCGCGACCGAAGAAAAGGAAGGCATTAATAGATGGACCGATGTTTGGGTAAACTATAGAGGAAAGTATCAAGGACACGGCATCAAGGAGGTTACAGCCAAGGTTTACAGCAAGGACCCTATGTACCCTGACGCCAAGCTGCTTAAGGAATTTAAGATAGATAACAAGTCATCAGAGCTCGAAAAGCTTATTCCATACATAGATGGAAAGAGCGTAGCTGATGATGAGACTATTCCCGTAAACGGATCTGAATATAAGAAGATTACACTGAAAGGCATCGTAAAGGGCAGCGATAAGGAAATAGATATTCCTGCACATGCGGTAACTATAAAATACACTAAAGGCTCCTATGTCCAGAACAACGGCGAAGAGATTTATGCAAATATAAATACAGCAAAGGCAAGCGAAGCGACAATAAACATCAAGATGACGGACGAATCCGCAGGGACAAAGTTTCACCTGTCAGCTAAAGATATAGCCTTAAAGAACTTTGATATAGAATATCCTCACGTCGCATATATCCGCGATTGGAACGGACTTAACGGCAAGCAGTACGTTGGAATAACCCCAAGCGATACAGCGACCGACAGGAACTACAAGCTCACATTTGAACCGGCAGCTGCGACGAACAAGACCCTGCATTGGAAAGCTCTCACCCCCGAAATTGCAGAGCATCAAGAGCTCTACGGCAACGGAATCGTTCCAAAGAAAAGCGGAGTTGCTAAATTCGAGGTTACAAGCAATGAAAATCCGAATTTGAAGAAGACTGTAAGCATCGAGTTCAAGTACAAGAACCCGCTGAAATCTGCAAGCGCAGCAAAGACGAGCTATGAGATTAAAGCAAATCAGTATCAGGATATTGAGATTAAAGCAAATCCCGAAAACGCTACCGAGCAAAGATTTAACTGGACCTTTGATAAGGAAGGCATCGTAAGAATCGATGAGATGGTAACAAGGACGAGCACGAGTGAACCTCACAAAACTACACATAGACTCGTGGGACTTTCAAAAGGTAAGGTAAAAGCGGTAGGAACACCTGTCGATTCGACGGGCGGTGCAAAGAGCATAAGCCTCGAAATAGTTGTTAAAGAATCCGAGCAAGGGGCGGGAACAGACTATGTGAAGCTCGCGCAGGATCTGCTTGAATACGGAAAGACGGCTCTATTAGATAAGTCTCATTCCAAGTACGGAGATGAGTGGACCTTGTTCACATTGGCAAGATCTGGCGCTGATATATCAAAGAGCGATAAGGACGCCTATCTGGCAAGCGTAAGAAAAGTTCTCGAAGAAGATGAAAAAAATCCTTCCCTTATGACTACCGACTATGCGAGGCTGGCAATCACTCTCGGCTCAATGGGATTTGATGCGAGTACAAAAGCTAATTACAAGCTGATTTCAAAACTATATAACGATAAGAGAATAGAGAAAGCAACTGCTAATGCAGCTATCTTTGCGCTTATAGCGATAGATACAAAATCCTACGAGGTTCCCGGCGATGCGCTGTGGACAAGGGAAAAACTTATAGATCAGATTCTATCCTATCAAAGCGAATCAGGCGGCTTCTCCCTTTACAAGGGCGGAACCGGAGGTGTCGATATCACAGCCATGGCGCTTCAATCTCTATCGCCTTATTACGATACGAATGCAAAAGTCAAAAATGCGGTGGATAAAGCCCTGAAATATCTTGAAAACACAATGGATGCCACGGGAAGCTACGGTGGAAACTCCTGCTCAGACGCTCAGGTTTTGACCGCTCTAAGCTCATTGGGAATCGATGCAGCTAAATCCGATAAATTCCAAAAGCTCAAATCCAACCTTGTAGGCAATATGGAAAAGTATAAGGCTGAAGGCGGATTTGGAATCGGAATAGGCGGTGAAGCAAACGACTTTGCCAATACTCAGGTTACATACTCTCTAAACGCATATTTGAGACTGGTTGAGAAAAAACCTTCCCTCTATAAATTCTCAGATGTTGATTTCAACAAAGAGGAAGAAGAAAAAGAGTTCGACGCTGCAAAGATGTACGATTTGATCGATAAAATATATTCACTTGTCGACATGCCTCTGCCGGAAAATAATAATAGCGTTATAAAGGCAAGCGAAGAGTTCAAGGAGATGCTTAAGGTAACTCCTGAAGACTATATAGACGCGCTTAAATCGGTTGAATACATACTTTCAGCCTTAAACGGTAAGATTGAGCTTATGAACATAGTTAATACCGTAGATTTCAAGGATAATACCAAAAAAGCAAAGGAAATACTAAACGAAGCAATCAATAGCATGAACGCAGCTCTTGAAAACGGCGATACAGTTGAAACAATTGAGAATACTGTTGAGAAGTACAAGGCAGCTCTTGAAGCCCTAAAGCCTCAAGAACAGGAAGAAGACGAATTCGATTCTTCAAAGATGTACGATTTAATCGATAAAGTTATTGCCCTTGCAGATCTGCCCCTACCTGAGAAAAAGGATGAGGTACTGAAGACAATTAATGAGTACAATGAAATGCTCAAAGTAACTCCAGCTGACTATATCGATGAGCTAAAGGATGTCGAGTATATAATAGCAGCACTGAGCGGTAAGCTCGAGCTTATGGACATAGTTGACAAATCCGACTACAAGGCAAACAGTGAAAAAGCAAAGGCCATGCTGAAAGAGGCTATAAACCGCCTTAACGCTCTTATCGATGACAAAGCGGCAGTTGAAGATATAAACAAAACAGTCGATAAGTACAAGGCGGAGCTTGAAAATCTGAAGACTCAGGAAGAACCGGTAAAAGATCCTGTGAGACTTGCAGGAGCTGACAGATATGAAACATCGCTCAGGGTGGCGGATGAACTCAAGAAAACAATGAATGTAGACAAGTTCGATACAGCTGTCGTTGCCTATGGCGATAACTATGCAGACGCCCTATCAGGTGCATATCTTGCGAAAGTCAACAATGCACCGCTGCTTCTCATCAACGAGAATAACATGCAGGGAGCAATAGATTATATCAAAACCAACCTCAAGCACGGCAAATCAAGCAAAGTTTATCTGCTTGGTGGAACTAAAGTAATGCCTGAGCTTATGAGAACAAAACTCGAAGACAGATTCACCGTTAAGAGACTCTCCGGTGATGATCGCTTCGCAACTAATATAGCAATCCTAAAAGAAGCAGGGGTAAATGATGAGGAGCTAATCATTTCCTCAGGCTATGACTTTGCTGACAGCCTTGCTGCATCAGCAACTGGAAGACCTATACTTCTTGTAGGCGATACGATAACAAAAGAACAGATGGCATACCTTAAGACAATTGAGACAAGAAAATATACCGTCACAGGTGGCATAAATTCAGTAAATACTTCAATTGAAGGAACTTTAAAGAGCTTGGGAACTGTAGATAGGGTATATGGAGAAGACCGTTATAAGACTTCAATTTCTATAGCAAAACACTTCTTCAAGAATCCTAAGACCGCAGTCGTAGGATATGGCGACAACTTCCCTGACGGACTGTGCGGAGGCGTTCTGGCGGAGAGACGAGGAGCACCTCTACTCCTAATCAATGAGAAGAATACAGATTCTGCTAAACAGTATGTTAAGGATAATTCAATAAAGGAATCAATTGTTCTCGGCGGTAAAATATTAATATCTGATGCTGTTGTTGACTCTATAACTAAATAAATTTAAAGCTTAAAACTATTATACGGGCTGCTATACTAATGTATATACTTGGTATGGCAGCCTAATTGCTTGTATTAGCTTTGTATATTTTCAAGAAGCAAATATTAATGATATAGTTATTATCCACTTCCTTAAAAATAAGTTTTTTCTTTACACCCCCCATTCGTAGTATAATATAAGTAAATCTGGTTATCCTTGTTAATGAAAGGAGTTTGCTATGGAACTAAAGCCTATAATGGAATTTGCAACAGAGCATCAAAAAACCATCACTATGGTATTTGTTTTCATTCTGCTTGTCTCAGTATTAAATCTAGTCAGTCTAGTTGTTTCTAGCAGAAAAACTAAGTCCCTAAACCCATCATCAACAATTCCAGTAATATCAAATGGCTTTTTAGCTATTGCTTCTACGCTTCTATTAGCACTTTGTGTCCTGTTTCTTGATACATCTAAGACTTTATATGATAGCTTCAATGGACTTGTCTCAGGTGTGCTTTTACCAATCACAATAGTGATAGATATTATAGGAGGAATTGGAATTTTAGTGCTTGCCTTTGTAGTACTGCATTACAGAAAGAAAGCATAAACTTGATTTAATCAGGCATATAAAAAGAGCAGGAACATCAGTTCCTGCTCTACTTTTTTATCTTATACGAGTTCCAAGAATACTACTTCAGCACCGTCGCCACGGCGAGGTCCCAGCTTTAGAATTCTCGTGTATCCACCGTTACGCTCAGCGTACTTAGGTGCGATTTCTTCGAAAAGATTATTGACTACTGTTTCGTCAAATATATATGCCAAAGCCTGTCTTCTGTTGTGAAGATTGTCAGTCTTTGCCAAAGTGATAAGCTTTTCAGCAGTTCTTCTGGCTTCCTTAGCTCTACAATCAGTTGTCTGAATTCTGCCTTCTCTGAGTAGATCAGTTACAAGGTTTCTCAGCATTGCTTTTCTGTGAGCTGTAGGCCTGCCTAGTTTTCTATATCCTGGCATATCCTTCTCTCCTTATAATTATTTCTATTCTTCGCTTGGTCTAAGTGAAAGTCCAAGCTCAGCTAATTTTGCTTTAACTTCGTCGAGTGACTTCTTACCGAGATTTCTGACTTTCATCATCTCTTCTTCAGTACGAGCTGTCAACTCTTCAACAGTATTGATCGATGCTCTCTTTAGGCAGTTGAACGAACGAACCGAAAGCTCAAGCTCTTCGATAGTCATCTCCAAAGCTTTTTCTTTCTGATCTTCTTCCTTCTCTACCATGATTTCAAGATCATCTGCAGCATCATCAAGCTTTACGAACAAATTGAGGTGCTCTTGCATAATCTTTGCACCTATCGATACACCTTCCTCCGGTGAGATTGAACCGTCTGTCCAAATCTCTAGGATAAGTCTATCAAAGTCTGTAACCTGCCCTACTCTTGTATTCTCTACTGTGTAGTTTACTCTTCTTACCGGAGTAAAAATTGAGTCAACCGGAATCACTGAAATCGGTGTGCTCTCATCCTTATTCTGCTCTGCAGAAACATAGCCCCTGCCTCTGGCAAGGTTTATTTCCATAACCAAAGTAGCATTTTCTTCAAGTGTAGCAATGTGCAATTCAGGGTTGAAAATCTCAAGCTCTGAATCTCCGATTATATCTGCTGCTGTAACCTCCTTGGGTCCAACTGCATTTATAATCACACGCTTGCTATCATCACCGCTTAGTCTTAACGCCAGCTTCTTGAGGTTGAGTATGATTTCAGTAACATCTTCTTTGACGCCTGGAATCGTCGAAAACTCGTGTAGAATTCCATCAATTTTAATCGATGTCACAGCTGCTCCCGGAAGCGAGCTGAGAAGTATTCTTCTCATGCTGTTTCCAAGTGTTATTCCGTATCCTCTTTCTAGAGGCTCAACAACGAATTTGCCATATGTACCATCCTCGCTGACTGTCTTTGATATTGTCGGTTTTTCGATTTCTATCATTGAAAACCCTCCTTTTCATCCAATCAATAATAGCGACTGTAAAATAGCTTCTATTATTTGGAGTACAACTCAACGATCAAGCGTTCTTCGATAGGTGTGTCAATCTGATCTCTAGTAGGATCAGCTAGGACTTTACCCTCTAGCTTGTCTCTATCTACTGAAAGCCAAGCCGGAACACCAACCTGCATTTCTTTGATTTCCTTAAACTTAGGAGAGCTCTGGCTCTTTTCCTTTACCTTGATTACGTCGCCAACCTTTACAATGTATGAAGGAATATTTACTCTCTTACCGTTTACTGTAAAGTGGCTGTGAACAACAAGCTGTCTTGCTTCTCTACGTGTTGTAGCAAGTCCCATTCTGAAAACAACATTGTCAAGTCTTTCCTCTAGCATGATTAGGAGGTTTTCACCTGTGATACCCTTCTTTGATGCAGCTTTCTTGAATGCTGTTCTGAACTGTCTTTCTTGAACTCCGTAGATGAACTTAGCTCTCTGCTTTTCACGAAGCTGAAGTCCGTATTCGCTCATCTTCTTGAAACTCTGCTGAGGCTTTCTCTTGGATTCCTTATAGATTCCCATGTGACTTGGATCCAACTGAAGAGATCTGCATCTCTTTAGGATCGGGTCTTTATTTACTGCCATTTAATTTGCTCCTCCCTTCTGCTATACTCTTCTTCTCTTTGGCGGTCTACAACCGTTATGAGGAATAGGTGTAATATCTTTGATCATTGTGATCTCAAGACCAGCAGCCTGGAGTGCTCTAATAGCAGCTTCTCTACCTGCGCCCGGTCCCTTAACGTAAACTTCAACTGTCTTAAGTCCATGCTCAAGAGCCGCCTTTGTAGCAGTCTCAGCTGCACTCTGTGCCGCAAACGGTGTTGATTTTCTTGAACCCTTGAATCCAAGTGATCCTGCGCTTGACCATGACAGAGCGTTTCCGTCCATATCTGTAAGTGTCACCAAAGTATTGTTAAAGGTGGACTGGATATGAGCCTGGCCTTTTTCAACGTGCTTACGGTCTTTTCTCTTTTTTCTTACTGTTTTCTTTACAGCTTTAGCCATTTTATCCTACCTCCTTCTTACTTTTTCTTTCTGCTTACAGTCCTCTTAGGACCCTTACGCGTTCTAGCATTAGTTTTTGTTTTCTGACCTCTAACTGGAAGACCTCTTCTGTGTCGGATTCCTCTGTAGCTTCCGATTTCCATGAGTCTCTTAATGTTTAGAGACACCTCTCTTCTTAGGTCACCTTCTACTGCATATTCTGCTTCGATAATCTTTCTGATTCGACCAGCTTCATCCTCGGTCAGATCTTTGACTCTAGTATCCGGATTGATTTCAGCCTTTGCAAGAATGTCTTTAGCTGTATGCTTCCCGATACCATAGATGTAGGTTAAACCGATTTCTACCCTTTTTTCTCTTGGTAAGTCTACACCGGCTATACGAGCCATACTTTTCCTCCTTCTCCTATCTTCCGTCACCTTGCCGGGGGTGATATAGACAGGCGATGTACAATAAATAAATTTTCGCAGATAGCGGCCCGGTCACGCCATCCAATTGTTAACTTTTATTTAGCCTTGTTTCTGCTTATGCTTTGGATTTTCGCAAATAACCATAACTTTGCCATTTCTCTTAATGACTTTACATTTTTCGCAGATTGGCTTTACTGATGCTCTTACTTTCATTTTTTCCTCCTCATCTACCTTTGATTCTCAATGTATGTCAAAGGCTGGGCCTATTTATCACGCCATACAATACGTCCGCGAGTTAGGTCATAGGGTGATAACTCAACCTTTACCTTATCTCCCGGGAGAATCCTAATGTAGTTCATGCGGATTTTACCCGATATATGCGCAAGAACTTCAAACCCGTTCTCAAGCTTTATCTTGAACATTGCATTAGGCTGTGCATCTACAACAGTGCCCATTGCTTCTATGGTGTCTTTTTTCGCCATATCCTCTACACCTCTTCTTCGACTAAGGTTAGTACTTCCGGCCCATTCTCAGTAATTGCTACCGTATTTTCATAATGAGCTGAAAGCTTTCCGTCAGCAGTTACTGCCGTCCAATTATTCAACAGTGTTTCTGTTTCGTATGTTCCGACTGCTACCATCGGTTCGATTGCCAGGACCATACCGTCTACAAGTCTTGGACCACGTCCGGCCTTTCCGTAGTTAGGTATCTGTGGATCCTCATGCAATTCTCTTCCGACTCCGTGTCCAACAAAGTCTCGGATTACTGAAAACCCTTCCTTCTCGGCCTTCGCCTGCACTGCATGCGAAATGTCTGAAAGTCGGTTTCCTACTTTGGCAAACTCTATTCCTGCAAAGAAGCTATCTCTTGTCGCATCTATAAGATGCTGTGCTTCATCACTTATATTGCCTACAGGATATGTTCTTGCAGCATCGCTTGTATATCCTTTGTATGTCGCGCCAACATCGATGCTGACTATGTCACCCTCCTGAAGAATTCTCTTTCGATCCGGAATCCCGTGCACTATCTCTTCATTAAGCGATACGCACACATTTCCCGGAAATCCACCGTAGCCTTTGAAGGTCGGCGTCATTTTATGCTGCTTTATAAACTCAGCACAAAAGCTGTCAATATCCCATGTGCTTATTCCCGGCTTTATAAAACCTGCAAGTTTATTTAGCAGTTCACCGGTCGCCCTGCAGGGAACACGCAGCAATTCTATTTCTTCTTTGGATTTGATTACTATCATGACTATTCACCTAGAACTTTTACGATTTCTGCAAAGCACTCATCGAGTGGTGCAGCACCATCTAATGTACTGATATTATCAGCCTTTGTGTAGTAATCAATCAATGGCATAGTTTGTTCTTTGTAAACGGCAATTCTGTTCTTTACCGTTTCTTCAGTATCGTCAGCTCTCTGCACCAGCTCTCCTCCGCATTTATCGCAGATTCCTTCTACCTTTGGCGGAATGTTGACTACGTGGAAACTTGCACCGCACTGCTTGCAAACACGTCTTCCTGTGAGTCTGAAGATAAGTAAATCATCTCCTACCTCAAGATTTATAACATGATCAATCTTTCCACCATGTGCCTGCATAAATTCATCAAGCTTCTCTGCCTGATAAACCGTGCGAGGAAAACCGTCAAGAAGGAAGCCCTTCTTGCAGTCGTCTCTCAACAATCTGTCCGTAGCGATTTCGATTACTAAATCGTCCGGAACAAGTTCGCCCTTATTCATATATTCTTGAGCTTTCTTACCGAGCTCAGTTTGCCTCTTAATATTGTCGCGGAAGATATCACCTGTTGAAATATGTGGAATACCATATTTTTCAACAATACGTACTGCCTGAGTTCCTTTTCCCGCTCCCGGAGGCCCTAATAGAATTGTTCTCAGCAATTTTCTAACTCCTTCTATTTCAGGAATCCTTTGTAATTCCTCATTACCATCTGATTTTCTAACTGTCTCATTACATCTATTGCAACTCCGACTACGATTAGTAGCGAGGTTCCGCCAAAACGAATGTTTAGACCGGTATACTGGCTTATCAGCGTTGGCAATGTAGCTATTACAGCAAGGAATAGTGCCCCTACTATAGAAATTCTACCCATCACTTTCGCAAGATACTCAATTGTAGCCTTACCAGGTCTAATTCCCGGAATGAAACCACCATTTGATTTCATGTTCTGTGCAACTTCGATTGGGTTAAAGCTTATTGTTGTATAGAAATAGTTAAATGCTATTATCAAAATGATATTGAATATAGCGTACACCCATACACCAGGATTTCCACTTGGTGATAGCCACTTCGTTACAAATGCAGTGAAACCTGAATTCGATTTTAGGAAGTAGGTTATTGTCAGTGGGAATTGCAGCAATGATACTGCGAAAATTACAGGAATTACACCTGCCTGGTTTACCTTTAGCGGAATATGTGTTGACTGACCACCATACATCTTTCTGCCTACTACACGCTTTGCATACTGTACCGGGATTCTTCTTGTACCCTGCTGGATAAAGATTACTCCTACGACTACGAGCAGTGCAAATGCTATGAATAGAATCAGCGTTATGATATTTATAGCACCTTCCTTATACTGAAGAGCTATGCTACGAACATCCGAAGGGATTCTCGCTACGATTCCGGCAAAGATTAGAATTGATATTCCGTTTCCGATACCGTTTTCGTTAATCTGCTCTCCTAGCCACATCAGGAAGGCTGTTCCTGCTGTTAGTACTAATGTTATTACTACAAAGCTGAACCACGTCTGGTTAACTACCGCACGTCTGAAGAGTCCAATTGTCAGTCCAAACGCTTGGATGAGAGCAAGGCCCACAGTCATATAGCGAGTTATTGCCGCCATCTTCTTGCGTCCCTCGTTGCCCTCTTTTGCCAGTCTTTCAAAGTACGGGAATGCTACTGTTAGCAACTGTACAATGATGGAAGCTGTTACATATGGTGTGATACTTAATGCGAAGATAGTAAAGTTACTGAAAGATCCTCCGGAAAACAAGTCGAACAGGTCAAATAATCCGCCCTGGTTTTTAAACATGTTCGCGAGCTGTGTTCTGTCGATTCCCGGAACCGGTATATGCGATCCAACACAAAAGATGACCAGCATCATAACAGTGAAGAGAATCTTAGCTCTCATTTCCGGAACTTTAATTGCCTGCTTTACGGTCTTTAGCATATCCATATCAGATCACCTCTGCCTTTCCTCCAGCAGCGTTAATCTTTTCGGCAGCAGCCTTTGTGAACTTAACCGCCTTTACTGTGAGCGCTCTATCGAGCTCACCATCACCGAGGATTTTAACTCCGTCGATAACCTGCTTAACAAGTCCAACTTCTCTTAGAAGCTCCGGAGTAACCTCAGTGTTTGCCTCAAATCTGTTGAGATCACCAACATTAACCGTAGCGTATTCCTTCGCCCACTTATTGTTGAAGCCTCTCTTTGGTAATCTTCTGTATAGTGGCATCTGTCCACCCTCGAATCCGAGTCTGACTCCGCCACCACTTCTTGAATTCTGGCCATTCATACCTCTGCCGGCAGTCTTACCCTGCCCGGTAGCAGTACCTCTACCCTTTCTCTTGCGGCTGTGTGTTGAGCCGGCAGGAGCTTTTAGTTCATGCAGTTTCATTAGCTTGCACCTCCTATCCTACAGTTCTTCGACAGTAACAAGATGAGTTACCTTTGCGATAGCACCACGAGTCTGAGGTGTATCTGCCAATTCGACTGAATGATGCAACTTCTTGAGTCCTAGAGCCTTTACAACCTTCTTGTGTTTAGGAATAGCACCAATAGTACTCTTTGTTAAAGTTATTTTCAACATTTTTGCCATTTCGCAGCCTCCTAACCCAATACTTCTTCAGGCGTCTTGCCTCTCAGCTTTGCAACCTTCTCTACTGTAAGCATTCCCTTAAGACCTTCGAGTGTTGCAAGTGCCATGTTTCCTGTGTTACTTGAGCCAAGTGACTTAGCTCTTACGTCCTGGATACCAGCCGACTCAAGTACAGTTCTTACTGATGAACCGGCGATAACTCCGGTACCCTGTGCAGCCGGCATGATTAGTACTCTGCCTGCTCCAAAGATACCTAGATTTCTGTGTGGTATCGTTGTTCCTACCATTGGAACATATATTAGTTTCTTCTTAGCATCTTCTGTAGCTTTTCTTACGGCTTCAGGAATTTCCTGCGCTTTTCCGAGTCCTACGCCGACATGACCTGCTTTGTCGCCTACAACAACGGTAACGCTGAATCTCATATTTCTGCCGCCCTTAACAGTCTTAGCAACACGTCTGATATTAACGATGTTTTCTGTTAAATCGAGCTTTGATGCATCAATAGTGTTACGCATTATCTTTCCTCCTCCGTTAGAATTTTAGTCCGCCTTCGCGGGCACCATCAGCTAGTTCTTTGACTCTGCCGTGATATAGGAATCCGCTTCTGTCGAAAGAAACAACCTCTATACCCTTAGCTACTGCCTTCTTAGCTACTGCTTCACCAACTTTTTTGGCAGCTTCTTTGTTGCCACCATATCCGATTTCAGAAGCTATATCCTTGTCAAGTGAAGATGCCGATACAAGAGTTACCTTGTTTACATCGTCGATAATCTGGCAAGAAATATTCTTGTTTGATCTAAAAACGCAAAGTCTTGGTCTTTCAGGAGTTCCGATTAAATTTTTTCTGACGCGCGCGTGTCTTTTAACACGTCTGTCATTTCTGCTCATCTGTGCCATTCTACTTCACTCCTTTCCTACTTAGCACCGGTCTTGCCTTCTTTACGACGGATTACTTCATCATCGTATCTGATTCCCTTACCCTTATATGGTTCAGGAGTTCTCCACGCTCTGATCTTCGCCGAATAGTTTCCTACAAGACCTTTGTCTATACCTTTAACTACTACTGTAGTAACATCCTCTGCTATGGTCTCGATTCCATCAGGATCTGTCATTACTACCGGATGAGAGTAGCCAAGATTCATTACCAAATCCTTACCTTTCTTCTCAACCTTATATCCTACGCCCTTGAAAATAAGCTTCTTCTGAAAGCCCTTTGTGACACCTTCAACCATATTGTTTACAAGTGCTCTTGCAAGACCGTGCTGTTCTCTGTGACTTCTGTGGTCACTATTTCTTGTGAATACAACTTCGTTGTCCTTCACTTCAATATTAATATCTGCGCTTAGCTGTTCCTGTAGCTGACCTAGCGGTCCCTTTACAGTGATAACATGATTGTCATCAACCTTAACTTCTACACCGGCCGGGAGTGCAACAGGATTCTTTCCTATTCTTGACATACTGTTTACCTCCTACCAAACATAGCAAATAACTTCGCCGCCAACGCCCAGTTTTCTAGCTTCCTTATCGCTGATGATTCCTTTTGATGTGGAAATTATAGCGATACCGAGCCCTCCAAGAACGCTTGGAACCTCGTTAGCCTTAGCATAAACCTTAAGACCTGGCTTTGAAATCTTCTTGATTCCGTTGATAACTTTTTCTTTGCCTGCGCCATACTTCATCTGTACCTTGATGACGCCCTGCTTGTTGTCTTCTATGACCTCGAATCCGCCAATGAATCCTTCGTTTAGTAGAATTTCAGCAATTGCTTTCTTCATATTCGATGCTGGAATTTCAACAGTTGTGTGACCTACTGTATTGGCATTTCTGATTCTTGTCAGCATATCCGCGATTGGATCTGTCATTGTCATTACAATATTCTCCTTCCTCTTGCATAGTTTCCCTCTTGGGACTTGTGCATTAGTTCTTGTCTCAGTTTACCAGCTTGCTTTCTTTACGCCGGGAATTTCTCCCTTGTATGCAAGCTCTCTGAAACAAATACGGCATATTCCATATTTTTTCAACACTGAATGTGGCCTTCCACAGATATTGCATCTTGTGTAAGCACGTGTTGAATATTTAGGCTTTCTCTGCTGTTTGACTTTAAGAGCTGTCTTAGCCATAATAACCTCCTACTTCTCAAACGGCATTCCGAGAAGTTCAAGAAGCGCTGCAGCTTCTTCATCTGTCTTAGCCGTTGTTGTGAATACGATGTTCATTCCCTTTACAGTTTCAACATCATCATAGTTGATTTCCGGGAATATAAGCTGTTCCTTGATACCCATGGAGTAGTTTCCACGTCCGTCAAATGAATTTTTGCTTACACCCTTAAAGTCTCTTACTCTTGGAAGAGAGATGTTGAAGAACTTATCAGCGAACTCATACATGTTGTCGCCTCTAAGTGTAACCTTTGCTCCAACCGGCATTCCCTGTCTAACCTTGAAGTTCGCAATTGACTTCTTAGCCTTTGTAACGACAGGTCTCTGTCCACTGATTAGGGCTAGCTCCTGGATTGCAGATTCCATAATCTTTGAATTTTCTTTTGCTTCACCAAGTCCCATGTTGATTGTAATCTTTTCAAGCTTTGGTACTTCGTTGACATTTGCATAGTTGAACTTATCTTTAAGTGCTGTAAATACATCACTCTTATATGTTTCTCTTAGTCTTGCTGTCATTATGCTCTCCTCCTTTCTTAGTCGATTTCTTTACCGGTTTTTCTGTCGACTCTGACCTTCTTGTCTCCGTCAAATTTGTAACCGATTTTTACAGCCTTCTTGGCTTTTGTATCATAGTACATTACATTTGATGCATCGATTGGTCCTTCAACGTGTCTAATCTCTGCAGGTGCTGTACGTGTCTGCTTCTGATGCTTTGTCTGTACATTAACGCCTTCAACAACTACGCGGTTCTGCTTAGGTAATACCTTGCTTACCTTACCTGTCGCGCCTTTGTCTTTACCGGCGATGACAATAACTGTATCATCCTTCTTGATGCGCATTCCAGTCACCTCCTATAGTACTTCTGGTGCCAAAGAAACAATCTTCATGAATCCGTTTTCACGAAGTTCTCTAGCTACAGGTCCGAAAATACGCGTTCCAACTGGAGTCTTATCAATCTTATCTTTGATGATTACAGCTGCATTCTGGTCAAACTTTACATAGCTGCCGTCTGCTCTTCTCGCACCCTTTTTGGTTCTAACTACTACTGCCTTGACAACGTCACCCTTCTTGACAACGCCGCCCGGTGTGGCATCCTTAACAGCGCAAACGATTATGTCTCCGATATTTGCATAACGACGACTTGTTCCGCCTAGGATTCTGATGCACAATAACTCCTTTGCACCTGAATTATCAGCCACTTTTAATCTTGTTTCTGTCTGAATCATTACCTGGTGCCTCCTTACTTAGCTTTTTCAACAATGTTGACAAGTCTCCATCTCTTATCTCTTGAAAGAGGTCTTGTCTCCATAATTCTTATTCTATCGCCGATGCCGGATTCATTATTCTCATCATGAACCTTGACCTTCTTGGTTCTCTTTACAGACTTGCCATAAAGGGAGTGCTTTACGAGGTCTTCTATCGCAACTACGACAGTTTTATCCATCTTATCGCTGACTACAACGCCAACTTTGGTTTTCCTTCTGTTTCTTTCTGCTGCCATTTTTCAGATCCTCCTTTCCTACGCCTGAGCTTTATCAAGCTCTTTTTCCCTGATTATGGTTTTAACTCTTGCGATGTTTCTTTTAACTTCTCTCATCTTAAGAGGATTTTCTAGCTGTCCGGTGACATGCTGGAACCTAAGATTGAAAAGTTCTTGTTTCATTTTGTCGAGCTCAGCTCTGAGTTCAACATCTGTCATCTCTCTGATTTTATTTAGTTCCATTATGCTTCACCACCCTTTGCTAAACTCTCTTTAGCAACAAATTTTGACTTAACCGGCAGCTTGTGCATTGCAAGTCTCATAGCTTCTCTAGCCTGAGCCTCTGTAACTTCGGCAATTTCAAACATTACTCTGCCAGGCTTAACAACTGCAACCCAGTATTCAGGAGCACCTTTACCGGAACCCATTCGAACTTCTGCAGGCTTCTTTGTTACTGACTTATGTGGGAATATATTGATGTAAACCTTACCACCTCTTTTGATAGATCTTGTCATAGCGATACGAGCAGCCTCTATCTGGTTAGAAGTGATCCAGCCACATTCTGTTGCAACAAGACCGTACTCACCATAGGCAATCTTATTACCCTTGGTAGCAACGCCCTTCATTCTACCTCTGTGAACTCTTCTATGCTTAACGCGTTTTGGCATTAACATGGCTTAGTTCCTCCTTCCTTCTATTCTTCAGTCTGCGGAGCTTCCTCTACCTGTGGTGCCTCTGCTTCTACTGCAGGAGCCGGCTTTGGTGCTCTAATTCTCTTGTTTGCAGCCTTTGGAATTGATGGCTTTCCATCACGGCTGTTTCTATCGTTTCTGTCACGACGGTTGTTTCTGCGACGATCTCCATCTCTTCTATCGCGTCTGTTACCCTTGCGCTCGGACTTATCGCGCTTTTCTTCACGAACTGCACTCTGCAAGCCCTTGTCTAGGATTTCGCCGTGGTTTATCCAAACCTTAACACCGATTTTACCGTATGTTGTGTCTGCTTCAGCAAATCCGTAATCGATGTCAGCTCTAATTGTATGTAGCGGAACGTTACCCTCTGCGTACTTCTCGCTTCTGGCGATTTCTGCACCACCAAGTCTTCCTGAACAAAGGATCTTAATTCCCTTTGCATTAGCCTTCATGGTTCTCTGCATAGCCTGTTTCATTGCTCTTCTGAATGAAACACGTCTCTCAAGTGCCTGAGCAACACTCTCTGCAGTTAGCTGCGCATCAAGCTCAGCTCTTCTTACCTCTACAATAGATATATCTACATCCTTACCTACAAGCTTAACAAGTGCAGACTTGAGTTCGTCGATTCCGCTTCCCTCTCTTCCGATTACCATACCAGGGCGAGCAGTAAGGACAATTACCTTTACCTTATTCTCTGCGGCTCTTTCGATGACAACCTTTGAAACGCCTGCTGCATAAAGCTTTTTCTTTACGAATGATCTGATTTTGTTATCTTCAACAAGCATATCAGCAAAGTTTGCTTTGCCGGCATACCATTTTGAATCCCAGTCTTTGATTACGCCCACTCTTAGGCCGTGTGGACTAACTTTCTGACCCATTCATGAACCTCCTATTCTTCGCCTTTTTCCTTTAGAGTTACACTTACATGGCTCGATCTCTTTAGGATCATTGACGCTCTGCCCTGAGCTCCTGCTCTCCATCTCTTCATTGTTGGACCCTGATTGATCTTGATCTCTGCAACATATAGATTGTCGCGGTCCATATCAAAATTGTTCTCTGCGTTAGCTGCTGCTGATAGAACAACTTTCTCGACGATTTCGGAACCCTTGCCGGGAGTGAACTTGAGGATAGTCAATGCCTCGTTCAAGTCTTTGCCTCTTACCAAGTCTGCAACAGGCTTTAGCTTGATAGGAGACATTCTCACATATTTTGCAATTGCTTTTGCTTCCATTTGATTATCTCCTTTTCCTATCTAACCTTAGATGATTTATCTGCGGCATGACCTCTGTATGTTCTTGTCGGAGCAAACTCCCCGAGCTTGTGGCCTACCATGTCTTCTGTGATATATACAGGAACATGTTTTCTGCCGTCGTGTACCGCGATAGTGTGACCTATCATCTGCGGAAATATGGTCGATGATCTTGACCAAGTCTTTAGGACTTTCTTGTCGTTAGCTGCGTTCATAGCCTCGATAGCCTTTAGCAACTTAGGTGCGACAAAAGGGCCTTTTTTGATCGATCTGCTCATTGTCTATGCTCCTTCCTTATTTCTCATTTCTTCTCTTAACAATATACTGGTTAGATGGCTTATTCTTCTTCCTTGTCTTGTAACCAAGAGTTGGCTTACCCCAAGGAGTAACCGGGCTCTTACGTCCGATTGGCGAACGGCCCTCACCACCACCGTGTGGGTGATCATTAGGGTTCATTACAGATCCTCTTACATGAGGTCTTCTACCCATATGTCTTACCTTACCAGCCTTACCGATCTGGATGTTAGCGTGATCTTCGTTGCCAACTTCGCCGATTGTAGCTCTGCAGTTGATAAGAACCTTTCTAACTTCTCCGGATGGTAGTCTTACCTGTGCGTACTTGTCTTCCTTAGCCATTAGCTGAGCACCGTTTCCTGCCGATCTGGCAATCTGTGCTCCCTTGCCGGGCTTCATCTCTATACAGTGAATAACTGTACCTACAGGGATGTTTGCGATTGGAAGTGCATTTCCGACTTTGATATCAGCCTCCGGACCTGAGAAGATCTTATCTCCAACCTTCAGTCCGCTTGGTGCGATGATGTATCTCTTCTCACCGTCTGCGTATACTATCAAAGCGATGTTTGCAGTTCTGTTAGGGTCGTACTCAATAGTAGCGACTCTTCCCGCGATATCATCCTTGTTTCTCTTAAAATCTATGATTCTATACTTAGCCTTAGCTCCGCCACCTCTGTGTCTTACAGTAATCTTACCTCTTGAGTTTCTTCCTGCGTGCTTCTTAAGAGCAACTGTAAGTGACTTTTCCGGCTTGGATGCTGTGATTTCCTCAAAAGTTGAAACCGTCATTCCTCTCAAGCCAGGAGAGGTCGGATTATATTTTCTGATTCCCATATTATGCCTACCTCCTATTACAAGCTCTGGAAGAATTCGATTTCTTTGCTATCGGCAGTCAGAGTTACAATCGCCTTCTTGTAGGCTGATCTTCTGCCTTCGGTTCTTCCCATTCTCTTGAGTTTACCGTCCATGTTCATAACATTGACTTTCTTTACTTCTACACCAAAGATTTCTTCAACTGCCTGCTTAATCTCTGTCTTATTAGCATCAACAGCAACTTTGAATGTGTATTTCTTGTCCGGTGCAATATCCATGCTTCTTTCTGATATTACCGGTTTAATTATTACGTCGTATGGAGTTTTCATTATTTATATACCTCCTCGATCTTTGCAACTGCATCCTTTGTTAGAATGAGGCTTCCGTGGTTTACGATTTCATAAACATTCATCGTATTCGCAAGAACCGTTCTAACCCCCGGGATGTTTGCAGCAGACTTTACAACATTTTCGTCCTTTTCTGCCGTTACTATAAGTGCCTTCTTGTCAGCCTTGACATTTGACAGCACCTTTACCATCTCTTTTGTCTTAGGTTCATTCATCTTAAGTTCATCTATAACGATTAACTCCTTATCAGCAAGCTTAGCCGAAAGAACTGACTTGAGTGCCAATCTCTTTAGCTTCTTAGGAACTGCATATCTGTAATCCCTTGGCTTTGGCGCGAATACTATACCGCCTCCAATCTGTGAAGGATCTGTGCTGCTTCCCTGTCTGTGACGTCCTGTTCCCTTCTGTCTGAAAGGCTTTCTGCCACCGCCTCTGACTTCTGATCTTGTCTTTGCAGACTGTGTGCCCTGTCTCTGGTTTGCTAAGTAGTTAACCACTACTGCATGCACAGCGCTTTCATTAGGCTCGATAGCGAAGATTTCATCTATAAGATCTAGAGTTCCTGCTTCCTTGCCTTCCATATTGAGCATTTTTACTTTAGCCATTGTGTGCTTCCTCCTTTCCTACGGTCCTATTTGTCCTGACCCTTGACAGCGTAGCGAACTCTTACGAGGCTTCCCTTGCCGCCCGGAACCGCACCCTTGACCAGTAGAAGGTTCCTGTCAGTGTCGATCTTTACAAGCTCGACATTCTGTACTGTAACTGTTTCACGTCCCATTCTTCCAGGGGATTTATTTCCCTTGAATACTCTTGACGGATAAGTAGCACCGGCTAAAGCACCAGCCAATCTCTTATGTTTGGAACCATGAGTCATAGGACCTCTGTGATGTCCATGTCTCTTGATGTTACCCTGTGTACCCTTACCTTTTGATGTTCCGGTTACGTCTACCTTCTTGCCGGCCTCAAAATCAGCAACTGTGATTTCCTGGCCAAGCTCGTAGCTTTCACCTTCTTCGACAGCAAACTCTGCAAGGTGTTTCTTGAGTGGAGAACCGCTCTTAGCAAAATGTCCTGTTAGAGGCTTGTTAACTCTATGAGCAAGTGTATCCTCATAGCCAACCTGTACTGCGTTGTAGCCATCTGTCTCGACAGTCTTAATCTGAGTTACTACCTCAGGTCCTGCCTGGATAACGGTAACAGGAACAACTTCTCCTGTCTCCGCGAAAATCTGTGTCATGCCGATTTTCTTTCCTAGAATTGTTTTCATATCTTTCCTCCGATTCTTACATTGGACCGCACTTATGTGCGTTCTTCTAAGGGGAGTGTCCCTTACGTGTTAATTATTACAGCTTGATTTCTACATCAACACCGGCCGGAAGATCGATTCTTGTAAGTGCATCAGCCGTCTGTGGTGTTGCATTTGTGATTACGATCAAACGCTTGTGTGTTCTCTGTTCAAACTGTTCTCTGCTGTCCTTATACTTGTGAACAGCTCTTAGGATTGTTATAACTTCCTTCTCTGTTGGAAGTGGAATTGGCCCTGATACATCAGCACCTGTTTTCTTTGCTGTCTCTACGAGTTTTGCAGCTGATCTGTCAAGCAAAGCATGATCATATGCTTTTAGCCTGATTCTGATTTTCTGAAGTTCGCTCATTTTTTCCTCCTGTTTTCTTTTGTACTGTTTTCGCTATGCTTGTACAAGGTGTTCTAACGCCGGTTTTTCCAAGGCGTACAATATTTTCGCTTACTTTATACACGCCTCCGTGCGTTTGTTCAGTTTTTACGCAAATCAAATCGGCGAACGCCTTCGCCCCCTTCTCGAGGAGACATTTCTCAGCAGAAATTACCTGATAGCTCAGCAACTTCCTGCGTCTTCGCCCAAAGCAAGCCATATCATTATATTATGCTTTATCACAAATTACAAGTCTTTTTTTAAAAAAATTTTAGATGTTTTTCGTTATTTTTTAAAGTAGTAAATCTCGTATTTTCAATGCTTGCAAGTTTTGATTTATGTCCACACATGCTAGTGTTTGTTTTAGAATGAATAAAAGAGGCTACCCTGTGTTGGCAAGGTAGCCCTTCTATTAAGCTATTGGTTGAATTTATCTTCTATTTCCTTTGCGACTTCGTCTGCCACATGACAATGGCCACATGAGCATCCGTCACCACCTGTGCACCCCGAACAGGTGCTCTCGCCTTTGAGTTGCTTTCTAATATTTCTTATCACAACTCTTCCGGTAAAAAATATGATGACAGCGAGTATTCCAATCACAATCGGATATCCTATATATGGAGACATACCTCACCATCCTTTCTTCTACCAAAGCTTGGTAGAAATTTTATTTTGTGCCTGCAGCCTCTACTGAGCTGAGAGTTTTAGGCGCATCCTCCGCCTTATAACCCTTTCTAACCAACAGATATATTATACCCGCCGTTAATACGAGCGAAACGACAGTACCTATACCAAAGCTCAACTCTCCTGTAATCAGTGCACCCAGATTATATGTTATCACTCCTAAAACATATGCCCAAACAGTCATCCAAGAGATAGCTGCCCATGTCCACTTCGCATTGTTCATCTCTCTTTTTATAGCTCCTATTGCTGCAAAGCAAGGTGCACACAGAAGGTTGAATATCATGAACGCCATACCGGAAGCGGCAGTGTAATCTTTAGCGACACGACCCCATATCTGATCACCGTTTTCTTCCAGATCGCCGTCCTTATCATCATAATTGTACAAAATACCGAAAGTACCTACGACCTCTTCTTTTGCGACGAGACCTGTTACTGTAGCTACAGTAGCCTTCCAGTTTCCGAAACCGAGCGGCTTAAATATCGGAGAAACCGTATCTCCTATGCTTGCAAGAAGCGATGCATCCATAGGATTTACATCTTTCATACTTACAGCCCTCTTATCCGCAAGTTCTTTTTTGTATTCTTGTGTAGCAACATTTTTATTCTCGAACAATGCCTCAACATTGCCAAACCGTCCATTCACAAAACCATAGCTCTTGAAGAACCATATGATGATCGATGAAATCAAAATAACGGATCCCGCTCTTTTAATAAATGACCATCCACGTTCCCATGCTGCACGGAGAATGTTCTTAATAGAAGTTATATGATATGCAGGAAGCTCCATTACAAAAGGTGCCGGTTCTCCGGCAAATGCTTTTAACTTCTTAAGTATTATTCCTGAAAGAGCAACAGAAGCTATTCCGATAAAATATGCAGATACGGCAATCCATGGAGACCCTCCGAAGATTGCACCGGCAATCAGACCTATTATAGGAAGCTTTGCACCGCATGGCATAAAGGTTGTAGTCATAACTGTAAGTTTACGATCGCGATCCTGTTCTATAGTACGCGATGCCATGATTCCCGGAACACCGCATCCCGTCGCAACCATGCATGGGATAAAGCTCTTTCCTGACAGTCCGAAGTGGCGGAAAATTCTATCCATGACAAATGCCACACGTGACATATAACCTATATCTTCTAGGATTGCCAGGAACAAAAAGAGAACGAGCATCTGAGGAACAAAGCCTAAAACTGCTCCTACGCCGGCAACTATACCGTCATTGATAAGACCGAACAACCAACCACCCTCAGAGATTCCCAAGTGACCGAGAAGAGATGAAATCCAACCCGGTACCCATTCTCCGAAGATAACATCGTTAGTAAAATCCGTTGCCTTAGTTCCTATTGAGATGCGCCAGTCACCCATGGAAATAGCATAGACAAGGTACATTACTGCAACGAATATAGGTAAACCCAGAATTCTGTTTGTTACCAGTTTGTCAATCTTATCCGATGTGGTCATATCATCCTTTGTTTTAGCCTTCTTTATCGCACCGGAGGTAATTCTTCCTATATAGTTATATCTCTGATTTGTAATAATGCTCTCCGCATCATCATCATGTGCGGTCTCACATGCTTCTATCAAGCTTTCAATATCACCTGTCTTGTTTCCCAGAGAAATCGACTCGATAACCTTTGAATCTCTCTCAAATACCTTTACAGTATACCAACGCTCGAGTTCTTCAGGCACGATACCTTTTATTTCTGCCTTTATTTTCGATAGCGTTTCCTCAACACTGTCGTCAAACCATCCATCTGTATTAACGAGCTTATGCTCCTTTGCCGCCTTAACGGCAAGCTCTATAGCATCCGAGTTACCCTCACCCTTAAGCGCACTTATTTCAATAACAGGACAAGACAAGCCTTTGCTCAATGATTCAATGTTGATAGTATCTCCGTTCTTGCGAACCAAATCTATCATATTAACAGCTACAACTACCGGAATTCCCAGCTCAAGCAGCTGTGTCGTAAGATAAAGGTTTCTTTCTATATTTGTTCCGTCAACGATATTCAAAATCGCATCAGGTTTCTGTGTTACAAGATATTCTCTTGATACAACTTCCTCCAATGTATATGGAGATAGTGAATATATACCCGGAAGGTCCTGTATGAGAACCTCTTTGTTTCCCTTATACTTTCCTTCCTTCTTCTCTACGGTAACGCCGGGCCAGTTTCCTACATACTGATTTGCGCCGGTCAAAGCGTTGAACAGCGTGGTTTTACCACAGTTTGGATTTCCGGCTAATGCAATCGTAATTGACATTATGTTCTCCTTTCGATTAAAACATTTGCTCTTGAATTATTCTTCGACTTCTACCATTGCTGCGTCGGCTTTGCGAATAGAAAGCTCATAGTTTCTTACCTTGAGCTCTATAGGATCACCTAAAGGAGCAACTTTTCTAACGTAAATTTCGACTCCCTTTGTAATACCCATGTCCATGATTCTTCTCTTAACTGAACCTTCACCATGAAGCTTTACCACCTTTGCGGTTTCACCAATTGGTACATCGCGTAAAGTTCTCATTTTTCCCTCCTTAATTAAGCGGTTTTACCACTATTTTATTTGCCATTTCCTTAGTGATTGCCAGTTTGGAATCCTTAACCTTGACAATCATGTTGCCATCCTGTGACTGTATAATATCTATTTGGGTTCCGTCTACGAAGCCCAGATCAGCTAGTCTCTGCTTGATTGCCGGAGTGCCTCCGACCCTCATTACCGATACCTTTTGCCCAACTTCTACCATACTTAGTGGCATATCACCCACCTCCACTATTTTATATTTCATTTTTAAGTTCACACCATAGTTTATACTAACTAACTACTATTTGTCAATCCTAACCGTTACACAAATTTTAAGGACCTCTAACAAGATTTTTAAATAACTTTGCCGAGGTCCATATTTATCTATCAAAATGCAATTTATAAAAGTTCCGACTCACGCGAAATACCTTATTCTACGGATTTAACTACATAGTCCTTATCCTCGACAGCCTTCTTCAGTACATCGTTTGAAACTTCCTTTGATACAGTCAAAACAGCAGTACCTTTCTCATGGCTGACTTCAGCGCTTTCAACACCATCAACATTCTCCAAGGCTTTCTTTACAGCAGCCTCGCAATGTCCACACATCATACCCTCGATTTCCATCTTCTTTTTCATTTCACTTTCCTCCTCAATTAGGTCATTTTTTTGATTGAATTTTATTTTCTTATCCTTTGAAGTGTTATGCACATCAAAAAGGTTTAATCTAAGTGCATTTGATACTACGCAAAAGCTCGAAAGACTCATCGCCATCGCACCGAACATCGGATTCATGGTCCAGCCCGTCAGGTGAATCCAAGCACCTGCCGCAAGCGGAATTCCGATGATATTATATATGAAAGCCCAGAATAAATTCTCGTGTATGTTTCTGAGCGTAGCCCTCGAAAGTCTTATCGCCGCGGACACATCGCTGAGCTTGCTGTTCATCAAAACTACATCGGCTGCATCTATGGCAATGTCGGCACCTGCACCTATTGCAATTCCCATATCGGCTCTCGTCAGAGCCGGAGCATCGTTTATTCCATCGCCTACCATTACAACCTTACCGCGTTTTTTGAACTGCGATATGACCGCTTCCTTGCCGTCAGGTTTAACACCGGCGATTACATTTTTGATACCTGCCTGCCTTGCTATGGATTCTGCGACGAGCTGATTATCACCCGTAAGCATAACGACTTCAATTCCCATGTTGTCAAGTTCCCTGATAGCCTGAGAACTTTCCACTTTAATCGTATCTGCCACGGCAATGACACCGGCCAGTCTTCCATCTTCACAGAAGTAGAGCGTAGTCTTGCCTTCCTTTGATAAATGATCTATGCGTTCTGTAAAATCATTATCTATATTTACATATTGTTCAATAAAGTTTCGATTTCCCCCAGCGAGCTCGGTATCACCAAGTCTTCCTTTGAGACCGTTTCCGACCACTGCGGCAAAGCTTGTAAGCTCATTCGCCGTTAGATCGATGTACTTGTCCTGAACATATTCCGTGACCGCCTTTGCAAGTGGATGCTCGCTGTATTTTTCCAAGCTTCCGGCAATTTCAATTAGGCGAGCCTCATCAAATCCTTCCGCTACGACAATATCCTTAACCTTAGGATTACCCTCTGTTATAGTTCCTGTCTTATCGAGGACTACGAACCGGGCCTTTCCCGTCTCTTCGAGCGACACGGCCGTCTTGAAAAGCATTCCGTTCCTAGCTCCGACACCATTTCCGACCATAATGCTTACCGGTGTTGCAAGTCCAAGTGCACAAGGACAACTGATTACGAGAACAGCTATGCCTCTAGCTAGAGCGAAACCCGCCTCCCTTCCAACCAAAAGCCATATTAGTATAGTCACAAGCGATACAGCTATTACCGCAGGTACGAAGATTCCCGAAACTCTATCTGCAATCTTCGCTATCGGCGCCTTTGTCGCTGCCGCGTCGCTTACCATGTTAATTATCTTTGATAGAGTCGTGTCATTACCGACCCTGGTTGCTCTACACTTTATGTACCCTGCCTGATTTACTGTTGCTGCAGATACTTGGTCTCCTACCGACTTATCAACAGGAATGCTTTCTCCTGTCAAAGCGGATTCGTCCACAGAGCTTTCGCCCTCCTCTACAAATCCGTCAACCGGAATGCTGGCACCGGGCTTAACTACAAAGATATCACCTATCTTAACTCTCTCAATAGGAACTTCTTTCTCCTCACCGCCCTCAAATAGTATAGCGGTCTTAGGAGCGAGCCTCATTATGCCCTTGAGCGCATCTGTGGTTTTTCCTTTTGCTCTTGCCTCCAGCATCTTGCCCACGGTAATTAGCGTCACTATCATCGCAGCCGACTCAAAGTAGAAATCGTGCATATAGCGCTCAACCTGAGCTGTGTTTCCATCAAGTTGCGCTCCTGTCATCGCAAGCAAAACATAAGTGCTCCAAGTAAATGATGCCGCCGAGCCAAGAGCTACAAGCGTATCCATGTTCGGAGCCCCATGAATCAGGGACTTAAAACCACTGACGAAGAACTTTTGATTTATTACCATTATTATTCCCGCAAGTAGCATCTGTACTATTCCCATCGCTGTGTGGTTTCCATCTATAAATCCCGGAAGCGGAAATCCCCACATCATATGCCCCATGGAGATGTACATCAAAACAATTAAAAATCCCAGTGATGCAATTAGTCTCTTTTGGAGAACCGGAGTCTCGTGATCTTCGAGCATACTCTCATCTACACTTGGCTGACCGCTTCCTTTAGATATTTCTACGTCTGCACCTTGAAGTTTTGCGCCGTAGCCCGCATCCTCAACAGCCTTTATTATCTCGGAGCTCGACGCACTTCCATCGACTCCCATGGTATTCGTCAAAAGACTTACCGCACAGCTGTCTACCCCCGGTAGCTTTGATACAGCCTTTTCCACACGAGCCTGACACGCAGCGCAGCTCATTCCCGTTACTATATATTTTTCCATAGGCTATAACGCACCTCCTTTTCTACAATTATCTCATCATTTTCTGCAAGGTATTAACAAGCTCATCAACGACCTCATCCTTACCCTCTTTTATATCATCAACCACACAGCTTTTAATGTGATTGCTCAAAAGCACTCTGCTGAAGCTGTTTAGTGCCGCCGTTGTTGCACTTGCCTGAACGAGAATGTCGGGACAGTATGCATCGCTTTCTATCATAGATTTGAGCCCGCGAATCTGCCCCTCTATACGGCTTAGGCGGTTTATCAAATCCTTATATTCCTTCTCATCCCTGTGCTTTGTCTTATGACAGCATGTCTTACAGACCTTGTTACAATCAGTCATGTTATTCCTCCGACTTCATATTCTATACTTAACATTATATACCCCCTAGGGGTATATTCAAGCATTTTTACAAAAAACGACGGAGTTTGTCCGTCGTCCTTTGCATATATTAATGTCTTACCTTGATTTGAGGCCTTGCTCAAGCTCTAGAAGATAGGTTTTCTTATCCAGTCCTCCGCCGTAGCCCGTGAGCTTTCCGTCACTTCCGATAACTCTATGGCATGGCACTATGATAGAAATTTCATTATGTCCGACAGCTCCGCCCACGGCCTGAGCTGACATCTTCTCGATTCCTCTTTTGCCGGCGAGTTCCTTTGCAATTTCCCCATAAGAGACCGTCTTGCCATATGGAATTTCTAAAAGTCTATTCCAAACTTCTATGCGGAAGTCACTTCCGATTAAGTGAATCTTCGGAGTGAAGCCCGGTTCCCTGCCAGCAAAGTAAGTATCCAGCCAGACCTTGGCTTCATCTAAGAATTTTGCTGCACTGTTATGCGAATCTTCAACTTCTCCTCGTCCAACACCTATTATATCGTCATCAAAACTGAGACACGTGAGGCCTTGATCATCAGCAGCCAGCACAATATCGCCAATTGGCGATATATACTTTTCGTACACTTGCATTTATGCACTTGCCTACATCTTTGAAAGCAGATAGTAAACGCAGAATCTTACACCCGCACCTGTTCCACCTACGTGATTGTATCCCCAAGCAGACTCCGCATAGGCAGGACCGGCTATGTCGAGATGAAGCCACTTGTCCTTGTACTCAGGCTTGATGAACTTATCAAGAAAGAGTCCCGCAGTAATTGCTCCGCCACTTCCGCCTGAAACTGAATTCTTTATATCAGCAATCTTTGATTTAATTAAAGGTCTTAGATGCTTATTGAACTCCATTATTGACAAGAGCTCACCGCTCCTCTCACCATTTATCTTGAAATCGTGCTGCAGGCTCATGTTATTCCCGATTATACCTGTTGTATAGATACCAATGCCAACACTGATAGACCCTGTTAGAGTTGCCATGTCGAAGAGGTAGTCAGGCTTAATCATGTCCTGAGCCCATGAGAGACAGTCAGCAAGGACGAGCCTTCCCTCAGCATCCGTGTCTGTAACCTCAATGGTCACGCCTTCGCGAGTTCTGATAATATCGTCCGGCTTATATGCCTTGCCACCTATTGCATTCTCTGTGCAGCCGAGAACCGCATGGACCTCAAAAGGCAGCTTTAGCTCAGCAGCAGCCTTGATTACACCAAGAGCAGCAGCAGCTCCACCCTTATCCGACTTCATTGTCAGCATGAACTGGGTCGGCTTTAGTGAAAGTCCACCTGTATCATAGGTCAATCCCTTTCCGACAAAAGCATACTTGCCCTTTGATTCTCCACTTGGCTTATATGTCATATGTACGAGCACCGGGTCGTGTGGCGACGCCTGGTTTACTGCAAGAAAAGCGTTCATATTCTGCTCTTTTAGGTATTCCTTGCCGAATATCTCACAGCTTACACCCTCCAGCTCTGTTAGAGCCCTAGCATCCTCTGCCATCTTCTGCGGTGTATATACTTGCGGAATTTCATTCACTATATCACGAACGTAGTTTGTGGCATTCGCAATCTTAAGACCCCTATCAAGTCCTTTTTCTGCAGACTCTAAATCTGTATCTGCAACTTCACATAGAACAAGCTCATCAAGAGTTGATTCCTCTGCATCGCTCTTATACTTATCGAATGAGTACATCGAAAGCTCAAATCCCTCAACAAACGCTGCGTATATATCCTCAATTGAGGCATCGTTTACAGGTAGCTTTGTCTTTAGACTCTTAATCTTATAGCCCTTAATCTCGCTCACAACCTTTGCAAGAACAAGTCTTATCGATTCTAAATCCTTATCCTCAAGGCTAGCGTAAACTCTGCGTGATGTCGGCACATCCATTACATCGCCCTCACCGAACTTACATAGCTCAAGAACATCTTTGTCCTCCAGGTTTTCTATCTTGTCTCCCTCTACAAAGCAAAGCTCATAATCGCAACTCAACTCTGAAATAGTCTTGTTTGATAATCTGTATTGCATATTACATCCTCCTTTGATAAAATCGTTTTTTAAGAAAGACTGTGCGCCTGACCTAAGCCCGCACACAGTCTGATTTACATTAATTAGTGTTTTTGGTTGAACGCTGCAAGTCCTGCATATTTTGCATTCTCGTAAAGTTCCTCCTCTATTCGAAGTAACTGGTTGTACTTAGCAACTCTCTCACTTCTGTTAGGAGCACCTGTCTTAATCTGTCCTGCGTTTAGTGCTACTGCAAGGTCAGCGATCGTTGTATCCTCAGTTTCTCCTGAGCGGTGTGAAACTACTGCTGTGTATCCGGCCTTCTGTGCCATCTTTATGGCCTCAATCGTCTCTGAAACCGAGCCAATCTGGTTCAGCTTGATCAGGATTGAGTTACCGCAGCCTTGCTCAATGCCCTTGTTAAGCCTCTTAGTATTTGTAACGAAAAGGTCATCTCCAACAATCTGAAGTCTGTCACCGAGTTCCTCCGTCATCATCTTCCAACCTTCCCAGTCCTCTTCATCAAGACCGTCTTCAATTGAAACGATAGGATATTTATCAACGAGTGACTTCCAGTGGGCAACCAGCTCAGCTGATGTGAACTCCTTGCCGCTCTTTGGCTGCTTATACTGACCCTTAGCCTTGCCCTTCCATTCGCTTGCTGCCGCATCCATAGCCAGAACGAAGTCCTTGCCCGGCTCATAACCGCACTCTTTAATTGCCTTTAGGATATACTCCAGAGTTTCCTCATCGCTCGAGAGGTTTGGTGCGTATCCACCCTCATCGCCTACTGATGTAGCATAGCCCTCTGCCTTGAGAAGTTTGCCCAGCTTGTGATACACCTCAGCGCACTGACGTAGACCCTCTGCGAAGCTTAATGCTCCAACCGGCATGATCATGAACTCCTGTGTATCAACAGTGTTGCCGGCGTGAGCGCCACCGTTCAGGATATTCATCATAGGTACCGGAAGAAGGTTTCCGAACTGTCCTCCCAAGAATCTATATAGCGGAATATCTAACGAAGCTGCTGCCGCCTTTGCGCAAGCGATTGAAACTGCAAGAATAGCATTCGCACCGAAATGAGATTTATCCTCTGTTCCATCAGCCTCTATCATCGCCTTGTCTACAGCATATATATCTGAAGCATCCATTCCTAAAAGAAGCTCATCAATTTCATTGTTGATAAAGTCAACAGCCTTGAGAACACCCTTGCCGTCATATCTGCTCTTGTCACCGTCTCTGAGCTCGAGCGCCTCAAATTCACCTGTAGATGCTCCGCTTGGCGCAGCTCCTCTGCCGATGCTGCCGTCCTCCAGATATACCTCAGCCTCAACGGTAGGATTACCACGTGAATCCATAATTTCTCTACCTATAACCTGTACGATTTCCAAATAAGCCATATCTCTCATTCCTTTCAGTTACTTGAATTCGTCTCAAAATTAATTCCATACACGGCTTGCAGATTGCAAGGTGTAAATTAGTCTTTCCGCTAGGCATTCAGCCTGCATCTCTATTATAGTTTATTACCTAAATCTATGCAAATATGAAAACTTATTTTCCTTGCTTTGATGAAAAATAGTTATAGTAGAGAAGTCCTGCAACAACAACTGCACATCCCATAATCTCCCACTGAGTTGGGAACTGTCCCAGAAATATAATGCTGAGGATTATTGCAAATACCGATTCACCCGACTCCCATGCCGAAACATAGAGCGAGTCCACATAGCCGAAGCAGAGGTTGAACACCGCATGTGCACCTATCTGGCAAACCAGCGTGAGTCCAAGTATCAAAGCGTAATCCTTGAGCGAATAGCCGAGTACCGGAGTTTTTGTTGCAATTATTCCGATGGCAAAGCAGAGCCAACAGGCTAAAAATACGAGAAATACGTAGACCTTTCCACTTACTTCTTTTCTAACCTCGTTTCCTATCGCAAAATAAAGTCCCATAAAAATTGCGGCCATAAAAGCCAAAATGTCGCCGATGAAATTACCCTGCGAAAGCTCCCTGTAATCAAAACCTGCAACCATGGTTCCGCCGAGCAAAGCGAGAACAATTCCGAGAATTTGGCGCACGCTCACCTTACGTTTAAAGACAAAGACGGTTAGAATTATAACTACGAGCGGATGAAGCGCTGCCAGAACAACTGCACTTCCTATATTAGTTAACTTAACTGCGTTGAACCAGCAAAAGAAATGCCCAAACAGAAATGCTCCTGAGAGAAATGTTACTATATGATTTTTCCTCGATACGGAAACAAGTTCCTTTCGGTCTTTTAGAAGTACCGGGATTGCAAAAAATGGAAGCCCCAGTGTCAAACGCCAAAATCCTATGGCCATCGAAGGTGCCTCTATGGCTCTGCCGAATATCCCCGATGATGAGCCTGCGATTACCGCCAGCACCACGATTATTTTGACGTATTTTTTTAGGAAGCTTTGGCTTTCGCTACTTGGCTTTGGTATGTTTTTCTCTGTCATTTCTTTTTTCTCTCCTATAGGTCTAAAACTATATAAATTCTTTCTCTTTGCAAGATTAAAATATTGATATATACTTTACTCATATAAAAATCTGAAAGTGAGGATATCCTATGAAATTTTTCATTGCTGACGCATTCAGCGATAAACTCTTTGGCGGCAATCCGGCAGGCGTAGTGCTTCTCCCAAATGATACCGATTTTCCGCCAGATGAGACTATGATAAAAACCGCAGCTGAGCTTCGTTATTCTGAAACCGCTTTCATTAAGCAGATTTCCGAAAACGAGTTCAATATTAGATATTTTACTCCTGTTGCCGAGGTTGACCTCTGTGGACACGCTACAATCGCAGCTTTCTACTGCCTGATGAGCGCAGGAGTTATCTCTGAGAATTGCAAGTGCCTAAATCACACCAAGGCAGGCGACATCAATATAGAAATCAAGGACTCCTTCGTAATGATGGGAATGGCTGCACCTAAGTTCATGCACCTTATGGATAATCCGCTCGAGCTGGATAGAATCTACGAGATAATGGGTGCTGAGTACGATGCAAGTCTGGATCTTCGCCCTATGATTATCTCGACCGGACTTCCGGACATAATTCTGCCGTTTAAAACAAGAGGGGAGCTGGAGGCTCTTAAGCCTGATATGTTCCTTCTATCAAAGGTTTCCGAGGAGTACAAAGTTACAGGTGTTCACGCATTTACTCTCGATTCTGAGGGTGGCATCACCGCACACTGCAGAAACTTCGCTCCTCTATACGATATAGACGAGGAGGCTGCAACGGGAACATCCAGCGGTGCTTTGACATACTATCTCTACCTAAATAGAGTGATTGGCGCTAATGACTGCTGTAACTTAGTTCAAGGTGAGGCCATGGGTAGACCGTCGACAATACTCACCGAAATTGCTGCAGACTCAAAAGCTGACGGCTCCGTTGACTGCAATATCAAAGTCGGAGGCAAGGCCATTGTGCTCGCAAGCGGCGAAATCATGCTATAAAATCATATACAAAAGGCTTGTGCACTGCTTATGCGGCATCTTGCACAAGTTTTTTTTATGCCGTCAAAACGCTATGCTAAAGATTATCTATCATTACGTTCATCCATTTTTTGGATATATAGCGCTTAAATACGACAAAGAACTTCACAACTTCCTCCATTTTCACAAGAATCACGGCAAAATAAATCGGAAGTTGCCATAACATTGCAGCTGCAAAGGCAAGAGGAACAGCAACCAGCCAAACACAGCCGGACTCTGCGAGCATCGCAAAGCGTGTATCTCCTCCTGCGCGAAGAGTACCTGTAATCTGAATCCCATTGTGAAGCGTGAGCGACATGAACACCCCTTGTATTATAAGTATCAGAAAAGTATAGTGCTTTCCGTTTTCCGAAAGATTAAACAGCTCACTGAAAGGCTTTGACAGAAGCATCATCACAAGACCTGTAAGCACACCAAGCAGCACTCCCACCTTAAGCACATATTTTGAAGTCCTCCAAGCCTCTTCTTTTTTACCCTCTCCGAGCCTCTGCCCTATCAAAGTCAGACTCGCATCCCCAACACTAAAAGCTGCAAAGAAGAATATGCTCGAAATGGAACCTGCCGCCTGAAAAGCGGCAAAAGCTGTTGTTCCTATGCGATTAAATGCGGCTGCATACATAGTCTGTCCGACACCCCAAAGCACCTCGTTTGCAGTTGTCGGAGTTGCATTTTTTATAATTCTTCTCACAAGCTCTTTATTGTAGTCAAAGTAATCGCGTATCGGTCCTTTGAACATATTGTTGCTTGAGAAGAGAAATCCTGTAACAATCAAGACCTGCATAAGCCTTGCAATCACAGTTCCAAGAGCCGCGCCCTGAACACCGAGCATAGGCATGCCGAACTTCCCATAGATGAAAAGGTAGTTCAGGAAAGTATTCGTCGTAAATACAACTACGCTGACCAGCATAGGAAGCTTCGTCTGTTGTGACGCTTGGAATCCCATCATTACCGGCACCGAGTAAGCTATAAATATAAACTGCAAACTATTTGTTCTCATGTAGACAACAGCAAGCTCGAGCACCTGTGTATCATTCGTATAAAACGATAGCAATTCCCTGGTAAACACCGTACCTATAATAAATATAAGAGTACTCACTGCAAGCATCGCAGTAACCGAAAATCCGATGCATCTTCGCATGTTCTTCTTATCGTTTGCACCGTAAAACTGTGCAACAAATGTAGATGTTCCGCTCGTCATTCCATATATAAGCATGTAGTGAATCAGGAAGATTTGATTTCCGACACCAACTGCCGCAAGCTCGACCTCTCCGAGAAAACCAACCATCAAATCATCCACAAGACCTAAAGTCGTGGATACCACTCCCTGAATTGCAATCGGCACTGCGATTTTAATAAGCTGCATTCGCAGAGCCGCTTTCTCGCGCTTCTCCGCGCTGAGACATTCTGCCGTTTCCATATTGCCCCCACAAAACCTATACCAAAAATAGCGCTCACTTTAGACGAGGCGCTAATTTACTACTGTTATCATATGCACTATTTTGCAAAATCCAATACACTCACTTCCCTTAGCATACTCTATTTATCTTTTTCTATCACCTCTTCAGAAGTCTTTGATTCATTGTTCTTAAAACGCGCCTTCTTCTCCTCCTGAGCGATGTTGACCGCCTTAATCCGAGGCATCTTGTGGTTCGGATCGGTCAAAAATACATAGAGATAAGCTCCTGCAATCAAAGCAAGAACCACCGCATCCTTGTAAAGCTCACGGCTTATCAAAACAGCAGACATTCCCATAATCGCACTTATGCCATAGAGCATGATTACGGTACGCCTCTGCCCGTATCCGTATGCCATAAGTCTGTGATGAAGATGTTCCTTATCCGCCCCCATTATAGGCTTGCGATTCACCATTCTTCTCAAAATCGCAAAGGATGTATCGAAGATTGGAATTGCAAGAACTACAACAGGAACAACAACTGCGATTATAGTCGATCTCTTGAGAGGTCCTACGACCGATAGTATTGCAATCATAAAACCTAGGAACAGTGCTCCACCATCACCCATAAAGGTCTTTGCAGGAGAGAAATTAAAAGGCAAAAATCCTATGCAGCTTCCTGCTATAGTAACCATGGCAAGGCAGACGATCGGCATTCCGACAATAGAGCCATGAATGTACGCGATATACGCAATGCAAAGTGCTGCAATGGCTGATATTCCTGCAGCAAGTCCATCAAGTCCGTCTATAATATTTATTGTATTTGTGATACCTATTATCCAAAGAACCGTAACAACAAAGCATATAGCCGTGTTAAAATGCAGTCTTCCCTCACCAAGATAGTTTGCGATAAAAGATATCCTCATATTCATAGAAAACATCAAAATTGCGATTACTGTCTGACCTATGAGCTTGACTATAGCCGGTAAATTCTTGAGATCATCGACTACGCCAAGCAGGTACATCAAAGCCCCACCCAGCATAGCAACCCTAATCTTAGGCTCATCCCACTGAAAAATTGCCAGAGCCACCATTACTCCGGTAAAAATAGCTAGACCTCCAAAGCGAGGAATTGGACGGCGGTGCATCCTTCTCCAGTCCTTAGGTACATCTATTGCGCCTATTAGATGTGCAAGTTTGATGCTAATGGGAGTAAACGCAAAAGCAATTACAGCTGACAGACCAAAGGCCGCTAATATTTCATAAATATTTAAATCCACATTTAAATCCATATCTACTCCTGCCCAAATAAATCCTCAAAATAGATTTCTGCGAGGTAGAGTCCGCAGGGCGGTGCAGTGTGTCCCGCCTGTTTCCTATCAATACTTGAAACTATTGATTTCATATCGCTCGAAGACCTTTTGCCGATACCGATTTCGACTAGAGTTCCTGTGACAATTCTCACCATATTGTAGAGAAAACCGTCACCACATATCTCTATCTGCACCTCTGATGAATCTCCATTATCTCTATATATTCGGCTAACCTTTGCTGAGCTTATAGTCCTCACCGTGGTCCTGCGAGGACTAGCTCCGGACGACTGAAATGCAGCGAAGTCATGAGTCCCAACGATGTACTTACAAGCCTCGTTCATGGCTTGAACGTCAAGCTTCTCATCTACAAAGTAACAATAATTGCGTTCAAATACGCTTGCACCCTCATCACATAGTCTGTATATGTATTTCTTACCCTTGCAGTCAAAACGAGCATGAAAACCGGCCGGTTTTTCCTCAGCTGAAAGAACCCTGATTGCACTTAACTTACTGCCGGCTCCATATCTTCCGCCTGAAAGCATATTGTTTACGGCATGCGCTATCCTGTCCGTAGGAATATCAATATTCTCCTTGAAGTTACAACACTGTGCGAGTGCATGAACGCCCGCATCGGTTCTACTCGTGCCAAAGACCTTAATCGGTTTTAGGCACACCGAGCTGAGCGCCTCCTCAAGCGTCCCCTGAACGGTTATCTGACCCTCCTGCTCCTGCCAGCCGTGAAAAAGGCTGCCGTCATATTCCAATGTCAAAAGAATATTTTTTTCCATAGATATTATTATACCAAAATCAGCTCTATACAGCTATATAAATTATCATTTAAACTGAATGTCCCAGTAGAATATCAAATATATTGCGGTAATTATTGAAATATACGGTGCCATAGGCATATACTCCCTTAGCTTATACTCAGGTTTAACGACGGCATATACGAGAAGAAATATAGCATGAAGTGCAAGCAGCATATAGCTTCCTATCAGTATGAAAAAGCTGCCAAAGCTTCCGCAGATAAATCCAATTGCTGTAAACAGCTTGATATCTCCACCTCCCATGGTGTTGTTGCGATAGCTCAACTTCCCAATAAGCGCAATCGTAAAAATAATTACGAAGGCTATTATACCCCCGGCCAAAATCTCCCAAAATCCATCCTTATACGGAATAAATCCGATACTGCATACAGCGAGCAAAATTATCAGCTGATCAGGTAAAATGTTATATTTCACATCGGCTATAGAAAGTTCAAGCAAAAGCCAAAGCACCAAGCTTGTAGCTATTGCAAACTGCAGATCTTCCCTTATAAGTGTCATATTGATGACGATAAAGAGCATGCTAAAAAGGTATTTCCAGGGCATACTCTTAACACGCTGTACATCCCTGCTCTTAAGTTCCTCAGAAGGATCTTCGTCGTAGTCGCAAAGCCATTCCGCCGGCATTCTGTTGAATAAATAGACAGCCGCGTTACCCTGCAAAATCGAAAAGAAGATCGCACATCCGTATATGAAAATTTTAAAAATCAAGTCTATGTTCATCCAAATCTCCTAAGCAATATGTTATCATGTATCGACTTGAGATAAAAGTAAAACATAAATTTTCTCAAACACGTAAAAACCCGTATTCACTAAAGCGTGAGCACGGGTAAATCCATATTTTATTAAAAATCCTATTCTGTAAATAGTGGTGTCGAATAGTATCGGTCTCCACTGTCAGGAAGAAGTGCAACTATTGTCTTTCCTTTATTCTCCGGCAGTTTAGCAAGTCTGAGCGCCGCACTTAAAGCGGCCCCGGACGAAATTCCTACAAGAATGCCTTCCTTATGTGCTAGAAGTTTTGCGGCCTCAAAACTCTCCTCATCACTAACCTTAATAATCTCATCAAATCCCTCTTTATCAAGAGTGTCAGGAATAAATCCTGCACCGATGCCTTGAATCTTATGAGCGCCGGCTGACTCACCTGAAATTACAGCAGAGTTTTCCGGCTCCAGAGCTACAACCTTTATACCGGGATTCTTGCTCTTGAGATATCCTCCTGTTCCTGAAACCGTTCCGCCGGTACCTACACCTGATATGAAGATATCTACCTCTCCATCTGTATCATTCCAGATTTCAGGACCTGTTGTCTCCCTGTGAGCATTTGGATTTGCCGGGTTCACAAACTGTCCGGGTACATAGCTTGCCTCTATCTCCTTTGACAGTTCCTCAGCCTTTGCTATAGCACCTTTCATTCCCTTTGATCCATCTGTCAAAACGAGCTCCGCTCCATAAGCCTTAAGTATATTCCTACGCTCAACGCTCATAGTCTCAGGCATGGTCAGAATGATTCTATATCCCTTTGATGCCGCCACAGAAGCGAGTCCGATTCCGGTATTCCCGGATGTCGGCTCAATGATGGTGCCACCTTCCTTGAGCAAACCCTTAGCCTCTGCATCCTCTATCATTGCTCTTGCGATTCTGTCCTTAACGCTGCCCGCAGGATTCAAGTATTCCAGCTTAACTAAAACTCTCGCTTCGAGATTTTCTACGTCCTCGATGTTCTTTACTTCAAGCAGTGGTGTTCCTCCTATAAGCTCTGTTACATCTTTGTATATCTTTGCCATGTCTCTCCCTCCCGAAACACAAAATATATGCCGTTAAATTATACCTAATATTTTTAAGTATTTAATACCTAATATTCCCTCTTAGTAAAAAATATTACCCTATATTTTTTCTATTCAATCATTCCATAAAGAAATATCTATATTTTATTTCACAGAAAGCTTGTATCTTTAAATTCTTAGTTTTATAATTATCTTGTTGAGTTAGGCATAGCTAACTAAGCAGCACTGTACATATATCAAAATCCCCTTTTGATGTTGAAAGCCAAGGGTTCACGTCAAAATCGGATTGTAACATAACACTAGGAGGATATTAATGTTTTTACAGATTAAAGAAATCAATAAATCCTACGGCTACGGCGATAGCTTGGCAAAGGTTTTAAACGGAATCAGTTTGGACATAGAACGCGGTGAGCTTTGCGTTTTGCTGGGCCCATCCGGTTCCGGAAAATCAACCCTTTTGAACATCATAGGCGGAATAGAAAACGCTGACTCCGGTTCGATAATAATAGATGGCACGGCCATAGAGGGTATGAATCAAAAAGAGCTTTCAAACTACAGACGAAATCATCTCGGCTATGTTTTTCAGTTCTATAACCTGATTCCCAACCTCACAGCTAGAGAGAACATCGAGGTCGGGGCATACCTTAGCAAACAGCCTCTTGACATCGATGATTTGATTGAAACTCTAGGGCTTACAGAACATCAGCATAAACTTCCTAATCAGCTCTCCGGAGGACAACAGCAGAGGGTTTCTATAGGTAGAGCCATAGTTAAAAACCCTGATTTGCTATTATGTGATGAGCCGACGGGTGCACTCGACTACAAGACATCAAAGGAAATACTCAACCTTATCAGTGAGGTCAACAAGAAGTATCAGAGTACGATAATCATCGTAACCCACAATGATGCAATCAAAAATATGGCAGACACTGTCATCACACTTCGCGACGGTGCTGTGAGAGATGCATACCATAACAATGTCAAGACCTCAGTAGCTGATCTGGATTGGTAGGTGTAGTATGAGAAACCCTTTAAACAAGCGCACTAAACGCGAACTAAGACAGGAGTGGGGAAGATATCTGGCTATATTCTTCTTTATTACTTTGATGATTGGCTTTACCTCAGGCATGCTCGCAACCGACCACAGCATGCAGGTCACATATAACGAGAGCTTCAAGAAATACAATATAGAGGATGGTCACTTTCGCCTATCCAATGCCCCTGACGCAAGCTTTATAAAAAGCATTGAGGACGAAAACGATGTCAAGCTCTACGACATATCATATAAGGAAATTAAAAACGGCAAAAACAAATACCGCATCTTCGTAAACCGTGAAAAAGTAAACAAAGCCAGCATTTTAGACGGCAGGCTTCCTAAGAAGAGCAACGAGCTCGGCATAGATAGACTCTTTGCGAAAAACAATTCCCTAAAAATTGGCGACACCATCAAATTAAAAGGTAAGAAATTTAAAATCGTCGGACTCATCGCCCTTTCAGATTACAGCGCTCTTTTCCCAAAGAACACTGATACAATATTTAATGCGCAGGATTTCACAGTAGCAACCGTTACCGGCAAGGGTTTTGCCCGCTTAAGTGATACTGCAAAGACTCATGTATTCGCATGGAAGAACAACAAAACCCTGAGCGATGCCAAGCAGAAGAGTCTCTATGATGACATGGCAAAGTATATAGCAGTTAACGGTGCCTACAGGCAAATTAGCCTTGACGAGTTCATTCCGGCTAAAGAAAACCAAGCGATAATATTCACAGGAAACGACATGGGCAGAGATCAATCTGTGATGATGGTTATGCTCGCTATAGTCATGGTTATCATGGCCTTTATCTTTGCAATTACAACACTAAGCATGATAGATAAAGAATCCAAGTCAGTAGGAACCTTGCTCGCATCAGGCTATACGCGTGCTGAACTGACAAGACATTACATGAGGATTCCTATTCTCATAACCATGCTTGCCGCGATTTTGGGAAATGTAATGGGATATACTTATTTTAAGGATCTGGTTGCGGGACTTTATTATAATTCATACTCTCTCCCACCGTATAAAATGACTTGGAGTTCATACGCTTTTTATGCGACAACAGTCTCGACGATAGTCATAGTTTTGCTCGTAAACATTTTGATTATAAGCTACTCGCTAAGACTATCTCCACTTAAATTTCTAAGACATGACCTTAAGAGGAAGAAATCAAAGAATGCTACGAAACTACCACCTTTTAGCTTCATGTCGAGATTTAGGCTAAGGGTAATACTGCAGAACAAGGGAAACTTTCTCGTTTTGTTCCTCGGAGTTGTTTTCGCCAGCACACTCATGATTTACAGCCTATGCATGCAGAATCTCTTCATTCACTATAAGGACACAGTAGCAGAGACTGCACCGGCAAAGTACCAGTACGTGCTAAAAACTCCTACAGAAACCGCAAATAAGGATGCTGAGAAGATATGTGTAAACACGTTGAAATACAAGCAGAAAGGCTTTGAGAATCCCGATGATATCTACGTTTTCGGTGTTCCTGATAAATCCGCCTACTATAAGAACATGCCAAAGCTGCCAAATGACGATAAATCCGTCATTGTAAGTGATGGATACCTTCAGAAATACGACCTCAAGATTGGTGATAAGATAAAACTCAAAACTGAATACAGCGATAAAAGCTATACTTATAGGATTGCGGGAAGTTACGAATACAAGCAGGGACTTTCGGTTTTCATGAGGCAGAGTCTTTTCAGAGAAGACTTTGACAAGGATGACTCCTGGTTTAATTCATATCTTACAAATAAGAAGCTCACGGATATCCCTGAGAGCAATATTCACAGCATAAATACTCCTGAGGATTACACCGCAATAGCTGAGCAAATGCTGAACTCCTTGTCCGGCATCTTCGAAATGATCGTGTTCGTATCGGCAATAATGAGCGTGATTTTAGCCTATCTCGTCACAAAGGTCATCCTCGATAACAACGTGGTTTCAATATCGCTGATAAAGATTCTCGGTTACAGAAGTACAGAGATAGCAAAGCTCTATGTAATTGCAAGCGCAGTTGTCTTCATGATAAGTCTGACCTTGAGCTTACCTATCGGCTACAAAATCATGGAGGTGTCTTACAAGGTGTCGGTAAGCTCTTTCTCCGGTTGGATAGATCTATACGTAGGTAAATCCGTATACGTCAAGACTTTGATAATCTCTATTGCAAGCTTTGTCGTATCTGCTGCTTTGCAGTTTAGACATATTAAAAGAATTCCAATTTCAGAGGCTCTGAAAAATAACGAATAAATGTAACCGATGTTACGTAATTATCTTTTGTGGATATGTATAATAGAGACATAAAGAATAAAAGATAGCCCACGGGCTCTTATTATGATAAGCAGTTATACGAGGAGGATTGATATGAAACCATTAGATTTAAGTCGTTCAGTATACGATTTGGTAAAAGAATACCCTGAGCTTCAGCAGATTATGTACGATTTAGGGTTTACAGAAATAAACAAGAAAGCAATGCTTCACTCGGTTGGAAAGATTATGACCATTCCAAAGGGTGCAAAGATGAAGGGAATTTCAATGCTGGACATTATCAGCACTCTTACATCAAAGGGATTTAAGATTGTTGGCGAAATGCCAAGCAACATAAATTCGGATAAGCAAGACGCCGAGGTAGCGTCTGCTTCTACAACCCCTGAATCAAAGGAAGAAAGAAATGCACTCCTCAAGGTCTACCTAAAGAGGCTTGGCGAGGGCGAAGACATAGAATCCGTCAGGGCAGATTTCGTTGAGAAGTTCAGCAGTGTTGATGCTTCGGAGATTATGCAAGCCGAACAGGAGCTCATCGCAGAAGGAACACCTATTTCAGAGATTCAGCAGCTTTGTGACCTACACTCAGCACTTTTCCACGGTTCGACAAGGGAAGAAAAGATTGCTAACGCAGAAAAGGCCGCAATTGCTTCCATGAAAGCAAAGAAACAGGAAGAAATCAAGAAGACTCTAGCTACTAACAGCACGGGACCGATGAGCACAGCCGAAGAGAGAGAGAAGCTTCAGCAGGATAAGTTGCAGCTTGCGGCAAGCCTTATAGCTATACCCGGTCACCCACTTGAGACATTGACTCGTGAAAACGAAGTTCTTGCCGAAAGAATTAGCGACATGAGATCAGCTATTGAAAACAAGTCCGGCAAGGAAGATCTTCTAAGCAAATTCGAAGGTGTAAGGGAAATCGCTATCCACTACGCTGAGAAAGGTGACCTCATCTATCCTCATCTAAATGTAAAATATGGAATTTCAGGTCCATCAAATGTTATGTGGACCGTTGATGATGAGATTAGAGATGAGATGTCTGCACTGATAAAGAACTGTACTTTTGATGAAGCATGGTTTGACAAGGTTTCAGCGGTTTTGGTAAGAGCTGATGAGATGATCTACAAGGAGTCAAACATCCTCTTCCCTATCTGCGCACTAAACTTTACCACAGAAGAGTGGTATGGAATCTATCACGACTCAAAGGATTATGCTGACTGCATGGGCATAGTTGCAAATGTTTGGCCTGAGGCTGAGGAATATGAAAAAACAATGTTCGATAAGGCTGCGGAAGCCGAATCAGCTGAAAATACAATTTCATCGCCTAATAACGATGAAATTGTAATGCCGGGAGGACACGTCACGCTTGAACAGATGACAGCACTCTTGAATACGATTCCTTTAGAGATTACATTCGTGGATGATAACAACATCAATCGCTACTTCAACGAGGGGCCAAAGCTCTTTAAGAGACCGGCTATGGCCATAGATAGGGAAGTCTTTTCCTGCCATCCTCCTAAGATTGAACCGATGGTGAGAACAATCATCGAGGACTTCAGGAACGGCGTTAGAGATGAGTTCCCTGTATGGGTGGAGAAGCAAGGCAAGACAATGCTAGTTAAGTACATGGCAGTACGCGACAAGGACGGAAAGTACCTAGGTACAGCTGAGTTCGTCCAGGAGATGGATTTTGCCAAGGAACACTTCCAAAACGAAAATAAGTAAACAAATGGGGCTGTTACAAAAGTTCTATAATAAAAAGACGAGGAAAGCTAAAAAATCCTCGTCTTTTTTGATACGCAGAATAGAA